>Ga0224555_1005148_pt1 | contig 11288 bp, 9 predicted proteins | sample 714S23034metaG_FD_180687 | JGI IMG/M metagenome (GOLD analysis project Ga0224555, IMG submission 180687) | Peat soil microbial communities from Stordalen Mire, Sweden - 717 S2 30-34 | ecosystem: Environmental > Terrestrial > Soil > Wetlands > Peat | place: Sweden: Norrbotten County, Stordalen...
GCGCTTGGTTTCGATTCGCCTTAAGAGACGAAAGATGGGCATAGGCGCGGCCGTTCAGACCAATCACAGCAAAATTCAGGCGGTCGTTCGAACCCAGAATCTGCCCATAACTCTTTGCCGTCGTGGCCACAGCCAAGCTGGTTGCTCCCACAGCAAGGGCGTCAAGAAACTCACGTCGTGTAATTGTCATTGATCCCTCGATCATCGATCCCTCGATCGTTTATTCCTTGATCGTCGATCGTCAAGATTGATCCTCAATGCGCCGAAGTCGCCGTTCTCGCACAATGGCTGTGATCAGCAGGAGATTCCAGCCTTGGTTAACGTCTTCTTCAGGCCGTCCATACTAATGCGAGTGGAGGCTTCCGGCGAGCCGGCGCCGCGCCAGTGAGTCTCGAGGCTCAGCCCATAGTGGAAGCCATCGCGCTTCAGGGCCTGAAGTTGTCCTACCCAATCGACTGTGCCGCCGCCGACCGGCGCCCAATCGTATTTCTTATCCGGCTTACGCACAACATCCTTGCAGTGGCAGTGCCCAATGCGATCCTTGGGCAACGACTGGTAGCCCGCGGGATAAGGCTCGCTTCCAATGGCAGCCGCATTGCCGGGATCCCAGTTCAACATGAAATTCCGGTTGGGAATCGCCTGAAGCACGGCGGCAGCCTCTTCGCCAGTTGCCGTGTTGCAGGACATTTCGTTCTCCAGCAACAAGACAAGATTATTTTTCGCGCAGCGCTCCGCCGCTTGCTGCAGTTTGGCATTGATGGCCCCCCGGTAGGGCTTGGGGTCATCCAGCCGCCAGTAGTCGAAGCATCGAATTCGGTCAGTGTTGAAAGATTTCGCAAGCGCGATGCATCGTTCGAGCAGCTTATCCTGGGCGCTGGCGTCGAAGTCGGCGTGGAACTGATCGCGGCTTTCGCTCTGGGATGATCGCGGCGCGCCAGGCCAATCGGTCTTGAACAAAGGGCTTGCTATGTCGGTAACTCGCAGGTTGTGTTCGTTGAGGATCTTGCGCGCGTCCTGCACCTGCTTCTCGCTGAGCTCGGTAACATTCTTATCCCACATGGAGCGCAGTTCGATCCATGGCAACCCGAAATCGCGGGAGACGATCTCACAGGCTTTCTCAAAGTCCTGGGTGATCTCATCGTTGATCACGGCCAGCCGAAATGGGCAGCTGTGGCTTTCGATAGCAAACGACGCCGCCTCCACTTTCCCGAGCAGCGGCGATACCATCGCGGCAAATCCAAACCTCAATCCCGCAAGGCTCAAGCCCGCGAGCACATTGCGTCGGGTGTAAGACATACCGCAGCCTCCTTCGATCCAGGCGATTTCATAGAGCGTTTTTCATCAGCTTGGTTTACAGCAAAACCCTCATCGGGCGGTCAGTAAATTATGCCAGTTTGGCGAGACTTCCGGAGATGCGAGATTTCGGCAATTATTCGGTCATCCTTCCAGGAATTAAAGTCACCAGACATTCCACGCCGCGGAGGTTCTCACGCAAGCCGAGTTACCTGTTTCGCTCCCCGGATTCCGTTCCTCGATGGATGACGTTGTTAGGCGTGACCTGCATCACTGACATTCCCCCACCTCCCGACGTAAACTGCCGACGAAGAATTCGTTCGTCTCCCCGAAGAGCAGTTCTCGTCCCCCTGAGATGCACACCCGTCTGAGGCGAGTCGATTGGCAAGTTTCAAGAGCTCGCGCACCACGAGTTCCACTTCCCCCAAGCAAACCTGGAACGCATGTTGCCGCGACGATTTCTCGCGAGTTGTGCTCCGGCGCCAATCGTCGCGGAGCCAGAAACTTTTCGAATGTTCACTTTCGCACCGGCTTGAGGCCGGAAAGCAGGAGGGCTATGAAGAAACATGGTGTATTGCAAAAATCGTGCATCATCCTGGTGGTTTTTATGGCAGCGGCGATGGCTACGCACGCGCAAACATTTACCACGTTGCACAGCTTCGACTCGACGGACGGCTCCGAGCCCCAAGCGAGCCTGGTCCAGGCCACCGACGGGAACCTCTACGGGACGACCTTCGATGGCGGGGCCAGCTCCGCCTGCACAGGTGGCTGTGGCACGGTCTTCAAAATCTCCCCAAGTGGCGCCCTGACCACACTGCACAGCTTCGACTCGACGGACGGCAAGAACCCCTGGGCGGGCGTGATCCAGGCTTCCAATGGGAACTTCTACGGAACAACATTGTACGGCGGAGCCAACACCTACGGTACCATCTTCGAAATCACGGCAAGCGGCACGCTGACCACGCTGCACACCTTCGACTGGACGGATGGCGCCAACCCCAGGGCGGGGTTGATCCAGGCCTCGAATGGGAACTTCTACGGGACAACCTCAAGTGGCGGAGCCAACGGCTACGGGACGGTTTTCAAAATCACCTCAAGCGGTACGCTGACTACGCTGCACAGCTTCGACTCGACGGACGGCGAGAACCCCAACGCGGCACTGATCCAGGCCACCAACGGGAGCTTCTACGGGACCACACTCAGGGGCGGGACCTACGAGCAGGGCGTGTTCTTCAAGATCACCTCGAGCGGCACGCTGACCACACTCTACAACTTTTGCTCGCAAAGCAATTGCACCGACGGCGAGGTGCTCACAGCGGGTGTGATCCAGGGCGCCGACGGCAACTTCTACGGGACAACGGAATATGGCGGGACCGACAACGCTGGGACGGTCTTCAAAATCACTTCAAGCGGCAAGCTGACGACGCTGGCCAGCTTCGACGTCACGGATGGCGAATACCCCTACGCGGGACTGCTCCAGGCCACCGATGGCAACTTCTACGGGACAACCTGGGCGGGCGGGAGCTCTGACAACGGTACGATCTTCAAAGTCACCTCAAGCGGCACCCTGACCACGTTGCACAGCTTCAGCGGCGCGGACGGAAATTACCCCTACGTCGCGTTGATCCAGGACACCAATGGGACCTTCTACGGGACAACCCAATACGGCGGGGCTGGTGTCGGCGTCGGGACGGTCTTCAGCCTATCTGAAGGTCTGGCCCCGTTTGTGAAAATCTTGACGACCTCCGGCAAAGAGGGCGCCAAGGTTGGAATGTTGGGGCAGGGCTTCAGCAGTTCGTCGGTGGTGGAGTTCGGCGGCACGCCAGCAATAAAGGTCACGCTGAGCGGTTCGACCTACCTCACGGCAACGGTGCCGGCTGATGCTCTAACTGGGTCCGTGACTGTGAAGACAGGTACGACCACGCTGACCAGCACACTGACCTTCAAAGTGCTGCCGACGATTACCAGCATTCCGGCAAGCGGAGCGGTAGGAACGCCCGTGGAGATTACGGGCACGGGATTGACTCAGACCACGAAGGTGACGTTCGGGGGCGTGGCGGCCAGTAGCTTCACCGTGAACTCCGACACGCAAGTCACGGCCACGGTGCCCACGGGCGCCAAGACGGGCAAGATCGTGGTCACCACCAAGGGAGGCAGCGCCACCAGCAAGACCAGCTTCACCGTCGACTAATACAGCAAGCGCGTTGCGCAAGCAGAAGGCCGCTCGGTCTCGGGCGGCTTTTCTTTTGCATCACGCCGGAGGGCGGCGGCGCAACTGCCGACAACCCGATAGTTGTTGCAATATCCGTAGTCGCCGTCGACGGGCTTTACCGGATGCTGTAAGTGGTAGAGGATGCAGTCCGGCGCTAACCTCTCTCCGCCGAATTCCCTGCTAACAGGGAAAAATACAGGGAATTTGCTAAATTTCAGCCTCAAAATCGCGCTCCAATCTCTCTAAGCTCCAGATTTTATTAGAGAAAGTGGCGTGACAGGCCCGAATCGTAACAGGGAGTTAACAGGGGCGTATCAGGGAAATGATTTCCTGTTTTCACTCTGGAACAGGGAATTTACTTAGGCTTATTTGGGCAATTATTTACTTGACCCGACCACGGTTTTAGGCTAAGATTTTGGTCATGGAAGCCGCCATGAAACCAGAACCCAAGAGCCTGCAAGAAGCCATCATCTACTTCTCGAATCCCGATAATTGCATCGACTACCTTGCGATTCGGCGCTGGCCGGACGGCAAGGTCGTTTGTCCGACCTGCGGTTGCGAGACTGTCAAATTCAGCGAGAAGCGCCGCACTTGGACTTGCGCCAAGCACCATGCAAAGCGCGAGTTCTCCGCAAAAATCGGGACTATCATGGAGGACTCTCCAATCAGTCTGGACAAATGGCTTATGGCAATGTGGATGGTCACCAATTGCAAAAACGGCGTGAGCAGTTGCGAGATTGCGAAGGACGTAAAGGTCACTCAGAAGTCCGCATGGTTCATGCTTCACCGCATCCGCCTTGCGATGCAGGATGATTTCTTCGGAAGCAAACTCGGCGGCGAGGTGGAAGTGGATGAAACTTTCATCGGTGGCAAGGCGCGGAACATGCACGTTGGCAAACGGCAACGCCGGATCACTGGTACTGGCGGCAAGGACAAGACCGCCGTGATGGGCATCTTGGAGCGCGGCGGAAAGATTCGCACTGCCGTCATTCCGAATCGCCGCAAGAGCGCCCTTCAAACCGAAGTTAAGAAGCATGTCGAAGCTGGCGCGGCTCTGTACACTGACGCATTGCTTTCGTATGAAGGTCTGGCCAGCGACTACGCGCATCAGGTCGTAGACCACGCTTCGCAATACGTGGATGGACGCGTACACACCAACGGCTTGGAGAATTTCTGGTCGCTGTTGAAGCGCGGAATTTCGGGAACCTATGTGAGCGTGGAACCGTTCCATTTGTTCCGTTACCTTGATGAGCAGATGTTCCGCTATAACAATCGCAAAGACCTTGATGATGCTGGCCGCTTCGATCTGACCGTTCGTCAGATCGTCGGCAAGCGTCTTACCTTCGCCGAATTGACCGGGAAGGCAGGAGAAACGGCCATTCACTAACCCTTTGCGTTGGAAGCGCGGGAAGCGGGCGAAGTCTTAGCCCGCTTTGCTTTTGCGCGTTGGCGCTTCCGTCTCCATTCCTTATCGCGCTTCACCATTTCATCATGCGAAACGGAAAGAATCTTCCGCACTGTCGCATCAAACTTTTCAGCTTCGTTCTGTTCTGTCATCGAATCCTCACGTTTTTAAGCTTCGTTGGCCTTCAAGAATGCCGCAATAAATGCGGTCGTATCAGCGAAGTAGTTAGGGTAAGCCTTCTTGAGTTCCGCTATCGAATCCACGGACACTAGCACCACTTGCGTGCTCGGCGCATCGCGTATCGGTTGCTCGGCATTCACGTATTCATCGAACGCTCGGAGATTATCTTCCTTTTTGAAAGCCTTGACTGACACCGATTCCTTTTTGGGGTCAAGTTGCAAGAGAAACCAATACGGCTCCGGCGTAATCCTTTTCTCTTCGATCTCCTCTTTAAATTTGGCGAATGCGTCGAGGACGTTGATGGCTTGTGTCCAAGTGCTAAGCGTTTGTACAACGTGTAATTCTTCTCCAAGCGTGCGCACTTCCTTAAGCATGACCTGTTCGTTTTCGGGAGTGCCAGGAACGATCGGTTGCCCTTCCCTGAATGCAATAGCACTCGCCATGAGCACGAGGAAGCGCCTCCACTTCACAAGATACTCTTTTGGTCGTAGAAGCATACTGCCAGCTTTTCGCCGGAGTTCCATACCCGTGAACGTCTCCACAGTTTCAAGGGCGGTGGCCCATGCGTGTTGCAACTGGGAGCGGATTTGAATCTCCACCCTGCGATTGTCAAACGCCCGATACTGCGCAGAATCACTCTTGTATTTGTAGACCAAATGAATGCTGCGATACCCGTCATCCTTCGGTTCCGCGATGTAGTCATGCGCTCTGACAAACTCAGATGAGAGGCGGCCCATTCGGTACATTTCAACGAGATGCAACTGTCCTGCCTCAGCTGGAAATGGAGAAAGCGTTCGTCCGTTAAGATAACGGAGCGAACGTATGAGGAAGGAACGGAAGCATTTCACCGCAGAAGAAAAAGTAGCCATCCTGAGGCGGCATCTTTTGGACAAGGTGCCCGTCTCGGAGCTGTGTGAAGAACTAGGCCTGCGGCCAACAGTGTTCTACCGCTGGCAGAAGGAACTGTTCGAGAACGGAGCCGCAGCTTTTCAGTCTCAGGAGCGTCCGCACCGCCAAGTGGAGGAGAAGCAGAAACGGATCGAGTTCTTGGAGAAGAAGATGCGGACCAAGGACGAGGTCTTGGCGGAGTTGATGGCGGAGCACGTCGCGCTAAAAAAAACACTTGGGGAACTCTGACCGGCAACTGGGTACCGCATGATGTGCGGGACCAAGTTGTCGATTTCGTCCGGCGCTGGTCGGAAAAGGCTGAGATCGGTGTCGGACGGTTTATCCACTGGCTGGGCGTGACCACCAGCAAGTTCTATGACTGGCGGCAGCGGTACGGTTGCGTCAATGAGCACAACGGTTGGGTTCCCCGTGATTTCTGGCTGGAGCCGTGGGAGAAAGAAGCTATCATCGGGTTCCACTGGCAGAATCCGCTGGAGGGTTATCGGCGGCTGACGTTCATGATGCTTGATGCCGACGTTGTGGCAGTCAGTCCGGCAAGCGTTTGGCGAGTGTTGAAGCAGGCGGGGTTGTTATCCCGATGGAAGAGGCGCTCGTCGCGCAAGGGGAGTGGTTTCGAGCAGCCGCTGCAGCCGCACCAGCATTGGCATATCGATATTTCCTACATCAATCTTTGCGGCACGTTCTATTACTTGTGCAGCGTTCTGGATGGCTTCAGTCGGTTCCTTGTGCATTGGGATTTGCGCGAGGCGATGGGGGAAGCGGATGTCGAAGTAATTCTCGAACGCGCCAAGGAGAAGTACCCGGAGGCGAAGCCACGCATCATCTCGGACAATGGGCCGCAGTTCATTGCCCGCGATTTCAAGGAGTTCATTCGCATCTCGGGCATGACGCACGTCCGAACCTCGCCTAATTATCCGCAGTCGAATGGAAAGCTAGAACGCTGGCACAAATCGCTGAAAAGCGAGTGCATTCGGCCGGGGACGCCGCTGTCGCTGGAAGATGCAAAACGCCTGATCCAACAGTATGTGGACCGCTACAACTATGTGCGGCTGCACAGCGCCATCGGCTATGTCACGCCGAGCGACATGCTTGCCGGGCGACAGGCAGAAGTACACGCCCAGCGCGACCATAAGCTGGAAGAAGCTCGCCAGCAGCGGCAACTTCGGCGACAGGCGGCTTATGTAGATATGGATAGGCTGAGTCCCATAGGACAGTGCAAAACTTTGCAACTTAACGTGTCGATTTCTACTCTACCCGAAAAGAAGTGAGTGGCATCGCTGACATTGAGTAGCCCCTAACCGGAAAATTGCGCGAGGAAAATCTCGCCTCTCTGAAGCGCTGCTCCCGCCGCCCGTTGAGACGCACCGCCGCTGAGGCGAGAGCACCGTTTCGAATCGCCGTGTTACTGTGATTAGTAATTTGAGGGCTTTCAAAATGGGAAAGCTTCGTCTGGCTAACGCACTCGCTGGGTTCCTCGCCCTTGCCTTCGCATGTTCCTGTTCCAGTTCCGCGCCGCCAACGCCGCCAATTTCCGTCCAGGTATCGGTTTCGGCGACGCAAACCGACCAAGGCAAATCGGTGACCATTACAGCCACGGTCACCAACGATTCTTCCGAGCGTGGCGTCTCGTGGAGTCTGAACGGGCCGGGCTCGCTGACAAATCCGACTACCTCGTCGGTTACCTATACCGCGACCTCAGGCGGGTCGAGTGTGCAGAGCGCGACCATCACTGCTACGTCGATCGCGGACAACACGAAGACAGCGTCGGTAGGGATCACAATCAACCTTTTGCCATCCATCACGACTACTTCCTTGCCCGGAGGTTCGGCAGGAGCCGCTTACAGTCAGACGTTGACCGAGTCCGGTGGCACGCCACCGTTCACGTGGTCCACGCTCTCGTGGTCGGCTGGTTACGGAGCGTTGCCCAACGGACTCAGCCTCGGCGCCAGCACCGGCACGATCAGCGGCACGCTAGCAGAAGGAGGCACGTGGTATTTCTGGGTGCAGCTGGCCGATAGCGTGGGTGCGACGGCTATGCAACCTTCTCTGAGCATCGAGGTACTCCCGAATACCCCCCCGGGTAACCCGGTGCCATACCTCAACCAGTCTGTCGTGCCTGATGCTGTCGCGCCCGGTGGGCCGCAATTTACCTTAACGGTAAACGGAATCGGCTTTCTTCCGACTTCGACTGTCGACTTCAACGGAACCGCGCTCGCGACAACTTTCATGAGCAAGGAGCAACTTACTGCCGTGGTGCCCGCCGCCGACATCGCCACAGCCGCGACGGCTTCCATTACTGTCGTGAACCCGTCGCCGGGCGGTGGAAGCTCGAATGCCGTCTACTTTCCGGTGTCGACCCCTGAAGCGAACGTGACCTTTTCTAACGCCCCAGGATCTCCGATCTCGATGGAGGTCCCTGACTATGTCGTAGCCGGCGATTTCCGGGGCCAGGGAAAGCCCGATTTAGCGATCGGGCAGAACGGCCCTCAGGTGTACATCTACCTCGCCAACGGCGACGGAACGTTTACCCAAGCGGCGGATTCGCCGGTCATTGTTCCGCGAATGCCATGGAATAACGTGGTAAACCCTCTGATGGTCTTCCTTGCGACGGGAGACTTCAATAACAGCGGAAAGCTGGGCCTGGCGGTGGCGAACCTCTATGGAAGTGTGCCGATCCTGCTGGGCAATGGAGATGGAACGTTCACGCTTCCAACCTCATTTGTCAACAGCGAGGGCATGTACGCCAACTCCGTCGCAATCGGGGATTTCCTTGGAAACGGGGATCTCGATTTAGTGGTAGCCAACTCGCCAGAAGGCCCTGCTGATATTCTCCTGGGCTGCGGAGATGGAGGGTTCATTCAAGGACCTTTCCCACCGGCTGGCAATCTAACCGGCGCTTACATGCCGGCAGTTGGCGATTTCAATGGCGATGGCAAGCTGGACATCGCACTCACTGGAGGAGGATACGGAATGAATACCGTAAACGAGGTGATGATCCTGCTGGGGAACGGAGACGGAACCTTCAGTCTCGCTCCGAATTCGACTTTCGCGACGGGCAACGATCCTTGGGCAATCGTGGCCGCCGATTTCAACGGCGATGGCAAACTCGATCTTGCGATCGCAAACCAGGGCGGCAGCACTCTGACCATTCTGCTCGGGAATGGCGACGGAACCTTCACGCCCTCTTCCGGCTCCCCCGTTGCCGTCGGAAGGAACCCATACGCACTGGCTGCCGCCGACCTCAATAGCGATGGCAAACTCGATCTCGTGGTCGCAAACAGCACCGATAGCACGCTGTCTATTCTGCTCGGCAACGGCGATGGTACGTTTACACCGGCTGCCAGTTCGCCAGTTGCTCTGCCTTCCCCACCAACTTCCATCGCGGTTGGCGATTTCAATGGCAGCGGAAGACTCGGGCTCGCCGTCACAATGGGTGTCAACGTTGCCATTCTCGTGCAACAGCCATAACTGGCAGCTTCTCCATTGAATTCCGCCGGGCCACCATATTGATTCCGTGGGAACGAGGGTCACCGAATCACCGCCACCAAAACACCTTCGAGAGGTCCGGGTTTGACTGCATTAGGAGCTACAGGAGCTACAATGAAACCTGCCGGGTGAAACAGAGGCGGGCTCTGCAGGGATGCAACCATGCCGAGGGATAATCTGGTGGGCTCATCGAGCCGATGTCTAGCAGCGCGGGAGGTTCTTCTCCCGCGCTGCACACTGATGGGAGGGAGTCATCGGACGATAGACCCACATGCCTTGAAAATCCCCGCCCCGCAGGGGCGGAATCTACCCTAACGGAGAACGTCACTTCTCCATTTCAGGCTGAGCCAGCACACAACACGTCGTCTATCTCGGGCATGATGGCCCGGCACCCGCCGATGTCTTGAATCTGTGACAGCTTCAGGTGGCGAAATTCATTCTCTCGCAACTTCCGTTTGATAGATGGCAGGCGTTTGATTCGCTGTGCAACGATGGCGTGCTCGCTGATACGTTTCGCACGTTTCTCCAAGGTCTTGCGAATCACATAGAGCGGCAAGTTGTGCGAAGCTCGCCAGTCGTTAACGACATGAACCACGCGTCCCGCTTCGCCGTAAAAGCCAGCAATATCATGGTCGGCATCGAACATCGAACGGGGATGCGCCAGCAGTTCGCCAGCCGCGTCAACTTTTCCTCTACTGTAATGCGGCTCCGACCACGCCATAGTTTCCCACGGGAGCAGTTCTTGATTGTCTACTTCATCGGTATAGGGCAATTCTGGGAACCATTACCTTTCCCAGCAAAAACCTACCCGACTCGCAATCCCATCATCATACTAGAATGATGGTCGGGTCAAGTAAATAATTGCCTTAATTTGGTTGACTTGTTAGCCCCCGGAAGGCGCGCTCGAAGACAATATCGGCTGCGGCCAATGGGTGCATCGACTCGCCCAACGTGCTCCCCGCAATTAAGGTCGTAGGGGCGATTGCCAACGAACTAGCGCGCATCGCCTGGGCCGTGTTGTCTAGCGGCAAAGACTATCGCCATCAGCCACTGCTGCAGCCCGCGGCGGCCTGATTCCCGTGGAAAAGACGCTACGCTTGGAAAGCACAAAACGCTTTCCACTTTTCCACCGCCACGACGACGGGTGCGGCCCTTGTGACCGAGCGATTTATAAGGACCGACACGTGCGGATCATCATCAAGTGCCCGGAGGGCGATTCTCCACGAAGAGGCCGGATACATTTACGCGGACTGTCCCTTCGCCCACCTTCAAACCTCTTGCAGTCCGGCGGCGGACCATACATTATCGCCAACCATCCTCCTGGACGGGCGGGTTCCGCGCGGGAAGATACGGCTGTAGGTAAATGGTTTGTCCGCTACTGCGTTAGCCCAAAATGGTAAAGCCATTCTGTGTCCGCTCATGTAGCAATTGGATGGCGGAAACCGCAACGCTCGTGCTACCACTCCGCGACATAGACGAAGTCAGCCGCTGGGCGATGCAGCGCCTGGGTAATCCGCATCGCAAGTCGCATACTGGTGGCAAACTTCGCATTGCGCAGGCCGGTGAGCTGGTTCGGCGTGGAGTGACCTGACCGATCTTTTGTACCAAGTGGAATGTTAGTGTAACGCCTCTTTTGACCTTTGTCCGTAGTCGTCATCGGGGGTGTGGAGATGTGGGGCTCCTTCTTCCACTTCATCTTTCCAACGGTAGTACAGCGTGGGAGCAATCTCGTACTTGCGGCACGTCTCGGCGACATTGCCGCTCTTCAGTCCTTCCAACACAATCTGCCACTTCTCTTCCGGG
>Ga0224555_1005150_pt1 | contig 11279 bp, 11 predicted proteins | sample 714S23034metaG_FD_180687 | JGI IMG/M metagenome (GOLD analysis project Ga0224555, IMG submission 180687) | Peat soil microbial communities from Stordalen Mire, Sweden - 717 S2 30-34 | ecosystem: Environmental > Terrestrial > Soil > Wetlands > Peat | place: Sweden: Norrbotten County, Stordalen...
CTCGTCCACAGATGAACGTCACTCCTTTGATTGACGTTCTGCTGGTGCTCATCATTGTTTTCATGGTGGTTGTGATCGAGCAGCGGCCAACCGGTTTGCCGGCAGAGATTCCACAACCCAATCCAAAAGGCAGCACGATCCCGCCGCCCAATCGGACGATTGTGATTCAGATTCATCACCCGAAGCCGGGAGCAGAACGTTCGCAGGCAGAACATCCGCAGCTGATGGTGAATGAGGAAGTGGTGGAATGGGATCACTTGCGCGAACGGCTGCGCGATATTTTCGCCATTCGCGTAGAGCGCATCGCCTACGTCGAAGCCGACGACGACATTGATTTCCAGGACGTGGCGGACGTGATCGCAATTGCCCGGATCGCCGGCGTCGACCGCGTGGGCCTGCTGACTGAGGACGGGAAGCACGTGCCGATGGCGGGCTGAGGCACTCCGCGATTGCCTAGCGACATTCAGACCTTAAACGCTGTAAACACCGCAGGACTATTTCTTTCTAACAATCTTCGGGACGTGCCCGGCCAGCAACTGATCGAATGCTTCTTGCTGCTGGTTGTTCTGAAAAACTCGCTTGGGAATCACTGTAAAAGTTCGGGATCCGTAATAAAGCACGTACGAATGTGCATCAACCAGAGCTCGCGAATACAAATCCCAAGCCAGATGGGAGTCGATGTGCGCGGTCTGGAAGTGGATGCCCTCCGAAGAGAAGGTCAGTGAGTACTCATCGCGGAATTTGGGTTCTCGGCGGAAAATCAACGACGGGATAACGAAAAAGGCAGCAAAGAAAATCACAGCAAATGCTATCGAAACGCCAAGAAACACCTTGCCGCTCAAAGACGGCCAGAGGTAGATGCCCACGGCCCCTAGCGCAACAACCACGCAGACGTCCAGCCAAAGCCGCAGGCGGTCGGCATAGTGAGCACAAAAAGCTCGCACGTAGTCAATCTCTGAGTAGCGAAAAGAAAGACTGATAGGTGAATTAGTCACGGTTTTCGTTTCCGGCCACTGCAATTTTAGCTCAGTCCCGAGAGCGGTTCTTAATCCAGATCGGTGAGCCCATAAACCCAAACGCCGCCCGAATCTGGTTTTCCAGAAAGCGCTGATAGGAAAAGTGCAGCTTCACGGCGCGGTCGGTAAAGAGCACGAACGTAGGCGGCGCCACTCCCGCCTGCGTCATGTATTTGATTTTCACGCGCTTGCTCACGGGAACGGAGGCGCGATCAAAGTCAACCGTCTTCAGGAAGCGATTCATTTCTCCGGTAGTGACGCGCTTGCGGCGCTCGGCGGCGACCTTCTCGATTAGCGGAAGAATTTTTTCCGTTCCCTTGCCAGTGTGCGCCGATAGAAATAGCACCGGAGCGTAGGCCAGGAACTTGAGCCCATAGCGCAGCCGCTCTTCGTAGAGCGTGCGGTCTTGAGGACGCTTGGCATCCTGTATGCGCGCCGTTTTTGACTGGCTGACAGCGCGCTTCTCGCCGCTCGCCACCAGATCCCATTTATTGACCAGGATAATCACCGAGCGTCCGCTCTCGTGGGCATAGCCGGCAATGTTCGCGTCGAGCCCGCTGGCGCCTTCGGTGGCATCGACCATGAAGAGCACGATGTCAGCGTCTTCGATATTCTTGCGCGCCATGACCACGGAAAGCTTCTCGGCCATCAGCCGCGTCTTGCCTTTGCGGCGGATGCCGGCGGTATCGATGAAGCGAATCTTGCGGCCTTTGTACTGGATAACTTCATCGATGGAATCCCGCGTCGTGCCCGCAACCGGCGAGACGATGGCGCGCTCGGTTCCTGTAAGTTGATTCAGCAGTGTGGATTTGCCCACATTCGGGTGCCCAATGATGGCCACCCTGATTTCATGTGGCTCCTCGGGAGTTGGTGTATCTTCATCCCCGTTTTTCTTCGCGAACTCTGCGTCCTCTGCGGTTGCCTTTGGTTTTGCAGGCAGCACCTTAACGATGGCGTCAAGCAGATCGTCGATGCCCCGCCCATGCTCAGCCGAGATTGGGAACATATTCCGCATCCCGAGCACATGAAACTCGTCCAGCAGTCCATCCTGCTTGTCCGAGTCCATCTTATTGACGGCGAGAAAGAGCGGCTTGCCCGTCCGCGCCAGCAGTCGAGCCAACTCGCGATCGGGCCCAGCAATCTCGGTGCGCGCGTCGACGACCATGACGATGGCCGCCGCTTCTTCGAACGCAACCTTGGCCTGGCGAAAGATCTCCGCCGGTATGAAATCTTTGTCGTCGGGAACGATGCCGCCGGTATCCACCACGCGAAACTCGTGCCCGAGCCATTCCACCTCGCCATAGAGGCGGTCCCGCGTGATGCCGGGCTCGTCTCCGACGATGGCGCGCCGCGATCCGGTCAGATGGTTGAACAGCGTCGATTTACCAACGTTAGGGCGTCCGACGATGGCTATGAGTGGGGATGGTTTCTTCTTGCTCAAAGTGGTGGATGAGTTACCGCGTCCATACCGCTATTATAGAGACTCCGTGCCGTCCTCATCCCATCCCGTGTCCCCAGCTGCGGGATTCTCGCTCTACCAATTCTTCGCGCCGGGAGGCGTGCTTTCGAAAACGCACCCCGCCTATGAGTTTCGCCGCGGGCAGTTGCAGATGGCGCAGGCCGTGGAAGAGGCGCTCGAACAAAAGCGCCACTTGGTTGTCGAGGCCGGCACGGGCACCGGCAAAACGCTCGCATATCTCTTGCCGGTGATCCGCTCGGGCAAACGAGTCATCATCTCCACGGGCACGAAGAACCTGCAGGAGCAACTGTTCTTTAAAGATGTCCCGGCGCTCGAGCGGGCGCTATTCGCTGATGGAAGTGGAAAGCTGAGCGTCTGCTATATGAAGGGGCGCAACAACTATCTTTGCCGCAAGAAGCTTTTTGATCTCACCGAGCAGCCGGTGCTCAGCGGTCTGGAAGAGATCGAGCACTACCGGGCCATCGCCGCATGGGAGAAAACGACGCACAGCGGCGATCGCGCTGAACTCGCGGAACTGCCCGAGGCTAGCGCTCTCTGGCACAAACTCGACGCGCGCGCCGATACCTGCCTCGGCCAGAAATGCAAGGAATGGGAGCGCTGCTTCATCACCGAGATGCGGCGGCGGGCGGCCGAGAGCGACATCATCATCGTCAATCACCACCTGTTTTTCGCCGACCTCTCCATCAAACTCGAAGCCGATGGCGCGCCCGACGCTGGTGTTCTTCCCGAGTGCGGGGCGGTTATTTTCGACGAAGCGCACGAACTGGAAGAAATCGCCGGCAACTACTTTGGGATTTCGGTCAGCAACCTGCGGATGGACGAGCTGACGCGCGACGTCGAGCACCTGCTGCAGCGCGAGCACCTGTACACCCCGCAGATGTCGGGAGCGATTCAGTCGGTGCGGGAACGTTCGCTACTTTTTTTCTCGCTCCTGCCCGCGAACGAAGGGCGGTTTGCCTTTGACTCACGCCGTGAGTTCCTCGAGGAAAACGGCGAAGAATTTCTGGCGCTCAATCAATCGCTGTACCGGCTGGGCGCGGAACTGGAGCAACTTCCGCAGAAGCCGGAAGAAGCCTTCACGCTTGTGCGCCGGGCGCAGCAATTACAGGTGCAACTTCGCTTCGTGATGGAGAGCGAGGATCCGAACACGGTCTTCTGGATCGAGCGGCGAGGATTTCGCGGAGCTCCGGGTGCCTCGACGGGCGCAGCTTTGAAAGGGCGTGGCTTCAGCCACGCCGGAACGTCCGCGTTTGAGAAAGGGGCTTCAGCCCCTGAGGGAAAGCGCTCGGGCCGTGTCAATGTTTTTCTCCAGGCCACTCCGATCGAAGTCGGCCAGATTCTGCGTGAGTGCCTGTGGTCGAAGTTGGAGACGTCGGTGCTGACCTCGGCAACCCTGGCCGTCGGCGGTGGTTTCGATTACATACGGCAGCGGCTTGGGCTCGACCACGCGCGCGAATTGATCGTGCCGTCGCACTTCGATTATGAAAGCCAGGCGATTTTTTACGTTCCGCCCGATCTGCCCGATCCGCGCACGCCGCAATTCCCCGCCGAGGCTGCCAGCCTTGTCCGGCGGTTGCTCGAGATTACCCGCGGACGCGCCTTCGTGCTCTTCACCAGCTACGCGCAGATGAACGAAATCTACGAGCGGCTGCTGGGCCAGTTGGATTTTCCCATGCTCAAGCAGGGTGATGCTCCGAAATCGGCGCTGCTTGAGGAGTTCCGGCTCACGCCCCACGCCGTGTTGTTTGGGACATCTTCTTTCTGGCAAGGCGTGGACGTGCAGGGCGAACAGTTGAGCTGCGTCATTATCGATCGCTTGCCCTTTGCCGTCCCGAGCGATCCGGTGGTGGCCGCGCGGGTGAAGGCCATCGACGCTGGCGGCGGAAACGCCTTCTTCGAATACCAGGTACCAAGCGCGGTGATTACGCTGAAGCAGGGTTTTGGGAGACTGATAAGGTCGTTGCACGATCGTGGTTTGCTGGCTCTGCTCGACAACCGGATACTGAAGAAGCAGTACGGGCGCGTGTTTGTGGAGAGCTTACCGCCCTACAGCAGAACAACAGACTTGAGAAAAGTAGAGGAATTTTTCGGGGCGGATATTGAATGATGTCCGATGGAGCGCCGGCCGTCCCCGCCGGCAGGATCCTTCGACTTCGCTCAGGACGGGCTCGCGAGACGCCCGTCCCCACACGAGCACGGTGAGCAAAACTATTCCGCTGCCGCCGCTTCTTTGTCGACAATGACCTTCAAGTGCGTGGTCACGTCCTTGTGCAGCTTGATGGGGACAGTGAACTCGCCGACGATCTTGAGCGGTTCGTGCAACTGGATCTTCCGGCGATCGATGTGGAAGCTCTTCTTCTCCAGTGCGTCGGCAATATCGCCGGCCGTGACTGATCCGAACAACTGATCGGCTTCGCCGGACTTGCGCAGGAACTTCACCTCGAGCCCGTCAAACTGCTTGGCCAGCGCTTCGGCTTCCGTCTTTTCCTTGGCGGAGCGGCGCACGGCGGCCGCCTTCATCTGCTCGATGACAGTCTTGTTGGCGACGGTGGCCTCAATCGCCAGTTTCTTGGGCAGCAGAAAATTCCGCCCGTATCCCTCGGCGACTTTCACAACTTCACCGCGGTTGCCCAGCTTGGGCACGTCTTCTTTCAGGATGACTTCCATGCATGACTCCGTTTCGTAAGTAACCTGGTCGTTGGTCGTTGGTCGTTAGTCGCTTGTCGTTGGTCGCTGGCAAATTCTCGAACAGTCAATAAACTTTCCTGATGCCGCTGACTGCGAACGACTAACGACGAATGACCAACGACGATCGTGAATTTACTGCGCGCGTCCAGCGAACGGCAGCAGCGCGATGTTGCGCGCTTGCTTGATGGCCCTCGACAGACGGCGCTGGTGCGGCGTGCATACGCCGGTCAGGCGCCGCGGAGTGATCTTGCCGCTTTCCGCCACGAACTGCGCCAGCAGACGCACATCCTTGTAATTGACCGCTTCGATCTTCTCGACGCAGAACTTGCAAACTTTCTTGCGCCGAAAAAACTTGCGGCCACCTTCGCGGGGACCACCGGGGCCTCCGCCGGGACGCGGACCGCGGGGCGGACCGCTGCGCTCGGGGCGATCGCCGCCGCTACGCTCCGGGCGACTTTCGCCGCCGCTTGCTCCTGCGTGCGCGGTTGGTGCTTTTGTTTCTTCTGCCATAGTGCTCCTGCTTTCTAAGAATTCGTAAGGGACGGGCGAGGCGCCCGTTTCTCCACCGATCGTCACGCGACCAACCAACAGCCGACTAAACCGGCGCCGAGGCCGGTGTTTCCGTTGCGGCTTCCGGCGTTGCTGGAGTCACCGGAGCGGCCACTGCGGCCGGTTGTGCGCTCGCTTTCTTTTTCGAGTCGCGAAGCTTCTTGATCTTGTCGAGCCGCTTCAGTTCTTCGTCCGTCCGCACCGTGAGGAACTTGATCACCGGCTCGGTCACGCGCAGGCGGCGTTCGACTTCGTGCACGACGGCGCCAGCGGCTTCAATCAGCATCAGCACAAAGATGCCATCGTTGAACTTGCCCACCCGGTACGCGAGACGGCGCTTGCCCCAGACCTCGCTCTTGGCCGTTCCGCCCGCCGACGTGACTGAAGACTCGAGCGTCGAAATCAGCTTGTTCAGATCCTCGTCCACCATGTCGGGCCGGACGATGAACATCAATTCATAGTTGCGATTCATTCGTTATCTCCAAAATCTCTCAAGTACAGTCGCTGGTCGTTAGTCGTTCGTCGTTCGGGATTCATCGCTAGCACGTACGTTTGCTAACGACCAACGACCAACGACCAACGACCGACCTTCACTCATCCGTTTCGTTCTTGCGATTGAACCGGTTCATCGCCGCCGCCGGTCCCTCTTTCAAAATCACCTCAACCGCCTGCGCTGCCGTGTCGAGGACTTCGTCCACAACTTTTTCCTGCGCCCTGCGGAACGGCGTCAGCACAAATTTCACGCTGTCCGCGACTTTGCGGTCGGGCGCAATTCCCAGACGAATCCGCAAAAACTCGTCTGTACCCAAGGCGCCGAGGATGGATTCCATCCCGTTGTGCCCCGCCGAACTGCCCCGCTGCCGTATGCGAATCGTGCCCAGCGGCAAGTCAAGTTCGTCGTAAATCACAATCAGGTCCCGCGTCACATCGACCTGATGTTCCGCCACCAGTTCCCACACCGAAAGCCCACTCAGGTTCATGTAGGTTTCCGGTTTGGCCAGGACCGCCGGCTCACCGGCGATCATTGCCCGCGCGGTCAGCGCGCGGCACTGCCGATTTCTGACTTCGATCCCCAGGCCATTGGCGATCCGATCGATCGTCAGGAACCCGAGATTGTGCGGCGTGAACTGGTACTCGATTCCTGGGTTGCCCAAACCGACGATCAGTTTCACGCGGATTCACTTTTCGCTGTTCGCTCTTAGCTCGGTGCCCCAGGTTCGCGCCCGTCCTTTGGGCGCTAACCTGGGTGTTGGCTCTTAGCAAAAAGCCAGCAGCCAGCAGCTATTTCTTCTCTTTCTTCTCGGGCTTTTCGGCCTTCTCGGGCTTAGCCTTGGCCTTGGCATCGCCGCCTTCGGCCTCGCCTTCACCCTCGACCTCCTGCTTGCCCTTCTTAATGACTTCGGGTTCAGCCGGTGCTGCTGTCGCATCTGCCGCCACCGCCTCCGGAGCCGCCACCACTTCTTCCTTCACCGAGGTCATGTGCGCGATCATCTGGTTCTCGTCGGTCAAAAACACCAGCTTTTCGCTGCGCGGGAGATCCTTCACGCGCACTTCGACGCCGAACACAAGGTGGCTGATGTCCACTTCGATGTTTTTCGGAATATCGGCTGGAAGGCACTCAACCTCGATCTCACGCAGCAATTGCTCGAGGATGCCGCCCTGCGTCTTCACGCCCTCGGCCTCGCCCTTGAGCACGACCGGAACCGTGATCGTCAGCTTCTTGTCCATCGCGATGCGCTGCAGGTCCACGTGCAGCAGGGTTCCCTTGATGGGTTCGAACTGCCAGTCCACGATCATGGCCTTCACCCGATCGCTGTCGAGCGCCAGGTCAAAAATTGTGTTGTGCCCGCTCTCCGACCTCAGGATGCGCAGCACCTGCCGCGGGTCGACCGCGACCGAAGCCGCCTCCTTGCCCGCGCCGTAAACCACGGCTGGAATTTTTCCGCCGACGCGCACGCGCCGGGCGGCGTTCTTGGTGCCTGGTTCGCGCTTCTGCGCTTCCAGAATGCTGATATCCGTTGCTGTCGCCATAATTCCGTTTCCGTCCTTCGTTGTTTCGCTGTTCGCTATTCGTCGTTGGCGGTTCGCAGGCCTTTTTCAGTTCTGGGTGAACAGCGAATAGCGAACGACGAACGGCGTTCTAAATAAAAAGTCTGCTGACCGAAGTTTCTTCGTGAATGGACTGAATCGCCCGTCCAATCAGCCCCGCGATCGAAAGCACTTTGATCTTTCCACCCTTTTCAGTGCGCGCCGCATCCGCATCCTCTCTAAGCGGGATGGTGTTGGTCACGACCACCTCGGTGATCGGAGAGTTCACCAGATTTTCCACCGCCGCCCCTGAAAGTACCGGGTGCGAGCAACAGGCGTACACGGTGCGCGCGCCATTTTGAATCAGCGCCTGCGCCACCTTCACCAGCGTTCCCGCCGTGTCGATGAGGTCGTCAATGATGAGACAAGTTCGGCCATGGACTTCGCCGATCACGTTCATCACTTCCGCCACGTTCATCTCGACGCGCCGTTTATCCACGATGGCCAGCGCCGCGTCCATCTTCTTCGCGAAGAAGCGCGCGCGTTCCACGCCACCCGCATCCGGCGAAACCACCGTCAAATCCGGCAGGTTCAGTTTCTTGAAGTAATCCACCAGCACCGGCGAAGCGAACAGGTGGTCCACCGGAATATTAAAAAATCCCTGCAACTGCGGCGCGTGCAAATCCACAACCAGCGCGCGATCCGCGCCCGCAGTGGTCAGCAGGTCGGCCACCAGCTTCGACGAAATCGGCACGCGCGGCTTGTCTTTGCGATCCTGGCGCGCGTAGCCGTAATACGGAATCACCGCCGTGATGCGTCGCGCCGAAGCCCGCTTGAGCGCGTCCATCATCAACAGCAGTTCCATCAAGTGCATGTCCACCGGCTGGCAGGTGGGCTGCATCACGAACACGTCGGCTCCGCGCACGTTCTCCTGGATCTGCACATACGCTTCGCCGTCCTTGAAGCGCGTCACCAGAGCCTGTCCGCGCGTCAGGCCAAGAAAGTGGCAGACCTCATCGCAGAGCGCCTCGTTGGCGGTTCCACAGAAGACTTTGAATCGGTCGTCGACCCGGGCGCGCTGCGGTTTGCGTTCCGTTTTCTCCTCCGTAGGCGGCTTTTTTTCCGCGACGGTTTTTTCGGCAGTCGTGGTCGCAACTGTGGCCATAGTTTCAGTTCTCAGTGTTCAGTTGCCAGCTACCAGTTGCCAGTTCTCAGTTTGGGGACCCAGTGTTTTCACTGGTAACTGACAACTGGCGACTGGCAACTGCCTGCTTTCTGGCTGGGCCGCTAGGATTCGAACCTAGACAAAGTGCTCCAAAGGCACTTGACCTACCATTAGTCGACGGCCCAGTAAAACGATCTGACTGGCGAATTGCCCTTCAATTGTCGTTCAACAATTGTCCTTCAACAAGCGCCAATCAACAATCAAAAATTCTTTTCCAATACTGCTGGCGCGTCAACGTACTGGTCGCCTCCGCCCTCACCCCCTGCTTTCGCAGACGGTTTGCCGCCCTCGCGGCGTCGGCCGACGACCGGAACAGCCCGTACAGGGTTGACCCTGACCCGGAGAGCGAAGCGTATTGCGACCCCGCGCGCTCCAGCGCACCTTTTATGTCTCGCAGTTCGGGATATTGAGGAAAGACGACCTTTTCGAAGTCGTTTTCAATCCCGGTACGGACAAGGTCGGAAAGCAAGCTCCCGGCCCGGCTCCCGCCTTTTGCAGGAGCACCGGTGTTGGGGTAACCACTGAGCCACGCCGAAAGCGCGCGGCCAACCTCAAACAGTCTATCGGACGCCCCCGCCCGCGTCAATTCATCATTCCCAATGGAGCGACGGGCGTCCTCGCCCATCGAAGCTCGCGTAAGGACAGCCGCCCCCGGCCGTCCAGCCGAGCGCAGCTCGGCCCCGCTGCTTGTGTGGGGACGGGCGCCCTCGCCCGTCCAAGCCGAGCGAAGCTCGGCCGCCTTATCCCCCGATAGCAGCGCATCCCAATCGGCAAACGCCTGAGCCGTCGAGACCCCAACCTCGGGCGTCACCACGACCATTGGCACAGAAGGCAAATCCGCCAGCGGATAAACCTCCTCGCCGCGCCCCACTCCCAGCGTCGTGCCGCCCACCAGAAACAGTGGCAGATCCGACCCGACCTCAGCCGCAATGCGCAGGCGCGCGGGCCCGGATAATTTCTTCCTGACGGCCCGCGTCTTCTTCAGTGCCCGCTCCAGCGCAACCATGGTTGCCACCGCATTCGAAGACGCCGCGCCCAACCCGCCCTGCACCGGCAGCCGCTTCTCGATCTCGATGCTGACTCTGCCCTTAGCGCCAAGTTCGTCCATCACGCGCTCAGCCATGCGATAGCAGGTGTTCGACGAATCCAGCGGAACTCGCGGGTCTTTATTCGTGCAGAGAATCTCAATCCCGCGGCCACGCCCGACGCTCACCCGGATCACATCATGCAGCGCAATCGTCTGGTAAACCGTGCGCAGATCGTGATATCCGTCCGCGCGCGCGGCGCCAATGTAGAGCCCGAGATTGATCTTCGCAAAAGAACGAACCGCAACTGTCATAAATAAGAAATCGAAAGAAGGGGAATTGTAAGCGATTTGGGTGCCGGGCGGGCCGCACCGCGCTAACTTTAGCTGCGGCACAAGGAGCTGACGTTCGGCCTGCGGCAGCGGGTGCGCCAGTGGCTGAGACGATTCCTGGGTTTTGAGTAATAGAGAGTAGAGTCGAGAACAGGCGCAGTGACTGTAGTCTCCCGGTGGGCATGTGACTCGGCTTTCGCCTCATCCCCTCAGTCCGGTTTGACCTGGTCCTGTTTCCTGTTCCCGCTCATCGAACCGGACTGGCAGTTTTCCCGCATCCGGCTCTCGGAAAAGACTCACGCTTTCGCCCATGGAAGGCTCGCAGTACGATGTGGTAACTGCACCAGACCATACACAGAATGAAGAGACGCTTCCGGAAAGCGTTTATAGCCCGCCCGCGCTTCCTCGTGTTTGTCGCAGAGCCACCGACGCAGCCGGCGGCGGGCGTGTAGATCGACCGCACTGTAGGCTTTGCTGACCGCTCCCAGACAGAAGTAGTTCGCCCAACCGATCAACATCCGGTTGAGCTTTTCCACCATCGCCTTCGGATCCAGCCTGACGGTATCTCGCCCGGTCTCGTCGCTGATTGCGCGACAGATGCGCTGCACCCGTTTCGGGGAGGGAACCGTGCCCACATAGACTCGGCCTCTCCTCATCGAGTAGCATCGTCCGAACGTATATCCCAGGAAATCGAACTTTTCTCCCGGCAGATAACAGACCCGCGTCTTCTTTTCGTTCACCGTCAGCTTCAGCTTCGACATCATCATCCGCATCTCGGCCCGGGCTTGCTCCGCCCCAACTCGACAACAGTGTTGTTAGCAAGTTAAAATGTCCGGTTTTTGTAGCAAGTGAAATGTCCGGTTTCGTTAGTCTCCCGTAGCCGCCGCCGAGGCGGTGGAAAAGTGGGAATCCCGCGCACTTTGCGGGATTTCCAAG
>Ga0224555_1005151_pt1 | contig 11278 bp, 8 predicted proteins | sample 714S23034metaG_FD_180687 | JGI IMG/M metagenome (GOLD analysis project Ga0224555, IMG submission 180687) | Peat soil microbial communities from Stordalen Mire, Sweden - 717 S2 30-34 | ecosystem: Environmental > Terrestrial > Soil > Wetlands > Peat | place: Sweden: Norrbotten County, Stordalen...
TTCGTGCCAGATTTTTTCGCCGATGAGTTTGAAAAAGATTTCTGAATTTCTCGCGCTGCGGCACAACACTTCGCTGCTGCTCGTTGCGCTTCTGCTCGCGGGCACGGGCGAGAAATTGTGGCTCGGCTTCGCGCCAAAATACATCGAGACTCTCGGCGGCGGCATTTTCATCATCGGGCTGTTCGACGCGTTGCAAACATTTCTCGGCGCGATTTACGCCTATCCCGGCGGCTGGCTGACCGATCATTGGGGACAAAGAAAATCGCTGCTGCTGTTCAGCGCCATTTCCATCGCCGGCTACGTTTTGGTTTTGGTGTGGCAAAGCTGGCTCGCGCTGCTGCTCGGCTCGTTTTTATTTCTCGCGTGGAGTGCGTTGTCGCTGCCCGCGACATTTTCCGTCATCGCCACGTCGCTGCAAAGCCACCGGCACACGATGGGCGTGGGCGTGCAATCCATGATCCGGCGCGTGCCGATGATGCTCGGTCCGCTCGTCGGCGGCTGGCTGCTCACGCGCTTCGGCTGGACGGCGTGCGTTACGCGCTCGCGCTCTGCATCACGATGAGTTTGCTGACGGCGGCGTTTCAATGGTTCATGTTCGAGCCGGACGGGAGAGATTCGAGGACGAGGACGAGCATGACGACGAGGATGAGTTTTGTTCACGTCGTCAAATCCTTCACGCCCGGTCTGAAGGAACTGCTCGTAAGCGACATCCTCATCCGCTTTTGCGAACGGATTCCGTATGCGTTCATCATTTTGTGGGCGATGGATCACGACGGCTTGACGACATTGCAATACGGTTATCTTTCCACATTTGAAATGCTCACGGCGATGCTCTGCTACATTCCCGTCGCGCATCTTGCAGACAAATACGGCCGCCGCCCGTTCGTTTTAATCACCTTTGTTTTCTTCACGCTGTTTCCGGTGTCGCTGATTTTCGCGCACAATTTTGCGTGGCTGGCGCTGGCGTTCGTCGTGCGCGGGCTGAAGGAATTCGGCGAACCGGCGCGCAAGGCGCTCATCATCGGCGAGGCGAAGCCGGAACTGCGCGCGCGGACTTACGGCGCGTATTATCTCATCCGCGACTGCACGGTGACGAGCGGCTCGTTTCTCGGCGCGGGATTGTGGTATGTCAGCCCGCATGCGAATTTCATCGGCGCGGCCATTTGCGGCGTGCTGGGAACGATCTGGTTCTGGTGGTTTATTTACCGAAGAAAATAAATGGATGCGAAGGCGCGACGAATGGAATCTCTGTTCACTGTTCTGCCAACAACTTGGAAATTTTTTCTTCAAAACTGGTTGTGTCACCCTTTGGATGGAAATTTCCTGCCCGCACATTGTCAAAACGAAGGCAACTTTTTTTATCCACTAAAAACATTTGTGGAAACCCGTCAATTCCAAATTCAACGGCAAATTTATCCATCTGTTTGACATCGAAATACTGCGGCCACGAAATGTCATACTTCTTTAAAAATTCTTCCATGCGATTTTTGTCCGTGGAGTTATAGATGCCAATAATTTCAAAACCTTGTGCATGAAATTTCTCAAACGCCGCCTTTACTTGTGGTAATTCGTTATCGTCTCCCCAGAAATCCACCAAAACCACCTTACCTTTCATTTTCGCCAAATCAACATCGCGTCCGTCAATCGCGGTAAATTTTATCTCCACTGGTTTGCCCATGCTGTCGAGCCGATAAAGAAATCCTTTGGCCCATTGCTTGAAATTGTCGGGAGCAGAACTATCAATCATTTCCTGCGCCAATGCTCGCGCCTGGTCTGGTTTGCCGAGAAATTCATAATCTGTCATTGCCCCCATGATGTCTTGATAACCATTTGGGCGATTTGGATAGTCTTTGCTCAATGCCCACGCCCCATCTACAAATTTTTCCATGTGATCCGGTGAGCCTGAATTCTCTATTTTTTCCAGTGCATTCTCTCGCAGCATGAATTTTTTGAATTCATCGGTGTTTAATGGAGAGTTTGTTTTAATTGCTATATTTCCGATTATTACATAAGCACTATTTGTTTGAATAAAAGCGCCACTTTTGGTCGTGAAGTTGATTTCAGATTTTTTCCGGCAGGCCGAAATCAAAACGACTGAAAAGATAAGAACAATTAAACAAATCCGAATTCCATTAAGTTGCATATTTAGACACTAAAATATCAATTCCCAATTGTCCAGAATTCATTCGTGCCAATTCGTGAAATTCGTGTCAGATTTTGCACGCCATGACAACCGCCAACAAAATCACGATCATGCGGATCCTGCTGGTTCCGTTTTTCGTCGTCGAGCTGATTTACTACGTCCGCACGGGAAATGAAGTCCACCGGCTGCTGGCGATTTTGTCCTTTGCCGTCGCCGCGATTTGCGACGGCGTGGACGGCTACATTGCAAAACGCTACAACCAGATCAGCGAGCTGGGAAAAATCCTCGACCCGCTCGCGGACAAGCTGCTTCTGGTTTCCGCCATCGTCGCGTTGAGCTTCGACAATTCGCCGTATTTCCGCCAGATTCCGCTCTGGCTTACGGGAACGATCATCGGACGCGACCTGCTTGTGGGCATCGGTGTGGTCGTAATCCGTTTCGTCGTCGGCACCATCACCGTGCGCCCGCGCCTGACCGGCAAGATGGCGACGGTCTTTCAAATGCTCGCGGTCTCCTGGATTTTATTGCAGTGGGATTTGATCTGCGGCCTGCTCAAAATCTGGATTCTCGGCGCGGGCATTTTCACCGGCGTCTCCGGCTTGTTTTATGTCTGGGACGGAATGAGACAGTTGAGTTCGCATCCGGCGAGTTCGCCGACAAAAACTGAAGCCACAGATTTGCACAGATGAAGCACAAATGCGAAAAAGTGACGTGAAGATTTCTTTTTAGTTTTTATCTGTGTTTCATCTGTGCAAATCTGTGGCCAATAAATTATGGCAAAGACACTTGAACTGAAATTGAAGGAAGGCGACAAGGCACCGGAATTTTCCGTGGCGACTGGCGGCAGCGGAAAAGTTTCACTGGCGGATTATCCCGGCAAAAATGTCATCCTTTATTTTTATCCGAAGGACGACACGCCCGGCTGCACCAAGGAGGCCTGCACGTTCCGCGACCATTTTTCCGAATTCAAAAGGCGCGGCGCGGTCGTGCTCGGGGTCAGCACTGATTCCGTGAAATCACACAACAAGTTTGTGGAGAAGTTCAATCTGCCGTTCACCCTGCTCGCGGACGAGGACAAAAAAATTGTCGAGGCTTACGGCGTCTGGGGCGAGAAAAGTTTCATGGGCCGGAAATACATGGGCACAAATCGCGTGACATTTCTCATCGGGCCGGACGGCAAAATCAAAAAAATCTGGCCGCAGGTGAAGCCGGAAGAACACGCGGCGGAAGTGCTGGCGGCGCTGTGAAATTGCGTAGGAGACGAGGCGACGAGTCTCAAATTGATTTTTAAGAATGAGCCTCGTCACCTCGGCTCCTGCAAAAAATAAACATGAGCGAAATTTTTGTCATCGGCCACCGCAACCCGGACACGGACTCGATCTGTTCGGCCATCGGCTACGCGGAATTCAAACGGCGCACCGGAATGCCCGAAGCCGTGGCCGCGCGCTGCGGCGACACGAACGAGCGGATTGATTTTGTGTTGAACACGTTTGGCGTGCCGTCGCCGCGCTTTGTCGCCGACGTTTCGCCGAAGGTGCGCGACGTCATGGGAGCGGAGGTCTTGAGCGTCACGGCGGATGCCACCGCCGCCGAGGCGCTCGGCCTGATGGACGAGCATGACATCCGGGTGCTGCCGGTGCTGGACGCGCAGCAGCGCTGCCGCGGGCTGCTGTCGCTGTTCAAGTTGAGCAAATTTCTTTTCCCGGCGGCGCACCGGCTGATTGATTCGCGGCGCGTGCTGTCGTCGTTGAACAATCTTGCCAAGACGCTCGGCGGGAAAGTTTTGACCGGCCAAGAGACGGACCGCGAGGAGGATTTGATCCTGATGATCAGCGCGATGCGGATCGAATCCTTTGCGCAGCGGCTGGAACGTTACCCGCCCGAAAAGCTCGCGCTCGTGGTCGGCGACCGCACGAATGTCCAGGAACTTGCGATCTCGAAAGGTGTCCGGGTTTTGATCGTGACGGGCGGACTGGGCGTCGAACCGCACGTCCTCGAAGCGGCGAAGCAAAATCGCGTGAGCCTCATCACTTCGCCGCACGACACCTCCACGACCGCGGCGTTGTGCCGTTCGGCGGTTGCCATCCGGCATATGTTGCACGAGAAATTCCTCTCGTTCCGGGAGGAGATGCCATTGGCCGCAGTCAGGGCCGATGCGTTGTCATCGGGATTCGCGGCGTTTCCGGTGACGGATGAGGAAGGCCGCACAGTCGGGATGCTGTCCAAGGCGGATTTTCTCAAGCCCGTCGAACGCAAGCTGATTCTCGTGGATCACAATGAGCTTTCGCAGGCCGTGCAGGGCGCGGACGAAGTGGAAATTCTCGAAATCATTGACCATCACCGGCTCGGCGCGCTGACGACACAGCATCCGATTTTGTTCCGCAACGAACCCGTCGGTTCGACCAGCACGATTGTCGCGGATTGTTTTTTTCGCGGGAACGTGGAACTGCCCAAACCCATCGCCGGACTGCTGCTGGCCGGACTGGTTTCCGACACGCTCAACCTGACTTCGCCCACGACGACGGCGCACGACAAGGAAGTTCTCGGCAAACTTGAAAAAATCGCCGGCGTCAACGCGCGCGAATTCACCGACAAATTGTTCGCGTCCGGCTCGCTGCTCACGCTCAAGCCCGCGCCGCAGGCCGTCACGACCGATTGCAAGGAATACCATGATGGCGGCGTGACCTTCAGCGTGGCGCAGATTGAGGAGGTCGGTTTCAACCAGTTCTGGAAGCGCAAGGACGAACTGCTCGCGGCGCTGGAAGATTACCGGCGCGGGAAAAATTATTTCTTTTCCGCGCTGATGGTGACGGACGTTGCCAGCCAGCAGTCGCTGATGCTCGTCGCGGGCAAAAAGGAATTCATCGCCCGGATTGATTATCCCGAACCGGAGCCGGATGTGTTTGAACTGCGCGACGTTGTCTCGCGCAAAAAACAACTTCTGCCCTACTTCACGCACTGTTTGCAGCGGATGAAAGCCGGATGAACTTCAATTCTAGTCCGCGTGGTCAAAGCTGCCCGCGCGCAGAAACTGAATCGTCTGCCGGATGGCTTCGCGGTTGCGCATGATGAAGGGATGCGTCGCGTGAATGACAATGTGATCGGCCATGCCGGCAAGCTTGGTTCGTTTAACGGAAACTTTTCCATCATCGCTGCCGGGAATTAAAAAACTGTTGATCCAATTGATTGAACGGTCGCCGGCGATAATTCCAAGCGGGAAATTTGCCGGGCCGAGTTTGTTCGGCGTGGAATTTGTGTCCGTGCCGAGTTCGTTTCCCGCCGGGCCGTTGATTTTGCGGAACAACCACCAGTTGCCGAGTTTGTCCACGATCTCGCTGCCTTGATTTGGCGGCGCAAGCATCACGACGCGGCCAAGCGAAGGAATTTCGTGGCGAGAGAGATAACTGCGAACCAGGATTCCGCCGAGCGAGTGCGTGACAAAGTCAATCTTCGTCGCGCCGTCCCGCTGGCAATCGCCGACGGCTCTGCCAATCGCATCGTCAGCGAGCTTTTGGACGGACGCCGTGCGCGAGGGATAATCCACATTTCGCACTTTGTAGCCCGCTGCGGTCAGCGCGTTTTTCATTTTCACCATCGAACGGCTCGCGCGGCAAAGGCCGTGCAGCAAAATCACTTCCTCGCGGGCGCCAAATGCCGGGGAAGAAATTGAGACCGTTGCCATGAGAATTAAAATTCGTGAAAACATTCCAGCCGTGAATCCAGTCTGGCAAAACCGTTGACAAACGCGAAATGAATTTTACAATTTCAGCAGCGATTATTTAACAATTAAAACAAGAAACAATTATGCCAATTCCCATCGGTTCCAAAGCCCCTGATTTCACCCTCAAATCCAAAATCGCGACCGGGCTCGCGGACGTGAAGTTGAGCGACAACTTCGGCAAGACCAACACCGTGCTCCTGTTTTTCCCGCTCGCCTACACGAGCGTATGCACTGCGGAATTGTGCGACGTGACCAACGGCTTGAATTCCTTCGCCGGAGCGGACGTCATCGCCATCAGCGTGGACAGCCCGTTCGCACAGGAAGCGTGGGCCAAGGCGAACAACATCCAAGTCCGGCTCGCCAGCGACCTGAACAAAGAAGTTATCAAAAAATATGAAGTCGTATTTCCGATGCTTGCGGGCGTGGGCGACACGGCGGCGCGTTCGGCGTTCGTCATTGATAAATACGGGGTGGTGCAATACAGCGAACAAACGCCCACGCCGAAGGATTTGCCGAACTTCGAGGCGGTCAAGGCGGTGCTGCAGAAATTAAAGTAAAAATTGTCGCGCCATGTCTTTTGAAATAAATGGGAGCGTTTGCCGATATTGCAAGAAGCGGGAAAGGCCCTGACACCTTGCAAAAGCTCCGCCAGTTTGCATTTGCGGCCAACATTCATCTTGTTTCGGCCTTCATGACGGTTTAGTATTCGCGCACCAAGTGCTGCATTACTGTTGCAACTTATCAATGCGATTCTTGAATTTGCTTTGATGAAAGGCGATTACATTTTTTATTTATTTGAAAACGGAGAGATGGCCGAGTGGCTGAAGGCGATGGTTTGCTAAACCGTTATACGGCCAAAAGCCGTATCGGGGGTTCGAATCCCCCTCTCTCCGCCACTTTGTTTTTCAATGGTTTTGTGACTTTTAGGGGCTAGTGGCAACATCCAGTGGCAACAAATCCACCTATATTCAGGGTTGTTTGCCGATGTTATTCCAGTCAGATTTCGTCTCCATTTCACACTTTTCGGTGAACGACAACAGGCTGGTAGGATGAAAAAGTCAGACACCTTTTATGCGCCGCTATGCAAAGTTATCGCATTGGGCGTTCCGTGAGAAGAACAAGCTCGGTAGGTTTGGAGATATTCAGGGTGTTTTGATGGTGTCGTTCAGATCGGATTTCGCTTCAATTTCACACCGTTCAATGAATGCCAGAATGCTGGCAAGATGAAAAAGCCGGACACCTTTTATCCGTCCGGGTTCACGAATTGAGACGGATCGGATAAAACTTTTGGCCGCCCATTCGTAGAGTTTTGCCCGTGAGCAGCCGGAATAAAATTCATGCCCGCGCTTTGGCGCGCGAACCCAGACCGGCAAATCACCCTCCCGGTCGGCCATGAATTGTGTTGCCCGATGCGGCGCGGAACGGCTGCCGCTATCAAGCGCGTCGGCGTTCGCTGGCAATGGTGGACTGACATTCACAAAAGAATTTTGCCACTGCTTCAGGAAAATCCCCTCCGCATACCTCCCTGCAATTCGTGCAGGCGGCGGATGCGTTGTCCAATGATGTTGCCTTGTCTCATACTTTCATCCTCCGGGCGGGTTTGGGTTTGATGGTTTCATTTTTATCAGGCTGCTCACCTTCGACGATGGCCTCGGTGTTTTCAGCGGCTTCAAGCTGGTTGGGTGCCTGATTCTTGGTGAGGTCAAGTTGCTCCTCGATTTCCGACTGGCGTCTGGCCAGGTGGTGATACCGCTCCTCCTTCTCGAAGGGTGCGCCCACCTTGGCTTCGAGTTCGACCCCACGCTTTTGTGAATCCTTGATGTCGGCTTCCAGCCGTCCGGCGCGTTCCTCAAAACCCTGCACCACGGATTCGAGCGAACGGATGGTGCCCAAGGCCGTATCGGTAACGCGGGTGCTGTAACTATTTTTACCCCGTAGAACGAGTTCGGCGCTGTTGTTGAAACTGGAACGGATGAATAAATCAAACCCGGCAAATACGCCGATGCGGATGTCTTCGCCCAACCGAGCCTTGATTTTTTCCGCCCGCCGTAGAAGCAATTCCCCGGCAATGCCGCGATTGTCCAAGACTTGTCCGTCCAGCTTGATGCGAAATAAATCGCCAGAAGTGTCCTGCCGCAATTTCAAATCCTCCTGCAAATTCGCCAGCCGTTCCGTCCAGGTCTCAACTTCCTCGTGCGAATGGCGAAGACTGGTGCGGATGCGATATTGTTCTTCGGCATGGGCGGAACGGAGACGCGTCAGCCGGATCAACTCGGCATCCACCTGGGCTTTTTCAATAACAAGCGGATTGCCAGAAGCGATGGCCTTGACCTCGGCATAGGTCAACGCGGCGGAGTCCATGTCTTCCAGACGGCGCATGGTCATGTCTCCGGTCATCACCTGGGCGATGAACTTCGCCTTCGTCTCCAACGTCTGCCACATATAGGCGTCAAACGAGCCTTCGGTGACGTAGCGATAAATCTGCACGCTGGCATTCTTGTTGCCCTGCCGCAAAATGCGTCCCTCGCGCTGCTCCACGTCGGCGGGTCGCCACGGCGCGTCCAGATGATGCAGCGCAACCAACCGCTCTTGGACGTTCGTGCCAGAACCCATTTTCTGCGTGCTGCCGAACAGCACACGAACCTTGCCCGCGCGAACAGCACGGAACAACGCCACCTTTGCGTTGTCGGCGTCGTAATCCTGAATGAAAGCGATGTCATTTTCAGGAACACCAAGGCGTTTCAATTTGTCGGCCATGTCACGGTAAACCGAAAAGCCCCGGTCTTGCGGCGTGGACAAATCGCAGAAAACCAATTGGGCAAGACGGTCATCCTTGGTCGCCTCCCAAATCCGATGAATGTTTTCCACCGCCAGATTTACTTTGCTTTGCTGGTCGTCCGGCAGGCCGGGTTTCATCAGGCGCAAATCCAGCGCGGCCTTGCGGCCTTCGGTGGTGATTTTGAGCATGTTGTCCTCGCGCGGATCAACCCGCCCGGTTTTCAACGCCTCGGCACGCTTGGCCAGCCCCTCGACAAACTTTTTCAAATCGGGAGAGGCCGGCGCATTGCGGATGGCCGGCTTTTCACCTTCCAGTTTCGGACGCTTGAGATTGAGCATCTGCGCGGTCTGCACGTCCGCCGTCTGCCGGAAAATCTGCATCAACTCCGGGACGTTGACGAACCGGGCGAAGCGCGTGTTGATCCGGTAGCCCGCGCCGTCCGGGGAAAGTTCCATCGCCGTCACCGGTTCGCCAAAGGTTGCGGCCCATGAATCAAAATGATTCAGGTTGTGCTTTTTCAAATCCTCCGGCTGCATGTAGCGTTGCATGGTGAACATCTCGGCCATGCTGTTGGCGATGGGCGTGCCCGTGGCGAAGACGACACCGCCGCCGCCGTTCACGGATTGAACATGACGCACCTTCAAATACATATCGAATGCCCGTTCGCTCGCCGTCTGTGGCAGTCCGGCGATGCGGGTCATCTTGGAGACGTAAAAAAGATTTTTGAAATAGTGCGCCTCGTCCACGAACAAGCGGTCAATACCGAGTTCCTCAAAAGTCAGCGTGTTGTCTTTCTTGTGGCTGGCCGCCAGCGCTTCGAGTTTGGCTTCCAATCGTTTCTTGGCCTTTTCAAGTTCCTTCACCAAGCGCCGGTTGTCCGGGTTGGCGTGTTCCCGTTTGATTTTTTCCAATTCCTCCAACTGCTCTTTGAAGAAACGCTCCTGGGTTTCCTGTGACAACGGAATGCGCTCGAAGCCGGAGTGCGTGACAATGACGGCATCCCAATTGCCGGTGGCGATACGGCTGAAAAGTTTCTTGCGGTTCTGCGACTCGAAATCTTCCTTGCCCGCCACGAGGATGTTTGCGCCCGGATACAACATGAGTAGTTCGGTCGAGAACTGGCCCAGCATGTGATTGGGGACGGCGAACATGGGCTTGCGCGCCAGTCCCAGCCGTTTCAACTCCATCGCGGCGGCGACCATCGTGTAGGTCTTGCCCGCGCCGACGACATGGCCGAGCAGCGTATTGGGCGTTTGCAGGACGCGCCAGACGCCGGATTTTTGATGCGTGTGCAACTGCACGGCCGCACTGGCTCCCGGCAACGTCAGGTGTTCGCCGTTAAACGTGCGGACCCGTGAATGATTGAACGTATCATTGTATAGGCGGCAAAGCCGTTCCCGCCGTCCGTCATCCGACCAGATCCATTTTGAAAACCGTTCCTTAATGCGCTCCTGTTTTTCGCGTGCAGCCTCGGTCGCCTGCGCGTTGACGACGGGCTTCTTGTCAACATAGTCATAAACCGTGGGCGTTTTGAGATTGAGCGTTTCCTCGATGAGTTCGAGGCCGGTATAACGGTTCGTTCCCCAATCGGTGGTGTTGGCGGTCGCCCCTTTCGCCTCCCAATTGGCGGTGACGTGCCACGAGCCGAGCGCATGGATGTGGCCGACTTCAACACCCGACGGCACGCCGAGCAGTTCATGAGTGAACTGCTGCACGTCCGATGGCGGCAGCCAGGACGCGCCGAGCCGCACGTCAATTTCCGTGGCGGGTAAATCTGCTGGCTGCACCGATTTCAACGCTTCGACGTTTTCATGAAAGCGTGGGTCACTGATATTGGCGGAGTCGGCGGCGATGAGTTTCTCGCGGACATTGCCGGAAAGGTATTTGTCTTCGGTTTCCCATTGCTTTGTCTGCGGGTTAAGAAAAACCATTCCCCGCAAATCTGGCAGAAACTCCTCGACAGGTTTGCCGAGCAATCCGGCCATGTGAGCCAAGTCCACCCGGCCTTTTTCATTCAGCGAAACGAGCAACGCTTCTTTGGGCGAACCAACCGATTCAACCGGCTGCTTGTGATGGATGGTGCGTTCCCGGAAGATTGAAGCTTTGACCGCCCGGCTGGTTTCCTCGTCGTAGTTTTCAAGCGAGAGCAGCAACGGCAAATCCGGGTCGCCATGAAACGCCCGTTGATTGATCGGGGCGTTAATGGGGCCGAACCGGGACACAAAACGGTCGTAGGCGAAGTTGAGTTGTTCGCGCGCCTCGACAACCTGCCCGTCACCGCTGCCATCGAGTTGTGAGCGCATACAATCCCGCACCGCGTCCCGCACTTCAATCAGCCGCCGAATCCGCGAGCGCGTTTCGACCGGCAGATTATCCAACGGATGCAGGACACCGTCTTCGTTAAGGCACAACCGGCCATCTTCGTGGACGCAATAGGCATTGGGTTTGATGTAATCCGGCGCGGGGATCGCCGGGTCAAAAGCTTTTTTGGCGATGGATTGAGTTTGGACTTCGTAAATGTTTTGGGGCAACCGCGAAACTGTCTGTGCCAGGGCATCGCCCAAATCCCTGTCGTCCGGCACCAGCACCGGCTCGCCGTCCCGATACATTCCACGCGCCAGCCGCATTTTGCCCA
>Ga0224555_1005153_pt1 | contig 11272 bp, 11 predicted proteins | sample 714S23034metaG_FD_180687 | JGI IMG/M metagenome (GOLD analysis project Ga0224555, IMG submission 180687) | Peat soil microbial communities from Stordalen Mire, Sweden - 717 S2 30-34 | ecosystem: Environmental > Terrestrial > Soil > Wetlands > Peat | place: Sweden: Norrbotten County, Stordalen...
CGGATTTTTAAGCCTTTTTTTTCCGACGCCGTGTGCCGGCTGCGGCAGGTATATCAAGGATTTTAAATACCTTTACCTGTGCCCGGAATGTTACGGGAAGATAAAAGAAATACCCGAAGAGCGCTGCGGGGCATGCGCAAAGCCGCTGAATTCGCGGTATGCCGGGCCGTGCAGGGAGTGTGTAGAAAGAAAGAATTTTTTTTCATATATGGAGCCCGCGGGAATTTATGAAGGAAGCTTAAGGCAGCTTATACGGCAGTTGAAATTCTACCGCAAGAGTTCCGCGTCCAAAGTCCTGGCCGGGCTTATAATGGAAAAAATCGGCCGGGATATTTTTGAAGGCGCGCACATGCTTGTGCCTGCTCCCCTGAGCCCGGGGGGCCTTGCGGAGCGCGGATTTAACCAGACGGAAAAGATAGCCCGTAATATTTCAAAGGCAACGGCGGTTCCGGTTGTAATGGCCCTTGCCAAAATAAAAGAAACAGCGCCGCAGAATTCACTGGACAGGAAAGAACGCAGGAAAAATTTGTCAGGGGCTTTCAGGGCCGTGCGTGATGTAAAGGGCAAAACAGTCATAATAGTGGATGATGTTTTTACGACGGGTTCCACGATAAACGAGGCGGCAAAAACCCTTATGGCGGCGGGAGCCGCGGAAGTACGGGCAATAACAGCGGCAAGGTCGGTTATAAATTATTAATAGGTTTGGAAAATAAAAATGGAGCTTAAATGATGAAAAATAAGGCAATGGTACTGCTCTCGGGAGGACAGGACTCCACCACCTCCCTTTTCTGGGCAAAAAAGAAATTCGGCACAGTGGAAACGGTATCATTTGACTACGGCCAGCGCCACAGGGTGGAACTCAAAAGCGCGGCAAAAATTGCCCGGCTTGCGCGGGTAAAAAACAGCGTGATTGTGATAAGGGAATTCGAGTCCATTAAAAACAGCGCCCTGCTCGACGCGAAAGCCGCGGTATCAAAAAAACACAAACTGAACAAAAAACTGCCGGCTACATTTGTGCCCGGCAGGAACATTCTTTTCCTGACGGCAGCCGCGGCGCTTGCCTACACAAAAAAAACAGTCAATCTGGTCATAGGCGTTTCGCAGGTGGATTATTCCGGATATCCCGACTGCAGGGGGGAGTTCATAAAATCAATGGAAAAGTCGCTTTCCCTCGGGATGGAGTACCCGGTAAAAATTCATACCCCGCTGATAAGCCTGGATAAAAAGGGGACCGTGCTTCTGGCAAAAAAGCTCGGGGCGCTTGATATGATGAAACACACGCATACGTGTTATGAGGGTAAAAATCCGCCGTGCGGTAAATGCCCGGCATGCCTGCTCAGGGAAAAAGGTTTTAAGGAAGCGGGGATAAGGGACCCGCTTTTAAGATAAAAAATTTATCCGGGAAATATGGCCCCGGCTATCCATGCCCCGATAATACCCAGGGGAATACTGCATACCACGGTAACAAAACTCAACCCCATAAATATCAACGCACATGAAGGCGTTTCAACCGGGCATTTGAGCGCCATTATTGCCAGCGCTATTGATGTGATGAAAAAAACCGAAGCCGCGGTAATTTTTATCTTTAAAAATGAGGATGAATACTTCCTGAAGCGCACTTTTCCGTCAACCAGTCCGCTTAAAAAAGCGGAAAAAACCACGAACGGAAGCGCCAGCGCGGAGACTATTAATGTGGAAATAACAGAGTCCCTTGCCGGCTCTTTAAGGGCCAGGGATGCCGCGGAGAGGGCGAAAAGAAAAAAAGCGAATGCCTGGGGAAAATGGACAAGCACGGGATGTATGTGCAAGGCCAGAATGGACCTTCTTTTTGAGGAAACGGGGTCAGTAAAAGGTTCGAACATTTTTGCCGGAACGCCGCACGCAGGGCAGCTGTCGTGCAGCTTGCCCGCTTCCATGACATAACCGCATGACTTGCATTTTACAAGTTCAGCCATTTAAAAACCCCCTGAAAATAATTTTTATTTACTTTTATATTTTAACCCATAAAAACAAAAAGTCAAGCAACACAGGGTTTTTTACGCTTTGTTTTGTTCCTGTAGGGGCCGCCCCATGTGGCGGCCCGAACCAGGCTCCTAACTTGTGCTGCGTGGTGTCCCGGCTTGCACGCTTTTGCTTGCCCCCCCGTTATTTTCTTATAAAAATTAGCGGTTGAAAGCGGGGCGTAATTAAAGTATATTATTGAGAGTCCGGCTCAAGTATGAACCGGGAAAACGGCAAATTACTGCCTGGAGGTTTTCGTGCGCAAAATTATGGCGATGGTTGTGGTTCTAACCGCTCTTATATTTTCTGTTTTTACCGAATCATGCTCAAAATCAAACCATTCGGTCTATTTTTATGTTTACGGGACGGCAAGCACCGCGCAGATAAAATATGGCAAGGGCTCCTCCATAAGCCAGGCCGAGGGCAGCGGTTCTACCACTATTAATATCACACAGGCGCAACTCCCGTGGAAGTCGGAGACATATGATGTCAACAGCAGCAGCTCCGCTGTATTTTATTTATACGCCTGCAATGAGGGGACTTCAACACCGAATTTAACAATAGCCATATATGACAACGGCACAATGCAAACCTCGGATAACTGCAATTATTTGAACTGTTATTGCGAGTCCGTGCAGTACGGCGCAAATTAAAAAAATATTCCGCGCGGATGCAGGTATAAAAAACAGTATTATTAATTCAGGACAGAACCAGGGGAGGCAGCAATGGACGCAGTACTTCTCGCCAGGATACAGTTTGCATTCACAATAGGATTTCATTTTCTTTTTCCAGCCATGACGCTGGGTACGGGGCTTATCATCCTTATCAGCGAAACCATGTACATGGTGAAAAAGGACCCGGACTATAAAAAAATCACCGATTTTCTCGCGCGCCTGCTCGGCGTCATATTCGTCGTGGGCGCCGCTTCCGGACTTACCATGGAATTTTCCTTTGGCAACAACTGGGCGCAGTACGCGCGCGCCGTCGGGGATATTTTTGGGCCGATACTCGCCATCGAGGGAGTGGCGGCTTTTTTCCTCGAATCGGTATTTATAGGGGTGCTTATATTCGGGCGCGGCAGGGTTTCAAAAGAGCTTTACTGGCTCTCGGCCCTTCTTGTTTTTATAGGGAGCCATCTTTCCGGCTTCTGGATAGTCGTTGCGAATTCATGGATGCAGACGCCTGCGGGATACGACCAGGCGGTATTTGCGCAGACCGGCAAGATTGTCCTTTCAAATTTCTGGGGCGCGGTCTTTAACCCATCGACCATAATAAGGTTTCTCCATACCATAATGGCGTCATGGATGACATGCTCGATTATGGTGACGGGCATCGGGGCCTATTACGTGCTTACGAATAAATTCGGCGATACCGCGAAAAAAATGCTCAAGCTCGGAATTATACTTTTTGCCATAACACCGCTTTTACAGCTTGAAACGGGCCATTTAAGCGCCATTGAGGTCCTTAATTTCCAGCCGGTAAAGGGGGCGTCGCTTGAGGGGCTCTTTGAGACGAAATCCGGTGTGCCGATATACGGCGCCGGATGGGTTGACGTGAAAAACAGGAAAACCACCGGTATGTTCATTCCCGACGGGCTTTCTTTCCTTTACAATTTTCATTTTGATTCGACCATAAAGGGATTGAACGAGTTCCCGCAGGAAAACTGGCCCAATGTGAATTTTGTATTCCAGACATACCACATCATGGTGGCAATAGGCATACTTTCCATCGGCGTGGGGTTATTCGGGCTGTGGCTGCTTTACAAGAAAAAACTTTACGACACAAAATGGTTCCTTTTTCTTCTGCCGTTCATGATACCGCTGCCGCATATAGCGTATGAAACCGGGTGGATGTCCGCCGAAGTCGGCCGCCAGCCGTGGATAATTTACAATATTATGAGGACCTCAGCCGGGGCCTCGGTTGTGGTTGGCGCGTGGCAGATTCTGTTTTCACTGATAATGTTCGCGCTGATTTACACACTGCTCGGCGTGATATTCCTTTCAGTGGCCTTTAAAGTGGTAAAAACCGGCTTTGAGGACAAAAGCGTGGAGGCGAAATCATGACAATTGAAAATCTTCAGGTGTTATGGTTTGTCCTTATAGCCGTGCTTTTCGCGGGGTATTCGATACTTGACGGGTTTGACCTCGGGCTCGGCGCGCTCCTGCCCTTTCTGGGAAAAACAAAAGAGGAAAAGGACGCTTTGATATCGGCAATCGGGCCGGTTTGGGACGGCAATGAGGTCTGGCTGATAACCGGAGGCGGAGCCCTTTTCGCGGCGTTTCCACAGGCATACGCCACTGCTTTTTCCGGATTTTATATCGCGATGATGCTCGTGCTTTTCTCGCTTATATTCAGGGCGGTTTCCATGGAGTTTCGTTCCCAGGACACGGCCCGCGCCGGTTTCTGGGAGGCGTCATTTATTACAGGCAGCCTGCTGGCCGGACTGCTTTTCGGAGTGGCGCTCGGCAACGTGGTATTCGGCGTGCCCCTTGACAACAGGATGGAATATACCGGTAACTTTTTCACCCTTCTGCGTCCGGTGCCGCTGTTTTTCGGCGTCATTGGATTATGCGCCGTGCTCGCGCAGGGGGCGGCATATGCCGCGGTAAAAACCGAAAATAAAATAAGGGAGAGGGCCTTTGCGGCTCTTGAGGCCATACTTCCGCTTTATTTCATCCTGGCCATTCTATATATGATAATCGTCAATGTTTTTATCAAAAATATGGTAACTTCGCCGCTGTTTATAACCGGGGCGGCGCTGACCCTTGCCGGGCTGACCGCGGCAATGGCGGCAAGGGAAAAGCAAAAGGAAAAAACATTGTTTGTTTCAACCTCGGTTTCCCTGCTCGGCCTGTGGATAATCACGGCCGCGGCCCATTTTCCCGTTCTTATCAAAGCCTCCAACGACCCGGCGCTTTCCATTACTATAAGCAACGGTTCCACCTCGCAGATGACGCTCACACTGATGTCGTGGATAGCCCTTATCGGCATGCCGGTTGTCATCGCATACACAATATTTGTTTACAGGATATTCAGGGGAAAGACAAAAGTAATCAGGTATTAAATACCGCATATCCGTCCCCCGGATAAAAAATCACCGGAGATAAAAATGAAAGCTAAAAAAGAAAAACTATTCGGGGCCACATATTCCAACAGCAGGCTATTCAGCGGTTTCTGGAGGCTCGCAAAACCCTACTGGGTATCGGAAGAACGCTGGCCGGCTGTCGGCATGCTCTCGCTGGTGGTGGGGCTCAACCTTGCCTGGGTTTTTTTGATGGTAAAACTCAACACCTGGTACCAGAAATTTTACGACGCCATACAGAAATTTGACGAGAAGGCCTTCTGGGCGCTGATATTGTATTTTTGCTGGCTCGCCGCGGGCGCGATTTTTATATGGGTCTTCAGGCAGTTTTTTACCCAGACCCTGCAGAACCGCTGGCGCAAATGGATGACCGGCAGGCTGCTTGAACAGTGGATGGCGGACAAGAGCCATTACCTGTGGCAGTTGACCGAGAAAAAAACCGACAACCCGGACCAGCGTATTTCGGAGGATGTCAGGGATTTCGTGAACAACAGCATTGACCTATCCACCGGGCTGTTAAACCAGGCCGTAACATTCTTTTCATTCATCGCCATATTGTGGACCCTCTCGGGGCCGTTAAAAATACCGCTCGGCGGCGGACATTCATTCATGCTTCCGGGATACATGGCATGGGTCTGCCTGGCATACGCCGGCATCGGGACATGGATAACTCACAGCATAGGAAAGCCGCTGGTGAAACTCAATTACAGGCAGCAGCTGGTCGAGGCAAATTTCCGTTTTGCTCTGGTGCGCCTCAGGGAAAACGGTGAGAGCGTGGCTTTAAGCGAAGGGGAAAAGACGGAGGAAAAAACCCTGAAGTCCACATTCCTCTGGGTATATTCAAACATAAAATCGATCATAAATAAACAGATGCAGTTAAATTTCTTTTCCATCGGATACGACCAGATAGCGTCGGTTTTTCCGCTGGTCGTGGCCGCCCCGCGTTTTTTTGCCAAAGTAATCGGGCTGGGGGTGCTCATTCAGATTTCCAACGCTTTTGGAAAGGTAAAGGACGCTTTTTCATGGGTAATCGACAACTACACAACCCTTGCCTACTGGCGGTCGGTGGTGGAGCGCCTTGAGGGGTTTGAAATGGAAGTGGAAAGGACAAAAGAGATGCGCGAACACGCGCGTTCCATAATCACAGGCGCTCCGGCAGGCGGATCCATTATGCTCGAACAGCTGGAGCTTTCTGTGCCGGGTAATGAGGCGCCGCTTAACAAACCTTTTGACAGGGAACTTGTAAAGGGGATGTCACTTCTGATATCGGGGCCGTCGGGTTGCGGCAAAAGCACCCTGCTAAGGGCAATTTACGGCATTTGGCCGATGGCAAAAGGGCGCGTGGCAATCCCGGAAAACGCGAAGATAATGGTCATGCCGCAGAAATCATATCTGCCGGTCGGAACGCTGAAGGCCGCAATATGCTATCCTGAAGACGAAAACAAATTTTCCAGAGATGAAATATCCGGCATATTGTCGCTGTGCCGCCTTGAACATTTAACGGGCAGGCTGGATGAAACTGAAAACTGGGCGTTGATTCTGTCTGGCGGAGAACAGCAGAGGGTAGCATGGGCGAGGGTTTTCCTGATGAAACCGGACTGGATATTCCTGGACGAGGCCACCTCTGCGCTGGATGAATCGGTGCAGTCCGCGCTTTACGCAGCCCTAAAAACCCGCCTGCCCGGGACAACAGTAATAAGCGTGGCCCACAGGCAAAATCCACAGGACTATCACAGAAAAGTATGGGATTTTCAGGGTACAGGCGGAGCTTAAATCGGGGCGGTGTATCGCTGAGAAATGAAAAAAACAGTTCGTATAATATAAATTATACGAACTCAAACGTAGGGGTTAACGTTTTTTTAGTTCGTTCCAAATCTTTGGGTCTAATCTACTGGTTATAATACCTTTTGGCGCCGTATCATCTAGCTGAATAAATGATTTCGAGTTTTTTTCAAAATTTTGTGGAAAAATAACCAAACAATTCTTGTTTGTAAATTTAGACGGATATACAATACCTTCAATCCCGGCGTCAATTGCCAGTTGCCCAAAAATCTGCGATGTTGAAGGAACATCAAATTGCATTGGATTTACCCTCCAATTAGGGTCTAATAAACAATTAATTAACATTGGAACAGTTGTAACTAATTCTGAGGACAGGTTAAATTTTTTGAAAGATTCTTTAAGATGCTCAGGGATTTTAAAGTCATTTATTAAATTTACAAAATCTTGCAATTCACCTCCCTTATTAAGATCAATTACTGAATTAAGAACACCGCTTACGAATGTCATTATCTGAAAATTGATCCAGCAAAAAGGGTTGTTGGAGCAGACGTTTTTTTGCATAAAATCTATGATAATGCCCGCTAGACCCCATTAAATGTTACCTTCTGTTTCCTGCAAGAGCATTGACAACAAATTTAAACAATTTATTATATCTGCCAAAACGAATCATGTCGCGCGGTGTTATGTTTCCAAGTAAAGGATTTAATGTTGTAAACCATAATACTGTTTTTTGATGATCGCCTTGAAAGTGTTCAGCAACCAAGTTTAATAACGTTGCCCATTCGCGAATACGTTCGTGTACTTGTGCCGGCATTTTATTGTCATACCTACCTTACAGAACTTAAAGGCACACCCACGGCTTTTGAAATATCCTCTTTCTTGAATTCCAGAAAATCCACAATTTTGTTATACTGAGGTTTTTCTTTTTCAAAAAAATCCAAATAGTCCTTTTTTGGAACAGTAGAAAACAAATCTTGTTCTACGGTTGGCATGATTGCTCCTTTTTCGGTTCCACGTTTTTACCACACTTCTTCCATGACATACCATGTGTTTTACAACCGGTCAATGTCTAATTTTAAATATTTATTAAAAATATATATGGTAACGTTTTAAATTTTCAAAACCTTTAAGGGAAATACATATTAAGAGAAAATTTATGATCTGCTTGAAAGTTGTTGTAATAATCCTGGTTCAGGAAGGCATAATCAAATTGGAATAAAATGTTACCTAATGAGTATTTTGCTCCTGCGCCCAGGGAAAAGTTGAACTGTTGACTGCCGGAGTCGTAAGAAACTCCGCCGCGCAGGGAGAATATTTTAAAAAGCGTATATTCAGCGCCTGCTTCTGTGGTAAACCCCTCAAATTCATTCTCGACAAGTTCAAGTGATGTTTTCAGGGAATTGTCAAGCAGATCGGCCATTATCCCGGCTCTGATAACAAAGGGTATCTGATCCTGTGTTCCCGTGGTCCACTGCATTGACCCGCCAAGGTCTTGAAGTACAATTCCAAGGTTAAATAGGGGACTGAGTTTAATATGCAGTGCGGCATCAACTGAAAAACCATTGGCTCCGTAGGTTTCAAGGTTTGTCTGTAAAAACTTTATATTAAACCCAGCACTTATATCTTTAAAAAATTCTTTGCCATAACTAAAAAAATAAGCGTTTTCCGAATCGGAGAAAGTATAAAATGAAGACGTATCAGTTAACCGGCCTTCTATATTTGATACTGAAAAGTTTATATAATTCAGACCTATGGTACCGTAGGTTGTGGGAAAAACAACATTAAAATAATTGTAGTCGCGCTGTGAAGTAAGCAGTGAGAACATGGTGGAGACGGAAATATCCTTGAGGTAAGCGGTAGCAGCCGGGTTCCAGTAGGCGCATGTGGAATCGTCATAATAGGCAGTGAAAGCCCCTGACATGGCAAGCGCCCTGGCCCCGACACCAGTGCGAAGAAAAGCGGCGGCACTGCCAGCGTCACCTGTGGCGGCAAAAGAAACAGAACACAATATTAATAAACACACTAATAATGTTGCAATGTGTTTTTTCTTTAAATTATAATTTGTCATAAACGCCCCTATTGCAAATACATTAAATTTCTATATTGCTCTTTGCTGCTTAGCGCATTTTCCACTTTTTATTTAAACTTTGCAAGTGGAAATGCAAAGTTTGTATTGAATGTTTTAAATAAGCAAATTTTTTGAATCAAAAAAAGGCACATAGCACACACTTTTTTAATTAGAATTTGACAGATGCCGTATAAAAAATGTATAATATAGACACAAAAATAATATAGGGTGGATTAAATGAAAAAACTATTTATGGTGGTATTTGTTGTTTTAGTTGAACTCTTTATTTTCAGTTGTAGAAAACCATACCCGGTTGCCCCTGCTATGAACTTGTATAATCCATATATACTTCAATGGGGAAGTTATGGAACGGGAAACGGGCAGTTTGATGGACCTGTTGCAGTCGCAATAGACGGCAGCGGGAATGTTTATGTTGTGGATATTGACAATAACAGAATCCAAAAATTCGATAGTACAGGGACATATATACTTCAGTGGGGAAGCGCGGGAAGTGGCAATGGGCAGTTTAATTTTCCTCTTGGAATCGCAATAGACAGCAGCGACAATGTTTACGTTACAGATACTGATAATGACAGAATCCAAAAATTTAGTAGCACAGGGACATATTTAACGCAATGGGGAGGGACAGGGACAGAGACAATGGGGGGGTATTCAGGAATAGCGATTGGCAGCAACGGAAACGTGTATGTTTCAAATGAAGGTACTAATATAATTCAAGAATTCACATCAACAGGAACATATATAACTCAGTGGGGAAACCAGGGGACAGGCAACGGTCAGTTTTATTTTGCCGAAGGAATAGCAGTAGACAATAGCGGAAACGTTTATGTTGTAGATGCCGGCAATTATAGAATTCAAAAATTCACATCATCTGGAGCATATATAACCCAGTGGGGAAGCAAGGGAACCTATTACGGTCAGTTTAGCACGCTAGGTGATATAGCAGTAGACGGTAGCGGAAACATTTATGTTGCTGATTCTGGCAATAACAGAGTTCAGAAATTTACAACATCTGGAGACTATATAATGAAACTTGGCAGTAAGGGCACCGGCAATGGGGAATTTAGAGGTGTTGGCGGAATCGCAACTGACAGTTACGGTAATGTTTATGTTGCTGATCCATGGAACAACCGCATCCAAAAATTTCAACCATTTTAAGGTATTTTTTTGGAGTTGTTTGCATTCAAGTTGAATCGTCGTAATAAGCAGTAAATGCTACGGTTAATGTGAGAGTTATTGCTCCTGCACCAGTACGAAGTAATGCGGCGGTGTCTCGTGTAGCGGAAAAAGAGAATTAGGCAAGAAAAAGTATTATACATATTGCAAGGGAAAAATATTTTTATTAAAAAAAATTTTATAAAAGTTCTGATAATTTTATAGGTGATAAAAACAAAAAAACAATTTATCTTACTCGACTTTGGAAAATTTACCCCATAAGGGTAAAACGTAGTTGTTTCTGAGGTGAAAAAAGCCATCTCAAGAATGTCGAGTTAACTTACATATACGGGCATTATCCTTATTTTTGTTTTTTGCAAGTAAAAATGTGTTGCCTAATGTATAGATTTTTTATGGGAATAGCTGCCAAAAAAACAGTTTACGACAACGAAAAACCACGAAAAACAGAAAATGATGATATTTTAAACGAAAAAATTAAGACAATATAATAAAAATAATAATTGACAAGGTATATCTTATTGTGATAATATCTCGGCTGTAAAAAGGGAAAAGTTGTTAACTGAAATTCAAATGTTAAATAAAATATATTAGGGGACGAAAAACTTGGGTCAAAAAAAGGGTTTTTGGAAAAAACAAACAATAAACATTTTGCGTGTACTTATTATATTGTTATTTTTACCTTTTATTATTAATAATGGATGCCCAAGTACGAAAAAATCTTCACCTGCTCCAACCCCAACTCCAACGCCAATATGGAACTTTATACCTGCTGCATGCGGAATAACAGGAGCAGTAAATATTTGGTTCGATAACTCTTGTTACTGGCCAACCAACCAAATATTTCAATTGGTATGTTAATACTCTAGTAGGAAAGGACAATGCTGTTTATATAAATAATCAAGATGGTTTTTGGGCAAGCTTTTTAGTTTATGCTTCCCCGTCATCGCTTAATATACCCTTGCAACCCAACAAAACGGAAGTTCAAGATTGGGACTATTCAAATTATTATACTGCGATTGATTATTACTATCCTTGTTCAATAATGTTTAAATGTGATGATAATACTCCCTGGACCTCCAGCAATACGACAGTAATTAATTGTCCTTTTGCTCAATGTGCAGATTTAAATTGGTCTCAATTTT
>Ga0224555_1005154_pt1 | contig 11270 bp, 5 predicted proteins | sample 714S23034metaG_FD_180687 | JGI IMG/M metagenome (GOLD analysis project Ga0224555, IMG submission 180687) | Peat soil microbial communities from Stordalen Mire, Sweden - 717 S2 30-34 | ecosystem: Environmental > Terrestrial > Soil > Wetlands > Peat | place: Sweden: Norrbotten County, Stordalen...
TGCCTGCCAGGTCCCCTCGACGTATTGCCCCTCTTCGGCACGCAGAATCTCCATCTGCTGGTTCGGCTGCTTGTCCAGTGCGGCGGCAGACACGGCAAAGCTGACGCTGACGTCGAACCCGGTGACCAGAAAGTCCAGTGGCCCCAACTGCGCGACCAGCGCGCGTCCCTGCAGTGTGGACGTCCCTGGAGGGTACGCGCCGTCGGGCTGCGGGAAGCCGAAGGAGACCACCGCATCGGCGCCGGGCAGGTGGATGGCCTGCCGCGCCGCGCCCCTGTCCTCGACCGCGGTATACAGCCGGCCTTCCAGGTTCAGTTCCGCAATCTGCTGCTCCGGCCCGTGGAACAGAGCGAAGTTCTCCGCCGGATTCACCGCGCGTTGAGCAGCCTCGGAGGCGATGATGCCCTGCGGATTCGGAACCGCCGGCTGCGTCGAACGATCGATGCCAAACGGAGAGAAGCCAATCGCGCCGTGTCCAAGTGCATAGAAGAAGTACCGTCCAAAGGTCGCGTCGAAGCGGCTCTCCGGGAAAAACAGAGGATTGTCCGCACGCCCGTAGGTGGCCACGATGCTGCGGAACAGAGTGAAGTCGTCTGAGTAGAAGTCCGGCGCAAGCATGTCGATCGCCGGCCCGGCCGCCTTCCAGATGGCGATGTTGGCCTGCTGCGGTCCGCCGGAGGGATACTCCTGCCCGGCGCTCGGCCGGTCCCGATTCTCCAGCGCGTGCACCGGGTAGGCAAACCACACGTTGCAGTACATCGGCAGCGGGTACTCAGCCTTCCCCGCCGCCACCACCTGGTTAATGTAGTGCGCGGTGGAGTACGCGGCGAAGCTCTCGTCGGCGTCCGGCCCAAACCCCTGCGTCCAGTTGCCCGGACGCAGCTTCAGCACTCGCGCCAGCTCCGCCGGCACCTCTGCCTCGAATGCTTTCTGCGCGGCGGGAGAGTAATCCCGTATCGAGCCGACCGAGCCCGACTCGTTCTCCACCTGCACCAGAATCACCGTGTGCTGCGCGCCGTCGATGGTCTTCACGTGACGCAACAGCGCCGCAAACGCGGCTTTGTCCGCGTCCAGATTGGCCTGCGAGCTCGCGGACATCACATCGAGCAGCTTGCCGTAAGCATTCTCCTCGCGCGGGTAGGTCTTCGGGTCGGACTTGATCCACTCGGGAACGTAGTGGTTCTGACCGTTCTTCCAGGTCCCGAACCAGAGCAGCACCAGGTGGAGATGATGCTCGCGCGCCTGGTTGACCAGCAGATCGACGTTGCCGAAGTCGAAGCTGCCGTGCGCTGGCTCGATCTGCTCCCAGTAGACGGGCGCCTCCACCGTGTTGGCGTGGATCGCTTCGGCGGCGCTCCACGCGTCAGGCAACTCCGCGGGCCACGCGCTGGAGTTATTGATCTGACCGCCCAGAATCAAGAATGGCTTGTCGTCGACGATCAGTGCGAAGCGGTTATCGCGCTTTTCCAGGTGAGGGATCTCTGTCGACTGGGCTGGAGCGATTGGACAGCGCAGCAGGGTCGCCACAAACGCGCACAACATTAACTTCTTCATGGACCTTCCGCTTTCTTCAGGCAGATGCACAGCGGCATTCTACTTGATCAGCATCGACACAATGCTCGCCGACATCAGGTTCGCCATGGTTCCCGCCAGCATCGCCCGGAAACCAAGCCGCGCCAGGTCGTTGCGGCGATTGGGCACCAGCGCTCCAATGCCGCCGATCTGCATGCCGATGGAGCCGAGGTTGGCGAATCCGCACAGCGCAAATGTCGCAATGGAGAAGGTTCGCGGCGAGAGCGCGCCTGGGCCGGTCTTCATCAGACCAAGTTGCGTATACGCGACGAACTCATTCAGCACGGCGCGCGTGCCCAGCAGGTTGCCGATGGCTTTGGCCTCGTGCCAGGGAATGCCGATCAGCCACGCCACCGGCGCGCCGAAGAAGCCGAGGATCGCGTTCAGCGTGTGCGGAAACGGAATGTGCCCGTGCGCCCAGGCGAAGTTTGAGACGCCCGTCATGGTCGCGTTCAGCAGGCCGACCAACGCGAGAAAGCTGATCAGCATGATGGCAACGTTGAAGGCCAGCGCGCCGCCGTCGATGGTGCCGCGCGCGATCGCGCCGACGAAGTTCTCGCTCGCATGTTCTTCCGACGGCGGCATCTGCACCGTTCCGGCGGTGGCCGGAACCTCCGTCTCGGGCACCAGCATCTTGGCCACCAGGATGGTTCCCGGCGCCGTCATAATCACCGCCGACAGCAGGTCCTTGGCGTTGATGCCGAAGCTGATGTACGCGGCCATGATGCCGCCCGAAACGTGCGCCATGCCAGAGGTCATGATGGTCATCAACTCGGAGTTCGTCGCCCCCGAGAGAAATGGACGAATGGTCAGCGGAGCCTCGGTCTGGCCCATAAAGATGCTGGCCGCGACGTTGGTGCTCTCCGCGCCGCTGGTGCCCATCGTCCGCTGCATTACCCACGCCACCACCTTGATGATCTTCTGCATCACGCCGATGTGGTACATGATCGCGAAGAACGCCGACACGAAGATGATGGTCGGCAGCACCGCGAACGCAAAGACGTTCAGCGGACTGTGCGGATCACCCAGCGGGCCGAAGACCAGCGTGGAGCCATCGGCTGCATGCCCCAGCGCCGACGTCACCGCCGTGCTGGCGGCCCGCAGGATCCGCTGGCCCATCGTCCATTTGATCACCAGCACCGCGAAGACAAACTGGAGCCCCAGCCCCCAGGCGACCGTGCGCCAGCGGATGGCTTTGCGGTTGGTCGAGAAAGCGTAAGCAACGCAAAGAAAGGTGAAGAGTCCGAGAAGACCGGTAAATCGTGCCACGTGCGCTCCGATCGTTGCAGCGTATGGAAGTGTGGGATGAGTGTATCCAATCGCGAGGTCGCGCGGCCAAGGTTTTCCTCACACCTGCCTCTAGCGGTGATCGCTCCTGTCAGATAAGGGCACTTCTGTTTTTTCGAGCACCTTGCCACGTTTCCAGACCAGCCCGGCCCGCTCCGCTAGCATTTGGGTCATATCGGGATCGGCACCAGATTTCAGAGCCCACTCCCTCCAGTATGGGATCGCAAGTGACCAGAAGAACCAGGCCGTGGCAATCGACAGGAGACAACCGGCCAGAACGAACCATCCTTGAAGAAGTCTGCTGCTTGCGAGAAAGCCGAGCGCGATGATCGCGAGGACCGGAAGATTTACGACGCATGTTCCAATAATCACCGCTCTTCTCGGGCTCATTTTGGTTGATCCCCCTTGCCGATCACCTCGCGAATCAGCGGGATCGGCTCCGGCGGCTCCGCCCCAATCCGCAGCGTTTCACGCAGCATCGCCTCCGGCTCCTCCAGCAGTGCCGCGTCTTCGCTGAACAGCGTAGCCAGTGGCTGTTCCGCTGCCACGCGGTCGCCAAGCTTCACGTGCATTTCCAATCCTGCGTGCGCGCTCACCGGGTCGCCGGGCCGCGCGCGTCCGGCCCCCAGGCGCTGGACCGCCCAGCCGATCTGCGTGCAGTCCATCCCCGCCACATAGCCCGCTTGCCCGGCGCAGACGGTGCGGGTCGCGGTTGGCTTGTGAAACGCCGCGGGGTCCGCGAAAGCCGCCATCGCGGCCGCAACGTCTTCGGACTGCAATTCCACCATGCGCAGGAACTGCCGGTGCGCCGACCCGTCCGACAGCAGCAGCGCCGACAGGATCGCCCCCGCCTCCGGCGTAGCGGTCTTTCCGCCCAGGTGGAGCATGTGCCCGGCCAGGGCGTGGGTCAGCCGTAGCAGGTCGGACGAAAGCCGCAGCTTGTCCGCGGGCAAAGTGAACGCGCAGTCGGGCGAAAAATGCTGGAAGAGTTCAAGGCACTCCTCGACCTCCACCCAATTGCCTGCAAATCGTCCCAGCGGCTGGTCCATCGACGTCAGCAGCGCAACGGTGCGCGTGCCCGCCAGTTCGCCCGTCTCCACCATCAGCCGCGCCAGCAGCTGGGCGTCGGCGTACCTTTGCATAAACGCGCCACTCCCGGTCTTCACGTCCAGCACCAGCCCGTTCAGCCCCGCCGCCAGCTTCTTGCTCATAATGCTGGCCGTGATCAGGCAGGGCGACTCGACCGTTCCGGTGTGGTCGCGCAGCGCATACAGGATCCGGTCCGCCGGCACCAGGGTCGGCGTCTGGCCGGCCATGGCGAAGCCGCACTGCCGGACGATCGCAAGCAACTCGGGCAGCGCAAGCTGGGTGCGGAATCCGGGAATCGTCTCCAGCTTATCCAGCGTTCCTCCGGTGTGACCCAGGCTGCGGCCGGAGATCATCGGGTCGCACAAGCTGCGCTCTCCACCCGGCACAGCAGGACAGCCGGCGGCAGCGATGATCGGCGCAATCAGCAGCGATGTCTTATCGCCCACGCCGCCGGTGGAGTGTTTGTCCACCGCGAAGCAGTGGAGCGGCGAGGGATCGAACACCTCGCCCGAAAAACGCATCGCCTGCGTGAGCGCCGAGAGTTCCTCAGGGTTCAGGCCGCGCAGAAAGACCGCCATCAGAAAGGCCGCCGCCTGCGCGTCCGTGGGTGTGTCGGCGGGCGACTGGCGCGCGACCAGCGCCCGGATGAAGCCCTGGATCTCCGCGTCGGACAAAACCAGTCCATCGCGCTTGCGCCGGATCACATCAATCGGGTGAATTGCCACGGTTCCGATTGTATGCGCGAATAACTCATTAATTTTCATTGTCGCCATGGCCCGACGGAGCTACCTTGGAGGGTCGCAAACATCCTGAGCGTCGCACGGAGGAACCATGAACGCCAAAGCAATGGTTGTCGCAGGATCGCTGCTCGTTGTCTCACTCTCCAACATTGGTTGCGGCGGCAGCGCACCGTCCACCGCATTCACCCAGTCGCAGGCTTTAACGGCTACCTCGGACATCTTTGCCGCGCTGGCGGCTTCCTCGGTCTCGTCGGGATATGCGCGGACGGGAGTCTTGAACGCAGAGGTCGCCGGAATCCGCAATGCTCATCTGAGCGACTCTCCGATCGCGACTCCTCTGGCAAAAGCCGTTCCCGAGGCATCGAGCACCACCATTCCTCCTTTCACTTACGCCTGCCCCTCCGGAGGCAACATCGTCGTCACCGGGTCCTATACCGGGACGGCCACATCGTCCAGCGTGAATATCGTCGAGAACATCAACAGTTGTAAGGACGGCGGGATCACGATGAACGGCGACCCGAACGTCGACATTCTCGGTATCTTTACCGAATCGGGCAGTCTCTATACCGATGTTGTGACCATGACCGGCGGCTTCACTGCGGGCGGCAATACGTGCTCGATGAATGTCACCATCTCCGCCACGGTCAACAGCACAACCGGCGCCGAGACCGGCAGCATTACCGATTCGGTCTGCGGAATCAGCATGAACTCGACCATTTAGCTGGCTGCGCGGCGGAAACCCCGCAACCCGCAGTTCCGAATTGGCTCTTATTTCGGAGTAAGCCGGAACGCGGCGGGCAGCAGTTCCGCCAGCGTGGCGGCGACAGTCTCGCCGTTCGCGGAGGGATAGAACACCGGCGTCTCCGGATCGGCAAACTCCAGAATAGTCTGGCGGCAGGCTCCGCAAGGCATTGAGGCCGCGCCGTTCAGATTGACGACGGCGACGGCGCGAATGCGAATGGCCGGCCCGTAGAGCGTCACCGCCGCGGCAATCGCTGCCTGCTCGGCGCAGCAGGTTAGCCGGTACGACGCGTTCTCCACGTTGGTGCCGGCAACGATCGCGCCTTCCTGACTATCGTCCGGGTGCAGCAGAATCGCCGCCCCCACGCGGAACCGGCTATACGGCGAGTAGGAGTTCTGCGCAGCCTCGGTGGCGCGCTGGTGCAGCGTGGCGATTTCGGCGGGCGTTGGAGCACTGACTGGCATAGGGCTTGAGACTAGCGGCTGGTGTGCACGATGGCAAGCCTCCAGCGCCCGGCGCCTGCATCCAAACCGCAGGCGCCATGCACGGAGATTGCACGGAGATTGCTCTATGCTCTTGTGATAGCCCCTTCCGCGATGCCGCCCACCTCATCCAGGCCGAAGCGAACCGACACCCGCAAGCCCGCAGCAGCGTCGCAGCCGCAGCCAACCCACATCGCCGCTCCGTCGCAGTTGGCCGGCGACGCGGATTCCGCTGCTGCCCTCGCGCTCTTCCATCCCGTTACGGCAGCCTGGTTTCGCGCGACATTCCCCGCGCCCACCGCGCCGCAGCGCCAGGGCTGGCCCGCGATCGCGCGCGGCGAATCGACCCTGATCCTGGCGCCCACGGGCACCGGCAAAACGCTGGCCGCGTTCCTCTCCTGCCTGGACAAGCTCATGTTCGATTCGAGCGAAGACAGGGCCGCACGCGGCTGCCGCGTCGTCTACATCTCGCCGCTCAAGGCGCTGGCCGCGGACGTCGAGCGCAACCTGCGCGCTCCGCTGGCCGGCATCGCCGGCATGGCGCAGGAGGCGAATGTGCCGGTACGCATTCCCGCCGTCAGCATGCGCACCGGAGACACTCCGCCCAGCCAGCGCGCGCGTTTTCGCCGGCATCCCGGAGACATCCTCATCACCACCCCGGAGTCGCTCTACCTGGTGCTCACCTCGGAAGCCGCCGAGGGCCTGCGCGCGGTCGAGACTGTCATCGTCGACGAGATTCACTCGCTCGTCGCCACCAAGCGCGGAGCGCATCTGGCGCTGTCGCTGGAACGCCTGGAGGCGCTGGTGCGTGCCAGCGGCGGCCCTGCCTTGCAGCGGATCGGACTCTCCGCCACCCAGCGCCCGCTGGAGGAAGTGGCGCGTTTTCTTGGCGGTGCGGTCGCGAGCGAGCAGGCTGGTCAGCCATCCGGCAAGCCGGTCACCCTCGCATCGCAGCGCGCTCTCGACCCCAGCAACCTCACAATGGACAACGGAGAGCGAACAACGGAGAGCATTTCCTACCGGCCCGTGACCATCGTGAATGCCGGCGCGCGCAAGCCTCTCGAGTTGAAAGTCGAGGTCCCGGTCGAGGACATGGCCCGCCTGGGCGCGGCCGTGAACCAGCCTGCCGCAGCGGATGCGCAGGAGCCAAAGCGCACCTCCATCTGGCAGAGCATTCATCCCCGGTTGCTGGAGATCGTTCGCGGCCGTACCTCCACGCTGATCTTCGTGAATGCGCGCAGGGTAGCCGAGCGCCTGGCCGGCGCACTCAACGATCTTGCCGGCGAGCCGATCGCCCGCGCGCACCACGGCTCACTCGCGGCGGCGCAGCGGGTTGAGATCGAGGAACTGCTGAAGGCCGGGCAGATCAAGGCACTCGTCGCCACCAGCTCGCTCGAGCTCGGCATCGACATGGGCGCCATCGACCTCGTCATTCAGATTGAGGCGCCGCCGTCGGTGGCCTCCGGCATGCAACGCATCGGACGCGCAGGCCACCAGGTCGGCGCACCCTCGCACGGCATCATCTTCCCCAAGTATCGCGCCGACCTGGTCGCCTGCGCCGCCGTAACCCGCGCCATGCACCAGGGCCATGTGGAATCGACACGATTCCTGCGCAACCCGCTGGACGTGCTCGCCCAGCAGATCGTGGCCATCGTTGCCCATCCACCGCTGGATGTCGTCGCAGCGGAGCGCCGGTCCAGGGCTTCACAAGACGATGCCGGCCCCGGCATCTCGCGTGCTTCCCTGCTCTCGCTGGTCCGCAGCGCCGCGCCGTTCGCCGGATTGAGCGCCCAGGTCTTCACTGGCGTGCTCGACATGCTCGCCGGCCTCTATCCATCCGACGAGTTCGCCGAGCTTCGTCCCCGCATCACCTGGGACCGCACCCGCGACTGGCTCACGCCTCGCCGCGGCGCCAAGCGGATCGCAATTCTGAACGGCGGCACCATCCCCGATCGCGGACTCTATGGCGTCTTCCTTGCCGGCGAGCGCGCCAAGCCGGTGCGGGTCGGCGAACTCGACGAGGAGTATGTCTACGAGAGCAAGCCCGGCGAGACCTTCGTCCTGGGCGCTTCGACCTGGCGCATCGAAGAGATTACCCACGACCGCGTTCTGGTCGTGCCCGCCCCTGGCGATCCCGGCAAGATGCCGTTCTGGCACGGAGACCGCGCCGCTCGCCCGATGGAGTTTGGCCGGAGCATCGGGGCCCTGGTGCGTCAGTTGCGCGAGATGCCGCGGCCGGTCGGGGTCACCACCCTGGTCAAAACCCACGACCTGGAGGCCGGAGCCGCGGAGAACCTGATGCAGTATCTGGCGGACCAAGAGATCGCAACCGCCGTCGTTCCCGACGACCGCAACATCGTCATCGAGCGCGTCCGCGATGAACTGGGCAACTGGCGCGTCTGCATCCTCACTCCATTCGGCAGCAGGATCCACACGCCCTGGGCGATGGCGGCGGCGGCAAAGATCCGCGCCAACGGAGGCCCGGACGTGGAAACCATGAGCAGCGAGGACGGCTTCGTGCTGCGCTTTCCCGAGGCGGACGCTGCGCCGGACGTGAGCGCGCTGCTGCTGGCGCCGGCCGAGGCGGCGGAGCTGGTGCAGCGGCAGCTCGGCTCGACCGCGCTGTTTGCGGCAAAGTTCCGTGAGAGCGCCTCCCGCGCCCTGTTGCTGCCGCGCCGGCGGGCAGACGGCCGCACGCCGCTGTGGCTGCAGCGCAAGCGCGCCTACGATCTGCTGGCCGTGGCCAGCCGCTACGCCGGCTTTCCCATCCTGCTCGAAGCCTATCGCGAGTGTCTGCGCGATGTCTTCGACATGCCGGCGTTGCTGGAGGTGCTGGGTGACATCGCCAGCGGCTCGCTGCGCGTGGCCACCGTCGACTCGCAAACGCCTTCGCCATTCGCGTCCGCGCTGTTGTTTGGCTACGTCGCCAATTACATCTACGACGGCGATGCGCCGCTGGCCGAGCGCCGCGCGCAGGCGCTGTCGATCGACCAGGACCAGCTTCGCGAACTGATGGGCGACGCCGACTTGCGCGAGCTGCTCGACCTGCACGCGATCGAAGTGACGGAAGAGCAGTTGCAGTCGCTCGCCGAGGGCTACAAGGCGCGCAACCTGGATGCCATGCACGACCTGCTCCTCCGCCTCGGCGACCTGTCTCGCGAAGCGTTGCGCCGCAGGGTTGCCGCGGAGGACCCGGAGGCGCTGGCCGCAAAGCTGATACACGCGCAACGCGTGCTGGAGATTACAGTGGCCGGCGAGCGACGGCTGATCGCCGTGGAGGACGCCGCGCGCTACCGCGATGCGCTCGGCGTGCCGCTTCCGCCCAGGCTTCCCGCCGCGTTCCTGGGACCGGCGCCGGAGGCGACGCTCGACCTGCTGCGCCGCTATGCCCGCACCCACGGCCCATTCACGGCGCAGGAATGTGCTGCCCGCTTCGGTCTGCCGCTGCCCGGCGTGGACGCGACGCTGGAGCGCCTGGTGAGCCTGGGGCGCATCGTCGAGGGCGGTTTTCGCCCGGGCGGCGTGCATCGCGAGTGGTGCGATACGGAGGTGTTGCGGACTGTTCGCAGGAAATCGCTCGCAAGGCTTAGGAAGGAGGTTGAGCCAGTCGAGCAGCCCGTGCTCGCCCGGCTGATCACGCGCTGGCAGGGCGTCGTCCAGCCCCGGCGCGGCCTGGATGCCTTGCTGGACACGATCGAGAACCTGCAGGGCGCGCCGCTGCCCGCGTCCATTCTGGAGACGGAGATTCTTCCCGCGCGCATCAGCGGCTATCGCCCCGCCGATCTCGACACCTTGATTGCGGCGGGCGAGGTGAACTGGATCGGCTTCGACGCGATTGGCGAGCGCGACGGAAGGGTTGGGCTGTATTTGGCGGAGAAGTTGGAAGCGCTGTGGCCGGTGACGCAGGGAACAGGGATCAGGGAACAGGGAACAGAAATGGAGGAGCGGGAGGCGGCGATCGTTGCGTTCCTGAAGGCGCATGGAGCTTCTTTCTTTCAGCAGATTCAGGAGGCCACCGGCGGCGGCTATCCCGGCGAAACGCTCGACGCTCTCTGGCGCCTGGTGTGGCGGGGTGTGCTGACCAACGATGCCTTGCACGCGCTGCGGGCATACTGCGCGCCGCCGGCCACTGCAAAGCACGCCAAGCGTGTGCATCAGCAGACCGGCTTCCAGGCCGGCTTCCGGTCGCGCCGGACAACGCCGCCCGCGGCCCAGGGGCGTTGGAGCCTGAACCCGGCGCTGCTGCGAGAGAACGCGAGCAGCACGAAGCACTCGCACGCGCTGGCGCAGCAGTTGCTGACCAGGTACGGCGTCGTCTTCCGCGAGACGGCGTATGCGGAGGGGCTGGCCGGCGGCTTCTCCGCAATCTATGACGTACTGAAGGCGCTGGAGGAGTCCGGCAAGGTCAGGCGCGGATATTTTGCCGCCGGCGTCGGAATCGGCGCGACGCAGTTTGCGCTGCCGGCAGCGGTCGAGTTGCTGCGCAGCCTGCGCGGCGAACGCGAAGGCGACGCTCGCGAGCTGCTGATGCTGGCGGCAACCGATCCGGCGAATCCGTACGGTGCGCTGCTACGTTGGCCGGAGGGCGGCGATGCGGCTTCGTCGTTGACTCGCAGCGTCGGCGCGAGGGTCGTGCTTTGCGACGGAGCGCTGGTCGCATACCTGCGGCGCGGCAATCCGAATGTCCAGGTGTGGCTGCCGGAGGAGGAGCCGGAACGCGGGCGCGTGGCGCAGGCGCTGGCGGAGTTCCTGGTAGCCCATGTGCGCGGCGACCGCGAAAACGATCCGGCAGGCCGCGCCGGACTGCTGATTGCGATGGTGAACGGCGTTCGCGCCGGTGAGAGCGCGATGGCTCGGGCGCTGCTCGAAGCCGGGTTCACGGCTGGCCCAAAAGGCTTCCACGTCCGGCGGGTTGCTGCGCGGGCCTAGGATCGGCGTGTTCGGCTCTTCCTCTTTCCGGGGTACCCCCTCCCCCCTCTTTAATCTCAGAGGCAAGAGCAACGGCAGGTGCGAAGACAAAAGCAGATTCCCTTCGGGAATGACAAACAAAGAGAGCGAGCAACATCAGTAGCAGCGGCGGCCCACGGTGATGCCGTAAACTAGCAGCATGATTGACGATCTGGAATACCGATACTCCCCGGTGCGCGAACGGGTTCGCGAGCTGCGGGAGTATCTTTGACTCGGCTCGGCTGAAGCGGGAATTGGCGGTCATTGAAGAGAAGATTTCCGACCCCAGCGTGTGGGCGGATGGAGCGAAGTCGCAGCCGCTGATGCGCGAGCGCAAGCGGCTGGAGACGCTGCTGGCCGACGATGCGGAGCTGGCGCGCCGGGCCGACGACATCGAGGCTTACTTCGAAC
>Ga0224555_1005155_pt1 | contig 11270 bp, 10 predicted proteins | sample 714S23034metaG_FD_180687 | JGI IMG/M metagenome (GOLD analysis project Ga0224555, IMG submission 180687) | Peat soil microbial communities from Stordalen Mire, Sweden - 717 S2 30-34 | ecosystem: Environmental > Terrestrial > Soil > Wetlands > Peat | place: Sweden: Norrbotten County, Stordalen...
CGACGGGCGCCAATGGAATCGTGTCGCCAATCGCTGCCCCATGATTGAGGAACCTCCCCTGGGGGCATGGGATGCGGACAATCAGCCGGAACCGCGGGGCTTTGTCCGCCCTGCCACAGGATTGTTCATCCACGATGACCAAGTCCGCATGTACTATTGCAATGGCAGCGGACCGGACTCCATGCACGGGGTTGGAATGGCGACTTGGCGCAGGGATGGCTTCGTCTCGTTGCACGCCGGGAGCGAGGGCGGGGGACTTCTTACGCGCGCGTTCATTCCCACCTCTCCGGAGCTTCATTTGAATATTGATGCCACGGGTGGAGAAGCCACCGTGCGGGTCTGTGACTTCCAAGGCCGGCCGCTGAAAGGCTGGAAAATCGACCAACCCTCCCAGGCCACACGCGGCGATCAGCTTGATACGGTGGTGCACTGGACCGACAGCGACTTTGACCAGCGAGTGGGAAAAGCCACGACCCTTCGCATCAAGCTGCAAAACGCGGACCTCTATTCCTATTGGACGGAGGGAGCTGCGGAAGGCCCCCTCGAAATGGGCAAAACCAGTTGATCCACTACCCGGCTGCCCTCAGAGGAAAGCCAAGCTATTGAAGAGGTAAGTCGGGGCGAGAGGATTTGAACCTCCGACCTCTTGGTCCCGAATTGAGAGTTGCTTCAATGCAGCGGTACGCAGCTACCATCAACAAGCCGCACGGGAGGCGCTTGATTCGCGGCTCGACTCAGTTCATCAGCTCAGGATTCCAACTCCTGCTGGCAGGAGAGCATTGCTGCATTTCCCAGCGGTGCGGCAGCCAGTTACGTCACAAAGCGCGTCACAAACACGATTGGAAGCCACGCGAGCGGATGCTGTGGTTGGGGGCATAGGTTGACCCTTCCGCGTGCGTCTACGCAGCAGCAAAGTGCACGGCGGAGCATTTTGAGAGCCGTCACGGCAGGCCAGCAAGCGCCTTGCAGCAACACCTTTTCGGCGATAGCGGTTACTTGCAGGCCTCGGCGTCCCTGGAGCGTGGCCGCACCTGCTGACTGTAGCACCCGTCCATGTTCGGCACCGTACAGTCGTACGTCTTGGTGCCGGACCAGTAATTGCACGAAATGGTCCAGTTGGCGCGGCCGCAGCCGAGGTACTTCGCATCCTTCCAGATCATGGCCGTGAAGTGCCTGTTGGCGCTCAGGCCTTCACTCCCGAATTTGTAGCTCGACACTTCGCTATACCAGCTCTTCACCGCATCGGTGCCCGAGGGCTGCGCACTGCCCCAGTAGAGGTTCTCCCCCATTGGTCCAAGGGGAGAGTCGTACGACTTGCTGTGCTTCACCACACGCCCCATCTTGTTGACCCAGTTCTGGGCATATGCCGCGACATCCGCATTCCAAAGCAGTGGCGGGACGCCGTGCTGACAGCGATATAAGTTGTGCGCCTTGAGGATCTCCTGGGCAAAGCCGGCGTCACTGGTGGACGCGGGCGAACTGCCGACTTGGGTATTGCTTTGGGCCAGCAGCAGGCCCGAAGCTACCACAGTCAGAACGACAACAGTGACGAACACGAGATATCGCTTCATTAGGTTCTTCTCCTTGACGTTTAACGTAGCCAGATCTAGAGCTGGCAACTGCGAGTATATATCCATCTCGCCGTGCCTGGGGTGGCCTATTGGCTTATGCGAGCCTCCGCTTTTACGACCTTCGCCACCAGTTTGTAACCGAATTGTGCGAGGCCGGCGTGCCGGAAGCTGTGATCCGTGAATTGGCGGGCCACGTTGACCCGCAAATGATGCGAATCTATTCGCACCCTCGGCTTGCAGCTAAAAGGCTGGCTGTCGAAGCGTTGGCAACAGTAAAAACAGGGCAGTCTGAGGGGGGTTACGTCACAAACCACGTCACAAAAGAGCTTCCGGCTGGTTTCGCTCATGCGGAAGTTATTGAAGGGAATGGTCGGGGCGCCCAGATTTGAACTGGGGACCTCTTGGTCCCGAACCAAGCGCGCTACCAGGCTACGCTACGCCCCGGAAAAGCAGGTGTCAGGTGTCAGGTGTCGGCAGGAAATCATCCCCTGGCACCTGAAACCAGAACTTTGGTCGGGACGGCCAGATTTGAACTGGCGACCCCTTGCACCCCAAGCAAGTGCGCTACCAGGCTGCGCTACGTCCCGTCAACATTTTGGGCCTTTCCCGATACAGCAGCTTCGGGGGTGAAAGGCACAATCCTTCACGCTAACACTTGCGCGAAAGCGTTGTCAAGATGGACTGAAGTTCGTGTCGAATGGCGCGTAGCTCTGCCATACCAAGCGTAGGCACGAAGAGATGACGTTGCTCGGCCTCGCCTTTGGACTTGGTGGCCAGATGATTGCGCGCCCCGGAGATCGTAAAGCCCTTCCCGTAAAGCAAACGCTTGATCTCCAGCACCAGCTCGACGTCCTGGCGGCGGTAGAGCCGGTGCCCGGACTTGCTCTTCGTCGGTTTGAGCGTGGGGAACTCGGTCTCCCAAAATCTCAGGACATAGGGCTTTGTGTGCGTCAGCTTACTCACCTCACCGATTCGGAAATAGAGTTTTTCCGGGATGTAGACTTCGGCAGGCGAAGCGTCGGTGGAACGGCTGGGGCGCGAAGAGCGAGTTCGAGGCATCCATACCCTCAAGTAATGGTTGAAGGTCTACTCCAAGCCATCTTAGCACAGGAAGCGTCAAGCTCAGCGGACCAGAAAAACAGTGACGAGTTACCCGCCGTGGCGGGACGAGTGACAAGCAGGACTCAGGAGCCAGACAGTTTCCGCAAAGCGCGCGCGATGGAGTATACTGGCGACTTTTCCCAGCCGCGCGTCCGGAAGTGAAGGAAGGGACTGGAATACAAGCAGGAATTCTCAATCGGGAGAGGGTCCGTTATGCCGAAATTGATTGTGGGGATCGACGTTGGGGGGACGAAGGTAGCAGGAGGGCTGGTGACTATGAAGGGGCGTCTGGTGAAGTCCCTGGTGGTGCCAACTCATGCGGAGAAAGGGTTCAAGGCCAGCTACAACCAGATCGCACAATTGATCGAGCGGCTAATCAAGCTGGCGGGAGGCAAGGACAATGTAGTTGGGGTGGGCGTTTGTGCGCCCGGCCCTCTCAACCCCAGGACGGGTGTCGTTATCAACCCTCCGAATCTCCCGGGGTGGCGCAACATCCAGTTGGCGCATTTGCTCGAAAGCCATTTCCATCTTCCTGCCCGAGTGGAAAACGACGCCAATGCCGCCGGCCTTGCCGAGGTCCTTTTTGGAGCGGCGGTTGGATGCCGGGACGTCTTCTATGTGACCGTCAGCACCGGAATTGGAACAGGGGTCATCATTAACAAGAAGATTTATCACGGCAAAAATGGTGTGGGCGGCGAAGGCGGACACGTCTCCATCGACTTCCGCAGCCCCTACCGTTGCGGCTGCGGCACGCTGGGCTGCATCGAGGCGCTGGCGGCCGGTCCTGCCATGGCTCGCCGCGCCCGCGTTGCCCTCGAGCAAGAGCACAGCCGGCCAAGCCTGCTGCGTGAACTCTCGGGTGGAAACCTGGGGAAGATCACCCCCGTCATGATCCAGGAGGCGGCGCGCAGGGGAGACGACGTGGCCAAGTCCATCATCGACGACACAGGGTTTTATTTGGGCGTGTGGCTGGGAGGAATGATGTCGTTATTCGATCCGGAAGCGATCATCATCGGAGGGGGAGTCGCGCAGATTGGCAAGGCCCTCTTTGAGAAGATCCGGCAGACTATCCCTAATTACACGATCAACCGCCGCTTTGTCGACCAGCTCCCGATCCTGCCGGCCAGACTGCAAAAGAACGTTGGCATTTACGGCGCCGCTAGCATCTTTCTCCCCGCAGTTGAAGAAGCCGAAGCCGCTTGATTTCCATAAGAGAAGCAGCCTTGAGACTTCTAGCCTGGGGTGGTCACGCCTGCCCAGGGCAATTGATGATGACTGAATCGCGGCCTGCTCTGTTTCAATCTTGCTCGAAGCGCGAGAATGACCGGTCGATGGTCAAGGACAAACTCCCCTTTGCATTCTCGACATACTGTGCAAGCGCGTCGCGGTAGAAGGCCAAGCTCCTCTCGCGGATCGGAGCCTCCGGCTCTTGGGAATGGACCATGTGGTTAATCTCGTGCAACAGGATGCTGAGAAATTGCAGGCGCAGCCGCTCAGCCTGGAACTCTCTCAACCGGCTCCCTGCCACGAATTGCGTGTCAAGCGCGATATCCATCAAAGGCAACGCCAGCCACGTCTCCACGCGCTGATAAGCGATATCCAACTCCCCGGCAGGATCGCCGCCCAAGGCATCATGCGGTTCGGCGAATGGCCGCTCCTTCACTATCACGTGGCGGTGCCCCAGGCAGCCGCAGATGTTGGTCCGGCGGAATTGGACTATAACTAACTTGGGGGAATTGTTGAGGATTTCTTCATACTCATCACGGGAATGCAGGGGGGCTTCGGCCCAGTCCCGCTCGACCGCGCGCACCATCTCGAGGGCTTTCTCCGCATCTCGACGGGAATACGCCACCACCACCAATGGCTTCGGCCGATCTGGAAATGCCGCAAAAGCGTACCGGCGGCCAACTAACCATTCACGCCAGCGAATCCAACGCGGGCGGGAATGGAGATAAGCCTTCACGACATCCGGCATGATCGATGGTTCTTGCACCATGCTTGCCTGCCACCCCGTCAGGCGTCGACCTTCAGTAACCTGGAACACCTGCTTTATGGTAGACCTCTCCGGCGCGCTGGAATTCCTCCTGCTCCTCCATTTGGCCCATACTTTGCAGCATGTGGCGGATCGTCATGTGAGCGTCATTAGACCAGAACATCCCGCAGTCCTCGTCTTCGTAGTAACGGTAGCCCACCTTATCGCCGTAGGCTTTCTTGAGGGCTTCCCCATTCATCAGGGTCGCACTCCACGGGAGGATGGCGTAGCTCAAGTCCAGTTCTTGAACGAGTATGTTGTTTTCGGAGGGAGTAATGCTGCCTGTCTCGGCCTTTTTCTCGCTCACGGGCCATTTTACTTGGGAGACGATCTTGCCTGTGGGTTCGAAGATGGATGCGTTGTTCCGCCAAGTGCTGGAGACGATGTAGTAGCCGCCCCGTTTGGCACGCCCGGCAGGTTGGGAAGTCTGCGGTGATTGGGTTGGCCAAGCAACCAGCTCGGCGCCCTTACGGGCCAGTTCCTTCCAGCCATAATCAAACTCCATGTCGTAGCAAATCTGTATCCCCAGCTTGCCGAAATCACACTTGAAAACAGGTTCTTCCTTGCCGGGAGTGGAGCCACGTTCCATGGAGCCCGTGTCTGTGCCGGGGTCCACCACGAGGTGCACCTTGCGATAGATGCCCACTACTTCGCCTCTCCGGTCAAAAAGAATGGCGGCGTTGGAGCATCGCTTTGTAGCCCGATCGTCCAGCAGGAACAGGGGTACTACAACGTAGCAATGGCATTTGCGCGCCTCCTGTGCGAAGGTATCTTTGATCGCGCCTTCCAGTGGAAACGACCAATCCGCCACTCTTCCTACGCTCTCGCCTGCACCGGTTACTGCTGTCTCCGGCAGCACCGCCAAGTCCAGACTGCGGCCATACTTCTTCTCTGACTGCTCCTGCATGCGATCGACGATCACCGTCAGTTGCTCCATGCGTTTTTGCAAGCCTGGATATTGCCCCCAAAACGGTTGCATGACCGTGGCTACGATGACTTTGCGGGGCGGTTGATCCGAGGTGCTCTTCATGGGAACGCCCGCGCCCGCGGCGGGAAGTGTCAGCAAAAACCATATAAAGCCCACAACCAACTTGCCCAGTATGCGTGCCCGGATCAGGCGTTTTGTTCTCACAACAACTCCTCCTGTTCAGCCTTTCAACTCTGAAAGTTCTTCATTCGATGCCAGGATACCGCCCGGGAGTCCCAGCAAGGACGCCAGGATTGGCGCCACCTGCGTCAAAGCCATCCGGCCCAAGTTCCGACCCCCGCTGACGTCGGGGCCGGCCACGATGAAGGACGCCTCGAGTCCGGGGCGGGTGGGCAATTGGCCGTGCGTGCCTCGGTCTTTGATACTGTCCCTCACTAGCGGTCCTTCAAACCGGTCAGAGAAGTAAACGCCGGGGGCCGCGTCGATGCTTAATTCCGCATCCGGGTCGGCGGAGAGGGATTCGAGCTGTGCGCGAACCACAACTTCGTCGACCGCACCCGCTTCGACGAGCCGCTTCATCGCCCGCTGCAAAGACGCTCGATCGCTTGCCGACGGCTCCTCCAGCCAGTAAACGGCGAAGGACCCTCCGGCATGGACGGCCCCCAGCTTGCCGAGGATTGGTGTACCATCCGCTTCCCGATCGAACAACCCTTCCTCTGTCAGAACCGAAAGCGGGGCAGCTTCTTTCTCAACGGGCACAAAGCCATGGTCGGAGAGGACGACGAGTGTAGGCGCCTCGCCCTCCAAAAAGCCTTGCCGAAATCGTCCGATTTCATCGTCCGTCTCTTCCATCGCGGCCAGGGCTTGCGGCGAGGCCGGCCCGAACTGATGAGCCAACTGGTCATAGTGAACAAAGTGGACGAGGAGAAGATCCGGCCGATAGCGATCCCAGAGGTAAAGCGCGGCCTCAGTGCGCAAGCGGTCGGGAGTGGCGCCGGCAAGAATGGGTTCGAGAACCTTTAGGACTTCAGGGAACAAACCTGGGGTGGAATGGCGGGCGGGCGTGGTGAAGTCCCGATGCGGGTCCGCCATCGCCGGATCCCAAATCTCCGGAATGTTGTAGTCAATTGCAGCCCCGGCGCTCACCGGCCAACTGATGGCCGCAGCTTTCCGCCCCGTGGCGCGCACCACATCCCAGACAGCGGGAACACGCAGGGCGCTCGCAAACCAGCACCACGGTCGCGCTTTTTCGGTGGGGTCGAGCGATGCCAGGTGGCTGTAAATTCCATGCACACTCGGCGGCACGCCCGTCACAAGTGTTGCATGGGCCGGATAGGTCGTCGTCGGATAGATACTCTCGACGGCGTCCGCGCTGGCCCCCGACTTGACGAGCTCGAGGAGGTTCGGGATCTTTAGCCCAAACTCCTGCGGTCGCCGGTAAAAGTCCGGTCGCATCCCGTCTACGGAAAGCACCGCCAAGCGGCATGGCCCGGACTTGCCCTTCATGGGCATCTATGTTCCTCCGCCGACCCCTTGGACTTGCCGATCTCGTGCCCAAATTGAGAGCACAAGGGCATCATGTGCACCCTCCATACCGGGAGGGCACATCCTATGATATCACCGAATAAGACATGGCTTCCCCCTGGCGTGAAAGCGGTAGAAGGCGCGGAACAAAGACGTTACGCGCCGTCGCGCGCTATCGCCCTTTCCGGCAGCAAGGGTGGCGTCACTTACGGGTTCGGGTTTACAATGGTTGGGATGACCACTCGAGATAAACTGATCGTGGCGCTCGATCTCCCAAATGGCAACGCTGCAACGCGGATGGCTGAAAGTTTGCAGGGCCACGTTGGAATGTTCAAAGTGGGCTCGGAGCTTTTCACCGCCGAAGGCCCCGTTCCGGTGCGTTATCTCGTAACCACGGGCCAAAGGGTTTTCCTTGACCTTAAGTTCCACGACATTCCAAACACCGTGCGGGCGGCGGCCCGCGAAGCTGCGGAACTTGGGGTCAGCATGGTGAACGTCCACGCATCCGGCGGGCGGAAAATGATGGAAGCGGCGCTCGAAGGAGCGCGCTCCGTCGGGACTGTGGCAGGGGATGAGGCGGGCCCGAGGGTGCTGGCGGTGACCATCCTGACCAGCCTCGCAATCCAGGACATTGAAGAGCTGGGCATTTCAGGAACTCCGGCCGAAGCTGTGGTCCGGCTGGCTCGCTTGGCGCAAAGTGCAGGACTGGATGGCGTAGTGGCCTCGCCGCGCGAAATCTCCGCCATTCGACAGGCGTGCGGCCCCGGGTTCCTGATTGTTACACCGGGGATTCGGCCCGACTCCGCTCTGCAATCCGTCAGCCGACGGGCGCGGGGCTCCGCCAACACAGACGATCAGGCTCGCATCGCGACCCCGGCGAGCGCCATCGCAGCGGGAGCGGATTATCTGGTTGTGGGACGACCGATTACCGGCGCGCCTGATCCGGTCGCCGCAGCGGATGCGATTGTTGCCGAGATGGATGGGGCAGTGCATTGACGATTGCTGATTGGCGATTGTCGATTGTTGGAGCAGAAATTCGAAACTCGGCTCCGATGGGTCGCAGCGGCGGCTTTTCCGAGTTTCGAATTTCTAGTTTCGAGTTTCGAAAATCGACAATTGGCAATCGACCATCGTCAATCGGCAATCGACGACAGGAACGCAACTCATGACCGACAATGAAATCCTGAAAGTCTTTCGCGAGAACTCGGCTCTCCTGGAGGGCCACTTCATCCTTTCCTCGGGCCTGCACAGCGACCGCTACATACAATGCGCGCTGGTGTTGCAGCACCCGAAAGTCGCCGAACAACTCTGTTCCGAACTCGCTGCGAAGTTGCGGCATGTGGGCGCAACGGTGGTGGCGGCGCCGGCGCTGGGCGGAATCCTGGTGGCGCACGAGGTCGCCCGAGCGCTGGGCATCCGGGCGCTCTTTACGGAGCGGCAGGAGGGCAACATGACTCTGCGCCGGGGATTCAGCCTGGCTACGGGCGAGCCGACACTGGTGGTGGAAGACGTGATGACCACAGGCCTCTCGACGCGTGAAACGATGAGGTGTGTTGAGGAAGCTGGAGGGAAGGTGGTCGGCGCCGGAGCGTTGATTGACCGCAGCGGCGGCGCGGCCGACCTGGGCGTGCCCAAGGCGGCGCTTGCGACCCTAACGATTCAAAACTATGATCCTGCCGAATGTCCTCTCTGCAAGTCCGGCATCCCCGTTGTAAAACCCGGCAGCCGCAGCAAGCCAGCAGGCAGTAAGCAGAAGGCAAAATCGCAGGCCCGTCGCTGGCTCCCAGGATCTGCAAGCCTTCCCATTGCCAACGCGCTCGGTAGTTAGTACACCGCGGGGGAGCGGCAACCAAGAGGAGATTCCCTGTGCGCTCCGTTCCTCTCAAGCTTTAACACGGAGAGCACGGAAGATCTCAGTGACCTCAGTGTTAAAGCTCTTCTGAGCACAGAGTACACGGAGGCCCTCAGGGCACGAGGGGAAATCTCCGCCGTGCGACAACGTCCTAGCGACTTGTGATACAGGGAAAGACCCCTTCTGCTCTTGTCTGGGAACCATCGAGCAGCCTGTGGTTCTGCTCACTGCTTTCTGCCTTCTGCTTACTGCCTACTGCCTGCCGTCCAGTATGGTTGCGGATTATGTGCGGCGGTAAACGACCCTTCCGCCAACCACAGTGGCTACGACAGCGCCCTTCAACTTCCACCCATCGAATGGCGAATTGCGGCTTTTGGAGCGGCCTTCGGCAGCGAGGTAAGTCCACTCGAGCTGGGGATCGAAGACGGTGATGTCGGCTGGCCCGCCCACGCTAAGGCGGCCATAGGGCTGGTTGACGATGCGCGCCGGGTTGGCGCTCATCAACGAGATGAGATGCCACATCGAGATCTTGCCGGTGTGAACCAATTGAGTAAGCGCCAGACCCAGCGCCGTCTCGAGACCGATGAGACCGAAGGGGGAGTCGGTGCCCAGCGGCTTGGCTTTAAGTTCGGGGGCGTGCGGAGCGTGGTCGCTGGCGATGGCGTCCACCGTTCCATCCATGAGCCCTGCCACAATGGCTTCGACGTCCCGGGCGCTGCGCAGCGGGGGATTCACTTTGGCGTTCGTTCCGTGTTCCAGCACGGCCTGGTCGGTGAGCGTGAAATGGTGCGGCGTGGCCTCACAAGTCACGCGGATGCCACGGTGTTTGCCGAGGCGCACCAACTCGATCGAGCGCGCAGTGGACACGTGACACACGTGCAGGCGCGCGCCGACGGACTCCGCCACGATCAGATCGCGGGCCACGCAAACGTCTTCGGAGGCGCCGGGAATGCCTCTGACCTTAAGCTGGCTCGATACCTCGCCTTCGTTGATCACTCCGGAGGCGCTCAAGCTGGGGTCTTCACAGTGGTCCATTAAAGGGATATTGATCTCCTGAGCCACTTCCAAAGCACGCTTCAATAAGCCGGCGGTTTTCACCGGCCGTCCATCGTCGGAAAAGGCCACCGCTCCGGCCGCCGCCAGCGCATGGAGATCGGTGAGCGACTGCCCTTGGCTTCCCATTGAAACGGCGGCGATGGGAAGCACGCGGGCCAGGCCGATTCGCTGCGCTTTGTCGATCATGTCGTGCACCAGTCCCGGGCGGTCGATGACCGGCTTGGTGTTGGGCATAGGACAGACGGCGGTAAAGCCTCCGGCCACCGCAGCGGCCAATCCTGTCTCTAGCGTCTCGGAGGCTTCGCCGCCGGGGTCGCGCAAGTGAACATGGAGGTCGACGAAACCCGGTGAGACGACCTTGCCGGCAGCCTCCAGGATTTCGTCAGCCGCGACGGTGATTTGGGGCGCGATCCCTCGAATCACGCCATCTTCGACGAGCACGTCGAGTTCGCTGTCCAGTTGGTCTTCGGGAGATATGAGGCGACCGCCTTTGATGAGTAACGATGCCATGAGAGTGTCAACCCTCCATTGTCATTCCGAGCGAAGCGAGGAATCTCGCTCTGGTTTTTTCTTCCACCCAGTCCCCTGGTCCGCCTAGCAGGCCGCGGAAAAACTCTTCGAAACTGTCATTCTGAGCGAAGCCCCGTACCGTACGGTGCAGGGCGAAGCGAAGAATCTGGCCCTGTGCACTTTCAAGAAGATACGCAGAGCGAGATCCTTCGCTGCGCTCAGGATGACACCCGTGGAGAGTTTTTCCGCAGCCTGCTAGAGCTCCGATCCACCTCACCGCAGAGCGAAATTCCTCGCTGCGCTGCGTCGAAAATCGCCCCATGCCGGTCATTCCCACGAAAGCGGGAATCCACCTCCCTATGGACTGACGTGGACCCCCGCTTACGCGGGGGTGACAACAACGGCGATTTTCATTTTGTTGGGTGGTCCCCAGGCCCTTGTACACCCGGAATGACATCCGCCCATGGCTAGCCTCCTTGTTTGCGGTTAACCAATGTCCAAACTCCAGCGGCCAGCAAGCTGGCCCACCGAGCGGCAGCAAGCGGCAGCAAGCTGCCGCACTCCAAAGGCAAGCTACGGCGCACCGGAAAACAGGAAAAGCGGTAGCAGGTAGTCCTTCACAGGCTGATAGGTTTTCCGGTGTTCGGCGCAAGGACCGTAGACCGCGAGAGCTTCAAGGTGTTTTCGCGTCCCATA
>Ga0224555_1005158_pt1 | contig 11262 bp, 12 predicted proteins | sample 714S23034metaG_FD_180687 | JGI IMG/M metagenome (GOLD analysis project Ga0224555, IMG submission 180687) | Peat soil microbial communities from Stordalen Mire, Sweden - 717 S2 30-34 | ecosystem: Environmental > Terrestrial > Soil > Wetlands > Peat | place: Sweden: Norrbotten County, Stordalen...
ACAGAGTTGGCGCTCATGATCCGCAACTTATCATGACTGAATGCTAGACCGGCAAATCTTTCAGCCGAAGGTATCTAGTTTATAACACAGTAGTATTAGTTAGGTAATGGCCACCGCGCAGATCTAACTTCTTCTCTTCGGGCGAGCAAACACGCGATGACAATTTTCAGCCTGAAAAAATGGGGACGCTGACGCGCCCCCAAGAATAATCTTATCAATAGATGCTAACTCGCTTTGCGACGGCGAATGTCCTCCTCGCGCTCTTCCCGGTTCGCCTCGATTTCGGCCGTTTCGGTATCGGCCGCTTTCTTGCTTGCATCTTTGGCGTCACCCCACGCGTTCTGTACCTTGCCTTCCGCTTGTTTCAAGGTACCACTGACCTGCTTGTCGGTATCGCCGGTCCATTCGCCTACCTGGCGCTCAACGCGCCCTGCCACGTCCTTCGCTTTGCCTGCGACTTGATCTTTGTTCATGTTTCCTCCGTTATTTTTGGCACTCGACTTCGGTTCGTCCGTCGTTAAACTACGGGACTTCTGCCTTGGATCAGCCGGATCAGAATCATGATCACCGCCAAGACGAGCAGAATGTGAATGAATCCACCCAGGGTGTAGGAGCTGACCATGCCCAACAACCAAAGAACCACAAGCACAATAGCAATCGTCCAAAGCATCGGGACTCCTTTTCTGGAAAGTTCCCTCGATCCACTAATCAACAACTGAGACGCAGTTTATGCGCATGGTATTCCGTGAGAAATCCAGTAAATTCCCTACGCGATAGGGTGATCACGCTTTACTCAGCAGGGTTGAGCTAGCAGGATCAATCCCGGATTGCCGAAACTTTCAATTGTTTAATAAATTTGAACGATTCCATTTCTAACGGCATAAAGGGTGAGAGCGGCCACCGAGTGCAGGTCCAGCTTACGCATCAGATTGGTCCGGTGAGTTTCCGCCGTCTTGACGCTTAAGTTAAGGGCAGTGGCAATCTCTTTTGTTGTTTTTCCCTCGGCGACGAGTTGAATGACTTCGCGCTCTCTCGGGGTGAGAACTTGATGGTCAGCCGATTCGCTCTCGGTATGAGGACGCAAGTATCCATCCAGCATCATTTGAGCGACTCTGGGAGTAAAAAACGTCCGCCGATTTTGTAGAGCCTGAACCGCAGCCACGAGGTCACGGCCGGCGTCCGATTTCAGCAGAAAGCCGCGCGCACCCGCAGCCAGCACTTCTCGTACCACCTGCTCAGCATCGTGTACGGTAAGAATCAAGATGCGAGCTTCTGGGTTGGTGGCAAGAATCTGCCGGGTTGCATCCAACCCGTTCAGATTCGGCATCCCGATATCGAGGAGAAGAACATCCGGTTTCAGCTTAAGGGCGCCTTCGACCGCTTCGCGACCGTCTCTCGCTTCGCCGCAGACTTCCCATCCCGGTTGGCCTTCCAGAAGAGACCGGATACCCTTCCTGGCAACTTCGTGATCATCCGCGATCAGAATTCGGAGCAAGCTCAAACCTCACCTCCACAGCCAGGAAACGAAATCACCGGGTACGAGTTGCCGGACATGGTTGCCGGACATGGTTACGTCTTGACAATAGGTGCGCTCATGGCCAAAACAGGTTGCAACCAAACCATCGAAGAGGGGGACAGTGTCACTCAGGTTTTTCCTGTAGTTCGCGCGCGTCTCACAGGTGGGGCTTCCACAAGATGCGGAAATGCATCTAAAGCAACCGATGGAGGGAGCTTTCACTATGAGTTCTGCCGCTCCGTGCCGGTCTGGGTTTATACTCGCGACCGCCGCGATCTTAATGCTTATCTCTGCAGCGTCGGCTCAAAGCCCGGCAGCGCCGCCCGCTGCAAATGCCGATGCTCAGTCGAACCAGCAGGGAACCCCCAACCCAAGTGCGCCAGCAAATTCGACAAGTCCACAATCGGATCCGCAACAGCCAGATGCTCAGCAACCCACGGCCCAGGCTCCCACTGCCGATGACCAGGGCAGCATGTTTGTGTTTAAGAAGCAGGTCGAAGAGGTAGTGCTGCATGCAACCGTGGTCGACGATCAACAGCGCCCAGTCACCGGCTTGGATCGAAGCGCATTCTCCGTGTTCGAGCGGGGCGTACCGCAGACGATTACGTCATTTCGCCGCGAGGACGTTCCCGTTGCCATTGGCATTGTGGTAGACAACTCAGGATCCATGCGCGACAAGCGGGAAAAGATCAGCCAGGCAGTCATGAATTTAATTCGCGCGAGCAACCCGCAAGACCGAATTTTCGTAGTGAATTTCAGTCAGGATCCCTATCTCGATCAAGACTTCACGGCCGACGAAAACTTACTGCAGGCGGCGCTGCACCGCGTTTCTACGAGGGGAAGCACCGCGCTGTACGACGCGATCGTTGCCTCCGCCGTTCACTTCACGCAGCAGCCCACGACGTTGGAGAAGAAAGTTATCCTTGTCATCACGGACGGCCAGGACAATATGAGTCAAGAGACTTTGCAGGAGGCAGCGCACCGCCTGCAGCAGATCAATGGCCCTATACTCTATGCCATCGGTTTACTGGGAAGCGGGATGCAGCGTAGCGGAAGGGAAGCGCTGCAATATCTGGCGGCAGGGACGGGTGGAGTGGCTTATTTTCCCCAGACCATGGACGAAGTCGATAGTATTACGCGAACGATTGCTCACGATATTCGCAGCCAATACATCATTGCGTACAAGCCGCAGAATCAGAGTGGCAAACCTGGGTATAAAGACGTTAAAGTAGAGGCGCATGCCTCAGGGTATGGCCCACTCACCGTGCGCACGCAGACCGGATACTATCCGCCGGAACCCTCCAAGTGAGCCGTAGTCGGTTAAAATTGGAAGCTACACTACAGTGGTCTCCGTCGAACGCGGCAACTGCGGCGGCATCTGAATCTGGATGATGTTGTTCTTGATGGCATAGACCACCAGATCGCGGATCGAGTGCAGGCTGAGTTTCCGCATGATGTTGCTGCGATGAGTTTCGACGGTTTTCGTGCTCAAATTCAGCAGCGTAGCCACCTCCTTCGAACTCTTGCCTTCCGCCAGCAGTTGCGTCACTTCGCGCTCCCTCACGGTCAGGGTTGGCAAATTTGGCGGTTCGTCCCGCGAAATGGGATGGCCCTTGTCCAGAAAGCCGGCCAGCACTAAATCGTTCACCCGCGGCGTAAAGAACATGCGCTTGCTCTGCAACGCCTCGACCGCGGACACCAGATCGCGGGCGGCATCCGATTTCAGCACAAAACCGCGTGCGCCGGCATCGAGAGCTTCGCGAATCACCTGGTCGGAATCCGTGATGGTCAGGACAATAACTTTGAACCGAGGATCATGCTGGAGCAATTGGCGAGTGGTGTCGAGGCCGTTCAGATAAGGCATGCCGATATCGACAATCACGACATCCGGCTTCAATTGCTTGGCCATTTCGAGCGCCTCGCGGCCATCGGAAGCTTCGCCGCACACTTCCCACCCTTCACGTTTTTGGAGAAGCGCACACAATCCCCGGCGCACAATTTCGTGATCGTCGGCTAACAAGATTCGCAATTTCATAGCTCCCCCTGACACAGACTCGGACATGGAAACCCCTTGGACGGTTCCAACCCCAGTTTCAATTTGCGGCTTGTGGACTTCTGGCCAGCGCGGTAAAAACCCGATGCTGGCTCACCGCCTCCACAGCTTCTAACAGATCGCGGGCGGCATTCGATTTCACCACGTATCCTCGGGCCCCGGCATCCAGCGCCTCGCGCATCATTTGCGGAGAATCATGCTGGGTAACGAATAGCACCTCAAGACCCGACTTCTTCCCGTCCTGCTGAATCAAACGGCAAGCCTCCAGCCCATTCATTCGAGGCATAGTGACGTCTAACACGACAATGTCAGGATGTAAGGCATTGACCTTTTCCAGCGCCTCGACGCCGTCGGATGCTTCACCTACAACTTCCCATCCGGAGCGACCCTCCAAAATAGTGCGCAGCCCTTGTCGTACGATAGGGTGATCGTCCACCAGAAGTATGCGGACCGCCATAACGGGCATGAGTCTCCAGAAGTTGCCTCTGCGCAAGGAACCTTATACGTACCAGGCGGAAGTGCAACTCCAGTGGGTAAATCGTATCAAACCTAACACGATGCAATCCAGGGTCGTATACGGCAAATACTGTATACGGAAGGCGACAGTTTAGTGGGTCATCGTGTTCATGGTTGGGAAATATGTTCTCTCATGTAACAAAGCGTCGACTGCCTCGACAATTGAACCCACATCGGATTTTGCGCAGGCTCCCCGAATTCCCACTCTGCGGGCTTCCTCGGCGAGTTGCTTGGAAAGATGAATGGTTACCATCAAAATGGGAATCTCCGGGAAAATTTCCGAAATCTGCCGGGCGACATCGAGGCCATTCAAGTCTGGCATCTGGAAATCCAGCAAAATCATGTCAGGCGGGTTCTTTTTTACCCGTTGAATGGCTTCACCTCCGGTTCGGGCTTCATCACACACCTGCCAGGAACTTTGCTGCTCGAGGAGAGCTCGAAGGTAATGCCGTACCGCCGGGTTGTCGTCTACCACAAGGATTCGCACCAAGCGATTTCTCCCAAATCCACAGATACTTGCCGTCCGGTCTTCTTGGTCTTGTTTTGCGTTTTAACGATAGGAGCTAGACCGCACGGTCGCAATACCCTGAACTCCCTATCAAGACCGTCAATCATCAAACACGCCGCAGGATTCACCAGATTCCTTTGTCGCTTCCCGTGAGCTTCAGTTCCAGGGCGGCGGCTGCGGCCAACCCAGGCAAAAGACTCAGGCGAAGTGTGTTTTGAAACTCTCCGTCCAGCAGCAACCGTTCCCACTCGGACATATAAAGGCGGGCAGCCTGCGGAAAAATCGGAATCCGCAGGAATCGACGCTTGAAATAGACCTGCTCGTTTCCAAACCGCGCGGCACTTTTTACCAGGGATGGCAGCGGCAAGGCGGCTCCGCGATACGACTCGACGTATTCGCAGACGATCGCCAGGTAGGTCGCCAAACCGTCCCAAAGGCCTGCTGAGCCGGCGAGTGACCTAAGATATGCGTAGTCGATCGCTCCGGAATCGATTAGCCGGGCCGTATCGGCGATATCGCATAACCGGATATAAAAATGACGATACATGCGCTGCAGCGTGCTGATGATCAGGCGATCTTCGTGGGCTGGCACTCGGAAGGTGTGGGCACCGATTTGCGAGGTTACGGAGCGGCTGACCAGAGAGTCTGTGATCGCGACCTGCTCTCCGGTTTGACCGAGTCGACCGATATGAACCTCCACCAATTCGGGCAGGCTGGGAATGACGAAATTCCATTTGTTGGCCAGCCGGTCACCCCAGCTTCGGTCCTCCACGCGCGCCTTAAACCGTTCCAGCATGAGGCCAACAACCTCTGCCCCTTTCGCGTTCGTATAAAGGTCGAGATCGCTACCCAGGTCCGGCCAGTGATCGAGGGACTTGATGACAATGACGTCCCCGATACTCTGCAGGGTTTCGCAAATGCGAGATAGAAACGATGACGCATGGTCAATGCGCGCCTGTTCTTGCTGGAGCGCGTGTTCGACCCACTGGGCTCTGTCGTTCTTTTGTGCCGCCATTAAGCGATGCAAACCCGGAAAAGCACGCATGATCACGTGATGAGCCGTGGCCAGACCCCAGAGCTCGCGAAGATCATGGGGGTTGTAGGCGGCTACAGTCTGGATCGTCCCCGCGTTGCCATTGCCTGAGGAAACCCAGCTAATTGCTGGATCTTGATTATTATTTTGCTGGGCCCCGAACAGCAGGCAGGAAAGAAGAGTTAAACGTCCCGTGGCAGTGGTGTTATCCATAATATTGTGTTTTGCACCGTCATCGCTTTCATCGTCCTGCGATAACTGGTGACGTTCTTCGATGTGAAAAAGGGCTGGCAGGTTGTTAGGCGTGGTCTTGTCTGAGCGGTCTTGTCTGAGTGGTCTTGGCTGAGAGCGAACGATTCTAAAGAATCGGCATTAGCGTCCGGGAAACTGCGGCAGCAGGCTTAGAACCTGTGGGCGCGCCCGATTCCCGAATTGATACAGTATTTTTTTCAGGGTACTTCCGTGATCTAGCGTATTGACTTCTGGTGCATGTTATTGTGGGCCAGATCGACCCAATCCATCTCAGGACCTTAAGATCCATGAAACACTCCCAAGTGTTTGCGCCCTCGTCGTGTGTCAGCGCAACTGCTAGTCGTCGCGCCTTCCAATACGTCAGTTTTTCAACGAGAATGTCCCGATATGCTTTATTGTTCGGCTGGCTGGTCGCGGCCGCCGGCTTGCCGTTGGCTCCAAAAGCAGCCGCTCAAATCCAATCCACCACTACTTGTGCCTCAGGGCACGGCTACTGGGACGTGTTAAGCGTAATGATGATGGACCCAACTCTGGCCGCAGGCTATCACATGGAAGGTATTACAAACGGGTTACCATCGTCATACATCTACACCATTTGGGATCCGACTGAGACGAAGGTCTGGTATGTGAAAAATCCTCAAGGGAATCCCTGGGACATCAACCTCTACGACTCGAATTACATTTACCAGTGGGTCACGGAGCTGGATGACTGGCAAGGCGTGAATCATTGGAACGACGCCACCAGTTGCAAGAAGTTTAATAGCGGAAGCGAGACCAGCACGGCCGATTTCTCTATGCGCTGGGCTCCCCGCTGCGCAGCTCCCGGAGGAGACAACAACACGCTCTGGAACCCTCCGCCTACAACCCAGCCGAATAATACAAACTATTACACATACGTCGACGAGGTGATTCAGAGCGCACCGCAGAATCTGGGTTATTCCCGGCTCAGATTGTTAGACACCAGCACCATTGATATCACCGACAACCGGGCGAACCCGCCGAAGACTTTCTCCATCACGACGATGCCCCTGCAATATACCTACAGCTGCAGTCAGTCGGACAATATCAAATCCTGTCTGAACCGTGAGGTGGATGACTACGGACTCGATACCACGGTCAATCCAGTAGACGGCCTCAAGCATAGTTATGGCTGGGTGCGCTGGCAGTACTACACCAACTCAACCGGCGGAGACCCGAACCTTGATCCGAAGTGGGTTCTTTCGAACTCATCCACGACGGATCAGTTGATGCCGGGGCAGGTCACGCCCAAGTTTGAGTGCTTCTGAGTCCTCAGGCTGAAGCTAGTCGGGATTCATTTCGATCTGCCGGGTCGGCAAGACCGGCAGATCGGGATGCCGCTGATCTCTCCAAATCACGCCGAAACACTCGCCCTCGCTTTCGGGGCGCCAACTGGTTCCATCTTCGTACTTAATCGAGGATGGAAAGAAGACCCAACCGAGGATGGTCTGGGCGCTGGCGGCGCGACTGCCCGGCTTCTCCAAAGTCTGCTCCTGGCCGGGCAAAATGGATTTGCCCGAAGACCACTGGGCGTTGAATGGGCGGCGCAAGTCCTGCGACGAAAATAACATCTCTGAGATGAGCGCCAAACTGCTAATGGGCTTGCCGGAGAGGTTCTTGACGGACAGCGTAAACTCTCCAGGATTCTTCCAGAAATCCCCTCCCGTGAAGGCCAGCGGGCAGGTACGCGTGGGCGGAGCATAGATGGTGTAAACCGCCATCATTCCAGCCTCCATATGATCTTCTACATGGCAGTGAAACATCCAGGTCCCGGGATTATCGGCCAGCATGTCAACCGTGCTCATGCTTCCCGGAAGAAGCTCAACTACATCGGTATTGCGTTTCCCGTCAGTGACGGTCTCGCCATGCCAATGTGGAGTATGCAGATCGATCTCATTTCCCATGCCTAGCAGGTACCAGCGCACTTTATCCCCCTGCTTCATGATCAAAGCTGGAAGATTGCCGAAGATGAAGCCATTCATGGCGTAGAACTGCACCGGCGCTTTTGCTCCCGGTTCGTTGAAAATCATGAAGGAGGCGACGAATTCCCGGTCTACATCCTTGGGTGAGCCGTCGGGTTTGGCTTTGCCTTTTGCGGTAACGATAATCGGTCCCATCAAACCCGCGTTGACCTCAACCCCCGGGTCGACGTGCGCGTGATACCACCAGACGATCGAACTGGGCTGTCCTGGCCCCGGACCGCTAGCCGCATTGGCGAACCAGTGATAGGTGTACCGGGCGCCGGGAGCGACAAAACCTCCTTTCGCGACGGAGAGATAGACAGAGCCTTCATTGTTTTTGTCGTAGCGCAAGCCATGCGGATGCATGTCGTGCCCGCGGTGTCCACGATTCAGAAAATCGACGACGATTTCGTCGCCCACCTCCGCACGGATCACCGGACCGAGGATGCCCAACCACTCCGGCTGCGGCTTCAGAGTGGTAAAAGTGTCGTCCGTATATTCGATGAAGCGCGTCTTCGGCCACTCCAGCTTGAGCGACCATGGCTGCAGGATGGGGCTGCCGTTCAGCAGATTGTGCCCGGTGGGAGCGTAGTTCCAGGAAACGTCTTCGGCGGCAATATAGTAATGCCGGGTTGTAGCCAGGCAATGCGAAACAAAGAGGAAGACAAACAACGGTACGAGCGCTCGCGAGATTTTCACTGCATTCATTATCCCATCGCGCAGATTCTTTTGTAACGATTCCGAACCGCCGAACGACAATTCCGTCTGCGCGACATCATCGCGATCACGATCTTAAGGCGTCGGAGCGGCCAAAGAACAGTTGTTGTTCGGCACGGGTTGCTGAGGCACCGACGACTGAGAAGGAGGCGTGGCCCATGGCATATTTACGAAATCAAAGAAATCTGTACTCATGTCTGCCTGGCTGGCGTCGCGCGCCGTAAGAGCGGCCAGACCGAAGCGCTCCTCAATCAGTTTCAGGATCGCCGTGTGATCGTACACCGTGTGGGAAACATAGTTCTTCCTGGCGAAGGGCGAAATTACGATCAGCGGCACGCGATAGCCGGTCATAGCGAAACTACAAACGCCGGTGGATTGATCGGCGCCGTCGCATGCGTCACCCGGAAGCAGATCGATCGGGTAGCTTAGCGAGTCCGGGGGGGCCGCAGGTTGAGGCTGAACGTGATCGTAAAAACCTCCATCCTCGTCGTAGGTGAAGATGAGGGCAGAACTGCTCCAGCTTGGGCTGTACATTAAACTGTTGACCAAGCCTTCCACATAAGCCGCGCCAGCCTGAATATTGACCCCGCCTTCACTGTCGACATCGGTGGGATGCTCGTCCAGGCCTGCGCCCGACGCAGGTTCGATGAGCGCAACTTGGGGCAGAGTTCCGTTCTGCACATCGGTGGTGAACTGTGAGATCGGAACAAAATTTTGATACAAAGAGGGGTCGCTCTGGATCTCCGTTTCCCAGCTGAACATATTAATGTAAGAAACTTCGGCAAGGCACTGGCCAATCGGCGTGAAGGTGGAACAAGCCTGTCCCGCGGAGTTATACGCATTTTCGGGGTTGACATATATCTTCCAGGGGATGCCTGCATTCTGTAGTGCCTGGAAAATGGTTTCGTTGGTCAGTCCTCCGCCGGGAGAATTCTGCGGCGTCAAGGGATACGCGTGCCCGCCAGAAGTAGCGGCCATCAGATACATCCGGTTCAATTCAGTCCGGCTCATTACCGGGGAAAACCAGCGGTCTGATGTCGCGAAAGTGCTGGCCATGTAGTAGTAGTAAGGCAGATCGCTGTCCTGGAAATAACCCATGCTACGGTAGCCGTTGACGTCATTCACAGTCCCCGCCGTATATTGCCGGGCGTCGTTGGCAGCCGCTTCCACGAAGCCATTCATCAGGGGTGTGATCGTGCTGGGATACGAGAAGCTGTCATTCCAATCGATGTGGGCCTCATCCCAAAAAGGGCTCAGCTCTTCGGTACATACCGATTGCATATGAAACGAGGGCACGGTCACGCTGGTGTCCGGGGTGCAAATCTCAGTGCCATAGGGATTCGAGGGATCGCATCCTGGAACGGTGGGGACGGGTCCTTGCAGAGGAGCAATCCCGGTGGCGGGATTGAACTGCGGCAAGCCGTCGAAAGACTGGTCTGGAATGCCATTGGCAGCCCAATACTGGCGCATGTACCCGAAATAGTGATCGAACGAGCGATTCTCCTGCACGAGAATAACGATGTGATTCAAGCTTTGTAAGCTGCCTGGGGCACCGAACGTTGCGGTCACGGAAGTGGACGCGCTCAAAGTCACAGCACAGGTTCCGGTTCCCGAGCAAGCACCGGACCATCCACCAAAAGTGTTGTTGGTTCCCGGAGTTTCGCTCAGCGTGACCTGAGTGTTTTGCGGAAAGCTGGTAGAACACGTGGTGGGGCAATTGATTCCTGCCAGGCTGCTGGTAACCGATCCAGAGCCCGTACCGGCCACGGATACCGCTATTCCGTAACCCTGATTGAATGTAGCCGCGACGCTCGTAGCTCCGGAAACGGTCACCGCGCATGAGGTTCCCGAACAAGCGCCGCTCCAACCTTGAAAAAAATAGCTGCTCGCGGGCGTGGCTGTGAGCGTGACCTGCGTATTCTGCGCAAAACTGGAGGAGCACGTAGTCGGACAATCAATTCCCGCCGGGTTGCTGGTGATCGTTCCCGCCCCCGCAGGCGACGCGCTCACGTTGAGCTGGTACGTCGGCACCATAGTCGTTGTCGAACTCGTGCTCGATCCGCAACCGGACAACATGGCGACTGCAAGGGCAGGGAACCAGAGCAACCAAAGCCTGCACCGGGAGTGCATGTGGGCTATGCGGCCGGCATGTAGCGCGCGTTCTCGTTCCTCGTTCATGGATGTCCTCCTGGCGCACGATCCGCTTTCGATTGGCCACAATGCGGGATTCCCGGTTCAATTGCGGTTCCTTCTTCGTAGTCGTTCCAGGTGGCAATCAGAGCAAACGGAATGGGATGCGAAGGCGTATTGTTTTGGTCGAATAAGCGCAGAGTGTCTTCAAAAGTCTGCCCGCACCGAGGGTCGATGTGCCGATTTAAACTCCACGATGCCCTTTTATCGTTGAAGCCTGGCCAAATCCCCCCGACGGTAATTTTGTCTGGATATTTGCTCTGCATCTTGTCATAGAAATTATTCAGGTAATCTTCACCCCACGCCGAACCGTCAGGAGTCCAGCCCTTTTTGCCGGGATACACCCAGGCGTACTGGCCGTCGAAATCTTTGGCGTATTGCGGGGGCGGGTCGTCCTGATAAAGGAGGATTGGTGGCGAATCCCACATATTGACCTGCTGACGCACCTGATCCCAGTCGGTGTGACCGCGCTTGGGAAAAACAAAAATAACCGGCCTG
>Ga0224555_1005160_pt1 | contig 11252 bp, 8 predicted proteins | sample 714S23034metaG_FD_180687 | JGI IMG/M metagenome (GOLD analysis project Ga0224555, IMG submission 180687) | Peat soil microbial communities from Stordalen Mire, Sweden - 717 S2 30-34 | ecosystem: Environmental > Terrestrial > Soil > Wetlands > Peat | place: Sweden: Norrbotten County, Stordalen...
GAGACAAATACCGTGAAATTGGCCTTTTCAAGGGCGACTGTAACCGTGAAATTGACCATTTTCGAGCAATGGTTTGCAGAGAATTTCCCAAAAGAGCGGTCAAACAGGCGATAAACCCCCTAAAAAGCGTGTTTTTGGCATGTTTTGCGGGTCAGAAAGCGCTTTCCAGCGTCATAAAGGCAGGGACCAAGCCACCCCAGCGAGCAAAGATCGCTCGCCGGGGGCCCCGGCAGGGACCGAGGGGACAAGAAGACGGGGACTAAGGGACTCGGGACTAAGAAGCCGCGAGCAGTGGACCGTGGGCGGCTTGTGGCTTGTAGCCGGTAGTTTGTAGTACTTGGCCGGTGGATGCCGGCGTTCGTGGCAAGATGGGGTTGGGGGGAACATCCCGTCTGTCCCCAGTTTCCCGAGAAAAAATCTGTATCTCCTCGCTCGCGCGGTATAGCCTTAAGCCCGGTCCATTTGGCCCAGGCTGAGCTTTACGGGTCAAGCAATCTCAACCAACAAACATTCCCCGAGGAGGAGAAATCATGAAATTCATGGTGGTGTGGAAGACTGCCCCCGGTAAGTACAAGGCTGCGCTTGAACAGTTTTTGAAAACGGGCGCCCCAGCGCCGACCGGAGGCAAAACCTTGGGCCGCTGGCACGTTCCAGGGTCAACGCTTGGCTGGCATCTGATTGAAGCGAGCGGCCCAGAAGCTCTCGCCGAACACGCGGTCGAATGGGCAGACGTTCTGGAGTTGGAAATCCACCCGGTCATTGAGGACGCCGAAGCCGGAGCCGCTGCGCAAAAGGCGCTCGGCAAATAGCCTGTGTGCCCGGTTGCCCCATCCTTTCCGCGTTTTTTGCGGAAAGGGTGGGGGAACACCGGTCAGGCTCTCCGCGGCACTCGGCAGATGCCACCCGCGCAAATGGTGGTAAGCTATCCAATAAATCCCAGATGCCGACCCGAAACTTCGTGCCTGAGCTCGATGTTCCCGAGGGTGGAGTCATCATATGTCCTACACGCCGCAGGGACTTGTCACCGTCGCGTTCCTCAAAACGCAGCTTGACGCGGGCCGGGACCATTTGTCCCTTTTTGAGCCTCTAGTACTCGACGCACTAAACCAAATCCAGAACGCAGACCTCGCCGCAGGGGAGGTCCGGGACGTTGTTTTTGAGCGCACGAACCTCAAGGTCCCTGTCCCAACCGTGCAGACCATTTTGGGCAGATGCGCCAAGAACGGGTACCTTACACGAAGCGGAGGTAGATTCCATAAGACTGAAACACCAATCCCGCCCTCCGACTTAGGCGCGGCATCGGAGGAGATAAAAAGGGGACAGACCCTCCTTGGTGAGGCACTCATTGAACATTCGCGGAGAGCGGGAATAGCGTTTGGCTCCCCGGACGAAGCTATCCAGGCACTTGCGGGCTTTATATCCGCGCACAAACTGGAGCTGCTGCTCCAGCGCTCCCCAGCCGACCCGAGGCCCGGTGAGCTTAAGACAGCGAGGAATCTGGCGCGCTTTATTACTGAGCGCTGCATTCCAGAACCAAGCCTGAACGGTCCACTGACCGCGCTTCTCGAGGGGATATTGCTTGCTGACGTTTTGCTTATGCGGGACGTGCAAAGCTCCGAACTCAAATTCTCCGGATGTTGCATCTTCCTTGACACCCGCATACTTCTCGCAGCCCTGGGGCTCAACGGAGCGGCAGACGAACTCGCGACAAAAGAGGGGCTGGCCGCCATCCGGAACGCAGGAGCCCAGACTTTGGCATTCGAAGGAACTGTCACGGAGATCAGGGGCATCCTTCATGTCTACGAGGAGAAACTCGGCACAAACGACGGCCGCCTCTCCCTCTTTCCGACGAGCATGACCTCCCACATGATAGCCAATCGCTACACGCCAGCTGATGTGCGGGTTATTGCATTGGAGCTCGAACAGAGGTTGCGATTCATCGCGATTAATATTCAGCCCTTCCCGCTGCATGTAGCCGAACACACTCTTGACGAAGCTTCGCTTACACGCATTCTGTCAAAGACGAATGATTTACGGCATGGCCTCGAGCCACGGGCGAAACATGATGCCGACTGCGCGGCCGCGATACTCACCCTGAGGGCCGGTCTTGTTGCATACGACATTGAGCGCTGCAGTGCAACGTTCTCGACGACATCAGGGCTCGTAGTCAAGAACGTTCAGCAATGGTATAGCGAGCAAAAGGGGGAAGGCATCCCCCCGGTTGTTCACCACGCGCTTTTGACAACATTAGCTTGGCTTAAGAAACCTGCGTTTTCGCCGGACCTAAAGCTGCATGAGTTGGCCGCAGTTTGTCTCTCGGCAATGCGACCCACGGAGGCGGCGTGGAGCAAGATGCTCTCCGCTCTCCGGCAATACGTGGCGGATGGCCGAATGTCCGACGACGAAAGCGTGGCCATTGTGGCAAACGGATTGACCGAAACCCTCCTATCGCGGCTTGACGACGATTTTGAGCCGGACTCCGCAAGCATTACCGAGGCAATTGAAAGAGTCCGCGAGGAACTGCGACGCGAACACGTCGCCGCCGCAGAGGCAGAGGTTGCCAGAGTTCGCTCGGAAGCCGAAGCCAAGCTAGACCAAGCGCATGAAAGTGAATCGCTTGCAAAGGCCAAAGCGCTCGAGGCTCAGAACGCCGCCGCTGAAGCGCGTGCCAGCGCTAGCCAAGCAGTGATGGAGGTGGACCGACTCGTGGGTGGAATCGCCCACCTGTTAGGGGGCTTTGTTCGCATTACGACCATCGTTGTGCTTCTCCTGGGATTGGCGTTTGCCGTAATAAGCGTTCCTCATGCGAGGCACCCCGCGTTGCATTGGATTGCTGCGGGAACACTTGGCGCGGCCACCTTGTTGGGGTTTCTCGGCTCCGCCTGGGGAATTAGCGCAAAATCCATCGGTGATCGTGTCGAGGAGTGGGTAACGGAGCGCCTCAAACGGAAGAATACGGATCATGAGGTATAAGCATTGGGCAGGCGGGTGCCCATCCTAGCTCCATGTGCGCGGGGTCATACCACAGCGCCTCTATTTCAAGTCCTCGACCCCATCCCCAACCCCATTCGCCCACTGTCCTGCTAGACTACCCGCACCATGGCCGACGCGATCTGGAAGGAGTACGAGTTCTTCTGCCCGGTGTGCAACGCCTACTTTAAACAGTTAGTCGTGCTGCACAAGGTGCCGAAGAACTTCGACATCACGCCCTACCTCGAGGGGTTTGTGAAGAGCCACGACCACAAGGCCTGGCAGGAGGGGCAGCGGAAGAAAGCGGAATCGGAAGGCGACGGTGTTTGCACCACGCGATAGTAGGCATCCTCAACCCCGGCCCGGCCGACACTGCGCGCAGGCAACTGCGTAGTATCATCAACTCAACCACCTCTCGTCACTTTCAACTACGGCCTTGGACGAAATGCAACAATTGGGCGCCCGGCACTCGGGGTACATTCTGTCGCCGCCGGAAAAGCAAAATGGAAATCCCGGTTTCTCCCGAGATGGCCCGATGTCGCTGTTCTTGTACAGAGATTGCTGACTTCGTCTTCAGCGATCCTTTCAGGCGGAAGGAATGGTCAGGCGAGATGAAAATCATCGCAAACTATAGTGTCTCAATCTTCGCCAAGTCCGCACATTCCCGACGGGTATGGGAGCGCGTGCTCACGAGTATCTTGCTGCTTGCTGGTATCGCAGGTGGGCCGCTGCGAGCCCAGCAACTGCCATTAGCCACGCGTCCACCGGCCGGGCCGCACCGGCCCGCAGGCGTGCCGTCGAATTATGTCATTACGCCATTTGGGTACTTTCATCCCTCCTGTGTGCTGCAGCTCAACAAGGGCGAGCACATGGACGTTGGCGGAATGCTTCACCATGCGGATGGCAGCACCGCACAGGTTGGTCCCTGCCAGTATCCGCGTTACATGCCTTCTGGCGAGCTCGTCGCTGCCCCGAGCCAGACCAACAATTCGGTTACAGAGCAGGACCAAGGAACCCCAATCCAACTCTCGATTACCCATAGTTGGATTGAGAATTCGGAGATCTTCACAAGCGGGGGTTTGGGAGAAGAGGTTTCCACATGGACGGTTCCGCCTTTTCCGCTGATAAATGAAGGCCAAGATGTCGCTTTCTTTCCTGGACTTCAAACCGCCTACGGCGCCGGACAAGATTCCATTCTGCAACCGGTCATCGAATATGTCGGCGGAGTATGGTATGCGGCCAGCTGGAACTGCTGTCAGAGCGGTACGGTGTGGGAGAGTACGCCGATCGTTGTCAATCCCGGCGACACGATGCTGGGCACCACGGTGATGACCTGCGCAGCAGGAACCACAAATTGCCGGACGTGGAACGTTATTACTGAGGATCAAACGACGCATCAGAGCACCGAGTTGAGTAACACTCCCACTGGATATGAAATCTACTTTGCGACGGGAGGAGCGCTGGAGGTCTACTACGTCAATCAGTGTCTTGATTATCCGCCGAATGGTTCGATTTCGATTAACACGCTGCTGTACGACAGTAATTTCAACCAGATTGCCAACCCCGGATGGTCTGGCGCCCTTGCTCTTCCTTCCAGCGCGCAGCCGCAGTGTAACTATGGAGTTGCGACTACCGCGACACAGACTACCCTAACCTATGGAACGGGCGGCCCGAGCTATGGCCTGGGCACTGCACCCGAAGCCGGAATCGCCGTGAACCAGGGCAGCAGCGCGAGCGGAACACTCACGATCTTCGACGGACCTGGATTCTCCGGTTTGGTTCAGCTTTCGGTTTCAAGCCTGCCGGCCGGCGTCACCGCTCAGATCACCCAGGGAAGTTCGTCAAACACTTACATCCTCACCTTAGCCGCAACCGGCAGCGCCGTACTCACGGAAGCAAATCAACCCGCAACCCTGACTCTTACAGCCACCGCGTCGGGTGTGCCGACGTATACCTTTCCGGTGAATGTAATCGTGAATCCGCCGCTGGCGGGTGGCGCAGGAACTGTGGTCGATCTGGGCAACTACTTCAACGTCTACGGCTTCTTTGACGATGCTCAGGCCTACGCCATTCCGCATGCCACCAGCATCGACGGCGCGGGAGATGTGTATTCGGCGAATCAGTTGAGTCCTCCGGGAACGAGTCCCATGGGGCTGAACGTAGCAGGCGTGCAGTTCGAGTTTGGAGCGCCGAACGGGCTGAATGCCGTATATGGGACAGGCTCAAACCCCATCTCCCTCCCCAGCGGTGCATTCGCGGGACTGGAGCTTCTCGGAGCCAGTGCGAACGGCGTGGAAAATTCAGGTTGGCCCGTGATTGTTACTTACGCCGATGGCACCACGCAGACGTTCTTAAATACATATTTTCCCGACTGGGACAGTAACGTCGACGCCTCTTGCGTTGAGTGCACAGTCGACCAGTCGGTGGCCGATGTGATGCCTTATTGCGAAAACGTATTTCAAAACCTAACTTGTAACCGGTTGTTTCGTCTGTACAGGCTTCACTTTCCGCTCGACTCCAGCAAGACCGTTCAAAGCGTGACACTGCCAAACAACCGGAACATTTTCGTTCTGGCAGCGACATTGATCAAAACCACCTTTATTGTCCCCACCGTGACGGTGACGCCGAGTGCGTCAAGCATTACTACCAATCAGGGATTGACGGTGACGGTAACGGTGAGCGGAGGGCCAGGAAACCCAGTGCCGACCGGCGAGATAAGTCTAGGAATTGTCAGCGGCAGCTATTACGGCAATCACGCGGCTTTAAATGGCAGCAGCGATAGCGTGACGTTCAATATCCCCGCCGGAACTCTGGCGGCTGGCAGCTACACGTTCACCGCCGGCTACGAGCCCGACGGCTATAGTACCCCGACTTACCACATCGCCAGTGGCTTCTCAACGCCGGTGACGGTGCAGGGATCGCAGACCATCACCTTCGCCAACCCCGGAACCCAGATGGTTGGCACGCCGCTGACGCTCTCGGCTACGGCCACATCCGGCCTGGCGGTCAGCTTTACCTCGGCAACCACCGGCATCTGCACGGTCTCCGGCACCACGGCTACATTCCTTGCTACTGGCACGTGCAGCATCGACGCGGACCAAGCTGGCAACAGTTCCTACGCGGCAGCTCCGGAAATTCAGCAAAGTTTCACCGTCAATGGCGAAGCACAGACCATTACCTTCCCGACGATCGCGGCGCAGTCGGTAGGCACGCCGCTGACGCTCGCGGCAACGGCCACATCCGGTCTGGCGGTCAGCTTTACCTCGACAACCACCAGCATCTGCACGGCCTCCGGCGGCACGGCTACATTCATTGCATCGGGCACATGCACCATCGACGCGAACCAGGCCGGCAACAGCACCTATACAGCAGCTCCGCAAGTTCAGCAGAGCTTTACTGTCAACATCGGCTCGCAAACCATCACCTTCGCTAACCCAGGAACGCAGACGGTGGGCACGCCGCTGACGCTCTCGGCAACGGCCACATCCGGTCTGGCGGTCACCTTCACCTCGTCGACCGCCAGTATCTGCACAGTCTCCGGCGCCACAGCCACATTTATCGCTTCCGGCACCTGCACCATCGACGCGAATCAAGCTGGCAACAGCTCCTATGCGCCAGCCCCGCAAGTTCAGCAGAGCTTTACCGTTAGCGGCGAAGCGCAGACCATTACCTTCCCAACGATCCCGGCGCAGACGGTAGGCACGCCGCTGACGCTCTCGGCAACGGCCACGTCTGGTCTGGCGGTCACCTTTACCTCGACCACCACCGGTATCTGCACGGTCTCCGGCACCGCGGCCACATTCATTGCATCGGGCACCTGCACCATCGACGCGAACCAGGCCGGCAACAGCACCTACGCCGCCACGATGGTGCCGCAGAGCATTACCGTCAACCCGGCGCCGACCTTTACGGGCAGCGGTGGTGGTGGCACGATCAGCATCCAGCCCGGTGCGACAACAGGGAACACTGTAACAATCTCCGTGACCCCTTCGAATGGGTTTACGGGAACAGTGAATTTGAGCTGCTCCATCGGTCCCACAGCGGCCAGCGATCCGGCAACGTGCAGTTTCGCGCCACCTTCGCTGACGTTCACCGGAGCCACCGCACAAACTTCGACGCTGACGATCTACACCACGGCAGCAACAATCGGCGCAAATCAGAGAACGCATCCATTCTGGCCGGCGACCGGCGGCACCACGTTGGCGGTGATACTGCTCTTCGGGATTCCGCGGAAGCGGCATAACTGGCTGGTTATGCTGGTACTGCTTGTCTTGTTTGTCTCCATCGGTGCGGTGGGTTGCGGCGGGAGCAGTGGCGGCGGGGGCGGTGGAGGCGGTGGCGGTGGAAACGCCGGCACTACGCCGGGGACCTACACGGTTACCGTTACGGGCACCTCGGGCTTCTTGACGGTCCCACTAGGTACGGTCACTCTGGTCGTACAGTAGCTAACACCTCCGGTAAGGGAGGGTAACTTCAATTCTCTTTTGGATCAGCTGCGAGCCATTCGAGTCGCTGCACAATGCACGGAACCGAAGACTGGCGACGGCATAGTCTAGAAGTCATTAAGCGCGGAGAACCGGGGCCGCAATGGACCGGCATGGGCGAGTCCCAGCGTCCCGATATGCCAGAATCAGTCAACGTTCGGTTCGGCAGGCAGAATCGGTAATGGGAAACGCCCATCCCTTCCCCAACTCGCCCCACGGCCTGCCTCACAACTTTCCCGCACCCTCCTGCTAGACTACCCGCACCATGGCCGATGCGATCTGGAAGGAGTACGAGTTCTTCTGCCCGGTGTGCAACGCCTACTTTAAACAATTAGTCGTGCTGCACAAGGTGCCGAAGAACTTCGACATCACGCCCTATCTCGACGGGTTTGTGAAGAGCCACGACCACAAGGCCTGGCAGGAGGGGCAGCGGAAGAAAGCGGAATCGGAAGGCGCGCCGGAGGCATGACCCGGCCGTGTTGTGCTCCTCATCAATCTCTTAGGACTGGTTGCATCAATCACCGGGGCCGAATGAAAAACGTCCCTCAGGGGTTAAAACCCAGCCGGTTATGCGCCATTGTGGCACGGCTAAAGCCGAGCCCTTTCAAAACTTGATCATGCAACCAGTTCTCGTGTGGCGTCTTGGAAGTTGGTTGTATAAGCGGAAAGCCTGAAATGCAGGCCCCCGTTCGACTGCGATTGATTTGCGAAAAACAAATGCAAAAGCAACCGCAGGTCCTTCGACTCGTGGGCCGCGCTTTGCGCGGCCCACTTCGCTCAGGATGACAGAGCAGTTTGGGCGCGAACATCAGGGACAGGACGCTGGCACGAAATTGCACAGCGGTCGATGCAAAACGCCGCCGTTGCCGCAGGAAAAATCTCTTTGTTGGAGATTCGGAGTGGCTTTTTGCCGGCTGATTGCTGGTCAAATCGGCACATTCCTGCAGCAAATTCCTTCGTTGACACTCAAAAATCGCAACAATGCACCAACCCTGGTGAAATCCACAAATTTGCTTGATTTTTGCACTTGCGTCCACAGATTGAACGGACGTACTGTTCATTTAACTGATGACCCGTTAGGGCATCGGAGTTGGTTGCCGGAAGGCTGGAAGAAGAGACAGTCGGCGCAAGCCGGAAGTTGATCGCCAGCAAGGTTGACGGAGTGGACAGCCGGTGAGAACCGGAGGATGGCCGCCAGCCCGGACAGAGGGTGAAGCCTGAGGCGCAAGCCGCAGAGGGATCGCTGGACGCACCAGAAGATGCAAAAGCCGACGCAAGTCGGAAGTTGTTAAGCTGGAAGATTCCGGAAGATGCAAGGGCCGGTGGAAACGGAATACTCATCGACGGCTTCGCCGGCGATGCAAGGTTCAGTTGAAACAAGGAGTGCATCAGAGGCTCAGCCGGAGAAGGAGCCAAGAGGCGCAAGCTGAATGGTTCACGGCCGGTGAAGACGGAGGGTGAAGCAGCCGGTGCAAACTGGAGGCCGAGCCAGCCGGGGGGCAGGGGCAGCATGCGGCGCAAGCCGGATGAAGCCGCCAGCCGAGCCAAAGGACGGCATCGATGCGAATCGGAGGTAGGTTGTCGGCCTAGCCGGAGGAAGGGCCATACGGCGCAAGCCGGATGGAACGAGGATCGTCAGGCGCAAGCTTGATGGATCGCCGAAGGTCGAGCGGAAGCGCGGAACAGTCGACGCGAGTCGGAGGTTTGCAGCCGGTCGAGCCGAAGGACACGAAACCGATCCGAGCCGGAAGGTTGGCCACCGGTCGAGCCGGAGTGCAGGGCGCCGACGAAAGTCGGAGCTACTGTGCCGGCGCAGCCAGAGGTAGCAGCGCCAGCGAAAGCTGGAGGGCGGCCACTGGGGGAGCTGGAGGACGCAGCACCGGTTGTACTGCGAGTGATCAAGATTGAAACGCCAGAGGCTTCGGTCTCTGGCGTTTTCAATTTTGGGGGCTTTTTTGCCGTAGGCTCTTACCGCGCGAGTGAACTCGTGCCCTTTCAAGACAGTTTGAAACTGACCCACTACCTTGAATCCCGTCCACCGAGCGGCTCGGACATAATACATAGAGGCAGAGTTACGAGCGTGCATCGTTCGGAAAGGACCCGATTCCCCTGGCTCACGAAAAAGACAAATTCAATCTCAAAGGCAAAACCGCTCTGGTTACCGGCTCGTCGCGCGGGTTGGGCGCGGCGATTGCCGTGGCCCTGGCGCAGGCGGGCGCCAATGTCGCCGTGCATGGCTCGGGCACGGCGCCGAAAGCCACGCAGCACAAGCTCGAAGCCGCCGGCGCAAGAGCGATCGCGCTGGTGGGCGACGTTGGCTTGCCGGAAGTCTGCGCGCGCCTCGTGGAAGAAACCGTCCGGCATTTCGGGGCTATCGATATACTTGTCAACAACGCCGGCATCATTCGCCGCGCTCCCGCCGCAGAGTACTCCGAAGAGGACTGGCTGGCGGTCATTGACGTGAATCTCTCCAGCGTCTTCCGCCTCATGCAGCACGCGGGCCGGCACATGCTCAAGCAGGGTTCCGGCAAAATCATCAACATCGCCTCGCTGCTCACCTTTCAGGGCGGCATTCTGGTACCCGCATACGCCGCGGCCAAAGGCGGCGTGGGTCAACTGACAAAAGCTTTTGCGAATGAGTGGGCGTCAAAAGGCGTGAACGTGAATGCCATCGCGCCCGGCTATATGGATACCGACAACACTGAGGCCCTGCGCAAGAATCCCGAGCGCGCTCGGCAGATTCTGGAGCGCATTCCCGCTGGCCGCTGGGGTCGTCCTGAAGATCTCGCCGGGGCCGCGGTCTTTCTTGCTTCCAGCGCCAGCGATTATATTCACGGTCATATACTGGTGGTCGACGGCGGCTGGCTGAATAGGTAAAGCAGGGACTAGGGACATAGGGACTAGGGAACAGGGAACGGGGAACAGGGAACAGGGAACGGGGAACAGGGAACAGGGAACAAAAAAACAGTTACGAGAAACAGCTAGTGTAGTGTTTCAGAGATTTGTTGACACATGCGAACACTCCTAAATGCAGGTCCTTCGACTCCGTTTGCCGCAAAAAGCGCGGCAAACTCCGCTCAGGATGACCAGCTCTTGTGTGTAGCCATTTAAGAGTCACTGCACTGGAAGCCAGAAGCTGACAGCCGGAAGCCTGGAGCCGTAAGCTCGAATCGGAGAACTGCCATGCAAGAATCCGGAGTGATTTACACGGCCACCGATGCCACCAAAGTTACCACGCCCGAACCGGGCATGTTACGCCAGGTGCTCGCGTATAACCCACACCTTATGCTGGTGCGTCACACCTTTGAGAAAGGCTGGAAGGGCGCGCGTCACAGCCATCCCCATCATCAAATGGTGTACGTGGTGCGCGGCCATATCCGTTTCGAGGCCGAGGGTAAAAGCTGGGAGATGCGCGGCGGCGACAGCATTGTCGTCGACGGCGGCGTGGAGCACGAGGCTGCGGCCCTCGAAGCCTCCGAGGTGCTCGACATCTTTACACCCTATCGCCAGGATTACGCGTAGGCCTTGGCCGGCGTTTTCGATGTTGCCGGTATCCCGGGTCCCAAAATCGGGACCCTTCGACAAGCTCAGGGCAGGCTCCGGGGCACCCGCCCCGCATGTCGCACAAAGTTGAGGAGACTCAGATGAAGAATCGTTGGATTGCCATTCCAGTGCTGGCATGCGCGCTGCTAAGCCACGCCATCGCGCAGCCCCCCGCGCCCGATGCCGGTATCACCGGTATCGCGCACATCGCCTTCCGCGTCAGCGACCTCGATCGCGAGATCGCGTTCCTCAGCA
>Ga0224555_1005161_pt1 | contig 11244 bp, 13 predicted proteins | sample 714S23034metaG_FD_180687 | JGI IMG/M metagenome (GOLD analysis project Ga0224555, IMG submission 180687) | Peat soil microbial communities from Stordalen Mire, Sweden - 717 S2 30-34 | ecosystem: Environmental > Terrestrial > Soil > Wetlands > Peat | place: Sweden: Norrbotten County, Stordalen...
ATGCCCCAGTCCAGCAGCTCGTCCGCCGCCGCCTGCGCGCCGTAATCGAACTTGGTCAGCAGGCTGTCTCCCGTCGTCGCCACGCCATTCTGCGCCAGGTCGTAGCGGTCGCTGAACACGCTCACGCTCTTCGGCGTGTCCGCCGGGTCGTTCCCTGTCACCTCCAGCCGGTTGTAGGGCCGCGCCGTCGACGGCTGGATCTCGTTCAGCAGCACGCTCACCACCGGCCGCCCGCCCACCGCCGCACTCTTCGCGCTGATGTGCGCCACCTCCGCCCATTGCCCCGTCGAGCACAGCAGGTTCACACCCTTCGCATCCCAGCTCGGGTACCCGGTCGGCGTTCCCGCCACCGGATCGCTGTACACCGTGCCCGTATTGTCGCGGCACAATATCGGCCCCGACGTCGCCGGCCCAATCAGCAGTTGCGTCACGCCCGGCGAGGTCTCCACCGCCTGCACCGCGCTGCTGCCGCCCAGCAGCGTGCGGATCGGGTGCCACAGCAGCCCGCTCTCGGGAGGGCTCACCGCGGACATCCTGAACCAGTGTCCCGCCCCGTCCGCCACGTACAGCGCATTCTCGTTGGTCGCCTGGCTGTTCCAGCTCACAAACGCGGCCGCCGGGTCAAACAGCGCCGCGTTGATGCCGCCCGTCGTCACCTTGCGGAACTGGTCGCCAATCGGGAAGCCGATCTCGGTATAGCCGGTCGCCGGCTGGAACGGGAACTCCACCGCCACGCTCGACACCTTCCCATTCGCCTCCATCACAAAGAAGTTCTGGTTGAACAGGGTGACGGCGTTGAACCCCGAGACATTCACGCTCTGGAAGTAGGGCCGCGCGTAGAACGGGTCGCTGGCCGTGCCCTGCCCCAGGATGATCCACATCCCGGAGCTGGTAAACACCACCTGCCCGCCATCCTGCACCGTAATCGGAAAGATCGCATACGGCTTGCCCATAAACGCGATAAAGTTCAGCGGCGGGCACTGGGTCAGGCCGTTTCCGGTCACCGCGTCCGGCCCCGCCGTCCACATCACCATGTTGCCCACGATGTACCACACCCGCTCGAGCGCATAGCACATCGGCAGCGCGCCCAGTGGAGGCGGGTCGGCGCTCTCGTCGATCGGCGCGGGCACGGTCGCATTCTGCCCCAGCACCAGGTCGCTCGAAACGTCCATATACGTCACCGAAGTGTTGCCCAGCAGCCACGGGTTGGGGATGTAGTCCAGCAGGATCAGCGTCGCCTGCCCCTGCGCCGTCCGCCACAGCGCAATCTGCGCGCACTGTAGATCGGTCCGCGCCGCGGTTCCCGTGATGTTGACCGTCAACTGCAACTGGAATCCTGTGCCCAGCCCGCCATTCGCCACCAATGTCACCGGGCTGGCCGTGCCCACCGTGCCGTCAATCCCCACCGGGCTCCACGCATATTGCAGCGTGCCGCTCCACAACACGCCCGCCGGCCCCGAGCAGACCCAGGTAATGGTCCCGTCCGTAGTCGTGCTGCCAATCGACGTTGCCCACGTAGGCGCCGTAGCGCCCGAAGTTCCGGAGATGGCTGGCGAGGACGCGATGGATTGCAGGTTGCCGTTGTTATCGACGATCACGCACACATTGGGTGCGCCGGCGGTCGCGCCACCATAGACCGTGGCCGCAAACCATCCTGCGCCCACCGGCCCATAGTTCACCCAGGAGATTGATCCGTCCAGAGTACCCTGCCCAATGGCCGTTCCCCACGCGGGCAGCACCCGCCCGGTTGTCCCGCTTCCTGCCCCAACCTGGATATTGCCGTTCGGGTCCAGAATCGAAAGGCTGGCGATGGCGAAAGGCGCATTCGGAGACCAGAAGCGCGGCACCCCCGGCGTCGCCAGAATGGTGCTGTATGGCGTGGGCGTCACCGCCGGATACGTCCCGCTGTAGTTCGGCGGCGCCGCCGGCACACCCGCCAGCCCCCAGTTCTCGGCCGGATTCCCAAAGCATGTCCAGTTCACCCCGAAATTGAACCCGTTGTCGTTCGTGATCGCGCCCCAAGTCGCGCTCCAGGCCGGCTCAGCCAGCCCGGACACTCCACTATTCGCCGTCAGCGCGATCATGTTGCCCGTGCCCGCGCTGGGCGCATAGGTCGCGTGCGCCGTCGCGAAGGCGATCTGGTTGGTCGCCAGCGCCAGCAGCGCCAGCGTGCTCGCCGGGATGCCCTGCCACAGCAGCGTCGCCCCGTTCAGGTATGCGCCGGTCCCGGTCAGTCCGCTAAAGCTCGCCGTCTGGTTGGGCGGAATCACCGGTGCCGTCGCGGTCAGCGTAATCACCACGAAGTTCCCGAACGCCGGATCGTTTACCACCTTGGTGCTCGTCACCTGCGCCGTCACCGGGTTGGCCTGGATGCTCTGGATGTTGCCGTTGCTGTCAACAATAAAGTCGCCCACGTTCCAGTGGATGCCCGCCTGCCACACCTTCGCCGAGCGCAGCACCTTCTTCTGGTCCAGCCCATCGCCCACAAACAATTCCGTATTCACGCCCAGCATCCGCGCCGGCGCGGTCGTGCCCTTGGTCAGCAGCGTCGTCTTCTGTCCGGCGGTCGCGTCGTAGATGTTCTGGTCCGCCCCATCCATCAGCACCCGCACCTGCTCCGCGCCCTGCTGCTGGAACTTCCAGCTCGCAAAGCTCAGCGCCGCCGGAAAGTCATTCAGCCCCAGGTCGTTGTTGTACACGCTCGAGCCCGGCGCGCGCACGTCGGTCAGCTTCACCCCGATCTCGCGGTTCGTTCCATCCCAGATCGAATCGAACCGGCTGCCCTGGTAGAACTTCTTTACCAGGTAAGCCGTCGCCGCATCCCGGTACGGGCTGCGCTGCGTCCATAGCCCGGTAAACTGCTCCCCGGCCATGGTCGCGGCGCTATACCGCGTCGGATTCTTTACTGCCCCCGCCGCTGAAAATGGATCAGGCACTTCGTGCTCCATCTACCGCTTCGCGGTGTAAATTTGAGATGCCCTCGCAGCCATCTTCGTAGTGCACATCTAAATCTGTAAAAAACTTGTCGCAGTGTTCGCACCGAAATTTCGGCAGGAGAATATCCCCCTGGCCGTAGGGTGGTCGTTCGTTGCCTTCATAGAGTTTTCCGTTACTCAAAACACTCATCTCCGTGCGGATGTTGCGGCTGACCGTCTTCTTCCCCTTACCCTTCTCCAGTGGCATCCTGCGCCCCCTTCAGTTTGCTCAGTCGCATCAATTCGAGCGTGAAGCTGGTCTCTATCATCATGCGCGTGCCTTCGAGCAGTCCCGCAATTTCCCATTCCGGCAAGTTTGGCGGATCGGTCTCATAATGCAGTACGCCGTTGGCTGAAACGATCGTGAGCTTCATACTGGTAGTTTACCGGAATAAACACGGATGTCAAGCCCCTATTTTCCACAGGCCCCTGTCATTCTGAGCGAAGCGAAGAATCCCCGTATTTCGCACTACGACTGCCGTGCCGCCGCTCCGCTCTTGCCCATCGCGTCGCTGCGCAGGCTGCTGCGGCCCACATTCATCATCTGCTCGTACTGGATGGCCTTGGCCTGTTCGTCCAGGCCGTCCTGCGTCGCCAGCAGCGCCGCCACCGCCTCGCGCCTCCATATCTCAAAGCGCGCATCGTTCACCAGCAGCGCCGCCTCGCTCAGGTACCACTTCATAAAGATGTAGGCAAACTCGTCCGGCACCGGCCCAAAGCCCTTCGCCCATCCGGTCAGCAGTTGCGCCTTCTGCTGGAAGTCGAAGGTCGCGGTATACGCCTCGTCGGGCACGCTGTTGAACCGCAGCGTGATGTTCCCCGCATTGTCGTCATACACCGGCGCCACCAGCTCCGGCCGGCGCACGCTGCTCACCTTGGCCAGCGCCACCCGCCCCTCCAGCTGCATCACGCTGCTCTGCGCATCCACCAGCCACTGCGTCTCGATCCGCCCCAGCGTCGGCAGGTACAGCGGGTAGTCGGTGCCTCCCACGGTCGAGATCGCCAGGTTGAACGTCGCCCGGTTGAACCGCCACACAAACGGCGCGCCCAGGATGCGCTGCAGCACGATGTTCGCCATGGTCAGGCCCGGCTCGTAGTTGTTCACGTTCAGCCGCTGGTTCTTGATCAGCGTGCTCGCAAACACCACCGCATTCTGTACCGTCAGGCTCGTCGACACTAGAATTCCTCTCCCCTTCTCTCCGATTGATGTATTGGATCTGTCGGATGGCCCCCGCATACCGCACACCAAAACACGCCATCAGATTGGCGATCCATCGGTACAAGGTCATGGCCAATCATCACCCTGTCTTCGTTGTAATGGAGCGGGTTGAGGAAGGATAAGACCATACATCACCTTACTTTATACATAACTCCGCGCTTCGGTTGCTGCGCCCTGGCCGCCGCTCAATAGGGGTTGTCCGCCGTATAGGGTCCACGGTCGCCGTTATACCCCAGCCTGCTCTCAACCACGCTGCCCGCCGGCAGCAGGCTGTAGGCGTTCGGCTCGCGGTCGCCCTGCTTCTTGCTCTCGATCAGCGCCATCTGCCACTCCGCGCGCATCTGCTGCCCGCGCTTCATGTCGCCGGGGTTCGGGCTGGCCTGCAGGCACTCGCTCTCCAGGCCCCGGCGGAAGTAGCGCGCAAAACTGTCCGGGATAGGGTCCAGCTTCTGCTGCATGCTGGTAAACGTCGGCGGCTCAATCTGGAACACCGGAGTAATCTGCCAGGTCGGCCCGGTCGCGCTGGGCAGATTGTCTACGCGGAACCCCTGGCTGCTCGCCAGCACCACCGTCCAGGTCACCGTGCCATCTGTCACCGTCACGCCTTCGGCCGCATTCACGGCGGCAAACGGCGCCACGCTCCCGGTCGTCCCAAATCCAGTCACGATCAGGATGTTCGCGTTCGCGTCCATCATGCTCATCAGCGGGTTCTGCGCCTGCGGCCCCGTCCCCACCAGCGGGCTGTACACCATGCCCGCGCCCGGCCACGCGCCTAGCGTCAGGTCGCCGTTATACATCCAGCAGATGTTCTGGGTCAACCAGGTGCTGATGCTGGTGCGACTCAGCCCGCGCCGCCATTTAATGTTCGTCAGCGGTTTGGGCAGCGCCGTGTTGTTGATGTTGATTCCCGCGCAGTCTTCTCCCCAGCCAATCAGCCCGGCCGCCTGCCGCGGCTGCGGGTAGTCCTGCTGCCAGCTGTTGGTGTAGATCGCCGCCGCCACCGCACGGTTCCACTTCCAGTTGAAGCGGTCGCAGATCAGGTCCGCGATCACGCTGTTCGCCATCTCCAGCGCCAGCTTGTCGCCATAGCCGCTCGCGCCCTTGCGCGGGTCGGCAATGCCGCGCGCCGCCAGCGAATCGTACATGCTCCCGAGGCTGATCGTGCTATTGCCCATGTGCTTCGCACCGTCCTCGACCGCTCACGCGGTGTTTAAACTACGGCCCAATCCTCGGCAAGCATGTCGGTCTGCGAGGCCAGCCATCCCATGAGTATCTTCTCGTCCGCAGTCTTCATCGTAATGCAGGGCAGCACGTCGGCGGTTCCCGTCGCTCTCCGCTCTGCAAACTCACGATTCGCCCCAGCCCAGAATCGTTCGGCAGGAAGCGCCTGCGATCCGGGCGAGTAGGCTAGCCACATCCCTTTGCCGTTCCAGCCACTACGTGCAACGCGTTTACCTTCCTTCAGCGCGCGGATTGCATCTCCAAAGTCCATCCCTGCCTCCTTCAAGTAAAAGAGCCGCCGCCCTCTATGAGCGACGGCCCTTTTCAATTTACACCGCGCAGCGGTCCAGGACCGCACGAAGTGCTCAGGCGAGCTGTGTCACGCCGACGCTGTACACGCCGGGGCCGGGGCCGGGGCCGGGGCCGACCGCCACCGTCACAGATCCGCTCTGGCTCGCGCCATTCGGGTCGGTGCAGGTTGCGGTCACCGTCACGGAGCCCAGCGTGTCGGTGCTGGGTACGCTCATCACCGTCTGCTGCGCCAGGGGGATGGTGCCGCCGCTCGCGTCCGTGGTTGCGGGTGCAAAGGTCACGCTGGGGTCGCTTGCGGTGAAGCTGAGGGAAGGGACAAACGAGCTGGTGTCGGGCACGCCGTTGTTCAACAGCACGGCGCCAAACTGGCCAGTCGATCCGGGGGCGATGGTTCCAAGGCTCATGGGATTCTCCTGTGTTACACGTACACTGTACTTTGATGCCGGCTGCGCCGGACGTTCAAAAATAATCAGCACATCGAAGGACGTGTTCGGGGTCAGCGCGCAGAACTTCCAGTCCCTCTCCGCCATCTCGTCGAGCACCATGGCGATATGCCTGTGCTCAACCCGCCGGACTTTGTATTCATACTGCGCCATCTCGGCTCCGTGTCTACGCGGGCAGGCGGATGCCGTGCCGGTCCAGCAGCTTCTCCAGCGCGTCCATGCGGGCTTCGCCGGTCAATTTTTCGGGCTTCTGCTCTTTAACCGCTCCGGTGCCCTTCGCCGCCTGTGCATCGGTAAACCATTTCGGTTGCCCTGCCATCGCATCACCTCATACCTTTGAATTTTCCCTGCCTGCCGCTACGATACCGCGTAGTACGGCACCGCAAAAACCGTTCCGTTGATCGAAAGTTTCAGGTAGCCGGTCGGCGTAGCCGGCAGCGCCGTGGCCCCGCCCGCCGCTCCCACCGTGGCCTGCGTCAGCGCGGCAGTCAGCACCGGAGGCGTCGGCTGTGTCACCGTCCCGGTAAAGGTCGGGCTCGCCGCGGGCGCATAGGCTGCGGGCACAGGTCCGGCGGCCGGGGCGCTGCCGGCAGCTCCCACCAGCCCCGGCGTCCGGCTGTCGCCGAAGGTATACAGCAAATTATTCTTGGCGTCGAGGATGATCCCCTCAGTCCCAAAGCACTGCGCCGCTGTCGGCGCTCCCCGTACCACTGTATCGACGCCCATGTGCCTCTCCTCTTTCCCCGCCCTCGTCGTCATTCTGGAACGCAGTTCCAGAATCCCCGCATTTCGCCTTACGCCGCCTGCTGGCTCGCCGCCCACGCATTCGCGTCGCACGGCCGCCACGGATACACTACCACGCCGGTCTCGCTGTTGGTCAGCGTGTGCGTGGTCCCGCAATCCATCTCCATCGCCGCCTCGGGCGTCTGTTTGTCCTTCGCCGCCTCCAGCAACTCCTCGAACTTCTCCACGTCGGCATTGTACTTCGCCACCCGCCGGCGAACCTCCACAGCCGTCTCGTCCCGCTCCAGGATGATGCCGCCGGGCATGTGGAAGCCCGCCTTGAATGGGTCCTTGCGCATCAGGTAGGGGTGCGGCGTAAACCACTCGCCGTGGCACACAATGCAGAAGATCCGTTTCGTCCAGCCGTCCGGCATCTTCATCACGCCCAGCGCGCTCGGGTTCGGCGCCTTGGCGGCATACGGGTTGTTCATCGCGCCGCCCTGGCGGTGGGTGCAGCGGTTGCTCAGCGCCTCGCGGCTCGCGCGCGCGCTGCGGAAGCCCGCCTGCCGCTCGGCATTCACCCGGTTGCGCACCGCCTTCTCCGCCACTCGCCGCGCGTTCGACTCAACCGTCTCGTCCAGGTCCAGCAGCGCCTTCTTCAGCGTCGCCTGATCTAGCTGCTCCTGCATCTTCGCATCCATCGTTTTACCTCCCAAAGCCGTCATTCTGGACGGCATTTTCGCCGTCCAGAATCTCGGTATTGGCCCTACGTTTTATGTCGTCTGCGGAACTGCGATCGCAATCCTCGCGCGCGAGGTCTGGTCGGGCGGCAGCCCGCATCCAGCCACGCAGTTGTAACCCGTCCCGGCCGGAATCAGCCCATTCGGGTCGTAGGCGGTGCGCGCGGCATACTCGCCGGCCCACAGGTTCATGTTCTGCCACTTGGGGTCGATCTTGGTGTGGCGCGCGTTGGGGAAGTTGATCCACACGAGCGCATCCATACCCGCCAGGTACGTGCTGATGCCAGTGTTGCCGCTGGCCTGCCAGTTCGCCGTCTGGGTCTGGTTGGTGCTCTTGCGCCAGTGCGCGCCGAGCAGTTCCAGTATCTGCGCCGGCTTCTCGCCTTCGGTCCCGCCCGGCAGCTCCTCCAGCTTCAGTTGCCCGGCATCGGTGTGCTTCCAGATGTCGACAATCGAGTTGTTGCTGTTGTCCAGCGTCAGGTCGCCCACGAAGAAGTCATGGATCGATCCGTTGTAGAAGCCGTCCATCATCGGCGGAACGGTCGCGCCGCCCAGGCTGGCCGGCATCTGCTCGATGATGTTCTTGGTGAACGGATATGGCGTTACCACGCTGTCCTGGTTGCTGGTGCGCGCGTCCCACGTCCGCAGGTAATCGAACTGCGCCATCACGATGTCGTCCAGGCTCAGCCCCAACTGGTAGGCCATCACCCGGCGGTTGTTCTCCAGGTCATTGGAGATCGACGTCATAAACGCCAGGTCGGAGATGTTCGAGTAGTTCGCCAGTTGGAACAGCACGATGTCTTTGTAATTCGTGCTGATCTGCTCGGGCGGCCCCAGTGTGCCCTGCGTCTGCTGGACAAGATCAGGCCCCAGTGGGATGTTCATAAAGTTGCGGAAGGTCAGGCCGCTCTTCTCCGGCAGGTCCATGTGCGTGACCATCAGCAGCTTGCCCAGGTTCGCATACAGGAACTTCATAAACACGCGGTTGTAGTGGATGGTCAGGCCGGATTGCGGCATGTTCGCGGTGGTCTGCGCCGCCGGGCTCGCTCCGTCCCACGCCGTGCAGGGCTGCGCGGTCAGCGCGGCGCTCACCGTGATCAGCGACACCCACAGCGCGGCCATAAATGCGGAGCCCCAGCGGAACGCGGGCCACACCACATACTTCAGCATCTTCTCCGGCAACTGTTCCCTGTTCCCTGTTCCCTGTCCCCTGTTCTTCATGTTCAGTCTCCGCGGCAACCTCTTAAGCGGTCGCCAGTTGGCCGAAATGCGCATCGCAGGCTGCCATGTAGTCCGGGTCCTTGTCTCTCGCAAGGCGCTCGATCTGCGCGGAAGGCATCATCTCGATGTCGCGTTTCGAATACTTCAAAGCCTTTGGTTGCGCGGTCTGCGGCGCGCGAAGCTGGGTGCCTCGTATGCCGGTCGATAGCCGCCGTGGCCTCTCGGTACGCTGAACCTGACTCTCGACAGGAAACGGTGAGGGGGTAATGCGTTGTTCCTGGTGCTCTTCCGGCGCCTCGAATAGTTGCCCGGAATTCAGCAGCTCGATAAAACACTGCGTCAAAATCTCCTTGGTGATCAGCGCCACCTGGTGGCCCACCTTCTGGCCCGCGCGGATCCCCAGCAGCGTGCGGTTGCCCGGATGCTGGTAGAACTCCTCGTGCTCGTCTTCCCACTCCGCCGCCAGCTTCTTGAAGTTGTCCATCGCCACGCGCTGCGGGTCCACGCCGGTCTCGTCCGCCGCCAGCTTCACAATCGCCGCGGCCGCCTTGGCCGGGTTCTGCAGGTCGGTGGTCAGTTGCATCACCTCATCGGCGGAAAGCCGACGCCGAGGCGCAGCAGGCGTCGCTGTGGGGGCACCCTGCGCCGGTGCATTGGGCTGCGCGGTTGCGCGGCGCGCGAGAGCAAGTTGCGCGTTGCCATTCTGTCGTTCAATCTTCTGCAGCACCTCGTCGACCGTCTTCCCATACGTCCAGATCGGGTTGGTGCCGTCTTCCAGGTCGATCACGCGCGCAAACGTCCCCGCCTCAATCGGCTGCCCATTCGGTCGTTTATCGGTCCAGTACGCGATCATGCCATGCCCCTCAGTTCGCGCAGCACTTCATCAAAGTGGATTTCGTGTCCGTGGGCTAGAAGCGAGTCTTTAATTTCTGGGACTTGCAGATATGCCTCCATTTGGACCGGACTCACGCTCTTAAGGAAACAATTATCTGAAAAAGTAACCCGCACACCGTCGGTGCCGCTGGGATACCACGAGTCGTCCAGTTTGAAGCGGGTGATGCTGTATGGCTTGACGCGGAACGGCAGCACGGCGGCCGCCACCAACCCCGCCAGCATCCCGAAAAATCCTCGCCGTGTCGCCTTCATTGCTTCGATTCCTCGTCCAGCGCCTTCACTTCCGCATCCACCAGCACGGTTACCTGCTGCGCCGCGGCCCGCAGCGCGTTCAGGTAGGCCCACTGCTGGGCGATCTTCTCGGCATTGCCGAGCGGATCGCTCTGGCTCATAGATATAACACTCTTCCTGTGCAAAAATAAAGTTCTTTCTAAAAGCCGCTGCAAAACCACCCACCCATCCGCCTGCCGCAGCTCCTTCAAATGTAGCCGCTCAACCCGCGTCAGCTCCCGCTCCGCGTCGTGCTTCGCCCCGTCCTCGACCGCTTCGCGGTGTAAAACCGGGCTTCCCGGGCTCGCTCCGGCCGCGCTCCGCTGGATCTCCGCCAGCTCCTCGTTCAGCGGCGTCCCTTGGTGGAACTTCTCAAGCGCGCTCTGCCCCATCGGCCTCTCCAGTCACTCCGCCTTCGCCGCGCGCAATCAGGCATTCCTTCGCCATCGACTTCCATGCGCCCTGCGTCACTCCAACTTCCAGCCCGGTGTAAATCGCCACCAGCGTTGCTGTCTCCAGCGGCGGCAGCGGCGGATCGCCAAGCGGAACAGCTAAAATGGCCACTACGCCACCCCCGGAATCCCGTTCTGCAACTCCTGCATGTCCGTGTTCCTGTCCACACGTCCCTCCGCCAGCGCAAACTCATTCTCCAGCGGCACTTCGCCGGCCACATGGCTCAGCGCGCTCTCCAGCACCGCCTGCTTCTGGTCCTGTGCGCCCTTCGCCGCAATCTCCTGCTGCTTGTTCGCGCCGCGCAGCTTCTCCAGCAGCGCCGCCGCCTGCACCCGCTGCGCGTTCGGATTCAACTGCGCCACCTGCTGCTTCTCCTGGTCGGTCAGCGGCACGATGATGTCTTCCGCGCCCTGCAACTCACTCACCCGCAGGAAGATTTTCTCGATGGCCAGGAAGTTGATCGTCCAGCCCTTCTGGTGCATGTACTCCATCAGTTGCGGCTGCTGCAGCAGTTGCAGCAGGAACGGGATCAGTTGCGAGATCGCCGCCTTCGCCGCCAGCTTCTGCCCCGCCAGCACCTTGATGTTGAACTCCATGTCCAGAAACTTCTCGGCGTCGATGCTCTTCAGAATCGCGGCGCCGAATTTCTTGCTCAGGATCGCGCGTATCTCGGCAATCGGCATCACGTCGATCACCTGCTGCCACTTGAACCGGTTCCAGCGCACGATGATGCCCTCCAGGTGCGCAATCGGGTCGCTCACCTGGGCATCGCT
>Ga0224555_1005163_pt1 | contig 11243 bp, 3 predicted proteins | sample 714S23034metaG_FD_180687 | JGI IMG/M metagenome (GOLD analysis project Ga0224555, IMG submission 180687) | Peat soil microbial communities from Stordalen Mire, Sweden - 717 S2 30-34 | ecosystem: Environmental > Terrestrial > Soil > Wetlands > Peat | place: Sweden: Norrbotten County, Stordalen...
TGATCGCAGAGAGATAGAAGGTCGCCATGCGGCACAGCAGACTCTTCTGCTGGATGTTGTCGAACAGCTTGCTGAACTCCGCGTTCTGCGTCGCTGCGGCAATTAGACCGTGAAAGTGGATGTCTTCTTCAATGTGGCGTAGCTTGTCTCCCGATTGAAGATGGGTTCGCGTGCGCTCGATGCTCTCCGCCATGCTGGCCAGCAATTCCGGCGTGATCTTCGCGATACCGACCGCATGGACCTCAAGCAGCTCGCGCACGGCGTATAAATCCCTGACTTCCTTCTCAGCGAATTTGCGGACATAAGCCCCGCGGCGCGCTTCGATGCAGATGAGACCTTCGCTCTCAAGACGCATAAGGGCTTCGCGGACCGGGGATTTGCTGATGCCAAGCTGGCCCGCCAGGTACTCTTCGGTGAGCTTCGATCCTTCGCGGAATGAACCGTTGAGCAACTGCTGTTTCACGCTCAGATAAGCCAATTCAGTAAGATTCGGAGTTTTGGATAGTTTCAACATAACCGTAGCGTCCCCGCGGATTTTACATGACTGCCTGTCATGCGCGCTTCTGTGCGGCGGAGACCTGAAAGAAGGATGCGCCCCGCCGGGGATAGTTCTCCGGCGAGGCGCACTCCCCTAGGAGCTCCAGTTCTAGAACTGGAACTTGCCGCTGATCTGCAGTTGACGCGATGATCCACCGTCGCTGGTGGCGAAGCGCGTTGCTGTGATTAGACCGAAGGCCGACGCCTGGATGTTGCCCGACGGCTGACCGAAGTTGGGGTGGTTGAGGATATCGAAGGCGTCGACACGCAGCTTGAAGACCAGGTTGTGGAAGATCGTGGTGTCCTTCTCGCCGGAGAGATCGACATCTGCGAAACCAGGCCCGGTAACCGCGTTGCGTTGGATGTCACCTAGCGTCGAGGTGTACTGGAAGGCGCATCCAGGAGTGACCGTCGTCGTGAGGCAAGCTTCTGCCGCAGGAAGGAAGGTCACACTGGTTGCTCCCGCATTTTGCACCCTAGCCGTGTGGATCTGCCCAACCAGGTTAGGCCGCACCACGCCGGCGACGCCAGTGTAGGTGGAACTGCCCTCGGTAATATTAATTGGGTTGCCGGTCTGATACTGGATGATCGTCGAAAGCTGATAGCCCGAGACAAGCCGGTTGCCCTTGAACGGCAGATTATAGATCGCCGTGCCCGCATAGTGATTCCGCACGTCGAAGTCCGACAGCCCGTAGTTGCCGCGCGGGTTGGTGCTGTCCTGCAGGTTCAAGCCGCCCTGCGATCCCAGCGAGTTGGTGTCCATCGACTTCGCCCACTCATAGTTCATATTGAACTCGAGGCCGTGGCTGGTGGTCTTGCTCAGTACCGCCCACAGTGCGTTGTAGTTTGAGTAGCCGATGCTGTTTGCCTCGGTGATATTTGAGTTCATCGCTTTACCCGGATCGATTGGACTGGTCCCGGAGAGCGTGAGATAGGGCCGTGGAGTCGTACCGAACGGCTGATTCTCGTTGGTCGCGATGCGCAGGTTATGACCCTGCGAACCGTAGTAACCCAGCGACGCGACGATGCCAAAGGGAACCGCCTGCTGCAAATTCAGGTTGTACGTCTCTGTATAGGCATTCTTGAAGTTTGGATTCGTGCTCGAGAGCGACAGCCCTGCCGCTGCAGCAGATGCATACAGAGAAGCCACTGGAATAGGCGTCGTCGAAGAATACGAGACCTTATTGGTGAATGGAGGATTCGTCGTCAGTCCGCTCACAGCATCTTCCACTGGCTGATCGACCAGGTACGCATAACCGCCGCGCAGCACCGTCTGTCCGCTGCCGAAGACATCGTAAGCAAAGCCAACACGTGGCTCGTAGTTATAGTTCTGACCGTACGGCGAACTCACGCCGTTGGTGCCAACGCGGGTGAGTGACGGCCCCGCGGGGTTGAAGAGCACGAAGCGGTCCTCTCCTTCAACCGGCGTTCCATTCCACTCAAAGCGCAGCCCGTACTCGAGCGTGAGCCTCGATGTCACCTTGAAGTTGTCCTGGATAAAGCCCGCCGCAGCGTTGATATAGACGCGGCTGACGATCGTTCCCGGCGTAATGCTGAAGCCAGTAGCCAGATCCTGCTCAAAGTCATTGGGTGTGCTTGCGTAGGTCAGCGTTCCAGTATCACCGGAGAAGCCGGCCTCGAGGAACCGCCGGAAATCGCCGCCGAATTTGATCGTGTGCTTGCCTCTCAGCAGCGTCGCGGTATCTGACAGTACGCCAAGAGTGTCATCGCGTCCCTGCGGGAAGCTCGAAGGTCCACCGATCACGAGACCAAGATCAGAGAACGTCGTCTGCGGCAGCCCGATGTTGGTCGTCGCTCCGTCGCCGATGAAAAAGTTCGCCGGGTTGTCGAGCGTGTTGGGGGTAAAGGCAATCGCAATGCGGTTGAAGCCAAGCCTTGACTCATTCACAAAGCTGGATGAAAAGATGTGTGTCTCGTTGAAGGTGAGAATCTGGCGGTGCGCATCGCGGTGGTCACCGAATCCGGGAACCGTATCGCCCTGCAGCGCCGGCTCGATACGAGAATCGGACTGGAAGGCGTAGAAGCCGTGCAGTTGGTCCTTCGCAGTGAACTGGTGCAGCACATCCAGCGTGCCCTGGTCGATCTGCACCGGACCCGGCGTGAATCCAACGTAGTTGTTTCCACTGTTGGCTATCGGGATCACCGCCAGAAGAGCATTTGCGGCGGGCTTGCCGGCAGCGACCGTTGCCGCGCGCTGAGCAGTCGAGAGGACTTCGCTGTTCTGGAGAATGCCCTGGTGCTGGCGCAGTCCCTCATAGCTGGCGAAGAAGAATGTGTGGCCCTTCCAGATGGGACCGCCGACCGAGGCTCCGAAGTTGTTGCGCTTCAGCGGAGCCTTGTCGCCCGGCACGCCGAGGGGAAGGCCCGTCGCTGCGCTGTCGCTGCGGTTGAAGTAGTTGCGCGCATCCAGCGCCTCATTGCGGAAGTAGTCGAAGACCTCACCGTGGAACCTGTCAGTGCCCGAGCGCGTGCTGACGTTCACGATCGAACCCGAGCTGCGGCCGTACTCCGCGCTGAACGTCGAGTTGTCGATCTTGAACTCAGACGTCGTATTGATCGACGGCTGGAACGTGATCTGGTTCTGGCTCATGTCGTTCAGGTTGACGCCATTGATCTGGAAGTTCACCGAGTCTTCGCGGTTACCCGCGGTGATAAAGGAGCTCGCGCCGAGACCGCGGCTGGCGCCGGTAAGGCTGCCCGCCGTCGGAGCCACAACGCCTCCGGGAGTCAGCACCGTGAGATCGAGGAAGTGGCGGCCGTTGAGCGGCAGATCCTGCACGGTGTCCTTGCCGATGACCTGGCCCACCGTCATCGTCTGGGTTTCGATCTGCTGGATTGTGCCTTCTACCTGCACCGTCTCACCAGCGGAGGAAATAGCAAGGTGCAGGTTGATGGTGGCAGTTTCATCAACTTGCAGTGTCACCTTCTCGATGGTGTCGGTGCTGAAGCCCGCGGCCGTGACTTGCACCTTATAGTCGCCGGGCTGAAGAGAGGGAACAACGTAGATGCCAGCATTGTCTGTGACGATGGCACGGTCAAGGCCTGTGGCCAGCGAGTGGACCAGAACATGAGCGTTCGGAACCACGGCACCGCTGGGGTCGGTGACGACACCCGACATAGCGGCCGTGGATTGACCCCACGCTCCGGATACGAAAACTGCGAATAAGGTTGCAACAAAGAGATACCGGCGAAAAATCATGTGGCCTCCGAGATAGATAGGGGGAGAAGAGTGCCTAAACACGAAGCCGGAAGGCCTCGTGTGAAAACTAGGTTAGAGGGACGTGGATAGAGATATATCATATATCAAGCGTTCGCGTGCAGATCATTGAGAAAGAAAGTGATTTCTTTGGCGAAATGCGCATTTTCACCACCTTCGCACTCAACCCCAACTCCGTCTGCAGCAACAGACGCAGCCCGTCGATCGCCACCGTCCGCGGGCTTCACTAGCCGAAAGAATCAACGCGGTCATGCTTCTGGCAATTGTTCCGCTGATGATGCACCGCCAGCCTCCGAGTTAAGTTATTCGGAGGTTACCCTCTGAGGTCAAAACAGAAGCTGCAGAAGGGAATCCCGTCGCTCACCTTGACCCCAACCATTCACGACGGATCACCGGCATATGAGGTCAGCGGCTGCATGACACTCTTTTCCGGTCGCAAAGCCTTAGTTTTGGCGACAGCAGCAGCGAAGACAGTGCGACTTGATGGCCAATTGATTCGCTCGGAGAGCACATGCAGGGGTGAAAATTCCCAAGACTCCCCCATCAACCGCAGATCGGCTCAGTGTCGAGACCTGGTCATTGAGGTGGTGGTGGCCGTGCAGTGTGAGGTGTGTGACATCAGGCCTCGATTGACGCCGGTCGAGACACCGTGTTCCGATGAAAATGGTGAGCCGCAAACCTTCTCTTCCGGTGGACATGCTTCTGCCGGAGATGGCCTCTTCTCTACAGCGTAGTTCGAGCCTCGTGATCGAAGCGCCACCGGGCGCCGGCAAGACGACCCGTGTGCCGCCTGCGCTCCTCGGCATCGTCAGCGGGGAAGTAGTGGTCCTCGAGCCGCGCCGGATTGCGGCACGATTGGCAGCACGAAGAGTTGCGTCCGAACTCGGCGAACAGGTTGGCGAAACTGTCGGCTACCAGGTCCGTTTTGAAGAGGTGATTGGACCGCGCACGCGGCTCCGGTTTGTCACCGAGGGGATACTGACGCGGCGGCTGCTCTCTGACCCAACCTTGAAGGGCGTGGATGCTGTTGTGCTGGATGAGTTCCACGAGCGCCACTTGGACAGCGACCTCGCCCTGGCATTGCTGAAACGGCTACAGCGGGTCCGTCCGGAGCTGCGAATCGTAGTGATGTCGGCTACGCTCGATGCTTTACCGGTGGCGCAATATCTGGATGATTGTCCGATATTGCGATCCGAAGGAAGACGGTTCGAACTGACCATCAAGCATCTGCCGTACTCGCCAGCGCCGCTACACGTGCAAGTGAGAAGCGCGGTCGAGATGCTGCTCGACGACCCTCACCTCGGCCACACCCTGGTCTTCTTGCCCGGAGTTGCGGAGATTCGGCGGGCGATGCGGGAGTGCGAGGCGGTGGCGCAACGGGCAGGGCTGCTCGTATTGCCCCTCCATGGCGATCTGTCTCCCGCAGAACAGGACCGAGCAGTCTCGCCCACCCTGCAGCCAAAGCTCATCCTGGCAACTAATGTTGCAGAGAGCTCCGTGACGGTGGAGGGCGTAACCGCCGTCATCGACAGCGGTCTGGCTCGCTTCGCCACCTACTCCCCGTGGACGGGATTGCCGACGCTTCATGTCGGCCGAGTGAGTAAGGCCTCGGCGAAGCAACGAGCTGGTCGCGCAGGGCGCACTGGCCCTGGCCAGGTGCTGCGCCTCTATCCGGAGGAGGACTATCTGCGTCGGCCCGAGCAGGAAACGCCGGAGATACTGCGCAGCGATCTATCCCAGCTGTGCCTGACTCTGCGGGCGATTGGAATCAACCATTTCAGGAATGCGGACTGGCTGGATGCACCGCCCGTTGCGGCCGTTCAAAACGCTGAGGCGCTGCTCGATCGCCTGGGAGCTATAGGAAAGATGGCTGAGCAACTGGCGCGGTATCCGTTGCCTCCCCGGTTGTCGCGCATTCTGGTGGAGGCCATGGAGCGTGGTGTGGGTGAGGACGGATGTGTCGCGGCGGCGCTCCTTGGGTCGGGCGGACGGAACGAGAAGAACGAGCTTCTTGCTGCAATGGAGTCGCAGCAGGACTCCCGCACCGTGCAGCACATTAAGCAACTCCGCAGAATCGCCCGTCCTCCGAAGCAGACAAGACATGACGACGACCCGCTGCTCGTGTCCATACTTGCTGGATTCCCGGATCGCGTTGGTCGGCGGAGAGCAGGGAATCAGGTGCTGCTGTCGACAGGCATATCGGCAGAGGTCGCGGGCGACCCTCCTGCGTACGAGTTCATGGTCGCGATCGATGCCGAGGACCGCAAGGAGAAACCGCTGCCGCTCGTTCGAATGACGGCACGAATCGAGCCGGAATGGCTGATCGATCTGTTTCCGGATCGCATACGGGAACAATCCAGCGTCACCTGGAACCGCGTGACAGAACGGGTAGAAGCAGTCAGCGCTCTGCTGTACGACGATCTCGTGATTCAGGAGTCGCGAGGCGCGGTGCCGGATGTGGCCGCCGCCGCCGACCTGCTCTGGCAGAAAGCGATGGAGATCGGTATTGATCGCTTCGTCGATGGAGACTTGCTGGAACAATTCAAGGCGCGGGTCGAGTTTGCCGGTTTCGAGCAGCCGGATATGCCGCAGGTTCTACATGACTTGTGCTCGGGCCTTCGTAGTTTTAGTGAGTTGAAGACCGCGACGACGGAATTCGTGATTCTGCTGGAACAGAAGATGGATTCGAAGCTTCTCCGTGAGCTAGCCCCGGTGAGTGTTCGGTTACAGAACGGGCGCCAGGCAAAGATTCACTACGAACACGGCAAGCCGCCTTGGATAGCATCTCGGCTGCAGGACTTCTTCGGTATGCGAGATACGCCGCGAATTGGATCCGGCCGTACCCCGCTGGTGATCCACCTGCTCGCGCCGAACCAGCGTGCAGTCCAGACGACGACGGACCTTGCCGGTTTTTGGGAGAGGCTCTATCCGCAAGTGCGCCGCGAGTTGATGCGCCGCTATCCCAGGCACGCGTGGCCAGAGCGGCCATGAATCTGTCCAGCGAATAAGGAGCGGGAATTGTCTGGGTAAAATTCTTGCATCAGGCTGAATTTATCTGTGTGTCGATCTCATCAGGCGTCCAATGGTGCAGCCCCGCAAATGCAGTTGAGCCTCACTGAGGCACTATAGTAGTAGGTCGCAGGCGCAATAATGCCGGAAAGCTTACGCCGAATGGAATTTCACATCTCCAAGTCGATCCGAGAAAGACTGGATCTGGACGACCTCTTGTTCAGCTTCACTGGAAACGTAGTCTTTGCGAATGTCGCCGCCTCGCGAAAGCTGGCGCAACGCTTGAACGAACTCCCGGGAGCACAGCCTGGTTCTGAACGAGTGGTGAATGCGGGCGCGCTATTTGCCATGGGTATGATCGACGAGCTGAGCCACGCGCTCGTCGCTCGCTACCGCAAAGAGAAGGACCCAAATGTCATGTCGGAAGCGGTCCGCTGGCTGGGCAACCATGTGACTCCAGCTGAGAGTGACCGACTGCTCCTCGGCTTCACAAAGCAGTTCCCTACGGTCGCTGTCTATCGAGGAGAGCTGACTGCGGAGCAATGGCTGAATGGCAGTACAGACGGAAAGTCCAACCGTGAAATCGCTTTCGAAGAGATGCTGCTGTTGTGGATTGCGAACAGCAACCCAGCGTTTGTGCCGTTTCGCATTTTGTTTGATGACCAGGGACTGAAGCAGCAAACGGCCTACGAAGGTGTCACCACGAGTCTTCCGCAGTTTTTCGCTACCCGACCTCCGATTGCACCAAGCCTGGGAAGCCTCCTGGATGCTCTGCGTGCACCAATGCTCGCCTCACCCGATTCACTTACCGGGCAACTGGACTTCATTAGCGAGAACTGGGCAGAGTACCTGGGCGACGATCTGCGCAGAGTCCTGCTCGCAATCGATGTCCTTCGTGAAGAAGAGCTGGCCATCTGGATGCGGTTTCATCCCGCCGGTCCGGACAACCATCGTCATGGGCAACCGGGGCGTGGCGGCGAAGGCTTCGTCGGCGACGAGTTCATCGGTTTTGAATCGGAATTTGTCACCGGGTCCGATGGCATCAGGCGTCGCCGCTACGCTGAGGGCTATCAGTCGCCACTGAACGAGTATGAAGCCTTCAGCGCCGACCAGGCCTGGATGCCTACCGTTGTGCTCATCGCCAAGAGCACGTATGTCTGGCTGGAGCAGTTGTCGAAAAAATACGGCCGTCATATCTATCGGCTGGATCAGATCCCTGATGAGGAACTGCAGTTGCTGGCGGCGCGCGGCATCACGGGCCTCTGGTTGATTGGGCTCTGGGAGCGAAGCCGGGCCTCGAAGACGATCAAGCGGCTACGGGGCAATCGTGACGCGGTGGCCTCAGCCTATTCGCTGAAGGATTATTTAATTGCTGAAGATCTTGGGGGAGAAGCGGCCTACGAGAACCTGCGCCACCGTGCTGCCAGGGCAGGACTGCGGTTGGCGAGCGATATGGTCCCGAATCACATGGGAATCGATTCGGACTGGGTGATCGACCACCCGGAATGGTTTATATCGCGCTGGGAAAGTCCATTTCCTGCGTACAGTTTCGAGGGGCCGGATCTTTCCACGGATAGTCGCGTCGAAATCAAGATTGAAGATCATTACTACGACCAGACGGATGCCGCCGTTGTGTTTCGCTTGCGTCATTATCGTGACGGCGCTACCCGATTCATGTATCACGGCAACGATGGAACGACGTTCGCGTGGAACGACACCGCGCAGCTCGATTACTCGAAGGCCGATGTCCGTGAGCATGTGATCCAGGTCATTCTGAATGTTGCACGGCGCTTCCCAATCATCCGATTTGACGCGGCCATGGTGCTCGCGAAACGCCATGTTCAGCGCCTGTGGTTTCCGCTGCCGGGAGCGGGTGGGTCGATTCCGTCGCGAGCTGAGAACGCTTTGTCACAAGAAGCCTTTGACGCTCTGATGCCCCACGAGTTTTGGCGCGAGGTGGTTGACCGTGTTGCTACAGAGGTTCCAGGAACACTGCTTCTTGCTGAGGCGTTCTGGCTTCTCGAGGGCTACTTCGTTCGCACCCTGGGTATGCATCGTGTCTACAACAGCGCCTTTATGAACATGCTGCGCGACGAAGAAAATGCCAAGTATCGGTCGTACCTGAAAAAGACAGTGGAGTTCGATCCGGACATTCTCAAGCGCTATGTGAACTTCATGAGCAATCCCGATGAGCGGACTGCGATCGATCAATTCGGTTGGGGCGACAAGTACTTCGGGGTTTCAGTCCTGCTCGCAACACTGCCGGGCCTGCCTATGTTTGGCCATGGTCAGATTGAGGGATATACCGAGCGCTATGGCATGGACTTCAAACAGGCACGGCTGGACGAGCAGTCGAACGAAGGCATGATCGCCCGGCATCAACAGTTGATCGCACCTCTACTTAAGAACCGTCGACTCTTTGCAGAGAGTACAGACTTCGTGTTGTATGACTTCTGGACAGATTACGGCACTGTAGACGAGAATGTCTTCGCGTACTCAAACTCGCACGGTGATCAACGCGCGATCATTCTCTACAACAACAGATACGGATCGACCCATGGCACGATCAAAATGTCTGTCGCCTTTTTGGAGAAGCAGACTGGCTCGCTGCGACAGAAGAGCCTGAGCGATGGGCTTAGACTGCCTCACGATGAATCGACCATCCTTGCGTATCGAGATACGGCCCAGGGACTGGAGTACCTGCGCAGGGCAACGGACTTTCGTGATTATGGCCTCACGCTGGATCTGCGTGAATACCAACACGTTGTTCTGGTGGAGTGGCGTGAGCTCCATCCATCGGAAACCCAACCCTGGGATCGCCTCTGCGATGCTCTCGGCGGTTCTGGGGTTTACAGCGTGGACGAGGCAGTTTCTCAGCTTCGGCTGCAACCTCTGGTCGATACGCTGCACCGGGTCATCAGCGAGGGGACGATACACGTCTTCTCGAAGGCTGCCTACGAGTTTCTGACTCGGGAGCTTGAGGTAGAAGAGAAAGCCAGGCAACGTAAGCTCAGCGTTGCGAACCAGGAGCAAGCGGCGGAAGCAGAGGCACAAGCCGATCGCTCCACACCGAATCTAGATCCAGGACTGAGCAACTTCCTGGCGAGCGTACGTGCCTTCGCCGAAACAGCGTTGAACCTTTCGCAGTCCGGAGCCACGGACAACGGCGCTGCGGCTAAGGAGCCTGCGTTGGATTCAGCTTTCGTGGAGACAGCCGAAACCGGGTCTATCAAGCCCAAAGCAGAAAGCTACGCTGCAATCGCAGCAACCTCGGTCCACCTGCCTTTCCTGGTATTGAAGTTTCCTGAAGCCTTACAGACGGCTGCTCGTTCCGTGTTACCAAGCAATGACATTCGTATCAATGCTGCTCAGGTATGGGCACCCGTACTTGCGTGGATCGCACTTCGCGCACTTCCTTCGCGGGTCTCTGCGCTCGCAATCTACGATGCCCTTCAATTGAGGAACGCGCTTGCCGAGACCTTCTCCGCCGTCGGTGTGAATGGTGAGCAAGCGTGGAGAGCTGCGGCCCAGGTGCGCGCTCTACTGCTCATGGACCTCCACGGGTCTTGCTCCGTTGCAGTCCGCTTAGCCGAGTTCTGGCACGATCCCGACGTCCGCTGGCTCACAGGCATACACGGCACCGTCGAGAAAGCGGAGCACTTCGATCAAGAGCGATTCGAAGCATTTGTTTGCTGGCTGCAGCTACCCGCTTTGATCGCAGGTGCTGAGGATTCGTCATTGCACCCCAAGGCTGCTAGCGACGTCCCCGCGATAGCAGCGAATTTGGCGTATGCGGCTAGAGTCGCTTCGTATGACGTTCGGCGTTTTCTCGATTTCCTCTATAGCGGAGACACCCAGGACCGGCTTCAATCAAGCGAAGAACCGGCAACAACCGTCGCTGAAGGGCGAACTGTTTAGATACGTTCCTGCCCCGACGGCAACTCAACCCAGAGATCGTTTCTGGACACGAGCCTGAGCTGATTTTTATTTTCGCGGGGTTGGACAATAATAGCCTTAGAGGATTATCCATGCAAAAGTTCGTGCGGCACTTCATCCTACCCCTCGCACGACAGCGCGGTTGGAAAAGCTTCTGCGAAATTGGCGCCAGCACCGGCCTCAGCACCGATGAATTCCTCACGCTGCCCAACATCTCCTACACCATCCTCGACCCCTGCCTCGATGCCGATCTGGTTCAAAAATACGCCGGCGACCCACGCGTAACGGTTCTCAAGAACAACAGCCTCGATGCCCTCCCTCATCTGGACGTCGCCTTTGATTGCATCCTCATTGATGGCGATCACAACTGGTATACCGTCACGAACGAATTGCGCCTCATCCGCCAACGGAACCTGCTGCCTCCCAGCGGAATGATCTTCTTCCACGACGTCGGCCGTCCCTACGGCCGCCGCGATATGTATTACCAGCCGGAGACCGTTCCCCCCGAGTTCCGCCAGGAATA
>Ga0224555_1005164_pt1 | contig 11242 bp, 19 predicted proteins | sample 714S23034metaG_FD_180687 | JGI IMG/M metagenome (GOLD analysis project Ga0224555, IMG submission 180687) | Peat soil microbial communities from Stordalen Mire, Sweden - 717 S2 30-34 | ecosystem: Environmental > Terrestrial > Soil > Wetlands > Peat | place: Sweden: Norrbotten County, Stordalen...
CTGCGCGACCGTACCCTTGCGCGGGCCTTTGCGGGTGCGCGCGTTGGTATGGGTGCGCTGTCCGCGAACCGGCAGGTTGCGGCGGTGACGGAAGCCGCGATAGGAGCCGATTTCGATGAGACGCTTGATGTTCATCGAAACTTCCTTGCGCAGATCGCCCTCGACCATCCCCTGCTGCTCGATCACAGTGCGGATGCGGTTAACCTCTTCTTCGCTGAGATCCTGCACCTTGCGCATGGGATCGACTTTCGCCTCATCCAGAATGGCGCCGGCGCGCGGATGCCCGATACCGTAAATGTAGGTCAGCGCGATGTTGATGTGCTTCTGGCGCGGTAAATCGACGCCTGCGATACGTGCCATAAATCTCTATGCCTCCGACAGCCTTCCGGCTTCTTAGCTTCTAGCTGCTAGCTCCTGGCAAATCAGGGTTTCGCCAGTGGCCAGAAGCTCGAAGCTTCTTATCCTTGCCTCTGTTTGTGTTTCGCGACGACGCAGATCACCCGCACCACACCTTTGCGGTGGATGACCTTGCACTTGTCACAGATTTTCTTAACCGATGCTCGTACTTTCATGAAAACCAGCTCTCAGCTGTCAGCTGTCAGCCGCCAGCAAACTCATTTGTAGCGATAAACAATTCTTCCGCGATTCAGGTCGTAGGGAGAAAGCTCCACCGCAACCTTATCTCCCGGCAGGATGCGGATAAAGTTCTTACGCATTTTGCCGGAAACATGTGCCAGTACCTGGTGTTTATTCTCCAGTTCCACCTTAAACATGGCATTGGGCAGCGGCTCCAGAACCACCGCCATCACTTCAATCGCGTCTTCTTTACTCATTCGCTCCTTAAAACCAGTGGTCAGTGGTTAGTGGCCGGTGGCCAGTCACCCTGCTTTGCCCCACAACTTCCCGGTTCAACTGGCCACTGATCACGGATCACTGGCCACTATCTCGTCAAAATCACCGGACCGTCTCTTGTCACCGCCACGCAATGCTCGAAGTGTGCGCTGCAACTTCCGTCGGCCGTCACCGCCGTCCACTTATCACCCAGCACCCGCGTTTCGGGCTTACCAAAATTCACCATGGGCTCGATGGCGATGACCATGCCCTCGCGCAACTTTGCACCGTGGCCGCGCGCCCCAAAGTTCGGAACCTGAGGCTCTTCGTGCAGGCGCGTCCCAATGCCATGGCCTACAAACTCGCGCACCACGCTGAACCCGGCGGCTTCCACATGCTCCTGCACCGCCGCTCCTACATCGCCCACCGAATTTCCGATCAGCGCCTGATCGATGCCCTTGTAAAGCGATTCCTCAGTCACGGTCATCAACTTGCGCAATTCCGCCTTCACTTCGCTGACTGGCACTGTAATCGCGGCATCGCCATAATATCCATCGAGTACCACGCCGCAATCGATCGAAACGATATCTCCATCCTTGAGCACCCGCTTTTCCGACGGGATGCCGTGGACAATCTCTTCATTCACCGAAGTGCAAAGCACGCAGGGATAATCGAAATATCCTTTAAACGCCGGCTTGGCGCCGAGCTCGGCAATTTTTTTCTCGGCGCCACGTTCCAGATCCATGGTGGTGACGCCGGGCGCGACCATCGATCGAACGTGGTCTAATACCAGACGCACGATGCGGCCGCTTTGCCGCATGCGTTCAATCTCCGACGCCGATTTGCACACAATCGCCATTCTCAAATGTTTTCGCGCAGTCGCATCCTCAAACCCGCTCGCTCCATCGCCCGCCGCCCTAAGCGTGATGGTCTTCGAGGATCCTGAAAATCTGTTCCGTAACCTCGTCCATGGGCAGATCGCCATTCACCGAAATCAGCCGTCCGGTGCGCTGGTAGTAACCCGCTACCGGCGCAGTCTGCTCCTGGTAAGCCGTTAAACGCGGCTGAATCACCTCCAACCGATCGTCATTGCGGGTTACCAGCTTCGTTCCGTCGACATCGCAAAGTTCATCGACGCGGGGCGGCTGGAAGTGGACGTTATAGATCCGTCCACAGGTGGGACAAGAACGGCGTCCAGTAATCCGGAGCAGTAACTGATTATAATCCACCTCGAGGCGGATCACAATTGGCCACGCCCGGGTCGGCCGGCAATTATCAAAGAGCTTATCATCCAGCAACGCGTCCAGCCACCCTGCCTGGGCTGCGGTCCGCGGGAAGCCATCCAAAATGTAACCTCGTTTGCAGTCCGGCTGGCTCAACCTCTGCCGGACCATCTCGCAAACCAGGTCGTCGGAAACCAGCTCGCCTCGAGCCATCACCGCTTTGGCCACCAGTCCGACTTCGGTTCCCTGGGCCACGTTGCACCGCAAAATGTCTCCGGTGGAGACCTGCGGGATCAAGTACCGCTCCATAATGCGCTTGGCCTGTGTTCCTTTACCGGCTCCCGGGGGTCCAAGCAGAACCACGGGACCTACATCGCGTGAGGTTTCCTGCGCCATCAGTTGGCCAAAGCCTCCCGATCTTAATGATCCCGGCCAGCCTCCCACAAGGCCATTCCGGTAAAGCACAGCAACCCCAGCATTGAGTCATTCGGCGATTGAGCCATCGGGTGATTGAAAATCCAGCCTCTCTTCAATCAACCAATTTCGCAATCGCAAAATCACCCGATCACACAATCGCTCAATCTCTACGACCAGTTGCGCCGGCCGCGGATTCTTCCGCTGCGCGGCGTAAAGCCATCGTAATGGCGCATTATCAATTGCGCCTCGATCTGCGTGACTGTGTCCATGGCTACACCAACCACGATCAGCAACGAGGTTCCACCAAAATAGAAGTTCACGCCCAAGCCGTTGGTGACCCACACGGGAAGCCGCTCGAACATCGACCCTCCCAGCCAGAACGGCAGATGGTTCAAGTGAATACCGGTGATCATCCACTCGGGAATGAACGAAATCAGGATCAGGTACAGCGCGCCCACCAGCGTGATCCGGGTCAACACTTCGTTGATATAGTCAGCCGTGCGCTTGCCCGGGCGGATGCCGGGAATGAACCCGCCGTATTTCCGCATGTTGTCGGCAACTTCGCTGGGATTGAACACGATCGATACATAAAAGTACGCGAAGAAAATAATGCCGACCGCGTACAGCACGGTGTAAAGCGGTTCGCCGAAGCCCAGCGCCTGGATGAGGCCGCCAAAATAGCGGCTGTTCTTGAGGCCGTAACCGATCATTGGCGGCAAGCTTAAAAGAGAAGAAGCAAAGATAACCGGCATGACGCCGCCCGCGTTTACCCGCAGAGGCAGGTGCGTGGACTGCCCGCCCATCACCTTACGCCCCACCACGCGCTTCGCGTACTGCACCGGAATACGGCGCTCGCAGCGCTCGACGTAGACGATGAACGCCACCACCGCAATCATGAACACAACCAACCCGGCCATCAGCACCGGCGTGATCGCTCCCCAGGTCCCGTTCTTGGCTTTGTCAATCAGATCCTCTACCCCGCGCGGCAGGCCGACCACAATGCCGGCAAAAATCAGCAAGGACATTCCATTGCCGATGCCGCGATCGGTAATCTGCTCACCCAGCCACATGATGAATGCGCTGCCCGTAGTCAGCGTCAGCATGGTCATCAGGATGAATCCGGGGCCGGGGTGGAGAACGAAGTCGCCCGCCTTTTCGAGGCCGATGGCGATGCCGAACGATTGCACCGCGCTGAGGATTACCGTGATGTAGCGCGTCCACTGCGTAATCTTCTTGCGGCCCATCTCGCCTTCTTTTTGCAGCTTGGCCAGCGGCTCATAAACCACGGTCAAAAGTTGCAAAATGATCGACGCCGTAATGTACGGCATGATCCCGAGTGCAAAAATGGTCATGCGCCGCAGGTTACCGCCGGAAAACAAATCCGCGAAACCCAGCAGCGATCCTGCATTGTGACTGAAGGCGTCCTCCAGCTTGAGAAAGTTCACCCCGGGAGTGGGAAGATGCCCGCCCAGCCGGTAGACAAAGAGCATGGCTAGCGTGAACAGGACCCGCCTGCGCAGGTCGGGAATGCGGAAAATGTTAGCCAGCTTCTCAAACATTACTGCCCCGCCTTCACAACCAAGACCTCAACCTTGCCGCCTGCCTTGGTGATCTTTTCTTCCGCGGTTTTGGAGAACTTGTGCGCGTGCACGGTGATGGCGACCGTGAGTTCGCCGTCGCCAAGTATTTTAACCGGATGCTTGGCCTTAATCACTCCCGCCTTGCGGAGAACGTCGGGGGTGATGGGCGCGGCAAGCAATTCCTCGCCCAGCTCCGCCAGCCGCTCCAGGCTGACGATGTTGAACTCTTTGCGGAAGATGTTGGTGAAGCCGCGCTTCGGCATGCGGCGGTGCAGCGGCATCTGGCCGCCTTCAAAGCCGCGGATCAGGCGCATACCCGTTCGCGAACGCTGGCCTTTGTGTCCACGAGTGGACGTCTTGCCCATGCCGGAGCCCATGCCGCGCCCCACGCGCTTGCGCTTTTCCGACGACTTCTTCGGTGCTCGAATGTTGGATAAATTCATAAATAAGCTCTCACCTATCAGCCGTCAGCTTTCAGCCCCGCCTGTCATCCGTCAGCCTTCAGCCCCACCTGTCATCCGTCAGCCTTCAGCCCCGCCTGTCATCCGTCAGCCTTCAGCCCCACCTGTCACCCGTCAGCCTTCAGCCCCACCTGTCATCCCGAGCGAAGCGAGGGATCTTGGTTTTGGCTGATAGCTGAAAGCCACCAGCTACTTCAAAATCTCCACCAGATGCGGAACCTTGGCCACCATGCCGCGAATCGCCGCATTGTCCGGACGCTCGATCACCTGGTTCAATCGGGTGAATCCTAGCCCCTTGACCACCTGCTTCTGCTTTACCGGGGCGCAAATCGCCGAAATCACCCACTTCAGATGAATTTTGCCCGCCACCGCCGCCTTTGGCTTTTTCGTCGTCATCATTAATCCCTCAAACCCGCTACCAGGCCACCGGAGTTTTTCAAATCACCCGATCACCCGATCGCGAAATCGCCCGATTCCCTACAGCTCCTGCATCGTCTTGCCGCGCAGCGCAGCCACACTCTCGCGGCTCTTCAGATTCCTCAGTGCGTCAAACGTTGCCTTGATCACGTTGTGCGGATTGGTCGTGCCAATCGACTTGGTCAGCACGTTTTGAATTCCCACCGAGGTCATCACCGCGCGCACCGCGCCCCCGGCAATCACTCCCGTACCTTCCGGAGCAGGCTTCAGCAAGACTTTCCCCGAACCGTAGCGGCCCAAAATCAGATGCGGAATCGAAGTCTGCGTCAGATTGACTTTGATCAGATTCTTCTTCGCCGACTCAATCGCCTTGCGTATCGCCTGCGGAACTTCCTTGGCCTTCCCCGCACCGTGTCCCACCACCGCCGCCGACGGATCGCCGACCACCACCAGCGCCGCAAACGACAGGTTCTTACCGCCTTTCACCACTTTAGTGACGCGGTTGATGGCCACAACCTGGTCCTTCAGATTAAACGAATTCGCATCGAGCTTCTTAATTACCGTGGGCATTCTTAGACTCTCGTTTCATTTAGCGATTATGCGATTGGGTGATTTTTGCGATTGAAAACCCTTGGTTGCACGAGGTTCAATCGCCCAATGACTCAATCACACAATCACTCAATTCCTCAGAATTGCAATCCCGCTTCGCGCGCTGCATCGGCCAGCGCTTTCACCCGGCCGTGATAAATATAACCGCCGCGGTCAAACACAACTTTACTCACACCCTTGGCTTTGGCGCGCTCCGCAATCGCTTTACCTACCGCCTTGGCCGCAGCTACGTTACCGCCGGTGCGGCGCTGTTCCTTCTGCCCTTCGGCAGAACTTGCCGCAACCAGCGTCTGGCCATGCAGATCGTCAATGACCTGCACATAGATGTGATTCAGCGAACGGTACACATTCAGCCGTGGACGCTCCGCCGTACCCTGCATCCGTTTGCGGATGCGCTCGTGAATGTGCCCGCGCTTCTGGTTCTTCGATTTCTTCGTAAACATAGTCTGTCCTTCGACAACATGCTGGCCAGCAGGACGACGCCGGCAGGGCTCCCGTTTCGCTCGTTCCTAGCCTGCCCTGAGCAACTGAGCGAAGCGAAGGCGTCGAACCGGCCTGCCAAACGGCGTCATTTCGCTCCGGTCTTACCAACCTTCTTCTTTAATCTCTCGCCCGCATACCGCACGCCCTTATTCTTATAAGGATCTGGCGGACGCAGCGAGCGCATTTCAGCGGCCACTTGTCCGACTTGCTGGCGGTCGATTCCCGTCAGCGAAACCTTAGTCTGTTTGGGATCGACGACCGCTTCCACGCCGGTCGGCAACGGGTATTCGATCGGATGGGAATATCCCAGATTGAATACCACCATGCCCTTGCCCTTCATTTCGGCGCGGTAGCCAATGCCCACGATCTCCAGTTCGCGGGTCCAACCTTTGGTTACGCCCTCCACGGCGTTGTTGACCAAGGCGCGCGCCAGGCCGTGCACGGCGGCTTGCGAGTCGTTCTCGCGGATAGCGACAATATTGCCATCCTTCTGTTCTACCTTGATGCCGGTGGGCAGAACTGTGTCCAGTTTGCCCTTGGGACCCTGCACCACTACCGTGTTGCCTTCTAATCGTACCGTCACCCCTTTGGGGATCGGGATCGGTTTTTTTCCAATTCGTGACATAAAATCAGCTTCTAGCTCCTGGCTCCTAGCTTATTCGACTTGACTTCGGCTTTAGCGAGCAGCCAGAAGCTAGTAGCTAGAAGCGGTTCCTTACCAAATCTCGCACAACAACTCGCCGCCCACGCCCTCTTTGCGGGCCTGGCGGCCGGTCATCACCCCGCGGGGCGTGGTCAGGATGTTAATTCCCATGCCGCCCAGCACGCGCGGAATCTCGCTGCGGCGCACGTACACGCGGCAGCCCGGACGCGAAACGCGCTCCGCCTTTGAAATCGCCGCCTCGTTGTGCGCGCCGTATTTCAAATAAATTCGGATCACCTTGTGGCCCTCTTCCTCAGTGGCCTTGAAATTCGAGATGTATCCCTCTTCCTTCAGGATGCGTGCAATCTCCACCTTCAGCCGGGAAGCGGGAACGTCCACCTTCTGGTGCCGCGCCTGGAGCGCATTGCGCACCCTCGTCAACATGTCTGCGACCGGATCGGTCAACCTCATCGTTTGCTTCTCCTCTCGCCACCCGTTCGCTCCGCGATTGGCGGAGAACCTGCGGCGGCGTTTTCGGTCGTTTCCGGTGAGTCGTTGGTGGTTAGCCAAAAACCCGAAAACGGCCGGTTGCAGCTTGAACTCATCTCATCGTCAATTTCCGCCGGTAAACCACCAGCCATCGACGACGCTTGGACTACCACGAAGACTTCGATACGCCGGGGATCTCCCCGCGCAGCGCCAGCCCGCGGAAGCACAAGCGGCACAGGCCAAACTTGCGCAGATAAGCCCGCGGACGTCCGCAAATCTTGCAGCGGTTGTGCCGGCGCGAGGAAAACTTCGGCGTCGCTTCCTTTTTCTCGCGCGCGGTCGCAAACTTCTTTTCGATCTTCGCGTCTTTCACTCTTTTCGCTGTTGTCATGCAATCCTTAAAAAACCAGTTTCAACGTTGCCCGGTTTGAAAGTTTCAAAACCAGAATTTTTTACGCCCGGAACGGCATCCCCAGGTGCTTCAACAAAGTTCGCGCGGCGTTATCGTTCGGCGCCGTGGTCACGATGGTGACGTTCATTCCCTTTTGCTTGTCGACCTTTTCGTACTGAATCTCCGGGAATATCAACTGATCGTGCAAGCCCAGCGTGTAGTTGCCCCGGCCATCGAATGACTTGGTGGAGACTCCCTTAAAATCGCGCACCCGCGGCAGCACCAGGCTCACCAGGCGATCGAAAAATTCATACATGCGATCCCCGCGCAGCGTGACCATGGTGCCGATGGCTTGCCCTTCGCGTACCTTGAACGCCGCAATCGATTTCTTCGCTTTGGTGATAATCGGCTTCTGCCCGGTGATCTGCCCCAGTTCGTTCACCGCCGGGTCGAGCACCTTGGAATTCTGCGTGGCCTCGCCCATGCCCATGTTGACTACGATCTTGTTCAACCGCGGAACCGCCATCGCATTTTTCAGGTCAAGTTCCTTCAACAGCGCCGGAGCGACTTCTTTTTCAAACTTCAGCCGCAGCCGCGGACGCTCCTTGGCGCTATGCCGCGCCTGCTCCGGCTTCGCTTGCTCCTGGCCGGAATCCTTGGAACCCTTCTTTTCTTTATCTCTCGCCATCGCGTTTTTATCCACTTCCCTCACGGTTTCGGAGTGGTTACCGGTTCGTGAGCATTGAGTCATTGAGCGATCGAGTCATTGAGCGATTAAAACCCATGACCCAATCACTCAATCGCCCGATTTTATTTATCCAGCGTGGTTCCGCACTTCTTGCAAACCCGAACCTTGCGGTCGCCGCGCATTTCGTGGCCGATGCGCACCGGCCCGCAACTCGGACACACCAGTTGCACATTCGAAATCGCAATGCGGCTCTCCTGCTCCGCGATGCCGCCCTTGATGTTGCGCTGCGGGTTCGGACGCACGTGCTTCTTCACCATCATCACGTGCTCCACCAGCAACTTACTGTCATCGGGAAACACGCGCAGCACGCGCCCTTCCTTGCCCTTGTCCCGCCCCGTGATCACTTTCACGTTATCGTTGCGGCGGATATCCACTCGCTTGTGTACTGTGCTGACTGTTCTCATAAACCCTATTTAGTGAATGGGCGATTGAGTCATTGAGCGATTGAAAACCATCTGCCTGCAGCTTTGATCTTCAATCGCCCGATCACTCAATCGCACAACCACTCAATCCTTTCAAATGCCTAAATGACTTCAGGCGCCAATGACACAATCTTCAAAAACTTCTTCTCGCGCAGCTCACGCGCCACCGGACCGAAGACACGCGTGCCCACCGGCTCGCCCACATCGTTGATCAACACCGCCGCGTTCTGGTCGAAGCGGATGTAGGTTCCGTCGCGCCGGCGGTGCTCTTTGCGCGTACGAACCACGACCGCCTTCACCACTTTGCCCTTCGATACCTGGCCATCGGGCGACGCTTCCTTGACCGAGGCGGTGATTATGTCGCCCAGGCCGGCATTGGGACCGGTCGCGCCGCCGAGCGGCAGAATCATCTGCAGCTTGCGGGCGCCGGAATTATCCGCCACCTCCAGCATGCTTCTCATCATCACAGCCATGGCTTCTGTCTCCCTCGGGCTTCTCGAACCACCGAGCGCCTACTTACTTGCTTTCTTTTTCCAGAACAATTTCAGGTACCAGCGCCGTTTTGCGCACAATATCTTTCAGCTTCCAGCGCTTCAGCTTGGAGAGCGGACGCGTTTCTTCGATCCGCACCACGTCGCCCACATGCGCCTCGTTCTGCTCGTCGTGCGCATAAAACTTTTTGTTGCGGGCCACCACCCGGCCGTAGAAGGGATGCGCCTTCTTGCGCGTCACCTTGACTACAATTGTTTTCTGCATGCGGTTGGCCACAACTTCGCCCACCACTTCCTTGCGCCGGCCCGGCACCTGCTTGACGGGCGGCGTTGCGGACCTTTCCGTTGCGGTTTCCGCCATTAGCGTTTCTCCGATGCGGCGGCGCGCTCGCGCTCACCCTGAATTGTTTTGACCCGCGCAATATCCTTGCGCAGCCCGCGAATCTTCTTCAAACTTTCGCTCTGGCCCATGTTCATCTGAAATTTCAGCTTGAACAACTGGTCCGCCAGATCCCGCCCCTGATGCTGGAGCTCGTCGTCGGTTAAGTTCTTGATTTTTTCAGCCTTCATATATAACTCTCAGCTTTCGGCCATCCGCTATCGGCTCCGGAAGCCGACAGCCGGAAGCCTGGTCTAGTGCGCCGTCTCGCGCTTCACAAACGTCGTGCGCAGCGGCAGCTTGTGCGAGGCCAGACGCATGGCTTCCGTCGCATCTGCGATCGCGACGCCTTCCATCTCAAACAAAATTTTCCCGGGACGAACCACTGCGACCCAATGATCGGGCGCGCCTTTGCCCTTGCCCATACGGGTTTCAGCCGGCTTCTTGGTGACCGGCTTGTCGGGAAACACGCGAATCCAGATCTTGCCGCCGCGCTTGACAAAACGCGTCATGGCCACGCGGCTGGCTTCAATCTGGCGGTCGCTGATCCACCCGGGCTCCAGAACTTTCAGCCCGAAATCCCCAAACGCCAGCGAGCTTCCGCGCCAAGCCTTGCCCGCCATGCGCCCGCGCTGCTGCTTGCGGTACTTCACTTTTTTTGGCATCAACATAAGTCAGCTCGTTCCCTTGTCATCCTGAGCGCGTTCCCTTGTCATCCTGAGCGAAGCGAAGGATCCCGCTGCCACGCTTCGTCGTAGCCTCTGCTCCCTAAAACGCTCCCACACCCGTGGTCTGCTCGCGCTTCTTCGTGGGAAGAATTTCGCCTTTATAGACCCAGACCTTCACCCCAATCACGCCGTAGGTGGTCCGGGCTTCGGAGAATCCGTATTCGATGTCGGCGCGCAGCGTGTGCAGCGGCAAACGTCCCTGCAAGTACCACTCGGAGCGCGCGATTTCATTTCCATTCAAACGCCCGCTGACGCGGACCTTAATTCCTTTGCAACCGAAGCGCAGCGCGGAATCGACCGCCTTACGCATCGCCCGCCGGAAGCCGACGCGCTTTTCCAGTTGCAGCGCAATCGCCTCGGAAACCAGCTGGGCATCGAGTTCGGGCTTGTGCACTTCCTGAATATCGACAAAGACCTCGCGCGACGTGCGCTTCTGCAGGTCACCTTTCAGCTTGTCGATTTCCGCGCCCTTGCGCCCGATGATAATTCCAGGTCGCGCCGTCTTGATAATGATGCGCAACTTGTTGCCGGGACGCTCGATCTCGATGGCGCTCACGCCCGCCGACTTGAGCTTATCCTTCAGTTCGTTTTTCAGCTTGACGTCTTCCAGCAGCAGCTTGTCGTAATCCCGCTCGACAAACCAGCGCGACTTCCACGGCTTGGTGTAGCCGAGGCGGAAACCATAAGGATGGACTTTTTGTCCCATTGCTTCTCCTAAATCAAACCCCTAACCTTAACGCCGAACCTGATTCTCTCCGGCAGTCCAGCGGGCATCTCGCCCGCTGGTGCCCCATTTTTCGCGCGTTCTTTGCGCGAGAAGTGGGGATTCTATCCCTACTTGGCAACCGCCTTCTTCTTACCCGTCTTCCCGGCGCCCGCCGCCTTCTTAACCACCGGCGTGCGCCTCTTTTTAGGAGCCGCACTTGCCGG
>Ga0224555_1005167_pt1 | contig 11231 bp, 12 predicted proteins | sample 714S23034metaG_FD_180687 | JGI IMG/M metagenome (GOLD analysis project Ga0224555, IMG submission 180687) | Peat soil microbial communities from Stordalen Mire, Sweden - 717 S2 30-34 | ecosystem: Environmental > Terrestrial > Soil > Wetlands > Peat | place: Sweden: Norrbotten County, Stordalen...
TTTCTCCGCGGGTGTATTCGATAAGTCCTTTTCGCTTGAGAATCCCGGCGGTCGTAGAAATAGTGGGACGGCCACCCCCAAGCATGTCTGCGAGAAACTGATGCGAAATCTTGAACCTGTCGGCGTTGGTGCGCTCCCCACAGATGAGCAACCAGCGGGCGAGTCGCTGTTCGAAGTTGTGTTTCACATTGCATCCAGCGGATTGCATTGCCAGTAGGAGTTGTGCCTGAACATAGCGCAGAGCCAGAGAATGAAAGTCGCCGCCAAGGTCGAACTCTCTTCTCGCGTCCTCAACGCGGCAGGTGTAGCCATGGCCGGCAATCTGGGTATAGACGCGATTCAGACTCTTTCTTGTTCCCATAAGAGCCGAGACCCCGATGACGGACTCATACCCGAACATCCCTACCTCGACCTGAGACCCGTCCTTGAACGTCGTCGTAATGGATGCCATCCCCTCTTCGAGAAAACAAAGGCGATCGATCGGGTCACCGGGGTATTCGATTTCATGTTTCAGCTCGAATTTGACCGGCAGCAATCGAAGGCGCTCAACGATGTCCCCGTCCAGTGCCCTCAAAAGAGTGTTCTTGAAGCCGCTTGTGCGCAAGTAGTCCTCACTTTCAGACAAAACCCTATCCCAATCAGTATGATGCCCGACAAAGTCCGGGTTGTGTCAGAAGCCGGACACAAATCGCAGGAATAAGCGAGTAGGGTCATTTTGGCAGACGAGTAGGATCATTTTGGCAGATCCGTCAATCTTTTCCTTCTTTCATCGCGGGTCTCCCGACGAAGCCACCCTGGTCAGTTCGGATGCGCGTACTATGTGCTCGCCAATCTGAACCCAGGGGTGGGTCATTTCCATGATCCAGATGATTTCAGGAGTGATACGCATTGAATCGACTGCTTGCCGGTAATGGGTCCTCTGGTGAACTCAGACCGCATCGGGACGAGTCATTCAGATTTCTGAGGTGAGAAGCATGACCTTTGACCTGGCCACCTTTTTTGCAAGAAGCGGGAGCGGGGCGAAGAATCGTCCAATTGAAGCCCAGGCAGGTCTTCTTTTCGCAGGGAAGTTCGGCTGACTCCATCTTTTACCTTCGGTCGGGCCGCGCAAGACTCACCGTCGTTTCGCAAGACGGGAAGGAAGCCACCGTCGCGCTCCTCTCTGCCGGGGAATTCATTGGAGAAGAGTCGCTGGCGAGCATCGGTGGGCTGCACATGGCCACTGCCAGCGCCATTGACCTTTGTACAGCGCTCAGGATAGAGAGGGAGGAAATGGTCCGCCTGATGCACGAGGAGCACGGCTTCTCTGAAATGTACTTGAAATTCCTGCTGACCCGGAGCATGCGATCCCAAGCCGACCTTGTTGCTCAGCTTTTCGACTCCAGCGAAAAGCGTCTGGCGAGAATTCTCCTCATCTTGGCCGAATTTGGTGAGCCGGGAAAACGGGAACGCCTGATTCCTCCCATCACGCAGGAAACTCTAGCAGAGATGGTCGGCACCACCCGGTCTCGCGTCAGCTTCTTCATGAATCGTTTTCGCAAGCTTGGCCTTATCGAGTACAACGGCCGCATTCAGGTCAATAGGTCGCTGCTCAACGTAGTGCTGCACGATCAATTCACCGAGCGTAACCCCGAGAGACCCCCTGGTTCACCCACCCCGCGTGTTCGATCAAAGACGGCTAGACGCGGCTAGAGCGCGCGAACGGGCGTGCGCAACATGCGCCGCGCCGGAGTGCCCCAGGAGGTCCGTATGTCCATCTCCGGCCACAAGACAGATTCGATGGAACGCAGGTACAATATCGTAGACGGCGAAGATATGAAGACCGCCAAGGAGCTGTTGGAACAGCGCAAGAAGATGGTTCCGGCTCCGGCGCGTCAGACCGCCGCATCCCAGTTCTTCTGAGGTCGCAAAGCATTCCAATGATCTATTTCCTGGTTACCATTCACGTCATCGTCTGTCTCTTCCTTATCGGCGTGGTCCTGCTGCAGCAGGGCAAGTCGGCCGACCTGGCCGGCGCCTTCGGTGGTCAAGGTTCGCAGACGGCGTTCGGCCCGCGCGGTGCAGCCAACCTGCTGACCAAGCTCACCACCTATAGCGCGGTCCTCTTCATGTTGGTCTCCATCTCGCTGACAATCCTGCTGGCGCGCTCCAGCGGCGACCGCTCCGTCCTCGCCGGAACTCCAACCCAGCAGACGACACCAAAGAAATAACGGTATCCGCTGGCGCCGACCACTTGGGCCGGTTACCAACGCCTGAACGCGCTCTCGCCAAGCTCTGTGGCAACAGCTCATCCCGAGGCCGGTCCGCGGACGCCGGCAGGACAACCATGATCCACGAGATCCTTCCCGTCGGCATGCTCCAGTGCAACTGCTCCATCCTCGGTGACGAGACCTCCGGCGAGGCCATCGTCATCGACCCGGGCGACGACATCCCGCGCATCGTCCAACTGCTCGAAAAACATCACCTCACCGTCAAGCAGATCCTCATCACGCACGCCCATATCGACCACATCGCCGGAGCAGCGCGCCTGAAGAAACTTACCGGCGCGCCCATCCTCTATAACCCGCGCGATCTTCCGCTAGTCAAGATGATGGACATGCAGGCCGGATGGCTGGGCATGCCAACGCCAGAGGTCCCCCAGCCCGACGACACCCTCGAAGAGGGCCGCATCATTACCCTGGGCAGCGGGCTGGTAGCCCGAGGCTTTAGCCTCGGGTCTCCCGCGGTAAAGGACCACCAAAGGGACCTGGCTTTAGCCCCGGCAAGCCCCATCACCGGCATCATTCTGGCGACGCCCGGTCACACCCAGGGCAGCGTCTGCCTCTACCTGCCGGAGAAGAATCTGCTGCTCGCCGGCGACACGCTGTTCGCGGGATCGGTGGGCCGCACCGACCTTCCCGGCGGCGACACCCGCGCGCTGCTCAAGTCCATCCACGACAGGCTGCTGCCCCTGCCGGACGCGACCATGGTGATTCCCGGCCACGGGCCAAACACCACCATCGGCGAAGAGCGCGACTCCAACCCCTTCCTCCAGTAGTGTTTGGTCCGTCGAATTGAGCCCGTTTCGTTAAGGGCACGGCTTCAGCCGTGCCGTAAAAGCCAGTAGAAATCGTGGGGCTTTAGCCCCTGAGGTACGCGTTTCGCTGGTTCGACCGCTAATTGCTGCTGCCTAGAGCCAGCGGCACCGCAACCGAAGGCCTGACCAGGCTCGGGTTTTTCCATGACAATTCATGTGCCTCAACTATCAATTAATTCAAAAACATCTAGACAATAATAAATCTATAGAATGAACTATCCAGCCCGGATGTTTATTACTTATATTCATCCAAAGCTTCAACGTTTTCCACCGCGGATAAGTCGATTGTGGCCCGCCGAATGCCCTCCTCAAACTCGTCCGCAGGACCAATCAGGCTGACCACAATCCGGTTCCGTTCAGCCATCCCGTAGAACCATCCGGGATGCGTCAGGACCCCGCGCTCCCGCACCAGCCCTTCCGCGCAGTCTCGCTCGCCGGCACACCGCGGCAGGGCCATCACCGTGCTCCACCCCGCATCCGCCTCCAGCAGTTGCAGCAGTTCGGGCGACTCCTCCGCAATCCGCCGCAGGGTGGCCAGGTTTCCCCGCGCGCGTTCCAGTATCTGCGCCTGGAGCACCCCGCACCCCGCCAGCCAGCCCGGCAACGCCAACTGCACCGGCGCGTTCATCGAGAGGAACGTATCGGCCACAATCTCCAGCCGCGCCAGCGCCTCGGCCCGCAATCCCGCCGGCCCCAGCGTGGCGATCCACGCCGCCTTCATCTGCGGCAGCCCGGCAATCTTGCTCAGCCCGCTCAGCACAAAGGTCAGCGCCGGATGCTCCCCACATGCAAAACTCCGCGTCGCGGCAGAAATACCCGGTTCTGAGATAGGCCGGGACTGGTAGCCCAAGGCTTCAGCCTTGGGTCTTCCCGGCACAACCGCCATAGCGTCAACACGGGCTTTAGCCCCCGGGACATGCTCTCTGCCGCTTCCGGCCCACACCGAATCGCGCAGCGGATAATCCTCGCGCAGCGGATAATCCAGGAACACCTCGTCCACGATCAGCGCCAGTCCCCGGCGCGCACACAACTCCGCCAGCATTTCCCTCTCCGCCGCGCCGGTCCAGTGCCCCGTCGGGTTATTGGGATGGACTACCAGCACCGCGCGGCTCCGCGGCGTGATCGCACGCTCCAGTTCGGCAACGTCGATCGACCAGCCGTGGTCGTAGAACAGTGGATACGCGCGCAGCCGCACATCGTCCAGGTCCCCGAGAAAATCGAACAGCGGGTAGCTTGGCTGCGCCACCAGCACCTCGTCGCCCGCATCGCACAGCAGGCGGAACAGGAAGCTGTAGCTCTCGCTGGTGCTGGTCGTCAGCACCAGGTTATCGACCGAAATATCGGCTCCATGCCCCGCGTAGTACCCCGCAACCGCCTCGCGCGCGCTCCTCATCCCACGCGGATCGGGATCGTAGACCAGCGCCCGCGGATCGGCCAGCGGCCGCAGCAGCGCCTCGGCGTCATACGCAAACCCGCACCGTGTCGGATTCGAAATCGTCAGGTCGTAGATGCGCCCGCCGGACGCCCGCGCCTCGCGCACCGCCGCCGCATAGCTGCTCTCGCCCACATCCCACGAAGTCCGCGCAGAAAATCGACTCACAGGTCTATGCTAGAGCATCCGCCTCGCTCCGCCATTCCCCAACCTACTCGCTGGCAAGCTTAGTCGCCTTCACGCGCGTGAGCGCGTCCAGAACCGCACGAAGTGCCTTCTACAGCCGGTACGCCTTGCGCACCAGGTTGACGGCCAGGTCCTTCACCACCTCGAACGCCTCGGCCTCGTCCAGGCGGCCTTCTGTCACCAGTCGCGCCAGGAAGGCGCTGTCCACGCGCCGCGCAACATCGTGCCGCGCCGGAATCGACAGGAACGCCCGCGTGTCGTCGTTGAAGCCGACCGTGTTGTAGAAGCCTGCCGTCTCCGTCGCGGTCTCGCGGAAGCGCATCATGCCCTCCGGCGAATCGTGGAACCACCACGGCGGCCCCAATTTCACCGCCGGGAAGTGGCCGGCCAGCGGTGCGAGTTCCCGCGAAATCGTACTCTCGTCCAGCATGAACAGGATCAGCGTAAAGTTCGGCTCGTTGCCATACTTCCCGAGCAGCGGCCGCAGCGCGCGCACATACTCGGTCGCCGCGGGAATGTCGGCGCCCTTGTCGCGGCCGAACTTCTCGTACACCAGCTTGTTGTAGTTGCGGACCGCGCCCGGATGCAGTTGCATTGTCAGCCCGTCCTCGACGCTCATACCGGCCATCTCCGTCAGCATCTGCGCCTGGAAAAGTTCCACGTCGCCCGGCTGCGTTCGTCCGGTAAAGATGCGCTGGTACAGGCGTTCCGCCTCCTGCAGCGAAAGGTCGGCCGTCTGCGCGGTCAGGTGGCCGTGGTCCGTCGCGGTAGCTCCGTTCTTCTTGAAGAACGCCCGGCGCGAACGCAGCGCCGCCAGGTAACCCTTCCAGTCGGAGACGTCGATCCCGGAGACTTCGCCCAGCTTCTTCAGGTTGCCCTGGAAGCCCATGTATTCCGCATCGACCACCGCGTCCGGCCGGAACGTCGGCAGCACGCGGCCTTTCCATCCCGAGGCCCTGATCGCCTGGTGATATTCCAGCGAATCGAACGCCGCGTCGGTTGTAGAAAGCACTTCGATGTTGAAGCGGTCGAACAGCGCGCGCGGCAGGAATTCGGGCGTTTGCAGCTTCTTCGCAATCACCTCGTAAAATTCATCAGCGTTCGCGGGCGACAGCCGGTCGTTCAGGCCGAAGAGCTGGCTCAATGCATAATCCAGCCACAGCCGCGTGGGCGTGCCGCGAAACAAGTAGTAGTTCCGGGCGAAGATCCGCCACACTTCACGCGGGTCGGCGTTCTCCTTGCCATCCACCTGCGGGATGCCCAGCGACTCGAGCGAGATCCCCTGCGAGTACAGCATGCGGAAGATGTAGTGGTCGGGCTGGATGAAGAGCGCAGCCGGATTGGGAAACGGCTTGTTCTCGGCAAACCAGCGCGGATCGGTGTGGCCGTGAGGCGAAAGGATGGGCAGGTCGCGCACGGTTTCGTACAACTTCGCAGCCATCGCGCGTGTGGCAGGTTCAGCAGGAAAAAGCCGGTTTCGATCGAGCATGGGGTCCCTTACTCCTCTTGATGCGGCGCTCGTCCGGCCTTCTCATTTGTTCTGGCGTTCGTCGGAAGTCCCAACCCCACGCCATCCGGTTCTTGCTCCGACAGACAAGTCTACCGACCGGCGAAACATCCGGTCAACCCGCAAGGAGAACCGGTAGAGGTACAGTTTGCATTTGCTTTGAAAGGGCGCGGCTTCAGCCGCGCCGATGAGTGCCGTGAATTGACAGGGCTTTAGCCCCCGAGGGAAGGCTCGCGTGTCAAACTGCGCCACTACCGGAGGATCAGTCGGAGTCGTCCGTCGAGGAAGATGCCCCATCATAACTGTTCCTGCGCCGTCGCGGGTCGAGCAGCCCATATCTCACATACGTGTACGCCATCACATAAGCCAGCCACGCCGCGAATGCCAGGTCAAGGATCACCGGATGATGCAGCCCCGCAAAGGCAAGCGATGCGAGCACGACAAACACGCCGGAAATGACAAGTCGCCTTCTCCGGCCGCTGCGTCTCCGGTGCCGGCTCCAGGGCAGGGTCAGCGCCACCAGGAATGCGGTAAACGCCACCACCGCCGCTATGCCCAGCGCAACCTTGAAGATTTCGTACCCATCCAGGTCGGCGTCGACTCCCTGAAATCGCAGCAGCAGGATCGGGTACTCCCACATGCCGGCATAGAAACCCGCCACGCCCCCCAGCGCCAGGGCGACAACCGCATAGACCATCCGCGCCGGCAAACCTGTTGCGCTCATGCGGTAAGCATAGTACGGCGAAACCGGATCGCATCGAGATTCTGCGGCTTGCCTCGCCGTCACGACTCAAGCTCGACAAGGCACATCAACTTACTTGGGCGGCGCAAACTCCAGCGCTACCGGAGTCTGCACGGCAACCGCGCTGCCGTCGACCAGGTAAGGATGATACGTCCATTGCTTTCTACGGCTTGATCACAATCTTCATCGAGTCCGCCCGCGGGTGCGAGGCCAGATCGATCGCTGCAACCGCCTGCTCCAGCCCGAACCGGTGCGAGATCAGCCGCGTCAGGTCGAAGCTGCCGTCGCGATAGCCCCCGAACACCAGTTCCGCCACCTCGTCATTCATCGCGACCGACGAAGAGTAGGACCCCATCAGCGTCTTCTCATCCATGCACACGGCCGCCGGATCGAACGGCGCTTCGCCGTGCTGCGTCGACGCGAACAGCATCACCCGCCCGCCCGGCCGGATCGCCTGCATCGCCGTCGCAATCAGCGCGTCCGCACCCACCGCCACCAGCACCACGTCCGCGCCCCGACCCTCGGTCGCAGCCTTTGCCGCCGCCACCACGTCGCCGCGAGCATCCAGCGGCCAGTCCAGCCCGAACTTCGCTGCAATCGCATGCCGCTCCGCATACAGGTCGCTGGTCAACACCGTCGCGCCCGTTCGCCGCGCCAGCGCCGCCAGCAGAATCCCGATCGGGCCCTGGCCCATCACCAGCACCGTCTCGTCCGGCTCCAGGCTCAGCAGCCGCACCGCCTTGAAGCAGGTATTCACCGGTTCGATAAACGACGCCTGCTCGAACGGAATGTCGTCCGGAATCCTCACCAGCCCGCCGGTCGCGACGATCCAGTCCATCACCCGGATATACTCGGCGAACCCTCCGCCCGCGGGCGCAAAGCCTGCCGTGCATCCGACCTTCTTGTACGTCTCGCACTGAGCGTACGTCCGCTTGCGGCAGTAGTAGCACTTGCCGCACGGAATATGGTGGTATGCCATTACGCGGTCGCCAATCTCAAACCCGGCAACCCCTTCCCCCACCATCACGATCGTCCCCGCCATCTCGTGCCCGAAGATCCGCGGCGCACTGTGTGAGCCGGAATGAATCTTCTTCAGATCCGTCCCGCAGATGCCGCAGGTGTCGATGCGCACCAGCACCTCGCCGCAGCCCAGCATCCCATCCGCGTTCAGTGGCACCGGGACCGTCTGTACTCGCACATCGTCGATCCCGCGATACACCGCTGCCCGCATCGTCGCCGGGATCGTCGGCAGCGTCACGATCGGCTTCGCGCTGATCTTCGCCGCGCTGATCTTAGCCGCGCTGATCGGATCGCAATTGATCTTGTCCGCCGCAATCCTCGCCGCGCTGATACTGTCGGCAGCAATCCGCTCCGCGCTGATTGCCGCTGTTTGGATCGGCGCGGTGCGAATCCGCGCTTCCTGCCCCCGCCCGTCCTTCAACCCACCCGGTCTCACTGGATCCATTGAAATCTTTCCGTCCCTCGCCATGCTTCAGGCTCGCTGTCAATCCAAGTCTAGCTCGTGCCGCAGCGCTTCCGTCAACGCATGGATGGCCTTGTTTGAGTTTCTGGCCAATGCACGCACCTTGCCCCACATGGCCGGCCGCATTGCGGCATGCAGGGCAAACGCCCGCTCGCGAAACTGGCCATCCGCCGTTACAAATTGCGCCAGCTCACCCAACTCGAAATCCGCTTCATCCGAAATTGCCTTGACCGCGCGGAACCCCAGGCCATGCGCTTTGGCCAGCCGACACACCGTGGCCGCCTCCATATCCACGGCGACCGCGTCGTAAACGATCCTCAACTCTTTCTTCTCCGCTACGTTCGCAATCCTGTCCACCGTCACCAGAACGCCATCGAATCTCAGGTCCACAAACCTCTCTCTGGTCTTGCGGTCGATCACCACTCCCGCCCGCACCACGTCGCCCACCCTCAGCGCCGGATCGCACGCCCCCACCAACCCGACCGAAATCAGCTCCGTCACCTGGAACGCGCGCGCCGCCTGGACTGCCCGCGCCGCCTGCTCGCCACCCATCCCCGCGCACGCCACAACGTCCCGCCCGTTGCTGTAGACAACAAGATTTCCAGCCCTCTCACTCTTCCAGCCCCTCACCAGCTCCCTCACCTCGCGAGGCAGTGCCGCGATAATGGCCACCGGCGGCTTCATTGTGCGGCCCTCGCAAACGGCGGCGCATATCCATGTGCGACGAACCACTCAATCGCCGTGCGCATCGCGTTATAAATGGGCAGCACCTGGAACCCCAGTTCACGCTCCGCCTTCGCCGACGAGGCAAACATGAACTTCTTCGCCATGTGCACCTCCTCGACGGTCGCGCGTGGCTCTTTCCCCAGCAGCCGCCCCGCAATCATCTCGTCGAAGAAAGCGAACGCCAACGCAACCGCATGCGGCACCTTGATTGTCGGCGAAGGCAGCCCCGTAATCGCAGACATGCGATCCAGAATCTGCTTCAGCGTCAGATTCTCGCCGCCCAGAATGTAGCGCTCGCCGGGCGTCCCGCGCTCCAGCGCGACCACGTGCATGCGCGCCACCTCCGAGACATCAACCAGGTTCAGGCCCGTATCGACGTACGCGGGAAACTTGCGATTCAGGAAATCCACCACGATCCGCCCCGTCGGCGTCGGCTTGGCATCGCCCGCGCCAATCGGCGTAGTCGGGTTCAGAATCATCACGTGCTGCCCAGCCTTCGCCGCTGCAATCGCCTCCTGCTCCGCCATAAACTTCGAGCGCTTGTATGCGCCAATCATGTCGCCGAGTTCGACCGGCGTCGTCTCATCCACAATCGCGCCGTCCGTCTTGAAGCCCATCGTCGCCACGCTGGACGTGTAGACGACCTTCGCAATCCCCTCCTCGCGCGCCATGCGCAACAACTCGCGTGTACCGTCTACGTTGGCTGCGTACATCTCCTGCGGATCCCTCACCCACAGCCGGTAGTCCGCGGCCACATGCACCAGCACCTCGCATCCACGCAGCGCGGTGCGCAGCGACTCCGCCTGGCGCAGATCGCCCACCACCATCTCCGAAGCCATCCCTTCGATCGCCGCCAGCTTGCTCGTCGATCGCGTCAGCAGGCGCAACTCGGCGCCCGCAGCCGCATACGCGCGCGCCACATGGCTGCCGACAAACCCGGTCGATCCCGTAAGGAAGACTTTCATTGAACGATAATGCTACGCGCTGGACAGCAGGCTCAGTCCAGCTTCTCCGGCTCAATCTGAATATTCTTCTCGCCCGCCGCCTTCTTCTCCCAGTACTTCTTCACCCAGGCCTCGAAGGTCTTGCCCGCGGCGGTATCGCGCCCGCTAAACGCCAGCGCCGCAATATCCGAGTAGGCAATGTTCACCCGGCCCGCACCATCGCTCGGCATCATGCGCACCACCGAGTCCGCCAGCGTCTTCCCCGTGCGCCGGTCGTACAGGTACCCCTGCACCTTGCTGCCGTCCTTGCGTGTAATCGTAATGTCGCCGCGATAGTCGAACGCCTTTTCCAGCGCCTCGCGCACCTCGGCGTCGCCCGCCAACTCCGGCACCCAGCCCTCAAGCTGCTCGCGCTCGCGTCCCGCGGCAATCTCCATCTCGTCCGGGCTCTCATGCGCAAGCTGGTCCAGCTTTGCTGCTTCCTGCGTTTGCGTCGACATCATCAGTCTCCCGATACTCCCTGCAATTCCGAGTTCGTCTCATTCGCCGCGTCAACGCCGTCCGCAATCTGCACCAGCGGAGCCGTGTGCGCCGGCTTCCACTCGTTTAGCAGCTTCATCGCGCCGTCGTCCGCATAGGTGTCGAAAAAGATCGCCCGCGCCGTCTCCAGCAATCCCTTGATCGAGCCGAAGGTGTAGTTCACGCCGCTCGCCTCGTAGCCGGAATGCACCATGCAGTTCGCGCACTTCGGATTGCCGGACTCCGTCCCATAGTTCTGCCACTCCACCGTCTCCATCAGTTCCTGGAAGGTGTCAGCGTAGCCATCCTGCAGCAGGTAGCACGGCTTCTGCCATCCGAAGATCGAAAACGTCGGCATCCCCCACGGCGTGCAGGTCAGGTGCTTTTTGCCCATCAGAAATTCCATGAACATCGGCGACGCATTGAACCGCCAGGTCTTCTTGCGGTTCGATAGGATGGACCGGAACAGCTTCCGCGACCGCGCCCGGCCAAGGAAGTGCTTCTGGTCCGGTGCCTTGTCGTAGGTGTAGCCCGGCGACACCATCATGCTCTCGACGCCCACTTCCATCAGTTCGTCGAAGTGCGCGCGCACGCTGTTCGGATCGGCGCCATCAAA
>Ga0224555_1005168_pt1 | contig 11231 bp, 11 predicted proteins | sample 714S23034metaG_FD_180687 | JGI IMG/M metagenome (GOLD analysis project Ga0224555, IMG submission 180687) | Peat soil microbial communities from Stordalen Mire, Sweden - 717 S2 30-34 | ecosystem: Environmental > Terrestrial > Soil > Wetlands > Peat | place: Sweden: Norrbotten County, Stordalen...
AAAACTGCCGCATTCCCTCATTGCCGGCCTCGGAGTTCGGCAGGTAAATCTTCGTCGCAGTGCTTTGCAGAATCGCCGATGCGATCGGCGATTCCTTTACATCCGCCATGCTCTGCGTTGCGAGCAAAACCACCGCGCTCTTTTTCCGCAGCGTCTTGAGCCAGTCCTGAATCTTGTCCCGCCAAGCCGGATGCTTCAGGAAGAGCCAGGCTTCATCAATGGGAACGAGCGTCGGACTGCCGTCCAAGGCCCGCTCCATTCGCCGGAAGAGATAGAGCAGCACCGCCATGACCGTCGCTTCGCCATAGGAGCCGCTAAGCAGCGTCTCCATCTCGCAGACAACGAACCGCGCAGTTGTCAGACCGTCGTTGCGCGAGTCGAGCAAGCCTCCCAAAGCGCCGTCGATGACATACGGTTGCAAACCTGCTTTGAGCTTTTCATCTTGAAGATTGGCCTCAAGCTCAGTGAGTGTCCGCCGCTCCCGAGGTGCGCTGGCGAGCTGCTGCAAGGCGCGATGGATGGTGTTTCGTTCTCCCGGTCCGATGTCTACTTTCTGCATCCGCAGCACGGTCTCCACCCATTCCTGGCCCCAGCCGAACTCCGCTTCGTCGTCAATATCCCGAAGGGGCTGGAAGGACAGGCCGCCTTCGCCGATGTCATAGAAGCGCCCGCCAGCGGCCTTGCACAAGCCGTAGAGGGAATGCCCCTTGTCAAATGCGAAGACCTTGGCATTGGGATAGCGGAACCACTGAGCCACGAACAGAGCCAGGCTCACGGACTTGCCCGCGCCGGTTGGACCGATCAGCAGCGTGTGCCCAACATCGTAGTCGTGCAGGTTCAGGCGATACGGCACACCGCCTTGCGTGGCCGCATAAAGCAACGGCGGCGAATTCGGCGGCATCAGCGAAGAGGGATTCTTCTTCTCGCCCGCCCACACCGCCGAGATCGGCATCAGGTCAACATAGTTGCGCGTGTGCGCGATGACGCGGCGCACTTGTGCCACGCCATTCCCCGGCAGTGTGCCGAAGAACGCATCGACGGCATTGATGTCTTCGACCCGCACACCGAATCCGCGATTGATGAGTACCTTGCGGAATTCACCAATGATGTTCTCCAGGAACTTCCGGTCCTTGTGTTGCAGCACGATGGACGAGGACAGATAACAGAAATGCACGTCGCCCGAAGTTGCTTCCGCCAGCGCGCCGTCCGAGTCCGAGACCATCGTCATGGCGAATTGATTAAGTTGACCGCCACCGCTAGATTTGAAAACCTGATCCTTCAAGCCGCGCTGCTGAAACTTCCACTTCTTACCGATCTTTGCGATGATGCCCTGTGCCTCCGATGGGTCCATCAGAATCGCGCGCGTGTTCCAGCGGTATTCGCAAGGCACCGTGTCCAGCACCGACAGAGCGCCCGGATAGGTGGAGCGTGGGAAGGCATCGACCGACAGCGTACGAACGTGGCGGTCTCCCATCATGGTTTCGGTTCCGCCGCGGAGATCCTCCATCGCCAGCAGATCGTTGAGAAAGACCGGAATCTCCGGCTGAAGCACCGGCCCCTTGATGCCCGTCAGGCACCGGCGAAGATAGGTGAGCAACTCATCGTCCACGCGCTCGTAGCCATCGCCAAGGTTCGTGACGACAGCTTTCAAACGAGAGACAGGGAACTGGGCCGCGAAGACATCCTCAAATTGGCGAATCTTCGTTTTGAAGAATCGGAGCGCCTCAGCGCCCGCGTTGGCCCCTTCGCTGTGGTCAGAGTCCGATCCCGACATCATGAAGCCCGCGAGCTTCTCGGACGCGACCATCGGCGGCATATACGTCAGAGCCAGAAAGTATTCGTTCTCAAAATGGCTGCCCTCAAGGGCAAATTGCTCCCGCCGCTCACGGTCGATCAGGGCGGTGACAGCATCGGGAAAGGCGCCCTCGAGAGCATAGCCGCTCGAGAATGAGCGGAAGGAATCGACCTGAATCATCCATCCGCTTCCAAGCCGCAAAATCCGGTTCAAGCGCCGCGCAATCGCCGCCATCTCAGCATGAGTGGCGGATTGAAGATCGGGTCCTCGGTACTGCCACGCCGCGAGCAGCGACCCGTCTCGCTGCAACACAATTCCGTCATCGACCAGCCCAAACCACAGGAGCAGGTCCGCCAATCCTGTAGGCTGTTTCCTCGTCTCTCCAAACACTTCTTACCTCCAGCCACGCTTCGGCGTCTTGCCAAAGCCGGTGACCCCGCTTTTCGCGGGGTAGAAATCTTTGTATTGCAGGTGACGGCTGTAGACCTTCCGCATCATCGGATCGGCCTTGCCGATCCTCGCCAGGACAATGACAATCGTCCAGAAGCCGATAATCGCCAGCAGAAACGAGACGAAGGTCATGACACTCACAGCCATCATGGCCGCGCCCAGCCCGGCCATGATGACCATCTCCCGGTCGCCGCCCAGGAGTTGCTGCGGTCTGCTCAACGAAGTCCGCATAATGGTTTGCTCCGGTTCGTTCATCGTTCTCTCCAATAGCGGGGGATGGCTGAACTTGCTTCCATCCCCGCTCCGGTGATTCCAGTTGTTACCCTCTCACAACGAGCGCGAAAACAGGCTGGGCAATTGTATGAACCGGCTGCGACAGCGAAATCTCCGCGGCCTGCCCGATGAACGACGACATTACCTGCGCAGCGAAGACGACGCAGCAGACGGCAATGCCGACATGCAGCAGCCGTTTCATCGTCTCGCCCATCTCGCCGCCGGCAAAGGCCAGCGTCGCTCCAAGCGCCACAATTGCGACAACAGAAATGGCATAGGCTACCGGCCCGGTCAACGATGTAACCAGCGTCGTCAGCGGGCCTTCCCAGGGCAGGTTTGTTCCGGTTTCAGCCGCGAATGTGCCACCCGAACCCGCCGCCAGCGCGAAGCCGAGCATGAGGGCCATCTGGGCCATTCGCTGCCGCCTTGCAAGAAAACTACACATCTGATTCATGGAATTCCTCCGAGTGCCCTCCGGCACAGTTGAGCGAAAGGCATCTGTCACTGGCAGCCTCCCACGGTTAAAGATCAGCTCTGCCAACACCGCCCAGAGCCACGACAATCAAACTTGCGTCATCAGGTAGCGCCCGTTCTCATACCCGGTAACGACGGCCACCTCTTGAACCTTCCGGCCAGCAATCGGATCGTTGACTACCGAAATGACAAGATCGACGGCGCTCCCGATCATGCGCTGTTGCGGTGCGTCCGTCGCCTCCCGCACCAAAGCCTCCAGCCGGTCAAGCGCTTCCGTGGCACTGTTGGCGTGGAGCGTCGAGACACCGCCCGGATGCCCTGTGTTCCAACTCTTGAGCAGCGGCAGAGCGGCGGCTCCGTCTCGCACCTCTCCCACAACAATCCGGTCCGGCTTCAGTCGCAGCGCCACCTTCAGGCACTTCAACTGATCGAACTCCGTTGTCGCCAACATGCTCAGGCTGTTTGCGGAATCGAGTAGAAGTTCCTGCGTGTCCTCGATCACCAGCACGCGATCGCCAGGTGTCAGCGCGCCAATTTCTTCGAGAATGGCGTTGGCAATCGTCGTCTTGCCAGCGCCCGTGCCGCCGACGATCAGGATGTTCTTGTGGGCAATAATCGCCTGCTGAATAACCTCAAGATGGTCAAGGGTCTTCACCGTGGCAATGAAGTCCTCCTGCTGAGAGCGCCGGTTGCGCGGATCATCCTTCGTAGTGAGAATGCCTTGCCGCTGGAGGTCTTTGAGACTTCGCTTCTTGTCCGACTTGACGCGGATGGCAAACGACGGCGACGGAACCACCGGCTCGATCAACCCGGCAAAGCGGTACTTCCAAATAGGGAGCTGCGTCTCCAGGACGGGCCGCATCTCCGTCACCGTCGTCTTTTGCATCGAGGCAATCGTCATCATTGCCCCGCGTGCCTGCCGGCTTGAAAGCTCGCCCACCTGCTCGAAGGGCGAGCCGGTCCGCTTCACCCAGATGCGGGAATCCTCGTTGACGAGGATGTCCTCAAGGCCGCTCGACCTGTCGAGCAGGCCAACAATCACCGGCCCCAGCTCATCGCGCAGCTTCTCTTTGAGCCGTTCCTGCTTTTCGTCCGAGTGCGAGTCCTGGTTCATCGACCCCTCAAATCCACCTTCAATCCGGCGTTGCCTTCACCTCGTACAGCGATGTACATTGCAGTAGACGTATCGTAACACCAATCCGGGGGAGTTTGGCAAATCATATTTTCGGTTGGGGGAATTGCGGCATGGACAGAACGCTCGTTGCGGTCCAAAGAGTGCTTGCCGCGCTTGACGCGCCGGCCTACGACATCGGCATTTTAAGCGACCGGGGAATGCTCCCCGGTCTATCCAATCTGCCCGCGGAGAGCGTTCTCTCCCGGCTCCCGCTCCTCAAGGGCCACAATGCGCGCGGGGCGCACATCTACATCCGGCCAGCGGGAGAGCACCGCTTCACCGTCCTCGACGACCTGAAATCTGATTCTGTTGCACGGCTCGCCGCCGACGGCCTTGAGCCGTGCGCCGTGGTTGAAACCAGCCTTGGCAACTTCCAAGCTTGGCTGAAGCACGATGATGTGTACCCGGCGCCTCTGTCCACATTCATTGCCCAGACCCTCGCAAAGCGGTACAGCGCCGACCCCAGCGCGGCTGATTGGCGGCGCTTCGGCCGTCTCCCAGGATTCACCAATTGCAAGCCTAAGTACCGCAAGAGCAACGGCCTCTATCCCTACGTTTTGCTGCAAAGCGCGACCGGAGTGCGGTACCGACAGGCCGCCTACCTGCGGCTGGAAATGACGAAACTCTACCAACTTCAGGAGCAGGAGCGGGAAGCGCGCGCCGCGCAACACCACGCCGTAGCATATCCCGCTACAGGAAGGCCGTCTCACTCATGGCTCTCCCTTGAGCGTTTCCGCAACGCGCCAAAGTTCCACGACCGGGCCGCCGCCGCCGACCTCGCCTTTTGCGTCGCCGCATTTTCACTGCGGATGCCGGAGGATGCGATTGCCAAGACCCTCGACAGCCTTTACCTCTCCCGCGACCCCAACCCCTCCAGGAAGGCTGCCTACATAAAGCGCACAATGGCGAAGGCGAGATCATGGGCACAACGCTAGGCTCCATGCGGGTGTCGAAACCCGCGTCCGTTTACCAACTCTGCCCGCCGCCTGTGTCTCCTCTGGTCCGGCCCCTTCCCGCCGCGGCGAGACCTCTGCATTCCCGACGGCTGAATGTGAGGAGTTTGAACACGCCGCTCCAATTCAGTGTGCCTTTCTGTTTGCGTTCAGCGTGCCGCGCTCAAAGCACCCACGCCCTGCGGACGCACGCTCTCCCTCCAGAGATTCGAGCCTTTCAGATGTGGACTCCTCCCCCGAGGCAAGCTCGTGTCCCCTTCCACAAATCTCTTCCACTCGCCTTGGGAGTGGGCCGCGACGGCACACCCTCCGGGCAAGCATGTACCGCATCCAGCGGACAAACTTCAAAAAAGGAGCTACAAACCATGTTCAACAAAGTCATCCTCATCGGCCGTCTCGGAAAGAATGCAGAAGTCAAAACCGCGCAGAACAAGAAGGACTACGCCGTCCTCAGCATCGCCACCAGCGAGAGCTGGAAGAACGACAAGGGCGAGTACGAAACCCGCACCGAATGGCACCGTGTCTACGCCTGGGGCAATCTCTCCAACTTCGCCAAGACGCTTCAGAAGGGCCAGCTCATCAGTCTGGAGGGGAAGATCAAGTACCGGACGGTCGAGGAAGATGTAGAGGGTAAGCTGTTCAAGCACACCATCGCCGAGATCCACGCTTCCAGCATGAGGCGCCTCTCGAAAGTTGAGGCCGCCGACGATCCAACCGACGGCGCGGACGAAGAGTAGTCCTATGATATTGCCGGGTTAGCATTGCTAACCCGGCATCCAAATCACAACGTCCCAATAAGCAAAGTTTGACTTTCAGCTAACACCCACGAAAATAGCTTCGGCATATCACGCCATTCTTAGAACGGGAAATGGACCAACTAGCTTAAGTCCAGTCTGCGGGAGATAGATGGCACCACATTCTTCTTCCTCCATCCGGAGTAACACGGAAAGATCTGAAATGTTATAGCTGAGATCTGAAGTGTGGAGCTTAATCAAATCACGCATCAACGTTGGGGACTCGATTGGAATTGCCAATTCAGGAGGTTCTTGCGTGGTGTATCCCATTTTTCCAAAATTGATGCGCATATACCTGTACTGCGTCAGGGTAATAGTCCCCAGTTGCTTTGCACGTTCTAGCAGCGCCCCCATTGATACCTTCCAGATTCCCTTCAGAAGCGCAAGAGTTTGAATTCGAACGTTTCGTAATTTTGATCGGATATCACGTTCAGGAAGCAAAAACTCGGCAGCGAAGCGATTTGCTTCTTCTTCCGCATCCTCGATTTGCTGGCTGTGCATAATCAAATGCCCGAGTTCATGCGCAAGCGTCCAGCGATATCGATCACCCGGAACATGCTCATCTGTATTCATCAAGACTATAGGGGGGTGACCTGGAACCCATTCACTAACTGCATCCATCCTGCGACTGCGAAACTGATGCTGAACAACAATTACGCCTGCATCCTCTAGAGTTGCAGTCAAATCCTTGATTGGACCATCTGGAAGCTGCAATATTGCTCGCACTTTCTGCGCAATCAGCTCTGGGGTGCCATGTTCTTCTACGTTCATGCGCACTAATTCGATTGCAGGCTTTATGTTGCCTGCCAAAAGCAATTTGTCCATCCGCATTCTGGTCAGATTCAATACGGCATGAATCCGCTTTAGAACTTTTGAAGGCATGTCACTACGCTTCCGATGGAAAAATACCGAGGCATTGAAACCAAAGATACGATCTTGCTCAAAAAAGAATGTCGGTGGGTAGTGTGTCGCACCTGCCAATGCCACTATTTGTTCCTGGGTTGGACGCGCGACTCCGCCTTCGAGTTTAGACAGAACAGCCTGAGGGATCTGACTATTAGCAGATAGCTCAGCCTGTGTCATCTCTCGCGATTCCCGTGCGATCGTTAGCATTGCTGGATTGAATTGCTCCATATTACTACTCACTTCCTGAACCAAATGCCTTTTGCTCAAATCCATTTCTGATTTCGATCTTGGTACGTCTGGGTGCTGCCGTTTTGGCAGTTTTGGGCATTATTACCGGAGTTTGCACAGGAACTTCAGCAAGCACAATGACAAATTCCAGCCGCTTAGCAGGGCCGAAACGCATAAGCTCTACTGATTTGAGTTTCTGTTTCATCTCGTCTAGTTCAAAACCCACGACGAGCAAAAGCTGATCTGGCATGAAATCAAACTGCCCTTGCATCATTTGTTCAGCCGTCATAGTCGGGATATTTGAAGGAAGACGATTGCCTCCGAGTTGCTTGTACCAAAGCACGCAACCATTGAGCGAATGATAGGTAGTATTGTTCTTCTCGAAGAAGTCTGACCCCTTAACGCCATCAAAGTCGCCCTTTGCTTCATCAATGACGAAAGAGTTGAGAACATCGGCCGAGCACCTACCGTTGAACGCCAGACGGTCCTCTGGACTTAACCGATTAAAGCGGGATACTCCTTTCTTCATGACGCGCCATATTCGATCCTTGTGAGGAGAAAGTTGACTATGAGCCCAATCTTGTGTACCCAAACGCGCCATGCAAAAGTACCTCCTACAAGTACTTGTAGGATAATCGCGCATATTTGTCAATAAATATTCTGAAAATATTCACCTTTGACTGGCCCATCGATTTTCGAGCGCTTCAGCCTGAGAGACGAACTTTTTGGGGCTGAGTTTGGCCAACTGGCCCAAGTTGTGCAGTTTCCAGCGGATGCCGGGCAACTCGGCAAGATGCGGAATTCCCAGTAGGCTCCAGTCCGGCTGGTTGCGGACAAATGACATAAGGAACTTGCGCTCATCCGCATCCAGATCGTATTGAAGCTCATGGATGAGGCGTTCCCGCGCCGCAATCAATTCGCTCAACTCGACCGGCTCGGCTGTCATTCCCTTGAAGGTGTGCTCATACTCCTGACTGATGTCGCGGACAGACGGGAATAGTACTTCATGCACCGGGCGATTGTGGCAGGCCAGGTAGACGACGAAAGCGCGGCGGATGGCAGGTGTAATGCCTTCATGAGCGAAAAGCTGCAAGCAGTCGAACAGATCCCGCGGATGCTGTCGGTCCATCGCGGCAACGAGCTTGCCTCCATACATATCTTCGAGCGAGACAACAGGCAGTTCGAGATCGGCCAGCAGAACTTCGCTCGCCCTGGGCGAGAGCGACGCATTGCGAACCGGATGCACGGTTCCACGCATCACGAAGTTCACCTCGACTTTCAACTCGACGTTGCCGCGCCTCACCAAGAGTTTGGTTTCGCCTGCATCCGCGGATGCAATGGTATGCGTCAGAAATCCCCGCGTCGTCAACCGCTCTGCGGCGCTCCTGATTGCTTTGTTGATGCTGGCCAACGCCTCTTCCCGTGGAAGTGTGTAGTCGGGAAAGACCAGATCGAGATCGACGGAGAGGCGCGGCATATCACGCACAAAAAGGTTGATGGCCGTGCCGCCCTTGAGGGCGAAGATGCCATCCGCAAATACAATGGGCGCGACCTGCGTCAGCAGCCTTACCGTATCGAGATAAATTTGGTTCATGGCTTGAGCACCAGTAGACCATCAGCGGAGCGGGAAACCCAGGGCCGTTCGCTGCCGGTCGGCAGTTCCGCCGGATCAAGTTTCTTGATCCACGGGAGTGAGAATTCGCACCCCAGTTGCAGGCAGAGGCGCACTGTCTTGACGTTCGTGCAGCATTTCAGCAACTCGCGCAATACATCGGCGCGAAGGTTGTAGGCGCTCTCCATCAGTTCTTTTGCCTCCTGAAGCGGCTGGCGCACACCGACTTCGCTCAACAATTCCAGCATCGCACGCTCTGGCGCGGACGCCAGCGGACCATCTGGGCGATCTTCAAATGGCGCGACATGTAGCAACTTGTCCGGTGGCTCCGCAAAGAGGCGTTTGCGGTGATATTCCGCCGGAAATCGTTCCGTAAACCAGGGTGGCAGCTTGGCCGCCACCGAACCGTACAAATGAAGCGTCTCCTGCTGGGCAACGTAGTGGCGCACGCCATACCAGTTCAACGCGGTCTTGCCGCCGACGTGGAATCCGGGGATCATACGCTCCAAAAGTCGAAGGGAAGGGTGGAGTCCGGGAGCTTCGCCCTGCCGCACAAACACCCCCCTTGCCAAACGATTCAGCCATCCAGCACGGACATAATGAACGGCAAGATCAGCGGATATGCCCAGGCTGGCGAGATCCTCCGATGTAACCGGAGTCCCTGCTACCGTTCGCGCATAGAGGCGATTTAGTATGCTCTTCCCAGTCGTAGCCATGCTGCGATTATAGGCACAATATCAAACCGCGGTCAATTTGATACTGCATTGAGTGTCGTAGTAAGACTACGATAATCAACACTATTCCAATTTTGGTCGGTGGCAGTTCTACTCGGCCACTGTAAGAATCACAGATGCTTTCCCAGCCAGTACCCCAGGAAGAGAAGACCAAACCCGCAGAGAAGGCCACCGGCAAAGACGCTCCACAGCAGGTAGCTCCAGGCTCCGAGTAGCTTGACCCGGAAATCCCGCGTCACGGCTGCCAGCGCGTCTTGGGCGTTGCGAATTGCCCCGTCGAGCGCGCCCTTCAGCCAGCCATCCATCTGCTTTTGCGACGTTGCTAGAGCTTGCGCCAGACTAGATTCGATGATGGTGCGGATGACGGCGGCGAACTGCTGCCGCGTCTCCTCCGTGTAGCACTTAAGAATGGACTCCCCGGCGATGGAATCATGGAGGCTGGCCTGGACATCCTCCAGAAGTTGGCGCGTCGTTACCCCGGCATCTTCGATGGTCCCCTTCATCTGAGTCGCCGCGAAGTCGGCAATCTCGCGAGTCACGCCGCGGAGCCTGGCCTGTTCCGCCGCCGCATCGTTCAGTCCCTTCGCCACATTTTCGAGGGCACGGCACTCCACAATGCTCAGCTTGTAGCGGAGCCATTCGGGATCTTCCGGGTCCATCTTCGAGAACTGCTTGACCAGATCGAAGAGAACCCGTTCTCTCGCCTCCCCTTCGGGGAAGGCGAGATACACAAGGTCTTGAATCCAGGCGGATTTGTCGTTTACTGCCAAAGGGGCTGTGCTCATGGGAGGAGTACCTTTCTCGCTTCCGTGAACTGGCTGAAGGCGCGGAAGCGGTACGTTCTTGCCCGCAGGGTCATGTCCGGCGCTCTCAATTCCGGCACATTGGTTTTGCGCTCGCCCACGTCGCCGAGGGTGACGTTCATCGTCCGCATCATGCGCTGGAGATCGGGCCGTCTGGCGTCCATCCGAATTTCGACGGGCGCGAATGCCTCCCGAAAGGCAGCTACATCCTCCGCCAGCTTCGGATTCTCCCAGGACGACGCTACACCGTCCTGAAAATGATTGTGGACAATGACGTAGTCCACGGTGTTCTGCAATTCGCCGCCCCACTCGATTACCGACCGGGCGGAGGCAATGTCGGCATCAACCACGCCAACGGCCGTCCACCTGAGATCGAGACCGGACTCTTGCATCACCCGATAGAAGTCTCGGAACCACGGAATCATCCGATGGCCTTGTGCCGCGCCTAGGTCAGCCAGAATCACGTCGGCACTGGATTCCAGCGAGATTCCCAACAGCTTGTCGTAGGTCCAACTCTCCAGCGCCGGTAGTTTGTGCGCTCTGGAAAACAGAGCCTTGAAGCTCCCCTCCGCCTTATTGTCCGGGTCCATATCGAACAGTTCGGCAGTGTAGGGAGTGCTGGCATACCATTCTGCCAGGGTTGCCATGACGGTCGTCTTTCCCACCCCTCCCTTGCCGGCAATTGGAAAAACGACCCGTTTCGGTTTCATTTCCAGGGCGGCGCTCAATTCTCGCTCCGCCCCACAAAGATGCTCGGTTTGAAAACCTTCGTCGGTTTCAACCGCGCTTCCCGCTGGCGATTCAGTTCCGCTTCGCGATCCAGTTTCGCCATTGCCTCTTCTCTCTGTACCTGCCATGCCGGTTTCTCCTTGTCCTCTGTGCTTTCAGTGCTCAGGCCGCTTTCGCGGACCTTTGGTTGATAAACTTCTTTCCCCACCGCAGGGGGCGGGAGGTTCTTGGCCTTTCTTGAGATGCGCGCCTGTGTCCCCTCAATGGCTAGGTTTGCCGCTTTGCAGAATTGCTGGTATCCACCGG
>Ga0224555_1005169_pt1 | contig 11231 bp, 9 predicted proteins | sample 714S23034metaG_FD_180687 | JGI IMG/M metagenome (GOLD analysis project Ga0224555, IMG submission 180687) | Peat soil microbial communities from Stordalen Mire, Sweden - 717 S2 30-34 | ecosystem: Environmental > Terrestrial > Soil > Wetlands > Peat | place: Sweden: Norrbotten County, Stordalen...
CGCGAGAAAAACTCCGTCATCCAATCCAGGTCGTGATGGCTCATCAGAACCCATCTGCCGTAGCGCTCCACCAGCGGCCGTCCGCCTTTGGCGCCAATCCAGTAGGCAACTGCCGAGCCAAGATTGCAGCCCACGGCTCCAGCCGTCGCCGCCCAGAACAGGCTGAAGTGACCCTGATACGCCAGATAGCCGGCAAACGGCATGATGATTTCCGACGGCAGCGGGATACAGGCAGATTCAATTCCCATCAGCGCAACAATTCCGGCATAACCGCCGGCGTCGATAACATGGGTTACGAATTCAACCAGGAGGGCAATAATTTTTTCGCTCATTTGCGTACCCAGTATATAAGCCCATACAGAGGATTGATGCTTTTCGGCCGCGATACAGGCGGAAAAGAGAAGATGCACACGTCTGCATCTTCACTTTGCTAGGATGATGGAAGCGAGGTCACGCTGGATTTGAGTTCGAGGAGGTTCCATTGTCCGATATTTCCCCTGCTTTTCCGCCCGTTCCGTTGACGCTTGAAGGCTCATTCCTGCTCCACCAGTTTTTTCGCTTCGATTGGAAGGCTTGGCGCGCCCGTGCGGCCCCCGAACGAAAGAAGATTGTTGCGGATGCTACTGCCGCGCTGCAGCGTTTAGAGCGCGCCAACCCCAAAGAAACAAATCCGGACGCGCCGATTCAGACGGCGCTCTTCTCCCAGCTCGGCCACAAAGGCGATCTGATTCTCGTCCACTTCCGCGACTCGCTCGAAGCTCTCAACCAGGTTGAACTCGATCTGGCGCAGACGAAGCTGTACGATTTTCTCGATCTGCGTCACTCTTATGTTTCAATCGTCGAACTCGGCCTCTACGAATCCTCGCGGAAGACGTATGAAGCGGCCACGGCCAAGGGATTCGAAGCGCACACCCCGGAGTGGAACGCGGAAATCGCCGCTTCGCTCCAGCGTGGATCGGACGCCATGGCACCGCGCCTCTTTCCCACCGTTCCTGAAGCGAAGTACCTCTGCTTCTATCCCATGGATCGCAAGCGCGGTGAGCAGGTCAACTGGTACAGCGTCCCTTTCGCCGACCGCCAGCGCATGATGCACGAACACGGACTAATCGGCCGCCGCTACGGCGACGTGGTCAAGCAAATCATCTCCGGTTCGATTGGCATGGACGATTGGGAGTGGGGAGTAGACCTCTTCGCCGACGATCCCGTGGTCTTCAAAAAGCTCATCTACGAGATGCGCTTCGATGAAGTCAGCGCGGTGTATGCGCTGTTCGGACAGTTTTTCATCGGCGTTCGGCTGCCGATTGAGAAACTCGGCGGCTGGCTCGAAGGAAAGCTATGAGGTCGGCAATTATTGGATTGCATTTCGACTGTTCGAGTGGAACAATTGCAGCAAACTTGGGTCTTGTGGTCGAGGTAGCGCAATGCAGATGATTCATTGCCCGAACTGCGGGAAGCTGACTGGATTTAAGAGGTCGCTAGGGTTCGGCACCTTTTTCATCGTCGTGCTTACCGGCGGCCTCTGGCTATTGGCGATTCCATTTTATCCGTTGCGTTGCATTACCTGCGGGCTAACGCGCAGCTCAGCGGTCTTACACAATTTCGCCGCTTGGTATCGAAGCCTCAGCCCGCACGGCAAAACCTTTATGAACACCGCCGCAGGGATAATGCTGCTCCTTCTCGGTGTGATGTGGTTCAACGGAGCGCGGAACCCGGCGGCGCAGCGCAGTCAATCATCGCTGAGTTCAGCGCACTATAGCGGAGACGCCTCGGATGCGGGCAATGATGAGCCTGGCGCTGTTGCGCCCGTCGTCTACAGTGTTGCAGAAATCACCGGCGCTAAGAACCAGATACCAACGGGTACTGAGCTCACCGTCCGAGGAACGTTTTACCGACCAAGGTGGTGGCCAGCCGCCGAATACGGAGGAGACCCATGCTCGAAGCTATTAGCCTTTGGGACGGTGAGCGTCGAACACGGTGAGGCCAATCCTAGGGCCTATTGTCAGTTCTCGGCTGTGCTGCAGGACGAAGATGCGCGTCAAATCCGATGGCTGGAATGCGACATGAGCCCAGAAGAGCTGCGGGCTGCGATACAACAATACACTTATGGGAGCCGCGTGCAGGCGCATGGGACGTATGGCAGTTCGCTGGACTTTCAGGCTGGCGCCGGCCTTGTGGGACTGCCGGTCTTGGAGAATTGTACCTTGGAGCCTTTGCCGCCACGGTCGGCGCCTACAATGGAAGCGCCACGTCAATCATCATCACTAACAGCTGCGCCAGTTGATTCGCCCGTGCCAACTGAGAGGCCAAGTGAAGACGCTAATCCGAGCGCTTCCCGCACCACCCCAGACAAAGCTCACAACCAATTTGTCCCTAAGGACAATTCTCAACGAGTCTCGTCGGACGTTGTTGCGCTGGGCCAAACCTATGACGAAGTTCTGGCAATCCTCGGGCCACCCGCCTCCGTCACCATAGGCGCCAAACACGTCTATATCTATCCGCATCTCAAGGTCGTCTTTGTTGATAGGAGGGTTTCGGAAATCCAGCGGTTTTGAAACCAAGAAAGGAGAGAACTGACAAAAATGAAAAACCAAAACAGTCTAATCATCGAAAAATCGACCAGTAAGGCAAGAGAAATTCATATTCGCCTCTGCGCTGCAATGGCTGATCTGGACGCAACCGGGGTAATAACAAAGGGTAGCGATGCCGGTAGGCATTTACAAGATGCCCGGTCAGGGATGGATATTTTGCTGAAGATTCTTACGAGCGAAGTCAAGCCAGACTCAACTTTTGGGCTACAAAAGCCATTTGGGGTGAATACAAAAATCTAAAGTATGCAAAAAAACAAGCCAACCAGCAATCACACAGCGAAAATACCTCCACAATCGCCTCGCGGCCGTCTCGCTCCCGACCGCATCGCCGCCATTCTTGCAGCCCTCGACGAAGCCTACCCACATGCCGTGTGCGCCCTGACGCATAACTCGCCCTGGGAACTGTTGGTAGCCACAATCCTCTCTGCGCAATGCACGGATGTGCGCGTGAACATGGTGACGCCGGAGCTATTCCGCCGCTTCCCGACCCCGCAGAAAATGGCTAAGGCAACCCTGCCACAACTTGAAGCCCTCATCCGCACGACGGGATTTTTTCACAATAAAGCCAAGTCAATTCAGGGCGCGGCCCGCAAAATTGTCTCCAACTTCAACGGCCAAGTCCCGCAGACTCTAGCCGAACTTATCACCATACCCGGCGCGGCGCGCAAAACGGCCAATGTGGTTCTCGGCGTGGCATATGGCAAGGCTGAAGGCGTCGTTGTGGACACGCACGTCTTCCGCATCACGCACCGTCTCGGCCTGGCCAAAGGCGAGACGCCGCAAAAAGTCGAGCAGGAGTTGATGCGAATCCTTCCGCAAAGCTGCTGGATTGATTTCTCTCACCAGATCATCCATCACGGCCGCCAAATCTGCGAGGCGCGCAAGCCCAAGTGCGACCGCTGCAATCTCGAACAGCTTTGCAACGCCAAAGACAAGACCTGGCAATCCTGAATTCCGCTCCGTAATTTCATCTCGGCTGTTACAGTTAATTGCCTTCCGACGATGCACAATAAATGAATGAATAACGACCTGTGCAGTGTCAGCTATGTCCCCGATTCAATATGTCGGACTTCCGCCCGGTTTATACCACCCTACCGTACCCCACCCCCCTCCCCCAGTGGAGGCCGTCTTATGACCCTTGCTTCACTTGTAACCTGCATGAAATCAAATGATTACGGTTTTAACCTATTAACTGATCGGTAACACTAAACCTCGGATTTTGCCCATTTTTTAGCCCAAAAGGGCCTGGTTTTAACCGGAAAACGCCCTTTTTCATCCTCGCGCGCTTGGCGAAACCGATGTCTGCTGTCGGTAACCTATAATCTTGATTTTTCTCGCCTTGCAGCGCCGTCGATCATATGAGTTCGCTGCGCAAAACACGCACCACCGCAGCGATCAATCCCGGAATGTCGGATGGGTCGGCCTCCGCTGCGGGCGGCCAACCGAGTTCGCGTAGCGTCTTACTGGTAACCGGTCCAATCGAAACAGCCGGAACCAGGGCAATCGGCCACGCAACATTCGCAGCGCGCGCAGCTTCGGCCAGATGGGTTGCGCTGGAGCTACTGGTAAAGGTGACTGCGTCGATTCCGCTGCGAATAGCACTGCGCAGTTGCTCCGGCGCGGCTTTGGGCAGAACGTTGCAGTATGCGTCCACCACATCGACCGCGACGCCAGCAAGGCGCAATGATTCGGGAATCACATCACGGACAACGGCAGCCCGCGCCAGCAGAATTCGCTGGCCGGATGGCTTGCTTTGGAGCGTTTGCAGTAACCCCTCGACCAGGCTCTCCGCCACGTATGCTTGCGGGATAAAAGCAACCTTGAATCCAGCCTTGCGCGCTTCAGCAGCCGTCGATGCGCCCACCGCGGCCACCTTCAGCCAGGCAAGCTGTGACACCGAAATTCCCAACGCCGCCGCGCGCTCGACGAGCGCGTGTACCGCGTTGGCGCTGGTCAGGATGAGCCAATCGTAGCTTGCGAACTGGCGGAGAGCAGCATCCAGCGGCGTGAAACTGGCCGGCGGATGAATCTCCAGCACCGGAACCTCGACCGGCTCCGCGCCCAGCGCGCGCATTCCTTGGCTGAGCTTGCCCGCCTGATGCGCAGCGCGGGTCACCAGAATCCTGCGACCTAGCAGCGGCGGCAAACTCACTTCAAGCCTCCGGTGGTGGCAGCGGCAAGCAGCGGGCCCGCGCCCGCATCGATCAGCATTTGCGCCGCCAAGCGGCCTAGTGAGGCTGGGTCAGCGCCGGCATCAGGCGCGCGGTGCCGCGTCTCTCGATGATAGATGCGCACCGACTTGCCGGTCTCGGGACTAGCGACGACGGCAAAAATTTCGTCCCACAACTCAGGCCTGCTTCCCGTCACCTCACTCAAGCCTGTCCGGCAATAAATGCCGATCGGAACCTGGCAGCCTCCTCCGAGAGTCGCCAGCGCAGCCCGCTCAGCGGTCACGGCAAAGCGCGTCGTCGCGTCGTCGAGAAATGCAACCGCTGCGATGGTAACGGCGTCGTCTTTGCGAGTCTCAATACCCAACGCGCCCTGCCCTGCGGCAGGACAAAACTCTCGCGGCTCCATCCGCTCGCGCACCCACTCGGTCTTTTCTAGCCGATCCAGGCCCGCCGATGCCAGCAGAATCGCATCCACTTGCCCTTCTGCCATCTTGCGCAGCCGCGTGTCCACATTGCCGCGAAACTCGACGGTTGCGATGTCGGGCCGGAGCGCCTTCAACTGCGCTCGCCGGCGCTGGCTGCTGGTACCCACGCGCGCGCCCTTAGGCAACGCGGCGAGATTTTCATACATCACCGAGACGAACGCGTCTCGCGGGTCAACCCGCGGAGGCGTCGCGGCCAGCGTAAAGGGCTCCGGCAACTCCGTGGGCAAATCTTTGAGCGAGTGCACTGCCAGGTCCACGCGTTTGGCGGCCAGCGCCTCCTCAATCTCCTTGGTGAACATTCCCTTTGAACCAACCTGTGCGAAGGTGACCTCTTGCAGGCGGTCGCCGGTAGTCTTGATGATCGTAATCTCGACAGAATGGCCCTGGCCGCGAAGCAGCGTGGCAATGTGCTTTGCCTGCCACAAGGCCAGTTGCGAGCCACGGCTTCCGATGCGCAGGTTCATGGGCGTCTCGCCTCGCTGTTCTCGCTCAGGTGTGCTTCCTCTTCTTCGAAATTCGTTGCGCTCACTTGACTTGCCATAGTAGAAGGTTCCTGCTCGGCAGCACCAGCAGGGAGCGACCAAGTCTCACAGAGCGCTTCCAGGCGCGCCGCATCATGCTCACGCGCAGCCTGCTTGAGCGCCTGCATCGGCGGATGGAGAAACTTGTTGACCAGTCCTCGAGTGAGCGACTCGACCGCCGCAGTCTGTTCTGCGCTTAGCGAACCCAGCCGTGCCTGCGACCGCCGCAGTTCAGTCTGACGAATCTCCTCGGCCTGGCGCTGCAAGGCGACAATCGCCGGAGCCACATTGACCGTGAGCAGCCGCTGATGGAAGCGCTCGACCTCGCCGGCAATCAGAGCCTCGGCGTCCGTGGCCTCGCGGCTGCGTTCGGCCATGTGCGCGGCGGCCACTTGCTGCAGGTCGTCAATGTCATAGACAAAGATGCCCTCCAGCTTGCCCATCTCCGGGTCCACGTCGCGAGGCACGGCAATGTCGATGAAGAACATCGGCCGATTGCGGCGGCGGCGCAGAAACTCCTGGCCGTGCTCGCGCCGGAAGATAGGGTGCGGCGCGCCGGTCGAGCTGATGACGATGTCGGCCTGGCTGGCGGCTTCGTAAAGTTGGTCAAATGGGATGACCTGGCCCTGAAACGTGTCGGCCATTCGCCGCGCGCGCTCGAGGGTGCGGTTGGTCACCAGAATCGCTCCCGCACCCTGCTGAACCAGATGCCGCGCGGCCAGCTCGCTCATCTTGCCCGCGCCGACCAGAAAAACCGTGCGGCCCTGGAGCGATCCGAAGATTTTGCGGGCCAGTTCCACAGCGACTGAGGCGATGGAGACCGAGTTTGAGCCGATTTCGGTCTCGGAGCGAACTTTCTTGGCGGCGGCAAAGGCGCTCTGCAACAAGTGTTCGAGCTGGCCGCCCACGGTGCCCGAGGCGCGGGCTACGGCAAAAGCTTCTTTTACCTGGCCGAGAATCTGCGGCTCTCCCACCACCATCGAATCCAGGCTGGCGGCCACGCGGAAGAGATGCCGCACGGCCTCCTTGTCTTGATGCTCATAGAGGTGCGGAGCCAGAAGCGCCGGGTCAAGCCCGAAGTGCCGGTGTAGAAAGCTGGTAAGGCCGTCCGAAGGCGAATCGGCGCTGGACGAATCGACAGCGGCCAGAATCTCTACGCGGTTGCAGGTGGACACAATCATGCACTCGGTCACCCCCGGCACCGCCGCCAGGGCACGAGTGGCCTCCGGCAGATCCTCGCGCGAGATGGCGATCCGCTCACGCACCTCAATGGGCGCGGTCTTGTGGTTGATGCCGATGAGCGACAGGGTCATCACGGGCCATACCTGTGAATCCGGCTGAATACATTAGCCGCCATCACGGCCAACATAATGAGGAAGACCGCGCCGGAGAGATAAGCCGCCCGGCGTCCGCGGAGACCGGCAGTACGGCGAACAAAAAGCAGGGCCACGTAAACCACCCACATCGCAAAGGAGGCAATCACCTTGGGGTCGAGGAAATAGGCAGCGCCAAGAGGCGTCTCCTGCGCCAGCACCGAGCCGATGACCAGACCCACGGTCATGCAAGGAAAACCAAATTCAAGAGTCGCATGGGCGATGCGCTCCAGGGTATCGAGAGGCGGCAGCCAATCCAGAGGAAGCCACCAGGAGTCTTCGCCGGGCTTGTGCTTGCTTTTCAGGCGGCGCTCCTGAACGAGGTAAAGCACCGAGGCCAGCAGACTGAAACCCAGCGCGACATAGGCCGCCAGCAACGCGGAGATGTGGGCCAGGAGCCAACTGATGCGTACGCCTTCCGAGGGGAAGGTGTAGCGGTCGGGTCCCAGGGCGGGAACAAAAACGGCAAAAAACGTGATTGGTAAAACAAAAATGCCAAGGGAGATCGCGTCATAGAGCCACCAGACGACAAAAAATATGCCGGCCACGGCAAACCCCAGCAGCGATTCGACTTCGCGCACGCCGACGGGCGTCCAGCGATGCGCCTGAACGAGCATTTCGACACACGAGATGAAGTGGAAAAAGAAGGCCATCCCCGCCAGGTGAACGCAGGTTTTGCGCCAGCGCACGATGCCATAGAGCACGGCTGGAAAAACTGCCACAGCGGCCGCTGCATAAAGGATTGCCGCAACTCGGAGCCAAAGAAGGTACAGAGGAAGGTACATTCGATTTTCACCTTACTGGTGCAAGCAACCAGTATACTGTGATGCAAATCACCAAATGGGGCATGGAACCGACCTTGTCGGTCTCCCACGCTGGTCGTCCTTACCTTGATTGTCTCCCCGAATCGAGATACGCAGGGAATAAACCGGAGACGACCGGCAGACATTATACTTAATCCTGCAGAGTACGCGAGGAGCCGTCAACCAAGAGCGGCATTTCGCCGGCAAGGAGCAGGACCTTATGACTACGCCCACCCCGATCCAGGACGTGGATTTTGAATTTGACAATGGTAGCTTCAATTCCGCGGCATTTGCCACCGCAACTTTGTCGAATTGGCAGGCCCTGGCCGCCGTAATCGACCACACTCTGCTGAAACCCGACGCCACCCGCGACCAAGTGGAGAGCCTTTGCGACGAGGCAATTCGCTACCGCTTCGCCTGTGCCATGGTGAACCCGGTGTGGGTTTCCACGGCGGTCGGCGTGCTTTCCGGCACCGGCGTTCCCGTGGGCGTGGTGATCGGCTTTCCGCTGGGCGCGTCGCTGGTGTCCACACTCCACCAGGAAGCGGCTGCGCTGATCCGGCTGGGCGCGCGCGAGCTGGACATGGTGATTCCCATTGGCCTGCTCAAGAGCGGCAATTATCTGGCCGTGCAGAACACCATCCACACAGTGGCCATCGTTGCTCATCATCACGGAGTACTGCTCAAGGTGATTCTGGAGACCGCGCTGTTGAGCATGGAAGAGAAACTGCGCGGGTCTGAGTTGGCCATCCTGGCCGGAGCGGATTTTATCAAGACTTCGACAGGCTTTGCCTCGAGCGGAGCAACCCCGGACGATGTGGCGCTCATGCGTGGCGTGGCCGGCAACCGATGCGGTGTAAAGGCCGCGGGCGGCATCCGCACCCTGGCCAACGTGAAGGCGCTGCTGGAAGCAGGAGCTACGCGCATCGGCGCCTCGGCCTCTGTGGCCATTGTGCGGGAGTTGGGAGCTGAGTAAATCCTCATAGAGCAACTCGAACTGTCAGAGGCATAACTTCAGGGAGGTATTTGCGCTTTGGATGCGGTTTCTACGGAGGCACGGTCAATATTCTCCGGGAACCCATCCGGCGTGGTGCGCGTGCGCGGTTATAGGCCGGAACTCGACGTGGTCCGGTTTCTAGCCTTCCTGCTGGTTTTCTTCCATCACATTCTTCCTCGCGGCCCCATTCACCTCAGAACGAGCGACCTTTCTGCTCTCACCGGTCAGACTGGCTGGCATGTCCTGGTCTCGATAGCAAATGCATGCGGCATGGGGCTGTGCCTGTTCTTTTGCCTCAGCGCCTACCTGATCACGGATCTTCTCCTTGTCGAACGCCAAAACAATGGCGTCATTTCAGTCCGTAAGTTCTACATTCGCAGAGTACTGAGAATCTGGCCTCTCTATTTCTTCGGAATCGCCGTGGGCATCGGAATAGCTCTTGCACTCCATCGGTCATTCGAAATCGCCGGCTTTGTTTGGTACCTGCTATTTGCCGGAAATCTGTATTGCATTGCCTTCGGATATTTGGCGAACCCCATGAGTCCGTTGTGGACCATCTCAATCGAAGAGCAATTCTATCTCATCTGGCCGTGGGCGATGCGCTGGTTTTCCAGGCGGGGGTTGGCGAGCTGTGCACTGTTCTTTGTCGTTGTCGCAAATATCACACTCTTCGTTCTAGGCCAACGGCACGTGAATACTGACCTGGCAGTTTGGTCCAACACGTTTGTTCAATTTGAAATGTTCGCGGCGGGAATTCTTCTCGCATTAGCCGGCAAGCGATTTGTGCCGGGCGGCGCCGGCGCCGGACTTATCCTGGCGCTCTGCGGGCCGGTATTGTGGTTCGTTGCTTGTTTTTCATTTCATGCCAAGCAGCGCGCGATGGACGGAATGGCTGTCAGCGGCCCGGCTCTGATCGCCGGTTATGCTCTGATCGCTCTCGGTTGCGCCGCCGTTCTACAGGGGTTCTGCATGATTGGCCCGTCCCATATGCCCCAATGGGCGACGAACCTGGGCAGGATTTCATACGGCCTTTACGTCTTCCATTTCCTGGCGATTCGCATTGCCTCAAAGCTCTTTGAACGATTCCGTGTCCCTTATTCCGAAGGGTTCTCCTTTCCTTTGGCTCTTTTGCTCACGATTCTCGCGGCTAAACTCTCGTACAGATGGCTGGAGAGCCCATTTCTGCGGCTCAAAAGACGGTTTGAGATTGTACACAGCAGACCAATATGAGAAGCAATCTTCTATTCGGCTCCATCTGTTTGCCAAGCCAGCGCACACGCCTTCATGAGCTATGATCTTCTTCAAGACACATGGCCCCCACTCCCCCATCACGGCGTGAAGAACCCGAGTTCGAGGGCGATTACCGCCCGGCCGATCCGACGAACGCCGGAGCGCATCTTGACGCGGCGAATATCCGCGTGGAGCCAGCGGATGTGGCCTATTTAATGCAGTTGGCCGACGCGCTGAACACCACGCTGGACCTGGAAACCCTGCTGCGCCGCACCGCGGAGCTGGTGAGCGCCGTCATCCCCTACCGCATCTTCGCCATTTTGCTGCTCAACGACCGCACCCGAGAACTGCGCATGCGATTCCAGATCGGCCACAGCCCGGAGGTGGAGCGGCAGCGCATTCCCATGGGCCAGGGCGTGGCGGGCCAGGTGGCGCTCACCCGCCAGCCGGTGCTGCTGAACGACGTTTCCAGTTCGGAAGACTATCTCCCCGCCAATCCCGATGTGCGCTCTGAGCTGGCAGTGCCGCTGATCGCCAAAAACCGGCTGATAGGGGTGATGGACATCGAGAGCGAACAGGCCGGCTACTTTGGCCCCGAGCACCTGCGCCTGCTCACTCTGACCGCCTCGCGCATTGCCCAGGCGATTGAAAACGCGCGGCTCTATGCGCGCGTCTCCCGCCAGGCACAGACGCTGACGGTGCTGAACGAGATCGCCACCGAATTGATTTCGATTCTTGATCTGGACCCGCTGCTGGAACGCGTGGGCCAGCTTTTGCGCCGGCTTATCGATTACCAGATGTTCACTGTACTGCTGCTGGACGAAAAGGGCGAGACGCTGATTACGCGCTATGCATGGCGCTTCGGCCATGCACAACCGCCGGAACGCCGCCTTCCCGTCGCCAGCGGCCTGGTCGGCGTTGCGGTGCGGGAGTGGCGGCTGGTGAACGTGCCCGACGTGCGTCACGACGCACGCTACCTGCCCATGAATCCTGAAACTCGCTCGGAGCTGATTGTGCCTTTGTTTCACAAAGGGCGCATTATCGGCGTTCTGGATTTGGAACA
>Ga0224555_1005170_pt1 | contig 11227 bp, 6 predicted proteins | sample 714S23034metaG_FD_180687 | JGI IMG/M metagenome (GOLD analysis project Ga0224555, IMG submission 180687) | Peat soil microbial communities from Stordalen Mire, Sweden - 717 S2 30-34 | ecosystem: Environmental > Terrestrial > Soil > Wetlands > Peat | place: Sweden: Norrbotten County, Stordalen...
GGAAAATACACGGTGTTGCCCACGCTGGCTTCGGGCGAGTCCATGTTGCCGCCGAATTCCGCGGGGACCACGGAACTGCGCGCCTCGCCATTGGCGGGCGCGACTCCGATGCAGCCGAAGAAAGGATGCATGGGAATCTTCACCGAGAAATCGGAATCGAGCGCCTTGAACAGGGCTGTGTTCGCGGCGTGATCGATGTGATAGAACCAGACGCGCTCGGGCAGCGGCGGATGCAGCATGGGCGTGTAGTTGGTCTCGTTGATGGCGCCAAATCCGGGAGCGAATGCGCCCACGCCCGTGTCGCCATCGACTTGGAGATCGAGAATCTTGACGGCGAGTGTGTCGCCGGGCTCGGCGCCCTCGATGAAAAATGGCCCGGCCAGCGGATTATCGCCTTTGGACATGCTGAGCGTGTCTCCGGGCTTCCGGAGCGCGTTCCCGAAGCAGTCGAGCGTGTTGGTGTCGAGGATGTCGCCCGACTTCAGACGCGCCACCGGTTCGGCGGTGGCGAATAGATACTTCACGTTGTCGATGGTGGTGGTGTAGTGGACGACATTGCCAGTCTGCCCGCTACCGGTTTGCCCAAGAAGCACGACCGGCGCCGCCAACACTACGCCCAGCAGCGTCAAAATGCCGCTTTTCGACTGCATGCAGTTCGCCTCATTTCCGTTATAGCGAATCCAGGTTGCTGTGGCCACAGACAGTTGCCGAACTAGGCTCGGCGTGGACGGCCGATCCACCCCAGCCCGCGAAGAGCGCGCGGTCTGGGGACCCCGGCGAGGGCGCCCGTCCCTACACGAGTGGCGCCTTCGAAATATATCAGAACGAATACTTCAACGAGAACTGAATCAGCCGGGGCGTGCCGACGGTTGCGGTTATGGGTGCAGACCCGCCCCCCGCGCCGCCCACCAAGGGTGACACCGAGGTCGCCGACGGATCGGCGAACGACGGATGGTTGAACAGATTGAAGAAGTCCGTCCGGAATCGCAGATTCTGCCGTTCACCCAGCTTGAACGCCTTGCCGAGGGTAAGGTCCACGTTCTTCTGTGGCGGCCCAATGATGCAGTTGCGCGGCGTGTTGCCGTAGATCGTCGCATCACTGTTTGCTCCCGAGGAAAGGGTCGCTAGCGGGTCGGGTTGGTAAGCATTGGGATTGACCCAGTTGGCGAGTCGCGAATGTATGCTGCCCGAGCTGGGAGCATTGGAGCAACTGAACCCCGGTTCGAAAGTGGCGGTCGCCGACGAGCTGGCCAGAGCATAGGCAGTGCCTCCATTGGGATCAAAAATTGAGAAGGGCGCGCCCGACTGCAGGATAATCACTCCGCTGGCCTCCCAGCCACCCAGCGCTCCCTTGGTTAAGCCGCTGGCGTGGTCGAAGAAGGGCAGTTGATAGGCGGCGCTGGTCACGAAGCGCTGCCGCCGGTCGAAATCGGAGAGGCCGCGCGAGGCGCGCCCGTCGGTCTGGTCGTTCACCCTGGTAAGGAATGCCACGGAGGCGGAGGAGACATCGTCAATTGACTTGGAAAAGGTATAAGCGCTTTGGAAATACAGCCCCTTGCCGAAGTGGTGGGCCAAGGTAGCCTGCAGCGCGTTGTAGTGGGAATCGGAGTTGGGAGCAAAATCCTCGAAATCAGCGGGTGCAATGCCCAGGTAAGGCGCACGTGCGGAGGCGTTTTCGGCGGTCGAATCCACAATCTGGCACGATTGCCCCAAAGCCTGCAGATTGGCGCAACCGGCTCCCGTAATAGTGACCGGATGCTGCGTGGTAGCCAGGGCGGCCTGATCGGGATCGTAAGTCGAGCGCAGGCGGGTGCCTTTGGTTCCGACGTAACCGAGTTCCACGAACCAGTCCCGCCCCAGTTCGCGCTGAATCGTGAGGTTCCACTGCTGCGTCGTGCCTGCAACCCAATGCTGCGGAACGGCAAGTTGGATCAAGCCATTTACATTGCCGGAGAACACGGGAGAACATTGCTCGAGCACGGAGAACGCGCATTGGAAGGGAGTACCAGTATTGAACGTGAAACTCTGAAGGATCGCGGCGGTGGGCACGTAAGTCTGGGTGGGAGCAGCACCGAGAGGTGGAATACCAGTCGGGAACGCGGGGCTAGCCGCAAACAGGTTGGCCAGGCTGCCTGGTCCGGGCAAGAAGCCAACGAGAAACGGGTAGGTCGGAGGAACGATAGCTAGATTGTCTACCGCTCCCAGATCCTCGCGGACGCTGTAAATGCCATAACCAGCGCGAATCGAAATGGTGTGATGGCCGCCCACGTCATAGGCAAAGCCGATGCGTGGTTCCCAAACTGTGGCGTATTCGTTGTTGAGCCCGGCTTGATTGAGCGTTCCAGTGATACCGGAGAGGCCGAATTTGTTGATGCACTTGGGATAGACATAGGGCTGCCCGGTGGTGTTCGCCAGTTCGGGATCGGTGTTGCCGGTATGGCAAAGGATGTCGTAGGGTGCACCGAGAAACTCGTTTCGGAACCCGAGGTTGAGAGTGAGTGTTTTGCTGACCCGATAGTCATCCTGCGCGAACCAGGCGAATCCGGGAATGCGGTAGTCGTGGTTGCCGAGGCCGCCACCGCCCTCGCCGAAGAACGGAGCTCCCGCCAGGAGGTTTTGAAAGTCGGTAGCAAATCCACCCGGGCCGTTGAAGAAGATCAAGCCGTTGTCCGCGATGGGAAGGCTGCGGCGCATCGCGACACGGTCAATCTCCCCACCGAAACGGAATTGGTGCGGACCGCGGGTCCAGCTCACCGTGTCGAGCCAGGTGTAGTTATCCGAGAGCGCAGACTGCAGTTGGGTGGGATACGGCCCAAAGGCCCAAGTGCCGAGCTGAAGCCGGTACATGTTGGGATCGCCGTTGGCGGTCGGAAGGTTGATGCCAATGTCCGCCCCGGTGATGGGCGCCTTGTTATTCAGCTTGTCGCTGATGATGTTGACGCCAAAGCGGAATTCATTGATCAGAATATTGCTGAACAGGTGAGTTTCGGTAATGCTGCCGAAGCGGCCGTGCAGAGGAATATCCAAGGGGAAATTCAGATTGTTGGAGCCGGGCTGGCCACCGGTCTGGATCCCGTAGGAATCCGCACCGAAAGGCTGGAAGGTATCGGAATCGGACCAGAAGAAGCGCTCGGACAAACGGTCTTTGCCACTGTGGAATTCGCGATCCCACGATTCTGTGAACTGGTTGTCCGTGAACTTGCCGGGACTGCTCAGCACCAGCGGGCCAGTGTTGATCTGACCATTGGTAAAGCCGGGCGTGCCGGAAACGCTGGGAAATAGCCAGCCACCACCTATGCCCGGGCCAAACTGGCTGCCCTGCACATTCAGCAACTTCAACGTTACCGGATCAATGGCGGCGGCCGCCGGTCCGGGACAGTTCGAACAGTTGAAGAACGTATCGAGGAGTGTAGTTGCGTCGCGCTGCACAGGCAGCACGGGAACCTGCGTGTTGATGAACGTTCCCGGCGAGTCGCCGCTGCGCTGGCGCGTGCCCTGAACATTCACGTAGAAGTAGCCCAGTTGGGCCTTACGGCCGATCGGCCCGCCAAAGTCGCCGCCGAAAATGTTCTGCTTGACGACCACCTTACCCAGAAAGTAGTCGTCCGCGTCCAGATCGGTGTTACGGAAATACTCCCAAAGATCGCCGTGAAAGTTTGAGGTCCCGCTTTTAATGGTGGCGTTAATGTTGCCGCCGCCGTTGCGTCCCTGGGTCGAATCGTAGAGACTGGTGCTGACCTTGAACTCCTCGACCGCGTCCGGGCTGGGGAGTGGCGTGTAGGTCAATTCACCGAAGGCGTAGTCGGCCACCGTGATGCCGTCGATCAGATAGTTGTTGTTGTCTTCTCTGCCGCCGTTTACGTGCATGTAAACGGTGCCACGGCCGAGCTGCGCGGCACCGTTCAAGTCTGAAGAAGCGCCCGCGGAGAGCGTCAGCAACTGCTGAAAGTTTCGCGTAGCCAGAGGAAGATCGGTAATCGTCTGGGCCGCCAGCGATTGGCCGGTGGTGGCATCTGTGGTATTGACTTGCTCCGCTTCGGACTGGACTTCCACAACTTCCTTCACCGCACTCAGTTTAAGAGCCGCGGTCATGCGCGTCGTTTCCGTGATGCGCACTACCACGCCGGGAAACTTGGTGACGGGAAAGCCGGCTGCGTTCACTTCCACCGTGTACGTGCCTACGGGCAACAGTGTGGCAGTGAATAACCCGGATGCGTCGGTCTTCGTTTGGCGCAGGACCTCACCCGTGGCTTCGCTGGTGACGCTCACCTTGGCGTTCGCGATTACGGCTCCAGATGCGTCCTGAACTACACCACCGATGGCGCCCGTGGCTCCGCCTTGCGCGAACGCAAGCGAAGCGAAGCACAACGACAACAGCAACAACACAGCCAGCTTTCGAATACTCGACATAGGGCCCCCTCCGTGGACGGTTTGGATTACACCCGATACAACCCCGACGAAAAAAATGTAATTAGATTACGGCCGGATAGTAACTGTCAAGAAATAACTGGACGGAGTAGAGCCTACTTATATATGCGCCCGATCCATTTTTGCGATCCTGATTGGGCCGTCGCTGGCGCCGTCGCGCAAACGCCTGGTCGCGTCAGCTGGCGACGCTTGCATCATTCCTAACGGACTCCATTGGCGTGCAGATTTCCTGAATAGGAGACGTGACAATCGGTGTGCTGTATGCGGGGTGATGAAACTCCAGGTGCATGCCGCGACCGATGAAGCGCACCTTGAGCATGGAACCGCCCCAAGTCGATCCGGCGATGGTCACCTGAACCGGTTGCGGACAGTATTGCGGATGTCCTGAGATCAGCGCCGAACCCTCACCCAGAAGTAGTGCCGTGTAGAAGTGGTGCTGAGTCCTAATCTGCAGCACGGTGTCAGGCGGCAGACCTTCAAGGAATACGCCTCCCTCGATTTCGGACTGGACGATATTCCGATTCACTTCGTCGCTGAGGTTGGGATGAGGCGCGAACATTGGTTTACTGTACCGAGGTCGGCTTCCAGTCACAACATTAATATTCATTGTTGGGACGTACCTTGATGAACAAGGTCCGAGGCAATGGGGGACATTCCTCCGCTGGTTCCACTATCATGCTTGGCGGAGGAGAAGCGGATGATCTCGACGACAAGAACACTTGCCATTCTATTGTTCCTGGCCTGCGCCGGTGTGGTGTTCGCGCAAACCATCAGCAACGCACCCAGTACCAGCGCCGACGCGCAAATTTTCATGCTGATTCCCGGACTTGATAAGAGCGTGATGGATACGACCGCCGATCCTTGCGTCGATTTCTACCAATACTCGTGCGGCAATTGGAGCAAGCTGCATCCGATTCCGAGCGACTCGCCGTACTCCGACGAGTTCTACAACCTGGAGCAGTACAACCAACAGGTACTGCACGGGATTCTGGAGAAGGCGGCGACGAACGATCCGTCACGCGACGCGAATACGCGAAAGATCGGGGATTACTACGCCAGCTGCATGGATGAAGCGGCGGTGCAACAAAAAGGGCTGGAGCCGTTGCAGCCGGAGCTGGACCGCATCAATGGACTCACCAGCAAGGAGCAGCTACCGGAGTTGCTGGCGCACTATCAACTGATCAACGTGAATGCATTCCTGGGATTTGGATCGCAACAGGACTTCAAGGACGCGACCAGAACGATTGCGGTTGCATCGCAGAACGGGCTGGGGCTTCCAGAAAAAGACTATTACTTTCGCACGGGCGCGAAAGATGAAGAGATTCGGAAGCAATATTTGCGGCACATTACCAACATTTTGAAGCTGCTCGGGGGCAGCGAAACGCAGGCGGCAAGCGACGCCGCGGCGATCATGAAGCTGGAAACCGCGCTGGCGAAAGTTTCGCTTGATGTTACCGCGCAGCGCGATCCGCACAACATCTATCACATGATGCCGGTCAAGGAACTGCAGGCGCTTACGCCAACGTTCAACTGGCATCACCTTTATTCCACTACGGAGTCTCCGGCGTTCACGGAGATCAACGTCGCCGAGCCCGAGTTCTTCCCCGGCATGAACCAGGTCATCGCCGAGACGGATCTGGCCACGATCAGGGCGTACCTGCGCTGGCAGTTGGTCAACTCGATTACGGGATCGATTTTGCCCAAAGCGCTGGATGAAGAAGAATTCGATTTTTACGAACGCAAGCTGCTGGGCACTCCGGAGCAGGAGGCACGCTGGAAACGCTGTGTCCGCAGCACGGATCGAGCGCTGCCCGAGGCGCTGGGCAAAGCTTACGTCGACCAGCAATTTCCGGCGGCCAGCAAAGACAAGGCTATGCGGATGATTCACGATATCGAAGCGGCGATGGATCGCGACATCGACTCGCTGGATTGGATGAGCGCGGCTAGCGAAACGCGCGCGAAAGAAAAGCTGCACCTGATCGCCAACAAGGTGGGATATCCCAACCACTGGCGCGACTACTCAAAGCTCGAAATTGTACGCGGCGACGCCTTCAGGAACAATTTGCGCGCGGTGGAATTTGAGTCGCGGCGGCAGCTGGCGAAGATCGGAAAGCCAGTTGACCGCGACGAGTGGATCACGTCCACGCCGACGGTGAATGCTTTCTATAACCCCAGCATGAATGACATCAACTTTCCGGCGGGCGTAATGCAGCCGGCATTCTTCGACACGACCCAGCCGGATGCGCTGAACTACGGACACATCGGGTTATTCATGGGGCACGAGATCACGCACGGTTTCGACGATCAAGGGCGGCAGTTCGACGGCCATGGCAATCTGGAAGACTGGTGGACGAAAGAAGATAGCGACAAGTTCGACCAGAAGGCGCAGTGCATTGTCGATGAGTACGCGCAATTCAGCGTGGGGGACACCAAGCTGAATGGCAAGCTCACACTCGGCGAAAATACGGCGGACAACGGCGGCATGCGGCTGGCTTATATGGCGTTCCTGGCACGGGCTGCCCAGGACGGCATTGAGCTGAAGAACAAGTCTGCCGATGGCTACACTCCGGTGCAGCAGTTTTTCCTGGGATTCGCGCAGGATTGGTGCTCGCAGTGGCGTCCGGAGTTTGAACGGGTGGTCGCGACGACTAATCCGCATTCACCGGACCGCTTCCGGGCGAATGGAGTCTTAGTGAACATGCCGGAGTTCGGGAAGGCGTTTGGTTGCAAGGTGGGGCAGCCGATGACGTCGGCGAAGGCTTGCAGAGTGTGGTGAGAACCGCCCGACAATCGGAAGTTGGACGGGGATCTCTTCCTCAGTCTTACCCCAGCTTTCGTCCCAGTGCACGCAATACGAAGCGTATGCGATCGGGCCAAGGCAAACGGCCCAGGTTGGTGCGCACCACACCGCGGGTGAAGTAGGTCTTCTGGGAATAGTCGATTGCGACCTCGACGACGACAGGATGACCGGACCCAGTTAGTGTGAGTGCCTGTTTGAGAATCGCGTCCGCATCGCGGTTACAACGCAATGCGAGGTACTCCGCGCCGACCCCGCGGCAAATGGCGGCCAAGTCATAGTCAGGAAGCTCACTGCAGGTCTTCCGTCCAAGCGCGATTTGCTGAAACTGCGCAATCTGGGCTAACTCGCGGTCGCGCAGGACCAACACCATTACCGGCAGATTCAGCTGGCTCGCGGTGAGCAGTTCCAATCCTGTCATCAGGAATGCACCATCGCCTGCCAGCGAAATCACCTGGCGATCGGGACAGGCGAGGGCGGCTCCCAGTGCGGCAGGCACTGCGTAACCCATGCACGAATAGTCAACCGGCGCCAGGAACGAACGCGAATGTGGCAGACGTAAACACTCCATGGCCAGGAAGGTCCCGTTGCCGCTATCGGTGGTATAGATCGCGTCGTCCCCAACCAGCTTTTGAACTGTTGCCAGAAGGTGAGGTGGGTACACTCCTGCGGAATTATCAGGCGTGGTCCATGCTTGCCTGACTTCTTCGTGGCCGGAGCGTATGTCGCGTCGCAATGATTCATCAACTGAGCGTGACGTCAGATGAGGAAGCAGGGCGGCGACAAAATTTGCGGCGTCCGAAACTACGGGCAAATCCGCGGGGTAGTTCTTTCCGAGTACCGAAGGATCTATATCCACGTGAATCAGCTTGCCGGGAAGCTGCATGCCATAGCTTCCTGTGCCCACCTCAGAGAAGCGGCAACCGATCGCCAAAGTGAGATCGCAAGACGCTGCGATCTTGCGCACGAACGAAGGTGCGGCAGCACCAAAGCCGCACCACAACCAAAGCGGATGCTTCTCGTTGAAAACGCCTTTGCCGGAGATGGTGGTGGCCACCGGAGCATTTAGTCGCTCGGCTAACGCCACGAGGTCGGCACCGGCCTCGATGGCCCCAAGCCCGAGGTAAAGCAGAGGCCGGTGGCTGGCTTCGATCCATTGGCGAGCCCGCTCAACCAGTTCGCCTTGGGTCTTCGCGGTTGGCGGCGCCGGTTGTGAATCGGGCGGTTGCAGATACGCGTCATGGCGGAAGAAGTAGTGCTCTGCGGGAATCTCGACCAGCGCCGGCCCGGACGGGGCACAGCGCGCGATTTGGCAAGCGCGGCGGATGGTCGGGTAGATTTCCGATCCCCTCTCAGCGCGTAACTGGGCCTTGGTCACGGGTCGCGCGATGGCGAGTTGGTCAACGTCGTGGAGTTGGAACGCCCTTCCCGTGTCGCGCCGAATCCCACAAGAGAGGACGAGCATGGGGATTCCGTCGAGATAAGCCTCGGCAATGCCCGAGAGCGCGTGGGTCAGTCCTGCTCCGGGAACTACGTTCACTGCCGCAAGACGCCCGGAAGCGCGCGCGACTCCATCGGCCATGAAAGAAGCACTCTGTTCATCGGTGACGAGGACTGGGCGCACGCTCTTGGAACGGGCGAGTGAATCGTAGAGTTCGATGTTGTGCGTGCCCGGAATGCCGAAAGTGAAACCTACACCTTCATCTTCCAGCGCGCGCACGACGATGTCACCGCCCGTCATCTTGCTCATAACATCTCGCTCATAACATCTTGCTCATAGCAGCGCATTCACATTCTTGCGGATGGTCTCCGCCACACGGTCAGCCAGAGCCATGATCGTTAAGTAAGGATTGATTTCCAGCGAATTTGGAAACAGGCTCGAATCGGCCACATGCAGCCACGGAAATCCATGTACCCGGCCATAGGAATCGGTCACCGAATCCTCGGGACCCCTCCCCATCGCGCAACCTCCCTGCAAGTGCGCGGCCGAGATTGAAAGCTTCCCGGGTTTGAACTCCGCGTTTTCTGCGATCTGGTCAAGAAGTTCCCGGTCCGCGCGTTCAATTGTCGGAGAGTGTGAAACCGGCACATGCGCCCGAACGGCTCCGGCTGCGAAGGAGATCTTCGCCGACGTGACTGCGCCCTGCACCAGGCCGTGAATCACCTCCGGTGTGAAGCGGTAGTGAACCACCGGGCGCCCATCACCATCTACGGTCACACGATTGTGGTCATCCACCTCGTCACAGGCCAACACCAGGATCATCTGCACCCGCGGAAAGGCGCGCATAAAGCGACTATGTTCCTCACCGAACCCAACCATCGCCTTGGCGGTGGTAAAGGGGAAGTACATGCAGGTCTCAAGCAGGAAGTGATCACTCTCGGCGAACTGGTCGAGGTAGAAACTTTTGGGATGACCTACGGCGTTGGTGATCGGCTGGCTATGTTCGGCGACCATGATGAATGCAGGATGACAGGTGAACCCGTGTCCCAATCGCGGCAGGCTTCGGGCAAACCCTGACCTCAGGAGGAGCGCCGGAGAATTCACCGCACCGGCACAAACCACAACGACTTTAGCGTCGATCTGGTAGTCGCCCGCTTCCCACGTTGATGGCTCGCCTTTATTACCTTCCGGTTTCTCGCTGACCCGGGCAAAGATCTTCTTGTTTTCAATCCGCTGCACGTCGATCCGTTGTACCTCGCAGCGTGTCACAACCTCCACTCCATTGCGCTCCGCGCGCGGCAACTGGACCCGATGGGTGCCTTGTTTCGCCTGGTTCGGACAGCCCAGATTACAGAGGCTCGATCCCTGGCACCCTTTCAGGTTTACCGGAAACTGCTGCACGCGATAGCCAAGCCGCCGGCATCCATCGACGAACAGCCGGTTGTTCTGGTTGAGAAGCGACTCCTCCAGCAGGTGGACGTTGTTTTCCGCCACGTATTTTCGGGCGCGTTGTTCCACGTCCGCAAAGGCCAGCCCCGGCACGTTCCAGCGCTGGAGGACTCGGTCCGGAGGAAGCAGCGATGTGCCTGTATACACGACCGTGGAGCCGCCATACGCGCTTCCAAAGGCCAGGGTCATGGTTTGCTCGGCGGTCAGGAACCCTCCGCCGTCCTCGTAGAGCGCCTTCGCCATCTCCACTTCGCGGCCCGTAAATTCCTCATCACGGAGTTTCGGACCTTTTTCGAGGACTGCGATGCGCACGCCGTCGCGGCCGAGCGACGACAGTTCCTGGGCCACCGTCCCTCCGCCGGCGCCGGAGCCGATGATAACGATGTCATAGCTGCGGCGCTTCATTTTTATTGCACCGCCTCCCAACCGCGTGGATCGGGACGATAGCCGATGGCGTGTGCGCCGTCAGGTCGTCCGTAATAACCCAGAAATGCGAGAGTACGGAGCCCCCAGAATCCGCAGCGGATACGTTCTACCGGGTGATTCTGCAAGTGATGGAGGACGCGGCTGCGTTGCTCGTCCCCCAACGTAACAAAAGTGCGGCCATAACGCACGACCGGCAGCCACTCGATCGCACGCAGGAAGAGTTGCAACTGCCCCCGCAAAGCTGGCGGTTGAATCTCAAGTGCATCTTCCACCAGTGCTTCCAATGCCAGCCAACTGGCGTCGTCCAGTTGTTTCGCATCGGGCACAACCGTCACAACCACCGCGCGAAATACCGCGCGCACGGGAGCTAGCACAGAACGTGACGGTTTACTCGCAGCGGTACCTCGCATGTTCTCCTCGCCATGCTGAGTGTAATCGACGGCACAGGTCGACAGAAGACCATCAAAGGAAGTTTCTTGCGCTGTGCTGTGCCTACCACGATTCGAGCTGAATCGTCCGGGTAAATGTTCGATCAGTGAGAAACATGGCTAGCCAAATTCACTAGGAGTCTGTCGGGAATAGATTCTCCAGGGGCACCAAACATCATAGTTTTTCCAGAGGGTACTTCGGCTTAAGATGCGGCTATGGGAAAGTGTTTTCGGTCCGACGATCTGAATCAGGCGTTG
>Ga0224555_1005171_pt1 | contig 11227 bp, 11 predicted proteins | sample 714S23034metaG_FD_180687 | JGI IMG/M metagenome (GOLD analysis project Ga0224555, IMG submission 180687) | Peat soil microbial communities from Stordalen Mire, Sweden - 717 S2 30-34 | ecosystem: Environmental > Terrestrial > Soil > Wetlands > Peat | place: Sweden: Norrbotten County, Stordalen...
CCAACTGGCGGGCGATTTCACGATTGGAACGCGCCATGAGGATCAGTTCCAGCACCTGGCGCTCACGATCGGTCAAATGAAGGGGAGCGTTGGTGAGGCTGGTATCGGGAACCTTGAGCAACCGGTCGATGAGTTTTGAAAGCAGCCGGCGCGGCGCCCAGATGGAACCACTGGCAACCACCTCGATGGCCTGCCGCACCGTATCGGGCCCGGCGGCCGAGTCAAGATAAGCCCTGGCCCCGGCAACGATCGAGTCCAAAACCAGTTCGTCGTCTCCGGGAGGGCCGATGACGATCAGCCGGATGGCGGGACGAGCCCGGCGAATTGTCTCCAGTGTCTCCATTCCTCCGGACGAAGAGTTCAGGTCAACGAGCAGAAACTCCGGCGTTGAGCCGGACAACAGTTCCTCGATGCTCCCCGGAACCGCAAGCAAGGGAGGGCAGCCCTCCGCCACGGCGTGCTCAAAGATGCTGGCGAGACCCTCAAGGCGGATGGGTTCATCTGCTATCAAACCGACCCGGACCGGGCCGGGATTGCGTATTGCGGACATTCAATTACCCCAAAATCTTGCGAGAGTACTGCGCCGCGGACGGCACGGAAAGATCAGACCTCCGGCATCGCCGCGCGATGAACACCGCCAACCTGACCAGCCCAACCGGTTTGACTGCCACAAGCTCTTGTAGCTTGGAAAGCACAATCACCTAATCTGCCTGGACGGAGACAAAAGAACGCTCGTCGAAGGTCTTGGGATCGATGATGGCGCTGTTCACATTGGTAAAAATCTTGAATTCGTCTGAGACGCGGAGGTCATAGCCATACGACGAAAGGCCATAGGAGATGACGCCGTCACGCACCTGGTTCTCGCTGAAAGGCTCGATCGTGCGATGATCGAGGGTCTATTCCCTGATCCGACAATCGCTCTGAATCGACATGCCTCTCCCGTTTCGGACGAAATTTTCCCATCAGGAAAAATACACTGGCTTTAGCTCACGCTTGAATCTCCCATCTTACGAAAGGCGCCCACAATTGACAATGGGCACGCGCGAAACTCGCCAGCCAATGGCACAGACAGGCCAGCCAACCGGCGCAAGAGCGGTTTGCCCGGCGCAAAAAAAATCGCGCGGCGGCGTTTCCAGTGTTCCACAATTGCCGCAAAACCTGTAGCATCAACTGCGTAGGGCGTAGTACAGTCATTCCAGTCGAGCCAGCGAGGTTACCCCTTTGATCAAGCAGGACATCGTCCATCATGTAATCGAGCGCACGGGCTTGCCGCGCACCAAGGCAGAAGCCGCGGTGGATACGGTCTTCGAGGGCCTCAAACAGGCTCTCACCGCCGGCGAGCGCATCGAACTGCGCGGATTCGGCGTCTTCAGCGTCCGCGCCCGCAAAACCGGCATCGGCCGCAATCCCCGTACCGGGACTGAGGTCAGCATCACTCCCGGCAAGGCAGTGCGTTTCAAGCCGGGCAAGGAACTGCATTCGCTGGACGCAGCCGCCGCGTCCGGCAAATAGAAGCGCAGCCGGCAAGCAAAACTGTCTGCCCGCCGCGCCGATCAAGGCACGGCGGGCAGACGATCCGGGCGCTTTGGGGTGCGGTGTGCTCTCAACTCCAAAGGCCGGGTCAGGAAACGGGTCAGGCTTTCTCCTGCCTCTTTGAGAACGCAAGAGGAGTTCGGTGCGATCTTTTTTTCGGGAGTATTGCCTTCCATTTCTGCTTCTGGCCGCCAGTGCAGTCACCACCACCGCCAATGGCGCGCGGTTCATGCAGAACTTTATCGCGGGCATGCCGCCGGTGGTTCGCGACAGCGACCTTTGGCCTTGGGGCTGGCTCGCCGAGCATCCTGAACTCTTCAAGACCGGCTGGGCGTTTTCCGTGGCCCTGCTCGGCATTCTGCTGATCCACGAGTTCGGCCACTATTTCGCCTGCCGCGCGCACAAGATTCGCGCCACGCTGCCCTGGGTTTTGCCGGCTCCCACGCTCAGCGGCACGGCCGGCGCCATTATCCAGATTCGTTCGCGGATTCCCAGCCGCAACGCGCTCATGGATGTGGGCATCTATGGCCCGTTGGCCGGTTATATCGCCTCAGTCGTGGCCGTGGCCGTGGGCTTTGCGCTCAGTTATCAGGCTCCCGCCGACGCGCCCGCCGCCATCGTCCGCTTTGGCGGGGAACCGCTGACCATCCGCCTGCTCCATGCCCTGCTGGTGCATTGGGATCCCTCGATTCCCTCCTTCGACCGCATTGCGCCCCACCCGGTGCTGGTGGCCGGCTGGATCGGCCTCTTCATCACCTCGCTGAACCTGATTCCCGGTGGGCAACTGGACGGCGGGCACGTTCTCTACGCCCTCTCTCCCCGGCTGCATCGGGTGATGACCAACCTGCTGCCTTTCCTTCTGTTCATCGCCGGAGCGATCTTCTGGGTGGGATGGCTCCTCTGGGGCCTCTTCCTGATGATTCCGGCCATGCGCCACCCCAAGGTTCCAATCGAATCAGGCCTGAGCCGCGGCCGCTTCATCCTGGGCATCGTCGGCATCCTGATATTCCTGCTCACCTTCACCCCGACGCCGTTTTACGACAGCTCCCTGATGCACGTCTTCCACATCGACCCCTTCAGCACTGCGGGGTAGCCCCCTGTCGCGGGATAAACGCTGCCGGAATTCATCGCCGGGTGCCCCATCCTTCGCACACTTTGCGAAGAGTGGGGAAACCAATGCCGCTCGCTCGCCGCGCCGAAGGCGGCAGGCCCCACCGCAGGTGGTCACATCAGCCGCAGAGCATCCACATCAACGATGAGATTGCGTCGCGGAACTCCGGCGGCCTCGGCGTGGGTGAGCATTCCGCGCAGCGCGGCGTTGAGCGCCTTGCGCGAGTTGGCCTTGAGAATCATGTGGAAGCGATAGATGCCCTTGATGCGGGCAATGGGCGCGGTGCATGGACCCAGTACGCGCACCCCTTCCGGCGCGGCGCTCTGGAACCACCGGCCCAGCACCGCCGACCAGCCAGCCGCTTCCTCCAACTTAGCCGACTGCACCAGCACGTTGGCCAGCACGCCGAAGGGCGGATAGCGCATCCAGCGCCGGTATTTCAGCTCGCGGTCTACAAAGCTGGTGTAGTCGTGGGTGCTGGCGGCCACAATGGCATAGTGGTCGGGATAGTAAGTCTGCACGACGACGCGGCCCGGCAGTTCGCCGCGCCCGGCACGGCCTGAGACCTGGGTCATCAACTGGAAGACCCGCTCGGCGGCGCGAAAGTCGGGCATGGAGAGCGCGTGGTCGCAGCCCACCACCCCCACCAGCGTGACGCCGTGAATGTCGTGGCCCTTGGCGATCATCTGCGTACCCACCAGCAGGTTGATCTCGCCGGAGTGCAGTCGCGCCAGCAGCCGTTCCAGGTCGTAGCGCCCGCGCACCGTATCGCGATCCATGCGGCCGATGCGCGCGCCGGGAAATATTTCGCCCAGCCGCTCCTCGCCCTGCTCCGATCCCGCGCCAAGATAGTAGAGATGCTCGCTCTGGCACTTGGGACAGCGGGCAGGCACGGTGCGCGTATAGCCGCAATAGTGGCACTCCAGCCGCTGGCCCGCGTGTGCCAGGCCGGCATCCTCGGCGGGCGGCTTGTGGTGGGTGAGCGAGATGGCGCAGTTCTCGCACTCCAGCTTTTCGCCGCAGGCCCGGCAGATGACGGCGAACGAGTAGCCGCGGCGATTGAGCAGGATGAGCGCCTGTTCGCCGCGGTCCAGCGCCTCGCGCGTCTGCTCCACCAGCGCGCGCGAAAAGAGCTGCTCCTGCCCCGTCTCCTGAAACTCGCGGCGCATGTCGATCAGTTCCACCAGGGGCAGCGGGCGGTTCATCACACGGTCGCTCATCTCGATACGTGTGTACTTGCCTTGCGCCGAGTTCTGCCAACTCTCCAGCGACGGCGTGGCCGACCCCATCACCACCACCGCGCCCTCCAGCTTGGCCCTCATCACGGCCACATCGCGGGCGTTGTAGCGGGGCGTCTCCTCCTGCTTGTAGCTCTGGTCGTGCTCCTCGTCCACCAATATCAATCCGAGGTTGGGCGCGGGAGCAAAGATGGCCGATCGTGTGCCGACCACGATGGGCGCATCGCCGCGCCGGATGCGCCGCCACTGCTCGCTGCGCTCTTCCGGGGTGAGCGCGGAGTGGAGCAGGGCGACTTTTTGCCCGAAGGCCGCGTCGAGCAGGCCAACCGTCTGCGGCGTGAGCCCGATCTCCGGAACCAGCAGGATGGACGACAAGCCTTTGTCCAGCGCGCGCTGCATCGCCGCCAAATAGACGGCCGTCTTGCCTGATCCGGTCACTCCATGAAGCAGGAAGGGATGGAATCCCCCCAGCGCCGGCGCCAGCGCGGCCAGCGCTTCGATCTGCGGCTCATTCAGCCGGAAAGGCTCCGCCGAGGGTTGCAGGCCGCCCAGGTGGAAGGCCGCTGCCCGCTCCTCGATGCGAGCCAGCCCCCGCCGCACCAGCGTTTGCAGCGTGGACGTGGGCAAATCGCGCTTGCGCAGCTCGGCCAGCGGCAGCTCACCGCCGCAGGCTGCCAGTTCGGCCAGGATGGCCTGCTGCTTCTGGGTCAGCGAAGGCAGGCGCGCCTCGGGAACCAGCACGGCAAACCGCTCCAGCCGCCTGGCATCGCACTCCACGGCTGCGGTTTCGCGGACAATCCACTTTTTGCGCACCAAGGCTGCCAACACCGGCAGCGTGGCCGCTGTGGCCGTGCGCAGCGTGGAAACCTTCACCGGCTCACCCTCGGCCAGCCGTACCAGAACATTGTGTTCGAGATTCTGCTCTTCGGCGGAGAGTTTTCCCTTGCGCTTTGCGGCGCTCTTCTTGCCGAAATCAACTTTAGATACCCCGAAGCCGGGTGCCCCAGGTCCGGATTCTCGGAGCTGGGAATCCCCATCCAGACTCCCAGCCAGCATGTCGCGCCCCAGGTCGGTAATGCGGTAGTAAACCGTGCGCCGCACCTCGGCCATCAACGGCAACATGCCGCGCAGCACCTCGCCCAGCGGAGCCAGGTAATACTGCGCCATCCACTCGGCCAGCTCAAGCAGCCGGTCGCTCAGCAGCGGCTCCTCGTCCAGCACCGCCTCAAGGTATCTGACCTGAAAATCCGCCGGCGCCTTGGCGTGGAGCGCGGTTACCACTCCGATCAGCTTTTCATTGCGGAAAGGCGCAATCACGCGCGCTCCCCGGTGCGGAAGCTGGCTCTCCCGCACCGCGTAGGTGAACACGCGGTCAATCGGGACGGGCAACGCGACTTCGCAGTAAACGGGCATGAGAGGCAAGATTCAGTGTAGGGGATGGGGCAACCTGAACGGTTTCCCGAAAGGTTTGTCTTTATTTGGCAATTGCATTTCAGGCCGCAGGCAGTACAATTCCTGCTGATGACACCCAAGACTTCTACGACCGCAGTTCCTGCGCCCGGCACCGCGTCCAACGCCCTTTCGCCCGTCACCCTCTCCATCGACATTGGCGGCTCGGGGCTGAAGGCCATGCTGCTGGACCCCGCCGGCAAACCGGCTAGCGAGCGGCAGCGCGTGGTGACCCCGGACGTGCCTACGCCTGAACTGGTGCTGAAAGGGCTCGACGAGCTGCGCAAGCTGTTGCCGAAGTTCGATCGCGTCTCGGTCGGCTTTCCAGGCGTGATCAAGCGCGGCGTCACCTGGACTGCGGCCAATTTGCATCCGGGGTGGGTCGCCTTCCCGCTACAGGCCGAACTGGAACTGCGCTGGAAGAAGCCTGTGCGCGTGTGCAACGACGCCGCCGTGCAGGGCTACGGAGCCATCCAGGGCGATGGAGTGGAACTGGCGCTGACGCTCGGCACCGGCATGGGGTCGTCGCTGTTTACCGATGGCCGCCTGTGCCCCGGACTGGAGTTGGCCCACCACCCCTGGCGCAAGAAGGGCATGACCTACGAGGACTATCTGGGCCGCCGCGGCTTGGACAAGTTCGGCAAAAAAGAGTGGAACAAGCTGCTGCTGGAGGCGATTGCGCAGACCCTCGCCACCTTCAACTGGGACCACCTTCACCTGGGCGGCGGAAACACGAAGAAGATCGAGTTCGAGCCGGGGCCAAACGTGCGCATCGTGCCCAACGAGACCGGGCTGCTGGGCGGCGTGGCGCTCTGGCGGGAGTGGAAGTAAGCGGGGTTAGCGGGGTTAGCGCCCCACTGGGGTGGTTCTTTCAAGTGTATTCAGAAAGTGCCGACGATGAAGAAACCTGTGTACGTTTGCTGCTTCTGCGGTGAAGAAATCAATGCCTGTCATCTTGATCCCTGCCTGATCGATCTAAGAACCAATCGAGACCTGGACGAAGTGCAGGAACTGGCCTGTCACGCCGCCTGCCTCGACAAATTGGTCCATCAGGACGTAACGCTCTTAACCCAGACTTGAGGCGCGGCCCGCATCCTGCCTATGGGCGAGTTGCGCCGCGATCATTAGAGTGGAGTTCGATCAGCCTCTTGCGGGCGGCTTCAGCCCCAGTTCGCGCATGGCAATTTGCAGGTCGGCCCAGGCTTCTTTTTTCTGGCGCGGGTCGCGCAGCAGATACGCCGGGTGATAGGTGATGATAAGCTGCGTACCGCGGAACGCATGCACGCGGCCGCGCAGGCCTGCCAGCGGCTGGCGCTGGCCCAGCAGATACGTGGCCGCCGTGGCTCCCAGGGCAACCAAGACCTGGGGGCGCACCACGTCAATCTGGCGAAAGAGGAACGGCGAGCAGGTGTTGCCCTCAGCAGGCTCGGGCGTGCGGTTGCCGGGCGGGCGGCACTTGACCACGTTGGCGATGTAGACCTGCTCGCGCTTCAGTCCCATGGCGTTGATCATGTTGTTGAGCAGTTGGCCGGCCTTGCCGACAAAGGGCAGCCCCTGCGCATCTTCGTCGGCGCCCGGGCCCTCGCCCACAAACATCAGCCGCGCGGCGGGGTCGCCGTCGCCGAAAACCAGCTTGTTGCGCCCGGAGTGGAGCGCGCAACGAGTGCAGTCGCCGATTTCGTCGCGAATAAGTTGGAGAGCGGCGGCGCGGTCAGCGGGCGGAACGGCGGCGGCAATTTCTGGAGCTGCGGGAAACGGCTTGCGGGGCGGAATCGGTGGTTCCTCCTGGGAGTGGGTTGGTTGAGGGGTTGCATCCCAGGTCTCAGAAGCGAGACCTGGGGCACCCGGGATTTGTGGCTCGATCGGCTGGGGCTCGACGGCTTCGGCTGCAAGTTGGGCCAGGAGGGCGGGATCGACCGGGCGGCGATAAAACTCGGTCAGGCCCAGGTCGCGATAGAAGCGAACACGCGCTAACAGGGCTTCTTGCGTTGCGGGATCAAGCGATTGCGCCAACGTCACTACTCCGGGGTCAGTTGCTTTACTCGATGATCAATTGCCGGCGGGCGGAGGCGGACGGCGCGGTCTGTTTCAGAACCTGATCGTGCCGGAGCTTCTTGTCCGGGCCGTCATCCAGTTCCAAAACCACCGACTGGGGGCGGCGCAAGGTGAGAATTTCGTCCAGAATGCGGTCGGCGAGCTGGCGTTTGGGCATCTCGGGCAGTTCGGTGGCCGTGGTCAATGTGAGAAACGTAGCGGCGTTCAGGTCCGCGTCAATGCCCACTCCGTCGCCCGTCACATCGTTCACCACAATGGCGTCCGCACCCTTGCGCAGCAGCTTGGCGCGGCCGTTTTCCATGCGGTTCTCAGTCTCCGCGGCAAAGCCCACAATGAGCTGCCCCGGACGGCGGCGGCGAACCACCTCGGCCAGAATGTCTTCAGTGGGGGCAAGTTCAAGCGTCATGGGGCCGGTGCGCTTCAACTTCTGTTCTGAGACGGTGACCGGCCTATAGTCGGCCACCGCGGCGGCCTTGACGATCAGCGTAGCCTCGGCCATGCGCTCCAGCACCGCGATACGCATCTGGTCCGCCGTGGTGATCTTGACCAGATCGCAGTGCGCCGGCGGATGCAAGGCCGACGGGCCGCTGATGAGAATCACTTTTGCGCCGCGGCTGTGCGCGGCTTCGGCCAGCGCATAGCCCATCTTGCCGCTGGAGCGGTTGCCGAGGAAGCGGACCGGGTCCAGTGCCTCGCGCGTTCCGCCCGCGGTCACCAGCACAACTTCGCCGGCCAGGTCGCGGCGCCGTCCCAACACATTGACAACAGCATCCGCAATCGCCTCGGGCTCGGCCATGCGGCCCGTGCCCACCATGCCGCAAGCCAGTTCGCCCGTGCCCGGCTCGATCACGCGCACGCCGCGCTGGCGCAGAATTTCAAGGTTGGCCTGGGTAGCCGGATGCTCCCACATATTCACGTTCATGGCCGGAGCCACCAGCACCGGCGAGGTGGTGGCCAGGTACAGGGTGGTGAGGAAGTCGTCGGCGATGCCGTGGGCAAACTTGGCCAGGATGTTGGCCGTAGCCGGGGCAACCACCAGCGCGTCGGCCCACTGCGCCTCGCTAATGTGCTCGATGGACGAATCGTAGACCCCTGCGCCGCCCGCATCGTCCCAGAGGCCGGTAATGACGTTGTGGCCGGTGAGCGCGGCAAAGGTGAGCGGCTGGATGAACTTGCCCGCCGCCTCGGTCATGACCACATGAACTTCAAGGGCCTGGTGCTGAAGGGCGCGCACCAGTTCCGCCGCCTTGTACGCGGCTATTCCGCCGGAGACGCCCACGGTTACTCGCATGGCTCGATTGTAGAACGTTTCCGCTCGAACCGTCCGTGGCTTCCCTTTCGGCATTCCGCAGAACAAGCGAGTCGCTCGACTTTCTTCATGGAGCCATCACGCGCCCTCGCAGCGTTGCGTTCGACGAGCAAGTCAGGGACAACCCACCACGCTACAAGCGGCTCTCCAGGCGGGTACGCAGTGAAAGCGCCGGTCTCTCGACAAGCCAGTAAGACATCTCCGCCGCTGCCAGCGTATAAACAAGCCCGTACGGTAACATCGGAGTCGTTCGAGATGTAAAGAGGGCCTGCCACAGGTAAATGCTGTAAGACAACACCCCCAGATGGCGAATCACCCTGTTATTCAGAATCTTTCCCGCCAATGAATCACTGTTCTCGACTACATAGACCAGGACACCGCCGATGCACAATGCCGTCAGGGTATTTTCGACTAGGCCAAACGGGCCCGATAGCTTTCGGGGCAGAACCATCCCCACCCAGGGAACGATGAAGAAGCCCGCGATCGCCATCGCGCTGGCCGTCCACGCATTCAGATAGCGCCGACGGCGCCGTTCCCATTTGGGCTCGCGCTTCAGTAGAGCCAGCAGGCAGCCGACCATCATCGTATCGATCCATCCCTGGACCATGAAGGTCTCATGACCGCGTTGGCCCGGAGCGATGAAATAGAGTGCCAGACGGACGACTGGCATCAGCAGGATGAGGATAAACGCCAGATGACGACCTTCTGACGGCGATGCCATATCAAGAATGTGAGCGGCCAAAGCAGATAGAATTGTGCCTCAATGCTGAGCGACCAGCTATGAAAGATCATCCCCATCTTCATGCCGGGGTAATAAGCTACCGTATAGGTGGCGGCCGCGAGAAAACTGCGCAGATCCACCCCCACCATTGCGACGCCCATCGCCCATAGCAGGCCGACAACTGCAAGGAATGCGTAAAACGGAGGAAATATGCGCAGCGTGCGGCGAAAATAGAATCGCTTCAGAGAGACGGTTCCCGTCTTATCGAACTCCCGCAAAAGCAAGCCAGTTATTAAATATCCGCTTATGACAAAGAAGATCGCTACTCCGAGGCTGCCGTTGCCTATGACGACGCGGAATGCGAGACTGTCCTGAATCGCCGCCGGAAGGTACCAATTGCAGTGGGCGATAATCACTACAAAAATCGAAAGCGCCCTGAGACCATCGAGGGATGGAATACTCCGCTTGTTCTTGACGGGAGTGTGCGGGGGATTCGCAACCCGGTCAATCAACGAGCTTACACCGCGCATTCAGGTTGCTCCCTATTCTGCCTCAAACTTGCCGCCCCGCTCAAGCCAGACACAAGATGACTTCGCACTCTGGCCCTAACGCACCATCTTGCATGCTTGCAAGACCCTCGACACGCGCGATCCGCGATTGTGGTTCTTCCTATGTTTGCACAGGGTAGCACGCCCATCCGAAATCCAGCAAAAGGCGCGACAGTATCTAACTCAGCAGGATCGGAATGGCCGGACCCTCGACCAGCGGTTTCACCACCGGCGTATCGGTCTTGACGTAAGCGATCTTGCCGGCGTCGATCTCTTCCTGGGCGATGCGGCAGGGCTTGTTGGACTGGCTTGAAATCAGGACGCGAGAGCCACTCTGCAACTGGCGGGCGCGGCGGGCGGCCACCAGCACCTTGCGGTAGTTCGAGTCGAAGCCGGTCTCAATCGTCATTGGAGTCCTCCTTGTCGTCACCGGAGTCTTCCTCGTCGGAATCCTCCTCGAAGTTGAGTTGTCTCTGGCCGTCGGAACCGGGAATTCCAAAGGCCTCCAGCACGGGCTTGAGCCGCTCCTGCGAGTTGAATTGCAGGCAGGCCGCGGCTACCTCCAACACCCGGTGCGAACGGAAGGCGATGGCCTCGCCATTGCGGTAATAGCGCTCGGCCAGCACAATGGCCTCCAGTTGCGCCACCGCGCGGTCCAGGGTGTCGTTGACGAGAATATATCCGTACTCGCGATAATTCTCAATCTCCTTGCTGGCCTCGTTGAGCCGCCGGTAGACTTCCTCTTCGTTCACGATGCCTTCGGCGCGGCTGCGATTGCGCAAGCGGGTGCGCAGAACCTTGGGATTGGGCGGCATGATAAAGATGCTGACGGCCTCGGGCATGTTGGCGCGCACCTGCGCCGCGCCCTGCACGTCGATGTCCAGCAGCAGATCGTGCCCGGCCGAACGCGCCTCCGCAAGCGAATGGCGGGCGGTGCCATAGAAGTTTCCGAAGACCTCGGCGTGCTCGAGGAACTCACCGGCGGCCACCATCCGATCGAACTCCGAGCGGGTGGTGAAGTGGTATTCGCGGCCGTCTTCCTCTGAGCCGCGCGGCGCCCTGGTGGTCCATGAGACCGAGAACTCGATCCCGCTCAACTGCTTGCGCACCTCGTTGACCAGTGTGCTTTTGCCCGAGCCCGAGGGCGCCGAAATGATGAAAAGAATTCCTGCCACGATTCGATTATCCCTCAAATGCCATTGGCGTTGATCTATTCCACGTTCTGAATCTGTTCGCGGGCCTTTTCGATTTCGGCCTTCATGG
>Ga0224555_1005174_pt1 | contig 11220 bp, 12 predicted proteins | sample 714S23034metaG_FD_180687 | JGI IMG/M metagenome (GOLD analysis project Ga0224555, IMG submission 180687) | Peat soil microbial communities from Stordalen Mire, Sweden - 717 S2 30-34 | ecosystem: Environmental > Terrestrial > Soil > Wetlands > Peat | place: Sweden: Norrbotten County, Stordalen...
ACGCAAAACGTGGACGCGCAAACCACATTTACCCTTGAAATCGCCGTCGGGATACGGAATTTCTCCAGGAAAACAGCCTCCAACCTTCAACGCGGAAAATATCAGGACCTGATCAGAGGCTCCTTAGGTTATCCGGAATATGAACCTTAAGCCGCACACGGATTCCGGCCGCGGGCGAACTGCCTCCCTTGAGGTGTACCTAGGTTCATTCATCGCCGAGCGCAATGCTGTGCAGAAGGGCTCATGGCGTGGAGACTGTGACCTGAATTGTGACGTACAGATTCAGCGGTCTCAGCTAAATCCAACATCTTCAATAGTGGCTAATTTTCTTTCCGTGCGGGCGGTTTGTTATACTTCGCTATTGTTTTCGGTGGTTCTGTCGGTATGGAGACCGAATCCAGGAAAAACTCATAATCCCTTGGTTCGGGGTTCGAATCCCTGCAGGCCCACCATAATAATGTTCGCAATATCCCGGCATTGAATGTTATCAAGCTCCTCACTGAGAAGGTGGAAGCGTGAGCAACTGGGAAATAACGAAGAATTGTCACTGAGCAGGTGAATGTAACCGCATCGGTTCCGGGCTTTCCAAGTTCAGCCATCGAAGGGCCTACTTCCGGTTGCGGCCTCTGCATGATGACCGCTGGAGGGGTACGCGACCGCATTACAATCTGGTTAGCAAAGCAATTGCGCGATGAGCAAAAATGATCTGCCGCAAGCAGGGCCTTGTTATGCCGGATATTCCTCTTCCGAGTAACAATCTGTTGCACCCTGTTGGGCTGCACACTGTTGCACTCTGTTGGGCTGCACACTTTAATCCAAGCTTTAGCTCGGTATTGCACCGGCGGCCGGGGCGTACTGTTCAATCCTGCTCACCTTTCCGGAAATATTTCGAGTATTTTAGATTCGGTTAGCCAAAATGGAGTCTGATGAAACGCGCCGGGGATCTCGCCACCAAAGCAACCGGCAAGAGAGTATTATGCCAACTGACGCCTCACGCTTGAGGCGCGTTGCAGCGTGCAAAGAAAGAGCGGAACCGATGCCTTCTCGAAAAAAGACGCGTGATTTGGCCCACAGCCTCATTGCGTGCGAGGCCGATGCAAGTGCGACGTCCCTGCAAACCGAACCTGCAACTGTGCGCGTCTATGAGAGGCTGCGCCGGCACCTCAGTTCAGCCGTGGGAGTTGACGGTTTTCATGCGCTCGCCTCTCGCGCTTTGGCTCTTGCCAAGTCGGAATCTCCCCGGCTCAGCGCAGTGCAGGTAACGGCGAATGGAGGCTTGCGCGGTCTCGGCGAAGTTGAATCCCAGACGGACGCGGACGAGGATGGCGAGGTCGGAATCATTCTGATCGCGCAACTGCTCGGGCTGTTTCTTACCTTCCTTGGCGAGGCAACAACTCTACGTTTGATAGAAGATTTGCGCCTTCAGGTTGGCGTCAGTTCAGAGTCGGCCGCGACCACAGAGAACACGACAGCTTCAGCGGCCGATGGACCGGTAATGGCTGCGGCTTTTGAAGACCTTTTGCTGGAAATTGATCGACTGAGGAGTGTGAGCGAGCATATTGAAACCCTGGCGGACAAACATCCGGGCATGGAAGATGGACTCGTGAGTGTTGCGGGAAACATTCGCAGTATTGCCACGGTTCTAGACGTTTTTACACTCATCCGAAGCAAGGCCGGCGGCTCGCAAGAAGAGGCGCCGAACCCACAAACGAATGGCTATGTGAATTGAGTTCCGCCAGTGCTACATGGTGAGCGGCTCTGGATGTCGAACACCCCAACCGTGAGGGCGCTTGCGAAAGGACAGAATCGCCGCCCTGATCCTCTTACGAAGCGTATAACGGCAATTGGAATCTACTGCCTTGAACGATGCTGGGTTGAACATGACGACTCCCCCAAAAATGCGAGATTTGGCCCACCGTCTTCTTGCTTACGAAGCCGTTGAGGGCAAGACCTCAGAGCTAGAGGAGGCCGCGACTCTTCGCGTCTATGAAAAACTGCGCCAGAGTCTTGGTGAATTTGTTGGAGCTACCGGCTTTCAGTCGCTCGCTTTCCGCGCTTTGACGCAAGCCAAGTCGGAAGCTCCCGGTCTTTGGGCGGTGCAGATAGCAGCGGATGGATCTTTACAGGGGCTGGGGGAATTTGAACCTCAACTGGTGGAGTTTGAGCCTCAACTTGGCTCCGGCAAGGATCAGGCTAGCGAGGGAGGCGTCGTCCTCATTGCGCGGTTACTCGGGCTGCTTCTGATCTTCCTAGGGGGAACTTTAACCTTGAGACTGGTACAGAGTGCGTGGCCGGGTGCGGCCTTCGACGATTGCAATTCGGAAATCAGGAGAAAAGCGTGAACACAGAAGATAGAGTGGCGATCAACAAACTACCGACAGGAGTTCCAGGCCTCGACGAAATTGTGGGCGGCGGTCTACCCGAATTTTCGTTCAACATCATCGCGGGCGCCCCCGGAAGCGGGAAGACGACGCTGGCACACCAGTTTGTGTTTGCCAATGCAACCCCCGAGCGTCCTGCTCTCTATTTCACGGTCCTGGGCGAATCCTCTATAAAGATGCTGCGCTACCAGCAACAGTACACATTCTTCGATTCGGCCAAGCTGCCGAATTCCATCCGCTTTATCAACCTGAGCCAGGTTGTCTTAGAGAAGGACCTGGGCGCGGTATTGGAGCAGATTACCAAGGAAATTGAGAAGTCCAACCCCGCCGTCGTGGTTGTGGACTCCTTCCGCACCATGGTGCGGAAGCCGCAAAGTGACCTGGACCTGCAATCCTTCATTCAACGGTTAGCCCTGTTTCTGGCCAGTTGGCAAGCTACAACTTTCTTGATCGGTGAATATGCGGAGGACGAGCTGCGTGATAATCCTATATTTACCGTCGCCGATGGTCTGTTCTGGCTGCGCCAAACGCCGGAGCGAAATTCAATTGTACGGAAGTTGCAGATTATAAAACTGCGCGGTCAGGACTCCGTGCCGGGGCTGCACACATTCCGCATAACCGATGCCGGAGTGCAAGCCTTTTCGCGGACGTTTGGGTTAACCGGGCACCTGAAAGATCCGCCCAGCCATAGGCGCCTTTGCTTCGGTATTCCTGAGTTGGACAAGATGCTGGGCGGGGGCGTTCGAGAAGGCGATAGCGTCCTTGTTGCAGGGTCTTCGGGAACCGGGAAATCGGTCCTGGCAACCCAATTCATTGCAGAAGGCATACGCAAGGGGGAGCCGGGAATCGTGGCGGTCTTTGAAGAACGCCCGCAAGCGTATGCGGAGCGGGCCACCACTTTAGGCTTGGATCTGGAAACGCCGCAGAAAGACGGGAAACTCAAAATCCTCTATCTTCGTCCCCTTGATCTCTCGGTGGATGAGACCATGCACTCGATTCTCGACGCAGTGCAGAGGATTGGCGCCAAGCGCCTGGTGATCGATTCCCTGGCGGGCTTTGAGATGGCTCTGTCGCCCGGGTTCCGCGCCGACTTTCGCGAATCGCTCTACCGGATGATCTTCGCTTTGACAGGAATCGGGGTGACGATTCTGAGCACGGTTGAGGTGGATGAGTCTTTCACCGAATTCCCGTTCAGTACCTACTCAATCTCTTTTCTCACCGATGACATCATCCGACTGCGGTACGTATCCATCGATGGCCAGCTTCGCAAGATCATGGTGGTGATCAAGATGCGGGGTGGGAATCATGCCAAGGATATTCGCGAATATGAAATCACGGACAAGGGTGTGGTGATTCTCGGCAAACGCCTCTCTGACTATCAGGGTCTCATCAGCGGAATTCCCGTGCGTTCGAACCGGCCAGACTCGACGGAAGTGCCTTCGCAGGATACGGGAATCAAGAGTAAGACCTAGGGAAACACCCCATGCCGCTCCGCTCGACTTTGTCTCAGAGAATGGCCGAGATCGGCTGATCAGGGCGAAGTAGGCTGGAACTGTTCTCCCACGCGCTCACCCTCGCAAGCAATGTGCTGCCTGCATGATCGAGGCAGACGAAAGCGTCTGTCTGCTAAAGAACAATCACCGCAGGTCCATCCTCGGTTTCATGTTTCACCGCTTCGAGCGCCTTGTTGGCGTCTTCCAGTGAGAACGCGGCGACGCGGGGACGGAAATTCAGCTCGTGAGCCAAAGCGAGAAAGTCGCGCGCATCCTGCCGTGTCATATTGGCTACGCTGCGCACCTGGCGCTCGCCCCAGAGCAGCTTGTCGTAATCGAAGGCGGGCATCTCATCCAGGTGAATGGCGTTGATGGCCACCACCCCGCCTTTGCGCAGCGCAGACAGAGCGCTGATGACGACCTTTCCGCTGGGAGCGAAGGTGATGGCGCGATCCAGCTCCGTGGGCGGCCTGGAGTTTTCGTCGCCGACCCATGCGGCTCCCAGCGACTCGGCGGCCTTGCGGTGAGACTTGCCGCGCGTGACGACATAGACCTCGCAATCCCAAGACTGAAGAATGCGAATGGCCAGCGAGGCCGAGCTGCCAAAACCGAAGAGGCCAACGCGCTCTCCGCGCTGAACTCCCGCAACGCGTAGGCTGCGAAAGCCGATGATGCCCGCGCAGAGCAGCGGGGCGACATGGGAATCGTCGAGGCCTGGCGGTAAGGGGATGGTGAAATCCGCGCGCACCGAGACATACTCCGCGTAGCCGCCGTCCACCGAGTAGCCCGTAAATACGGGATGATCGCAGAGGTTCTCCATATCGTGGCGGCAGAACCAGCAATCGCCGTCTACCCCGCCCATCCAGGAGACGCCCACGCGCGTTCCGATGGGCAGCTCCGGGGTTGCGCCTCCGACCACTTCGCCGACTATCTGATGGCCCGGAATGATGCGCGGGCGAATGGGCTCAAGATCGCCTTCGACGATATGGAGATCGGTGCGGCAGACGCCACAGGCATGGACTTTGAGCAGGACTTCTCCGGGGCGCGGTTGTGGCCGGGGAATATCCTCCATCGACAGCAAGCTTCCGGGAGTGGCCGATTTGGAATCGAATATGGCTGCCCTCATTGCAATTCCTCTGACTATTAGCTTACTTCCGCATGGCTGGATTGGATAACGGTTCCCTATTCCCTGTTCCCTGTTCCCTGCCCTTCTAGTATTCTTCTGGCATGAAAACTCTGTTCCGCACGCTTCTCTACCTCGCGCTTATCACCTGGCTGGGCGCGGAGATCTTCTTTCCAGTGGTAGCCGCTGTCACCTTTGAAACGCTGCGGCCAGATACGCACACGGCGGGGATGATCGTGGGCAGCTTGCTGCGCATATTGCACGGCATGGGGCTGGTTTCGGCGATGGTGGCGCTGGCGTTACTGGCGCTGGGTCCGGCATGGGGCATATACAAGCCGCGCATGGTGCTGGCACCAATGGCTCTGTTGGTGCTGGCGGCCGGCTTCACCATTTACTCACAGTTCAGCATTATTCCGGCGATGGAACGGGACCGGATCAATGCCGGAGGAGCCATCGATGCGGCGGATGCCTCCAATCCCAGCCGCATGGACTTCGAGAAGCTGCACCACCGCAGCGAAAATGTGGAGGGCGCAATTCTGTTGCTGGGATTGGCGACGGTGGTCTTCGTGGCCGGAGCGGAGACGAGGAGAAGCCTGGGCTAGTTCCTCGCTCCTGTATCATCGAAGAGGTTCTCGTGTGCGCGTTTCATTCTGCCGGAGACCACAATAGGAAATTTATGAAGACTGGCATTATCGGCCTGCCGCAGGTGGGCAAGACATCATTGTTCAAGATTTTGACCAAGGCTCGGCTCGAAGAGCGCGGCCACTCGCGCCAGGAGCACATCGGCGTGGCGCGGGTGCCCGACGAGCGGCTGGACAAGCTGTCTGCGCTCTATGCGCCCAAGAAGACGACTTACGCCAGCGTTGAATTCGTTGACGTGGCGGCCATCGGGCAGGAGGCGCTGAAGGAAACTGCGTTTCTCGCAAGCCTGCGCCAGGTGGATGCGCTGATTCACGTGCTGCGCGCCTTCGAGGACGACGCGATTCCGCACGTGGGCCCCATCGACCCGCTGCGCGACATCAAGAACGTCGAATTCGACCTGATGATCAGCGACCTTACCCAGGTTGAAAAGCGGCTGGAGCGCGTGGAAAAGGACCTAAAGAAGCAGCGCACCAGCGACCTGGAGCGGGAACACGCCCTGCTGCTGCGGTCGAAAGCGGCTCTGGAAAAGGAGCTGCCGCTGCGTGAGCTGGAGATGACGCCGGAGGAAAAGAAGCTCATCCGAGGCTTCATGTTTTTGTCGCAGAAGCCGATTCTCTATGCGCTGAATATTGGCGAAAGCACCACCCTGGGCGACGATCTTGAAGCAGCGGTGAGCCGCTTCAAGCTGGACGAGGTTGCGCACCGGCCCAACGCAGGAGCGACGGCCATCTGCGGCAAGGTCGAGGCCGAGCTGGCGGAGATGGACGACGAAGAAGCGGCGGAGTTCCTCGGCAGCTATGGACTGCGCGAAAGCGGGCTGGTGCGGCTGATTCGCAAGAGCTATGAGCTGCAGGGATTGATCAGCTTTTTCACCGCCGGCGAGGACGAATGTCGCGCATGGACCATTCCGGTTGGCTCGAAGGCGCCGCAGGGGGCCGGAGCGATTCACTCCGACCTGGAACACCACTTCATCCGCGCCGAAACCATTCGCTGGGACGCGCTGCTGGAGGCCGGCTCCGAGGCCGCTGCGCGGGCCAGAGGCACGCTGCGCCTGGAAGGCAAGGAGTACGTGGTGCAGGATGGCGACGTGATGCACATCCGGCACAGCGGGTAAGGGCCAATGCTGAAAATTTCTCTCATTCTGGGTGCGATTGCCGCGCTGGCTGACGTGGTCGGCGGGCTGGTGCTGGTGCGCGCCAAGGGCGTGGAACGCTATCTGCGCTACTTTGTCGCGCTCGGCGCGGGTTTCCTGATGGCGACGGCACTGATTGAGATGATGCCGGAGAGCCTGAAGTTGAACAGTGGGAGGCCGCTGCTGGGCCCGAGCCTGATTATGGCCGGCTATTGCGTGGTGCACCTGCTGGAGCACACCATCAACGCCCACTTCCACTTTGGCGAAGAGACGCATCACGACGAGTTTGTCAGCATGCACACGGGCAACTCGGTGCTGGCCGGACTGAGCCTTCATGCGCTCTTTGACGGCGTGGCTATTGGCTCGGGCTTTTTGGTTTCGGGCTGGCTGGGCTGGCTGATCTTTCTTGCGATTTTGCTGCACAAAGCGCCGGAAGGTTTCACCATGGCCTCAGTGATGCTGGCCAGCGGACGCAGCCGTACGGCGGCTTTTTACTCTGCCGTGGCGCTGGCCGTGGCCACGCTGGCCGGCGTGCTGGTTATTCAGATGGTCCCCAGTTGGCTGCCGTATGGATTGGGAATTTCGGCCGGAGTCGCCCTGTACGTGGGCGCCAGCGACCTGGTGCCCGAGGTGAACCGCGAGCCGGGAATTCGCATGGCTCTGGTGTTTTTTGCCGGCGTGGGCGGATTCCTGTTGCTGCGGATGTTATTGCCCGCGCTGTAAGGGATCTCTGAATGGGCAGCTGCTGCAAGGCCCATTCCCTCAGGGGCTAAAGCCCGCGCTGATTTGGCGGCTTTTACGGCACGGCTAAAGCCGAGCCCTTTCAAAACGCAGACTTATTGAAAGATTTCTTACAGTGTCAGTGCCGCCGCGGGCCGAATCTGCTCGCGTAGAGCCGGGCCAACAGCTTGGCGTAGTCCCAGCCGACTTTGAAGTTGGCTTTGCTTGCCCCGCGGCTGCGGCTGCCGAAGGCCAGCGGAACCTCTGCCACCGAGCGGATGCGTCCTCGCACCAGAATTTCCAACAATAATTTAAAGCCGGAAGGCTGGAATTCAATTCCGTCGATGCACTCGCGGCGAAGCAGGAAGAATCCCGTCATGGGATCTTTGGCTCGGATGCCGGCTCTCTGGATGGGCCATGTGGCCCACACTGCGACGGTGGAGAGCCATTTCCTGATGGGGTTCCATTGGCCCACTTCTCCGCCGGTGGTGTATCGGCTGCCAATCGCCATATCGTTGCCCGCGAGAATGGCGGAGACCAATGCGGGCAGTAGCTCGGGAGGGTGCTGTAGATCAGCGTCCATTACACCAAGAATCGATGCGTCCGTGTGGCTCCAGCCGTAAAGGACCGCCCCAGACAAGCCGCGCTCTCCTTTGCGCACCAGAAGGCGCACTCGCGGGTCCTCAAGGCCGATGGCGGAGACAATCTCCTCGGTGCCGTCGCGGCTGTCGTCATCGACAACAATAATCTCGTAGTCGATTCCTACCGGATCGAGTGCGGAGCGCACGTCGGCGAGCAGGCCGGGAAGGTTTGCCGCCTCGCGCAAGGTAGGAATGACGAGCGCAAGTCTTTCGGGGGCGCGCGTCTCCGGTCCAGCCGATGACAAAGTGCGCGTTGCCGTGCCTTCCGCGGGCGTATAGGATGAATCTGGCGCTGAAGGTGACATTCTGCGTCCAAGTATACGGGGCTATCTGGTTGAGACGCTACTTTCCGGTCAATTTTTTACTGACCATCTTTTTCACGTCGCTCGGCATCGCGGTGATGGGCTACCATCCCGGCCTCGAAGACGACGGCGTTTATCTGACAGCGATTAAACACAACCTGAATCCAGCGCTTTATCCGCACGACGCAGACTTTTTCCAGCTTCAACTGCAGGCCACTTTTTTTGACAAGTGGATCGCATGGTTCGTGCGTTGGACCGGAATCCCGGTGGCAGCGACGGAATTTCTTTTCCAGTTTGCATCGATAGCTTTAATCATTTTTGCGTGTTGGATGATTGCGCGCAGAATGTTTCCCGAAGCGCGCGCGCAATGGGCTGGCGTCTCCATGGTCTCCGCAATGCTCACGCTGCCTGTGGCCGGAACCGCGCTCTACCTGGTCGATCAGCATCTGCATCCGCGCGCATTAGCCACGGGTTTCATTCTGCTGGCGGTTTCGCGGATATTGGCGGGCAAGAAGTGGCAGGCAGTTCCCTTCCTGTTACTCGCGTTTGTGATGCATCCCATCATGGCGGCCATGGGTGTCTCCTTTTGCTTCTTCCTTAGCCTGACCATGATGGAGCAGGCGCCTGCATGGCTGAAAAGCTGGCCAAGACCCCGACACAGTTCTCTGGCAATCGCTTTTGTCCCCCTTGGCTGGGTATTCGAGGCGCCCACTCCTGCGTGGCGGGAGGCTGTGAATATGCACAACTCACTGTGCCTCTACCACTGGGCCTGGTATGAGTGGCTGGGAGCGTGGGCGCCGCTCGTTCTCTTCCGGCTGCTTTGGCGCTTCGCGCGAAAGCGCGGCGAGAGGCTGTTGGCGCGCTTTGCACTGGCGGTCTTTGCTTACGGGGTCTTTCAACTGGCTGTGGCGATGATCATCTCGGCAATCCCGGCGTTGATCCGGCTCGCTCCCATGCAGCCGATGCGCTTTCTCCACCTGGTCTATCTCTTCATGGCACTGATAGGTGGTTGCCTGTTGGGCAAATATCTGCTGAAGGGCACTGTTTGGCGCTGGGCGGTATTTCTCGTGGTCATCAACGGGAGTATGTTCGTTGCGCAACGTCAGCTGTACAGCAGCAGCGAGCATCTGGAGCTGCCCGGACAGACCTCAGACAACCCGTGGCTGCAGGCCTTTGCGTGGATTCGTCAGAGCACGCCGACTGACGCCTATTTTGCCCTCGACCCGGAGTACCTGGCCGCGCCGGAGGAGGATTATCACAGCTTCCGCGCGCTGGCCGAGCGCAGCCAGTTAGCCGATAACATCAAAGACCCGGCAGTGGTGACGCAGGTTCCGGAGCTGGGTGAGGTGTGGAAGCGGCAAGCGGAAGCGCAGAAAGGCTGGAGCCATTTCCAGCTTGCCGATTTCGAGCGATTGAAAGCAGAGTTTGGCGTGGATTGGGTGCTGGTCTCCTATCCTCAACCGGCGGGGCTGAACTGTCGCTGGCACAGTAACGTCCTTTCTGTCTGCCAGATTCCGTAACCTGCTCCCGCCAGACCCGGAACATATTTACACATCCGCCGTCGCTTCCGCAGATGCGTCTGAGCTTTTTTCAAAGGACAGGAGGTCGCCGGGCTGACAATCCAGCACTCCGCACAACTGCTCCAACGTGCTAAAGCGAATTGCCCTGGCCCGGCCGGCCTTGAGGACGGACAGGTTTTGCGGAGTGATCCCGACCAGCTCAGCCAGCGTGTTCAGCCGCATCTTCCGCCGGGCGAGCATCACATCCACATTCACAATGATCGGCATAGTTGTTCTCCTCGTCCCGCTCAGATGGTGAGTTCGTTCTCTTCGCGCAGGTCCACGGCCATATCCATAAACCAGGCGATCACGATGATGATGGTCCCGATGGCAAACGATTCGCCGTGGCCCTGGAACGTCTTTGCCGGATGCTCCGAGAGGGCAAGCGATAATCTCCAGACGAAGCTCATGACACTCCAAAGCAGACAGGCAATGCCGAACTTACGGATTTGGCCGACAGACTCCCGTGTAAAAATCTCTCCGTGGGAATAGTTTCCGAAGAGCTGATGCAGGTGATAGAAGCATTTGAACAGGACCCCAAATGTCAGAGCGGTCACAGCGCCCAAAATGAGGCGGAGGCCGACCGTCAATTCGGCAGTCTGGAATATCATGTTGTCATCGTTGATGCCTCCGACCCCAAGGGTCACGCAAACAACGCAGCCAAGGCCTAAGAGTGAAATCAGCACCAATAACAACTTGCAGATATTGCGCAGGATATTGCTGACTTTCTTGATCTTTTGCAGTTTTGCCTGAATTTCGGATTCCATAAAAACTCCTTTGAAAGCTTTTGAACCACGGAACTGATATTACCAGAAATAAATCGCTTGTCAATATATTTATATCGTTATTCGATAATTTTTTATTGCAATACAGTTTGCGTAGATTGATTGACCTTGTCAATGGAGAGTCGCCCACTCCAATCCTGAATTGTAAGTAAAGACATAAGTCCATATTTTTGAGTGCATTCAGGCAAGCAGCAACATTCTCTTCAGTACTTCAATCGGCGGGGCTGAATTGCGCGTGGCATAATGACGCTCTGTCGGTATGCCAGATACGGTAAGGCCAGGGACCAGAGGTCAGCACCGCGGCCGTTGGAATGGCGCAATTCGACTGACCTCTGATCTCTGAACCCTGATCTATGGTCTAGAAGCCGTAGGAGATGCCGAAGGCCACACGGGCGCGGGCATCCAGGTTCACCCCGCCGATATTGCCGCCCGCATGCAGAAC
>Ga0224555_1005176_pt1 | contig 11218 bp, 8 predicted proteins | sample 714S23034metaG_FD_180687 | JGI IMG/M metagenome (GOLD analysis project Ga0224555, IMG submission 180687) | Peat soil microbial communities from Stordalen Mire, Sweden - 717 S2 30-34 | ecosystem: Environmental > Terrestrial > Soil > Wetlands > Peat | place: Sweden: Norrbotten County, Stordalen...
CCGTGACCTGGTGTCCGGCGTTGAGGAGTTCCTCCGTGCAGACGGAGCCGATGTAACCCGCGCCGCCGGTGACGAGAACATTCATGCGATATGACTATGGGGGGGAGCCGGCAAGTTCAAACAAAATCCCGTAAAAGGGGTGGCGACGGCTCGTCGCCATTGGCGTTGGAAAGGTTCCAGGGATCCTGGCGACGGGCCGTCGCCACCCCGCGCTCAGCGGGAGCCGAGGTTGAATTCAATCCGCGTGCGGGAGCCGGTCCGGCGGTTGTTGATTTCCATTTCCTCCAATTGCCATTGTCCCCGGACTTTCTTGAATTCCTTCGGGTCGAATTCCTTGAGCACCCCGCCCGCGCCATCGCAGGCCTCGGCGTGCACGATGCCGTCGGTTTCAAGATCGATCCAGGCAACGACCTTCGAGCAGGCGCCGGGAACAGGCTGCGGGTTGACGCTCTCCAGGACGCGACACGACCGGCCGCGGCGCATCTCGGTTTTCAACAGGCGCTGTTCCGGCCAGTGGAAGAATTCCAGACCCAGATCCGCCGGTGAAAAGTCCGAGCCGGCGAAGGCATTGGTCGCGGCTTCGGCGCTTGAAAGAGTCTTCATCGCCGGCGCCGCTGTTCCGGGCGCCGGCGAGCGGCCGTAAAGATAGCGATTGGGTCCGTTGGTTGAATGGGTGACGATCAGCTTTTCCGCGCCTGTGGAGTTGCTGGCGAAGTACAGGGACTGCCATGCTCCATCCAGCAGGATGACTTCTGCTTGAACGAAGAACTTTTCAGTCCGTTTGCCGGACCGGATTTCGAGGGTGCCGGTGAAGCGGGAGTTTTCAGCGGGCCTTTGTGAAAGAATCTCCACCGCGAGCGCGCGGCCTCGTGTGGAAGCTTCGGCGGGACTGAGCGTCTTCGGTTGCGATTCCGGGGCGGCGGCTGCGGTGAGGAGCAGGGCGGCGGCTGAGAGCAGCAGACGGACGATCATTTCGAGCTCAAAGTCAGGGGGAGGAGCTCGGAGATGCGCCGCACGAAATGCGCCTGAAGTTTCTTGCGGACCTCCTCGGGCACCTCGGCCCAGTCCGTGCGGTTTTGCTCGGGCAGGACGATCTGTTTGATGCCGAAGCGGGCCGCGGCGAGGACTTTCTCCTTGATGCCGCCGACGCGCAGGACGCGCCCGCGCAGGCTGATTTCGCCCGTCATCGCCACTTCCGACCGCACCCGGTGCCGCGTCAGGAGGGAGGCCAGCGCCACCAGCAGTGTGACCCCCGCGCTGGGGCCGTCCTTTGGCGTCGCGCCCGCCGGCACGTGAATGTGAATGTCGAACTTCCCGTAATCCGACATGTCGATGCCGAGAGTCGCGGATTGACTGCGCAAATAGCTGAGCGCCGTCTGGGCGCTTTCCTTCATGACTTCGCCCAGCGAACCCGTGAGCAACAGGTTGCCTTTGCCCGGCATCCGCGTCGCTTCGATAAACATGACTTCGCCGCCCACGGGCGTCCACGCCATGCCCGTGGCGATGCCGATTTCCTTGATGATCTCGGCCATTTCCGAAACGAACCGCGCGGAGCCCAGATAATCCTTGAGCAAATCGGGTTTGAGGACGAGCGGCCGGGCGAAATGGCCGTTGCTGACGAGCTTTCGGGTGGCTTTGCGCGTGAGGGCGGCGATTTCGCGCTCCAACTGCCGCACGCCGGCTTCACGTGTGTAATCCTGGATCACGCGCCGGATGGTCGTGTCCGGAATTTTCACCTCCCCCTTGGCCAGCCCGTGCTCCTCGATCTGGCGCGGCACCAGGTAACGCCGGGCGATCTGCAGCTTTTCCGATTCGGTATAGCTGGGCAGTTCGATGACCTCGAGCCGGTCGCGCAACGCGGGATGAATCGGCTCCAGCCAGTTTGCCGTGGTGATGAACAGGACCCGGGACAGATCGAAGGGGATGTCGAGATAATAGTCCGTGAACGTGTTGTTCTGCGCCGGATCGAGCACCTCGAGCAACGCCGCCGCCGGGTCACCGCGAAAATCCGCTCCGACCTTGTCCAGTTCGTCCAGCAAAATGACCGGGTTCCGGCTCTCGATGCGGCGGAGTGTCTGGATGATCCGGCCGGGCATCGCGCCCACATACGTCCGGCGATGGCCCCGGATCTCGGCTTCATCGCGCATGCCGCCGAGGGAGATGCGCGCAAACTTGCGTCCCAGGGCGTCGGCGACGCTCCTGCCCAGGGAGGTCTTCCCCACGCCCGGCGGGCCGACGAGGCAGAGGATGGGCCCCTTGATTTGTTTGCGGCGCTTGATGACCGCCAGGAACTCCAGCAACCGGTCCTTGACCTTCATGAGACCGAAATGTTGCTCGTTCAAAATGCGCTCGGCCTCCTCTAAATCGATTTTGTCATCGGTCTCCTTCTCCCACGGCAAACTGAGAATCCAATCCAGGTAATGGCGGGTGACGGCGTATTCGGCCGCGACGGTCGGCATTTGCTGGAGGCGGTCCACTTCCTGCAGCGCCACCTTCTTGGCTTCGGCCGATAGCGGAGTGCCTTCGATTTTGTCCTGCAGACTCCGGATTTCGCCGAGGTTGGTGTCGGCTTCTCCCAGCTCGCGCTGGATGGCCCGGAGTTGTTCGCGCAGGAAGAAGTCCCGCTGCGTTTTCGAGATCGACGTGGCGACTTCCGACTGGATTTTGGAACTCAGCGTCAGAACCTCGTGCTCGCGATTGAGCATCGGCAGCAGGGCCGACAACCGCTGCTTGACGGACGTGTTTTCGAGCAACGCCTGCCGTTCCTCGAGGCTCAAATTCAGGTTGATGGCGATCAGGTCCGTGAAATGTCCGGGGTTTTCCGTGTTGAGCGCGGCAATCTTGACCTGCTCCGAAAGGGCCGGGGACAGCTTGATAATGTCCTGGAACTGGCCTTGCGCGTTGCGCATCATCGCCGTCAACTCCACCGAGTCTTCCGTGAGATCCTTCATCAACTCGAACTTGGCGCTCAGGTAGGGGGTCGTGCTGGTGTATTCCTTGATGCGGACGCGCCAAAGCCCCTCGACGAGCACCCGCACGGTGTTGTCGGGAAACTTCAGCATCTTCAGAAGGCGCGCGGCGCAACCGACCTCGTGAATCTCATCCGGGGTCGGGTTTTCGGCCTCCGGCTTGCGTTGCAAGGCCACGCCCAACAACCGATCCCCGGCCACGACGTCATCGATCAGCTTGGTGCTTTGCGTCGTTTCGACCAGCAGTGGGGCGACCATCCCAGGAAAAATGACGATGTCCGAGAGCCCGAGAATGGGGATCACCTGCGGGAGGGAATGAGCGGACACGCGCGCCGGGGCCTCTGGATTTCCGGAGGCGCCCAGGATGCTAATAAACTCCGTGTCGGGCGAGGTCATCGGTTGCGTCATGCTGCAAGTTAGATGCCGCCACCCTGGAAAAGATTCAGAGAAAGATTAATTCCCCTCGGCGATAGGCACCTTGGTGCTCTTTGTTTGCGGTTGAGCGAGCGGCACGTCAATGCGCAGGAAACCGTTCAAATAGGCTGCTTTGGCCTGACTCAGATCATAGCCCGGCGGCAATTCCAGCATGCTTTCAAATAGGCCATAGTTGATCTCCATCACCAGAAAACTGCATTTGGGCGCCCGGCAACCGTCCGGTCGAGTGCCGCTGATGCGCAAGCGATTTCCCTCGACCGTAATCTCGAGGTTGTCACTGCGCATGCCCGCCAGCTCCACCTTGACCACCAGTCCGTTGTCCGTGGAATACACGTCTGTGTTGGGCACCCAATGTGCCTTGGCGGAGTCTTCTCGACCTCCGGCGGCAGAACGGGTCACGAAATGCACAGACGAACTCACTTTGCACATGGCCATTCCGGCGGAAAAAGTATCTTAGGCGGGTTGCATACGCAAGCGCTCTGTTAATTCATCTTGACGAGCACTTGAGGACGCTCGCCCTTTCGCGCGCGAAATACCACGGAGTACTGCGGCCCCCGGGGACCGCCACCGCACCCACAATGCGTAGCCCGCTCAAAACTGAATTTGCGGGGGCGAAATCTGTTCCACAACAACATCGTTGCTGCAGCCCCGACAATCATCAACGAAACCAACTTCTGCCAATCCATGATCGCAACATAACCTCAAATTCCCCTCGTGCAACAAATGATTTGGAATTGCGCCTGCACCTGAACTTGGCATCGAGCAGGCAATAACAGAGAGGTCGCTTTTTCAACCTTGAACCTCGGACTCCGTGCCTTAAACTCCCGCTCATGGCTGCGCCGGCCTTCCGCCACACGCATCGAGTCACCTATGCCGAATGCACGCTCGGCAACCACATCTACTATGCCCGTTACCTGGATTTGCTCGAAGCCGCGCGGGGAGAATTCTTCCGGAGCCTCGGGGCAAGCGCCCTGCAGTGGCAGGACCAGGGCGCCGTCTTCCCGGTGATCGAATGCCGGCTCCGCTACCGGGCCCCGGCCCGCTACGATGATGTCCTGTCAATCGAAGTCTGGCCGATCGCAATCGACAAGATCCGGCTGAGTTTTGCCTACCGTGTCTCCAACCAGGCAGACAAGCCAATCCTTGAGGCCGAGACTTTCCACATCTGCGCCGGGCTCGACGAAAAGCCAAAACGCCTGCCGGAAGAACTGGTTGCGAAACTGAGGCCCCATGTCCGGTCCGGTGGTGAACCGGCGTAATCGGTTGGGTCAAGGATGGGCAATGGATGGCTACAAAAAGCCAGAATTGGATATGGCGTGCCCGGGATCCCCCTGATAGCCTTTTGGATGACTGGCCGTTCGAGGCGAAAGTTCTGTCAGGCCTGATTTTCCGAACCGGCATTGCGGGATCTGTTCCGCCGAACGGTCCGTCCGCACCACGCTGTGAACTGAGAACAACACTTTTAAAACTATGACACAAATCGCACAACTGCTCGGCGACAAGGCGGATTATCTGCTCGGTTTCAAGAATCCGAAAATTTCGAAGGAACGCCTGCACCTTCCGGGACCGGACTTCGTCGATAGAATCTTTGCTCTGTCGGATCGGAACAATCGCGTGCTGGTCAACCTGCAGCGCATCTTCGGCCACGGCCGGCTCGCCGGCACGGGTTACGTTTCCATCCTGCCCGTCGATCAGGGGATCGAACATTCGGGCGGAGCCAGTTTTGCCAAGAACCCGGATTACTTCGACGCGGAGAATATCGTGAAGCTGGCCCTGGAAGGCGGCTGCAACGCCGTCGCCTCCACGTACGGCGTCCTCGGCGCGGTCGCGCGCAAATACGCCCACAAGATTCCGTTTCTGGTGAAAATCAACCACAACGAACTGCTCACCTACCCCAACAAGGCGGACCAGCTCCTTTACGGCACGGTCAAGGAAGCCTCGGACATGGGCGCCGCCGCCGTCGGAGCGACCATTTATTTCGGTTCGGCGGAAAGCGGCCGTCAGATTGTCGAAGTCGCGCAGGCGTTCGCCCTGGCGCATGAACTGGGCATGGCGACCGTGCTCTGGTGCTACCTCCGGAACAACGCGTTCAAGATCAAAGGCCCGGACGGCAAATCCACCGACTATCATGTTTCCGCCGACCTCACCGGCCAGGCCAATCACCTGGGCGTCACGATCCAGGCGGACATCATCAAGCAGAAGCTCCCCGAGAACAATGGCGGGTTCGAGGCTCTGAATACGGGGGGTTCCAGCTATGGAAAATTCGATAAGAAGATTTATACCGATCTTTGCAGCGATCACCCGATCGATCTCTGTCGATACCAGGTGGCCAATTGTTACATGGGCCGCGCCGGTCTGATCAATTCCGGCGGCGAATCCAAGGGCAAGGGCGACCTCGAACAGGCGGTCATGACTGCCGTGGTCAATAAACGCGCCGGCGGCATGGGCCTGATTTCCGGCCGCAAAGCCTTCCAACGCCCCATGAAAGAAGGCATCGCCCTGCTCAACGCCATCCAGGACGTCTACTCAAGCAAAGAGATCACTGTGGCGTAACGAGCCCGATTTTCCAGCCGATCAAGCCGCTCAGTTTCGAGCGGCTTTTTTGCTTTGCATCGCGACCGCGGCTCTGCGGGCCGCAGCGCGTCTTAATTTCGCCGTCGGATCAAACTCCAGAATAGAAAACCCAACCCGCCCAAGGCAGCACTCGCGGGTTCGGGAACCACGGCGACCGTGAAGTTGTCCACCCGGTCAGATCCCGAGGTCCCAACCGTTCCCCCGCCAGCACTGACGGTGGAATCGTCGACCAGCCGGAAAAAGACGGTCGGAGCATTGTTCAGGACTGAAATGGAACTGAGGTCGTCAACAAAGGTATAGAAAGAACTGCGAGTGGTTCCACCCCACGTCGTGTGGGGGGTGCCATTGACCAGGATGGTGTAGTCGCTGCCAAAGGGCGTAAATGTAGTTCCGTCCGTGCTGTACTCCAGAAGGCCTTTGCCCGGTCCCGTGCTGCTGCTCGTTTGGTCCCAGGAAACCTGGATGCCTGTGTGTCCAATCGTGCTGGTCTGGAATTCCCAAAAGTCGCCCACGGTCCATTTCGTGGCGCTGATTGATTCCGGAGAACCTTGCCAGCGGGAGTGGTATATACATCGGAAGTGGCATGCATGCCCGAGGCGGTCCCACTTCCAACGTCCGCAGGGACGCTGAAAAGTGACGTGGAGTTCGTTAACCCAGAAGAGAGGTTCAGCGAATCAAAAGTCCAAACCGTAATCTGGGCTCGGACAGAAGCGGCTGCTCCAAGCAGCCCGCAAAGGGAGAACAAAAGTATCTTCATAACAGCAAATATTTGTCGTTTCTGGCAGCTCTTGGGAATCGAGACTGATTAGCCACATTTATCACACCATAAGCAAGAAAAATCGTCCAAATAAGTATTAGTACGGATATTGCCCGTCTCATTTGGAGTTCCCGAGAAATGGAAATGGGGTTGAGCTGTCGGCACACTACCCGGTTTGGCCATCACGCTCTCAGAATGCGCCCGCTGGACGAGGCATGAGCCCACTTGCCTTGCAAAACATGCTCTCACCGGTAAGGTTGGCCCGGCATGACGGGCGTTGTTGAGGTTTTTGTAGGATTGTTGCTTGCCGTGGCGGCTTTGGCTTTGCTGGCTCGCAAACTCCACATCCCTTATCCGATCCTTTTCGTGATCGGCGGATCGTTGCTCGGTTTGATTCCCAAACTGCCTAAAGTCGGACTGGATCCGGAATTGGTTTTTCTGTTCTTTCTCCCGCCGCTTCTCTTTCCCGCAGCGCTGTTCACATCCTGGCGCGATTTCCGCGCAAACATCCGTCCCATCTCGTTGCTCGCCATCGGCCTCGTCCTGTTCACAACCGTCGCGGTCGCCTTGCTCGCCCACTATTTCATCGGTCTGCCGCTCGCCGTTGGATTTGTTCTGGGCGCGATTGTTTCGCCGCCCGACGCCATCGCGGCGACGGCGATTGCCGAGCGATTAAAAGTTCCTCATCGTATCGTCACAATTCTGGAAGGCGAATGCCTGGTCAACGATGCCACCGCCCTTGTGGCCTACCGTTTCGCGGTGGCAGCCGTCGCCAGCGGCTCCTTCTCGCTGGGCAGAGCGAGCTGGCAATTCTTCATCGTGGGCATCGGTGGGATTCTGATCGGTTTGGCGGTAGGCTGGCTGGCGGAGTGGTTTCACAAGCGGGTGGAGGATGCACCGATCGAAATCACCGTTTCGCTGCTCACACCTTTTGCCGCTTATCTGCCGGCGGAGCGGTTGGGCGTTTCCGGCGTTCTCGCCGTCGTGACGGCCGGCTTTTATCTCGGCTGGCGCACGCCCGAAATCCTGAGCTTCCGGACCCGGCTCCGGGCCGGACCGATCTGGGAAATGGTGGAATTCCTCCTGAACGGTTTTGTCTTCATCCTCATCGGACTTCAATTGCCCGAAGTGCTGCGCGGGTTGTCCGCCCATTCCATTCCCATTCACCGGCTCGTTTGGTACGCGCTCGAGATCAGCCTGGCGGTGATTCTCATCCGTGTTGTCTGGGTTTTCCCCGCCGCCTATCTCCCGCGGCTGCTCTTCAAGAAAATCCGCGAAAAGGATCCCTATCCCTCCTGGCGCCACGTCATCCTGGTTGCATGGACGGGAATGCGCGGAGTGGTTTCCCTCGCCGCAGCATTGGCGCTGCCGCTCACCATTCAAAACGGCTCACCCTTTCCGAGCCGCGATTTGATTCTGTTCCTTGTCTTCATCGTGATCCTGGCAACCCTCGTGGGGCAAGGCTTGAGCCTCCCCGTCCTCATCCGCTGTCTCGGCATCAAGGATGATGGAGCCGTTGAAAAGGAAGAACGCGAAGCCCGGCTCAAGGCGAATCAAGCCGCCCTGGCCTGGCTCGAGGAAATCCGTGAGCCGAGTTTGGCGAAGGGGGACGCACTCGAACGGTTGCATATCGAATACGAGGACCGCATCCGCCAATTGGAAGCGCGCGAACCGGGAAATTCGGATGCGGCGCAGCGCCTCTATTCATCCGAATTCGAAACCCTGTCGTTTGAAGTCCTGCGGGAAGAGCGGAAGACCATCCTTCAACTCCGGAACGAGAGCGTCATCAGTGATGAAGTCCTGCGTCGCATCCAGCGGGACATTGACCTGGCGGAAGCCCGGTTGCGGCATCAGCGGTGAATACGCCGCCGTTACGGTCCCAGGACGGCGCGATAGAATTGTTTGGTATAATTCGAAGCGGAGGAATCCGTGAAGTCGTAGATCGTCGCGCTGTTGGTCAGCAATGGCGTCCATCCACCCAGGTTCGTCGAGCTTTGAATGATGTAACTCTGGCCGCTGGTGCCGCTGACGCGGAACCGGAACTGGCCGTTCGTCACCCACCCGGACCGCGTGAGCTGCAGGTGCGGCGGCGGGTAAAAGTTCAGTTGATCGTTCCAACGCCCGATGAACATGGACGGCTTATCGCCGGCGAAAATAAACATCCCGCCGACGTAGAGGCCGTTGCCCTTGAAGGCCAGAGCCCTGGCGGAGGACGTTCCGGGATTCATGATGAGGCCGCTGCCCAGGCCGTACCAGTTGGCGCCGTCCCACATGGCAATCCCGGGCGCAAGGACCGCGCCCGCGTTGGTGAACGTGCCGCCGACGTACACGTTGTTCCCGTTCAACGCAACCACCATGGCGGCGGCGCCGGAACTGTTGCCGACAAGACCACTGCCCAGGGCCGACCACGAGGAGCCGTCCCACTTTGCAATCCGATTCGCCGAAACACCGCCCGCCGTGGTGAAGTTGCCGCAGGCGTACACCACTCCGTTGCTGGCGGCGATGGCGCTGACCATGTTGTTGAGGCCGCTGCCCAGCGCGCTCCAGGCGGCGCCATCCCACTTCGCGATGTAGTTGGCGCTCACGCCGAGGATGCTGGTGAAACTGCCTCCGATATAAACGGCGGATCCATCGACGGCGATGGCGTTGACCGAGCGGCTGCCGCCGCTCAATGGGCCAACGCTCCCCCACCCGGATCCGTTCCAGTATGCGAAGCCGGGAGTCGTTATCCCGCCGATGTTTGTGAAAGTCCCGCCCACATAAAGAGAACTCCCGCTCACCGCCAATGCGCTCACGGGAGCGTCCGCGCCCGATCCCAGGGCCGACCAGGAGTTCCCATCCCATCGCGCGATGCCGCTCGCCGCCACGCCGCCGGCATTGGTGAAATTACCGCCCGCATACAAGTTCTTGCCGGACCGTGCCAGGGCTCGGATAGACGGCGTGCTCGAACTGAGTCCGCCGAGCATTCCGCCGGCCAACGTGGACCAATTGGTCCCGTCCCATTTTGCAATCGCGTTTACGATCTGGTCTCCCGCCTCGCTGAAGATTCCACCGGCATAGACGTTCGTGCCGTCCGACAGCAGCGCCGAGACAGTGCCGACGAAATGGGTCAGCCCCTTGCTTACGCTCCCACCCAAGCCGAACCAGTTTGTGCCGTCCCAAACCGCGACATGGCTGGCGCCGATGCCGCCGACCTGGTTGAAATTTCCCGCCGCGACCAGCCGGCCCTTCGAGTCAAACCCCATTTTGTATATGCCCGGCGAAGCCGCGACGCCGAAACCCGACAGGCCCGCGCCCAACGCGGACCAACTTGCCCCATTCCATCGGGCGATACGGCTGGCGCTGATGCCGGCAATCGTCGTGAAGTCGCCGCCCACGTAGATATTTGTCCCGTCGGAAAGAAGATCGCGCACGGCGCGGTCCGTGTTGACCCAGGCCGACCAACTGCTGCCGTCCCAGACGGCGAGATTCGTGAACGTGGTTCCGCTGAAATTGGTGAACGCTCCGCCCGCATACAACTTGTTTCCCTGATAGAGCAGGGTCCACAGGTTTCCCCTGATGCCCGAACCCAGCGCAAACCACGAACTGCCGTTCCACCCCGCCACGTTCGTGGTGTTGATCCCTGCCACGCCCGTGAACATTCCGGCGACAAACACGTTGGTCCCGTCCGACCCCACTGAATACACCACGGGCAAAGAGCCCGCGAAATCTCCCGGTATCAGGGACCAATTCGTGGCATCCCACCGCGCAAGGCAGCTGTAGGTCGGGCCGTTGGTGTTCGCAACAAAAATGCCCCCCGCGTAAAGATTCGTGCCGACCGCTTTGAGCGAAAACACATACCCGGGCAAACCGCTGCCCATGGGATACCAACTCGACCCGTCCCATCGCGCGATGTCCATGGCGCCGGAGTTGTCCGCGTTCGTGAAATTGCCGCCCGCATAAAGATTGGTGCCCCATGCCGCCAATGCCCATACATACAAACTGCCGTCCGTCGGCATGCCGTTGTTCAGCGCAAACCAATTTGTCCCGTCAAAGCCCGCGATCAGGTTCGCCCGGGTGTTTCCCGCAGCCGTAAAAGTTCCCCCCACGTACATGTTGCCGCGGTACTGGGCAAGGGCCGACAATGGATCACTCGTGCCTACGGGTCCGAAACGATAGTCCCAATGTTCGTCCCCGGGCACAGCCGCGGACAGGGGAAGAAGGTTGAACATTAAACCGCACACGGATCCAAGGCACACCATCACGGGAAGGATAGAAGTCGAAGCGCGCATTGCTTTCTCCTGTTGACCGAATTGGTTCCTGCGAGGCGCAGTATATAAAAGAACCAACCCGCATTTCAAGGAAAAACCGGAGGCGGCTCGGGGGAAGGTGGTGTAAGAGTTGTTGTGTAAAAGTGTAGGGAGCGGGTGTATCTGGGTTTTATGCAAATAACGAACCCTAAACCTGGAAAGGAAGATACACCCATGAGAGCAAGCGAAGCCCT
>Ga0224555_1005177_pt1 | contig 11216 bp, 14 predicted proteins | sample 714S23034metaG_FD_180687 | JGI IMG/M metagenome (GOLD analysis project Ga0224555, IMG submission 180687) | Peat soil microbial communities from Stordalen Mire, Sweden - 717 S2 30-34 | ecosystem: Environmental > Terrestrial > Soil > Wetlands > Peat | place: Sweden: Norrbotten County, Stordalen...
TCTGGAATGGACTCTCATGGCCGCAAACATCTCGAATCAGTAGCACGGAGACTTCATGGATCACAAGGACATCACCATCGGCGATCAGCAGTACCGCATCGGCCAGATGACGGCGGCGGACGGTAGCTGGATTCGGCTTACCTTCGTCAAGCGGTATCGAGCCTATCTCGCCACGATCACGCCAACAGACCAAGATGCCGCATCCGAGGCTCCCGCGATCACGCCGGAGCAAGGATTTGCGATGACGGCGAACTTCCTGCTTGAGCAGTTGACGCGCGAAGAGTTGGCGGAAGTCCAGAGAATGTCTCTTGCAGTATGTGGTCGCTACAGCGTCAAGACGGGAACGCCGATTGCCATGCCGATCTTTATGTCGGATGGTCGTTATGCTATTCCCGATCTTGAGTTTGATGGCCCAACGGTTTTGCAGTTGACGCAGGAGACGGTTGCATTCAACATCGCCCCTTTTTTTACCGCAGCCGGGTCGAACCAGATACCGGCGACGGCGGATTCGAGCCAACCGAGTACCCAAACCTAGACCCGTTTCTATGGAGGCCGGTACAGGCTGGACTTTGGAAACATCGGGATATTGTCGAAGGTGTTTTCACGTTTCAGGATTTGTGCAATGCGCATGAGTACCTAGACGTGAGCGAGAAAAACGAGGCCGACTTCCGCGCGTATCGAGAGCGGCACGGAGGATAAGAGATGGCCGACGTTATCAAATCTTATCTTGTATCTCTCTCCGCTGGCGTCGATAAGGCATCCTTCGATAAGTTCGCGTCTGCAATGCAGGGAGCGGAGAAGACCGTCGCCGGTTCTGTTGGCGGCATCGTTGGCAACTTCCTCAAGTTCCAAGTGGCAGGAACCACGGCCTTCGCATCCGTTGGCTTTGGCCTCATCGCGTACATCGACAAGCTCGCCCAGGCCGACCTAAAGACAACTCTTCTAGCGCAACAGAACATGATGAGCGTTCAGCAGTATCGCGCCGTTTCTACGGCCCTCGATACGCTTGGAGTAACGCTTGACGATGTGTTCTTTGGCACGAAGGAAGTGCAAGAGCGTTTCCACACCCTCATCGAAGACCAGAAGCAACTTGCCGCTGTGTTGGGGCCGGGATATGAGAAGCAGCAGCAGATGGTGCGCGATGTAACCTTCCAGCTTCAACGCCTCGAAGTGAAGGGCGAATACTTCGGCATGGCGTTCGTTTCGCAGCTTCTCGAAAAGCTCGGATTCGGCAAGGGCGGAATAGTTATTGAGCTTGAGCATCTGAATGATTATGTTCTGAATAACCTACCAAAGTGGGCAGACGTTTTCTCGACAGATGTAATCCCTTACTTATCTCAACTATGGGACTTGCTGAAAGTTCTCGGTAACGATGCTATAGGACTCGAACATAATTTTATTCACATGATCGGAGCTATTTCAGGCAATACCGATCTGGAAAAATCGACTGGTTCGTTCAAAGACTTCGCAGAGTCCATAGGAATTGCAGCGCATGAGTTTGGGGTATTGTTGCAACTTATGGCGAAGGTTGAAACAATCATCCCTCCGCTGATTGACATGATGCTGCACATGGTAGTGGGAGCAGCGGAACTTAGCAGTGGTCATCCGATAAAGGCGAAATCGGAGTTTGACCAGGCTCACGATATAGGCGAAGGATCGCTCGCCGATGCCGCTAAGGGAGTCAAGGACTTCATGGCATCGAACCCCTGGGCTTATAATCAGCCGGAACAAATTGCAGACTTGAAACGTGCTGTGTCTGGTTATTCAATGCCGCTTGGTTCTGGGATGCCCACTGACCCTAACTTTATGAGGTTGGTCTACGGAATCGCGCTGACGGAATCAGGAGATAGGCAGACCGATGCCAGCGGCAAGACGATCATGGGGCCTCCGAATCCAAGTGGGGAGTTGGCGGTTGGCCGTATGCAGTTGCTACCATCGACCGCCAAGATGCTCGGAGTAGACCCTTACGATGCCGGACAAAACCTTCTAGGCGGGGAGAAGTATCTCGCGCAGCTTCTCTATAGGCACGGCGGAAACGTTGGGGATGCGCTTGCGGACTATGGTGGAGCATCGGGAGGCCAGTATTCAGCGAAAGGGCAGGACTATATTCGGAAGGTAGAGAGCGCGGGCGGAATCTCTATTGGAACAATTATTGTGAACTCGTCTCCGAGCTTAACCCCTGAGCAACACGCGGCGGCAATCAAGAAGGGTGTACGCGAGGGATTCGACCAGCATGTACAGCAGCAGATGGCAGAATTGAACGGGGCATACCAATAGAATGGGCGGCATCGCAATCCCGCAGGTCGCATCCACCGCAATGCTTGGCGCGGGGGAGATCATTGTCTACGCCTACTCGAAGTCGCTGCAAGCGAAGCAGGCGGCTGGCAAGAAGGCGTTGCTCGGCACGGTCGCCGGACTTGATACTCAGTTCCGTCCTCCGCAGTGGAGCGCACCCGCTCTGACGATGCTCACGGTTCCAGCAAACTACATCACCAACACGCAACAGGTTAGCTCGCAGATTGTCGATAACGCGGGGAATCAGGTAGCGGATCCCGTTGTGCAAACGTCTCCAGCAGCACAGCCGCAGTACCTTGTCTTCGACGGGGTGATGCGACTCTCACACTCGCAGAAGTTGCGGATGACTTCACACCCGATTCAGGACGGAGCGAACGTCACCGATCACGCTTATCTCGACCCGGCACATCTCATCATGGACGTAAAGATGACGGACGTGCTGCCTGACTTCTCACCCAACGGAACGCCTTGCTGGGTCGGCAATCAGTCGAAGTCCGTCTCATGTTTCCAGACGCTATCGAATCTCCGCGCCGCTCGCGTTCCTCTCACTGTGACGACTCGGTTGATGACCTATACCAACATGTTCATCATTGACGTGCAGCCGCTCGATACTGTAAAGACGCGCTACGGGCTTGAGGCAACGGTAGAGTTTCAGCAGATATTTCTATTCAGCGTGGCAAGCCAAGCGGTGAGCGCACGACAGCAGACGACGGACACGACGACACTGGGGCAAACCAACCCCACACCAGTACCGGCAGGCGTGACGGCGCAACAGGGGATGCCGTCAAGTTCTACGGGAGCACCTTCGCCAGCGGCAATTCAGCAGTCTACGGGAAAGGTTATCGGAGCGAGTGTTCCCTCCGCCGCTGCAACTCCTGCCGTAAACAACGGCATCGCGGGGCCGGAAAGCAGTTGGGGATGGCAGAATGTATCGGGCAACCTGAAAGACGCATGGAACTCGCTGTGGTCAAAGGGAGACCAAAGTATCTGGCACATAAATTAATATGGCGCAAATCATCCCCATTACGAACGCTCCAAACCAGACGCTCAACGTGTCCCTGAGTGTCGACGGGAACGTGCTGCGTCTCACGCTATTCATCACCTACAGCGAGATGGCGCAATACTGGGTGATGTCGGTATCGGACTCGGCGGGGAATCTTCTTCTCTCATCCATCCCGCTCATCACCGGCGCGTGGCCTGCGTCAAACATTCTCGCTCAATTTGGCTATCTCAAGATCGGGAGCGCATACGTTTTGAGTCTCGGCAACGTGCCGGATGACTACCCGAATGCAGACGAACTTGGAGGGTCGTTCGTCCTTCTCTGGGACAACACGGCGGTATAAATGAGCGCGAACCCATACAACCCGGTATCGCAGATTCCTATGATGGGGCGCAAGTGGAGTCTGACAATTCAGCCTCCGCCAAACGTGGGGGGGACGGAGTATGTGTTCAACGGTCTGGCGAACATCCCCGAGCCGATGCGGATTGTTTTCGAGGTAAACATTGTTGGGTATCTCGATAATGCAACGGGAATATGGACGGCGCGGATTGACCTATACAACTTAAAGAAAGATGACGCGGTGGCGATCCTAGCCTACGGGCAGGGAGCTTTAGTCACGCTTGCCGCAGGGTATCAAGAGCAGAGCAGCCCATTCGGGATAATATTCGAGGGTGAAATATATGAGGTGATTTATGAACGCCCGGATGTTTACGACTCGAAAGTGTCGCTTGTCTGCTTTACTGGACTTGGCGAGATACTGCAAAACTACTGCGTTCTGAAGGGCGATCCGCAGATGACGCAAGCCGCTCTTATTGCGAAGATGGCCGCTGGGTCGAAGACTCCAATCAAGCTAGACCCTAATCTTTCCTCTACAATGTCGTCTATTATTCACAAAGATAATATCCCCGGTTTGAATACGCAGATGCCTCGCGCCCGCGCAATCTTTGGCGATCCGATGAAGACTATATCGCGGATGGTTACGGCAAGCAGCCTGCTTTCTTGGTACTCTCCGTGGGGTCTGGGAATCACGCCGCTATCGCAAGACCCGAATAATCAGGTGACGATCACATACACATCAACCACTGGCATTCTCGGAGTCCCACAGCAGACACAGAATGGGGTAACTTTTGTAGTAGCACTAGACCCTAGATTGCGCGTGTCAACAAACCCGCCGATGCTGGTCAATATCGCCAACTCAATCATCCATCGTTTGCAGCAAGCACCTAACGGATACAGGGCTATTCTCACCACAGATGCGGGGATTTATTCGGAGGGAACGTATCAAGTCAATGGTCTACAATTCCGGGGAGATAGCAGGGGAAACCAGTGGGAGACTGAGATCGTCGGATTGACTACCATCGGGGGCAAGGTTGCGATGATAGATGACTCTAATACCCCAGACGTTACATACGACCCGCGCAGCACGACGATAGGACAATGAGATGAATTTTCCCAGCACTCCAATCCAGCATCGCCTCAAGGTTCGCAGCGCACCGATCATGCTTGCGCTGCATCAATTCGAGTGCGAGTTGCGGTGTCACATGCCCGCGATTGTTGTGGCTAATCCGCAGGGACTGGCCTTCGATCCCGTCAAGTTGACCGTATCCGTACAACCTGCAATTCAGGAAGTGATGCGGGTCAAAGGTGCCGCTACTCCGGTTACACTTCCGATCTTGGATGACGTGCCAATCAAGATTCCAAACGGAGGGGGCTTCTGTTTGACGTTCCCTATTGCCATTGGAGATGAGTGCGAGTTGTCATTTCAGGATATGGCGTTCGATCTATGGTGGCAGAATGGCGGTGTGAATCAGCAGCCTGGAGGCCCGATCTTTCGCCATGCAATCGGTGACGCGATGGCAGAGTTTGGCCCGCGCAGCCAACCGAATCCAATCCCAAATTACTCGACCACATCGGCGCAACTTCGCTCGGTTGACGGAGCGGTTGTGGTCGATCTTGCAGAGACGGGAATCACCCTGATAGCTCCGGTGGTCACGCTGGGCGATAGCGGTACAGCGCAGCCTTTGGTCAACGGAGCATGGTTGACTTGGTACACGGCCAACGTGCAGCCCTTCCTTGTGTCTAAGGGGTACGCTGGCCCAACGATGCCCACTGTATCATCTACTCAGATAGTGAAGGGTCAGTAGTCTAAACCTCTGTCATAAAACAGCCAAGGGACGGCATCGTTCTCGGTAAATGCGTCAACTGTTCTCTGAAGTTTAGCACTCTGTTTTCCCCAGTTTGCGTCGGCATTCGATTTGTTTTCTTCTGCTGTTCTGATAATGAAATCCTGCTCGGAATGGATGCGATCACGCTCATCCATAAAGTAAGTGAGGCGTTGACTTTCAGCGATCACATCGGATAACGATGGGCGAATGGTTCGTCCTGCAACACGCTGCTCCATTTTTGGACGCATCTGGAGTCTTATTTCACTTTCGGTCATGGTTCCCCTTCTTGGGCGATTGCGCCCTGGTTATTTGCCCGTTGCAAGCTGAAGAGATTTGCCTTTGTATCCGTCAGAAGTCTTCCATTTGAACTCGACCTCAGAGCACTTGAGCATTGTCTTACAGCAGTTCGCCATCGCGTTTGCCTTTTGCGGGGATACTGCATCAGAGTCAAGATCGGATACTAATGCCCGCATGAGGTTTCCTAAATCATGAGTATTACTAACTCCCCGTTGTGCTATCGCGCTGCATTGCGAGATGCGACGCGGATTGAGGACTTCAGGGTTTGTAGCAATGTTTGATTTTCTAATAGACATAACAACTCCTTTGCTCGGTTTAGGGTACATGGAGGACATAGGATTTCGAGCGCACTCATCCCACTAATTTCTCTTTTCCAATTTGTACGATCTATCTTCCTGCAATATCTCTTCATCTCCATTTCTTCTGAGGACGTTAGTAGTTGCCAATGGCGCTTATACTTCCCGCATATTCGGCAACGACATTCTGCTCTCAACTCGCGTGACCTATCAGACTGAATCTTTCTTTTCCGGCTCTTTTCCGCATCCCATTCCCCTTGATTAGCGGCTGCCCATGCGTCTAAAAATCCGGGTGGGAAATTGGGAATTTCGGTCATTTGATTCCTTTCCTTTTCGCCAGTTCCCGGATCGCCATTTCGATCACCGAAGTCTTGGACAGTCCGAGTGTTTCCGTGAGCGCGCAGAGCAAGCGCAACGCGGTAGTGCTTAGGCGATAGCCGACTGATTTACGTTCCATGACAATACTGTATAGCAACATTCTATACGCTGTCAAGTGCGAAAATGCGTGCTGTATCATGTATGGAATGAGCACATCGCCGACAATCATGGTGCAGCAGAACTCGCAGCCCAACAACGATCCCATCGAATCAGGAACGGGGCCGGTGTTTCTGACTGACTTGGATGCCGTCGCGCAGATAATCTACACGACGCTTCGATTGCTGGCTGGCGAGTGGTGGGAGAATCTGACCATAGGGTTCCCGCTCTTCCAATCGCTCATCGGCTCAACCGGCTCACCGAACAGTCAGCAGGGAGTGATGTTGCTGATTCAGCAGACCATTCTCGGATGCCCCTATGTGACAAACATCGTCGATTTCAGCTATGTCTTCAACTCGGCAACGATGGCCTCGACCTTTACGGCGATTGTCTCAACTGCGTTTGGTAGCATTGTAATTACAAACGCGCCCGGATCGAGCGCACAGGTGACTCAATGAGTACAGTTCCGGCCTACGTTGCCCCTTTTATTGACCCTGTTGCGGGGATGGTGATTCCGTCCTACGCCTCGATCCTTGCGTGGCGCATCTCGCAGTACCGGGCAATATACCCATCTGTTGTCTATCTTGGTACGGACACTGCGAAGTATCAGGAACTCTCGATTGACGCTCTTGCGGCCTACGACTGCAATCTTGGATCGCAGCTTGCCTACAACGCCCGTTCCCCAGTCACCGCCGTTGGAGCCGACCTGGACAGCATCATTAAGATGAACGGACTGGCACGGCTATCGGCAACCTATTCGACCGCTCCGGAGACGATTACAGGGGTTTCGGGGACGATTATCACGAACGGTCTTGTCACTGACACGCAAGGCAACGTCTGGGCACTGCCCTACACCGTCACAATCCCCACAGGCGGCTCCGTAGTCGTTTCGGTGACCTGCCAGACGGCGGGAGCCATCCAAGCCGCTGTAGGGGCCATATCGTCTATTTCTGGGGGTGCTACGGCGGGGTGGACTGGGGCAAGCAACCCTTCGGCGGCTCTGCCCGGAACCCCAACCGAGGCAGATTCCCAGCTACGCGCCCGCCAAGCCCTCTCTGTGGCCGCGCCGTCGATGACGCGCCTAGCCTCTACCATCGCAGCCATCGCAGCCGTGCCGGGGGTGCTACGCTACGCCACGGGCACTCCTACACCGGGAGGGCCGGGAAGTTCCATCGAAAATCCGACCGGAGCAACAGACAGCCCGTGGGGGAACCCTCCGCACTCAATTTCGATGGTTGTGGAGGTCGATTCCACGGCGGGCAGCGCGGGACTTCTCAATGTCGCCACAGCCATCTATCAGGAACGCGGCTTGGGCGTTCTGACCAACCCCGGCTCAAGTGCCGGTTCGCAGAGCGTTCCCGTAACCGATCCATTTACCGGAACAATCACCACGATGGGTTTCCAGACTCCAACCTATGTACCGATCTATGCGACGATGGTGGTTCACGGACTGACTGGGTATACCAGCGCAGTTCTGACGGCCATCCAATCGGCCATTGTTTCGTATCTCAACAGCCTGCAAATCGGCGAGACGGTCACGTTCTCCTCGCTATATTCCGTCGCGCAGTCGGTGATGCCGAGCCTCACCAATCCGCAATTCTCGATCACGTCTCTCTTCACTGGGATAACCTCGTCTCCATCGGGCACGACGAATATCACGCTTGACTACTATCAGGTCGCCAGCGGAGCAGCCGCAAACATCATTGTGACGGAGGCGTAGCGGATGCCTCTCTATGGACAAAGCGGGTACGGATCAGGCAAGTATGGAGTCGCAGACGGCGGGCCGATCTATAGCCTTTCGCTGTACTACTACCTCGCTCTCGTCACATCTGAATACCGCATGGCGACGAACTTCCTTGCGAATCTCACATCTTCAATCCAGCTATTCGAGGACGTGATGACATGCAATGGATTGATGACTGAGGCATTCGATCTTGACAGCGCGGCGGGTGTGCAGCTTGACGTTCTAGGGCAGATTGCAGGCGTCTCGCGTACTGTCAACTTCCAGCCATCCGATAGCGTCAGTCCAGTTCTGGACGATGCGACGTATCGCATCCTCATCCAAGCGACGATTGCGGCGAACCAATGGAAGGGAACGCAGAGTGAGCTTTATCCGATTTGGCAGGCGCTATTTCCCAGTGGAAGTATCAAGATAATAGACAATCAAAACATGTCGTGTACGATATTACTAGCAGGGTCGTTCACTTCGATTGTCCAAGACCTCATCACAAACGGGTACATCGTGCCGAGGCCAGAAGGTGTTGAATATACTTACGAATACTCGAATCTTCCGATATTTGGATTCGGAGAAAACGATAGCTTCATCGGCGGCTTCGGCACCGGATTATGGGCGGGGTAAAACATGGCAACGACGAACTTTCTGCAATTCAATCCGGCGGCTATCAATCAAGAAACGGACGCAGATTACAACGGAGACTCTACGCGCACCGGTGGGGCGATAAACAATACGCCTTTTCTTGCCCCGCTTGCCAATAAGATGTTCTATCAAACATCAATCTTCTGCGCTGCGTTCTGTCAGATGCTGGCCGCGAAAGGGTACTCGACCAGCGATGTCGACGTGAATGTCCTTGCCGCTGTACTGGCGAACGTCATAACGGATGCTGATCTTGAGCCGAACGTGATGGTTGTCGGGTACTCTCCGACTCCGACATTCAATGCGGCGGATGCCAACGGTTTCCAGATGACGCTTGCGGGGAACATCACAGCGTCTTCAGTCGCCGGGGTGTCGCCGGGCCAACTGATCGCCTTCTACTTCGCGCAGGACGCAACGGGAGGCCGAACGGTTAGCTGGCCGTCTGGGTTTGTTGGAGCATTGCAACCCGACCCGGCTGCGAATGCAGTCAGTGTCCAGATGTTCCGCGCTGATCTTTCGAGTGTTCCTCGCGCGGTGACGGCGATGGTAAGCAATAACGGGACATTCACGAATTCCATATCCTCGAATGGGGCAATCACTGCTACAGGTCAGTTGAAAGGATCATCCCTAACGCTTTCAGCCGGAGCACCAGCCGGATATACCTTGATTGGAAATGGAACGATTTTTGCTTCGGTAGCTCCATCGTTTCTTTCCTCGCAAAATGGGTATTTGAAAGACACTGCGAGCGGAATAATCTTTCAGTGGGGAACCGTGATGAGTGGAACCGGCTCCAGCCATATCGACCAATCGTTTACTTTCCCTGTGTCGTTTCCTAACGCCGTTCTAAATTGCACCGCAACTGCAAACAGCGATGCACCGACAGGTGGGTGGGGTGTAATTGTAACGATGGTAAAAGCAAAATCGCAATCAGGCGCAACAATCAGCGTCGATACTACACAGACCTCCATCGGATTTTCTAACTCGGTTCCTGTTTGCTGGTTTGCGGTGGGGTATTGATATGCCAAACACGAGTCTGGGATTCCCGCAGCCTATCATCGGATCAAACAACTGGGGTCTGCCCACGAACGGAGGATGGTCGCTACTAAACCAGTTCCTTTCGGGGATACGCGCATTCACTGGACTTTCTGTTATCGGCAACGTGACCGTCATCGGGTCTATCAGCGCAACCAATTTCATCGGACTAGACGGAACCTTTCTCACGTCTGCGATGTTTGATGTAGCGAACGGCATCCCGCAACTCAATGGCGCGGGGCTGATACCAGCATCGCTCATCTCGAATCAGGGAATCCAGAACGTCGCATATTCCGCAACTCCGATCTTCAACGCTACCTATGGCGGGGCGTTCAACATCACCCTTACCGGCAACGTGACATCTTCGACCTTTACCAACGGACTTTCCGGCCCAACGCTCGTCAGTTTCCGCATCGTTCAAGATGGAACGGGCGGGCGCACCTTCGTATGGCCGTCGAACGTGCGCAACGCGGGAGAGATAAGCCCCGCTGCAAACGCTCGCTCAACTCAGGTATTTATGCTGCAAACCGATGGCTCGCTCGATTCGGCAACACCGATGATGTACTCGTAGGAGACACGATGAGAAAGATTATTCCGCTTCTGTTTGCTCTGCTGATTCCGTGCTGCTACGCGCAGACGAACATGGGGCCAATAAACACGCCGCAAGTGAACTCAACGCTCTATGTTGGATCACTGAGCGGATCGCAGTTCTACCCGACGATTCAGAGTGCGGTGACATCGGCTTGCGCGAGCGGAGCAAAGCGAGTTGTGGACATTCCTCCTGCGTATACTGGGGTTGATCCTATCAGCGGAGTTACGGGCGGATGCACCAATACGACACTCCGTGATGAACATGCGGGGTTGCCGGTGGCTTGCTATACATGGCAAACTTCAGTCTATAGCTCATCGGGCGTAAGCTGTGCAAATAGTACTGGCGGCACGATCACGTCGGTCACGGGCACGGCCCCGGTGGTGGCTACACTGAGTGGATCGACGGTGGCAATCTCGATGCCGGTGGCGACTACTTCAGTGGACGGCTATCTATCGTCTACGGACTGGACTACATTCAACAGCAAGCAAGCGGCACTCGGTTTTACACCTTATAACTCGACAAATCCGAGTGGGTACATTTCCGGAAACCAGACTATAACTCTGGGTGGCATTCTGGCTGGTTCGGGTACAACCTCCATCACTGCATCTGCGGCGAGTGGCTACTACATGCCCTCGACTGCGGATGAGAGCAACTGGAATGGGAAGCAGAATGCGCTCGGATTCACGCCATA
>Ga0224555_1005179_pt1 | contig 11211 bp, 11 predicted proteins | sample 714S23034metaG_FD_180687 | JGI IMG/M metagenome (GOLD analysis project Ga0224555, IMG submission 180687) | Peat soil microbial communities from Stordalen Mire, Sweden - 717 S2 30-34 | ecosystem: Environmental > Terrestrial > Soil > Wetlands > Peat | place: Sweden: Norrbotten County, Stordalen...
CCGCGTCAGCGAGGACACCGTCTTTTTGACGGCGCCCCGATTCATCGACCTTCCGAGGCCCGTGACGCGCGTCGGCGTCACGATGGCGTCCCCCACCCGGGCCCTGGTCACCTTCACCTCGCCCGTGTTTCAGCACCGCTTCGCGTTCGACATCCCCGGCAGGCGCTTCGATTGCAGCGACAACCATTTCGAGCTGTACCCAGGCGAGGCGAAGCGGGTCGAGGTCGCCCTCTTTCGCCCGACGACGGCCGCGCGCCTTGGGCGCATGATCACCCACCGGTCGCTCGCGGACACGTACGAGTGAGGGCGCGCGGCAAAATCGTGTCGCGCTAGCGCGGCAACCCGGGAAGCCTCAGGTCCGCGACGCCCAGCCCATGCCTTCAAACGCCGCCCCATCGCACGCCCCGGGCGGGGAGAACGCGCCGGAGCCCTCCTCCCCGGCCGCGTCCGGGCCGGCTGGCGCTCCCCGCTGGGCGGCGCCCGCGCTCCTGGCGCTTCTGGCGGCCTACGGCGTCCTCCTCGCCTTCTACGTCGGCGCCGTGGCCGGGGGTTCCGACAACTCGGGTTATTTCAACGAGGCGCGCCTGCTCGCGCACCTCTCGGTCCACGCCAAGCCCAGGGTTCTCGAGGGGGTGCCCGCCGCAGAAGCCCCCCCGTACCTCTACATCCCCCTAGGGTTCAAGCCGGCGGCCGGCGACCCGTCCCGGATCGTTCCCACGTATCCCCCGGGCCTTCCTCTCCTCCTCGCCCCGGTCGCCCGCATCGTTGGCTGGCGCCACGCCGGCGACGTCGCGCTGGTCCTGCATGCGCTGGCCGGGCTGGCCCTCACCTTCGCCCTCGGCCGCAGGTGCGGCCTTCCCGCCGGCTGGTCGCTGCTCGGGTCCGCCGTGCTGGCCGCAAGCCCCCTTTACCTTTACACGTCGCTCCAGGCGCTCAGCGACGTGCCGGCGACCGCGTGGTCCCTGGCGGCGGTCCTCGCCGCGTGGAAGAGCCGGAAGCGAGCCGGCTGGGCGCTCGCCGCCGGCATCGCTTTCGCGGTGGCCTTCCTTGTCAGGCCCAGCAACTTCATGCTCGCCATCCCGATGGCTGTAGCCTTCGGGCCCTCCGTGCGCCGCTGGCTCTTGTGCGCGGTGGGCGCCCTCCCGGGGATCGCCGCGTGGTTGGCGATCAACCACGCGGCGTACGGGGGCTACCTCCAGAGCGGCTATGGGGCCATCGGCAACGAGTTTCACGGGGCGCTGGTCGGCGCAACCCTCCGGTACTGCGCCAGGTGGCTTCCCAACCTGTTCGGCCCCATCATCATCGCGGCGCCGGCCGTCCTTATCCTGGCGCGGGCGCGGCCCGGGGCGGTCGCCGTGCTCGCGTCGTGGGCGCTCGCCTACCTCTGCTTCTACTCCGCCTACCGGTGGACCCACGAGGACTGGTGGTTCCTGCGCTTCCTGCTGCCGGCCGCGCCCGCCATGATCGTCTCCGGCCTGCTCGTGGTCGCGACGTGCTTCCGGATGCTGCGCGCGAGCATGCCCGGGTCGCTGATGGCCACCCTCGCCGCGATCCTCGTCGTCGCGTGCCTCGGGGCCGAGACCGCGCAGGTCTACACGCTCGAGGCATGGTCGATAGGCCGCGGGGAGCGCAAGTACGAGAGGGCCTGCGACTGGCTGAACGCCAACGTGCCGCGCAATTCGGTCGTGATCGCCAACCAGTTCAGCGGCGCGCTCTTCTATTTCACGGGCTTCACCGTGCTGCGCGCGGACCAGATCGACCCCGCGACGGCCGCCAGGATACTCTCCGCCGCCCGCGCCGGCCGCAGGCCCCTGTACGCCGTGTTCTTCACCTTTGAGGAGCCGCTCCTCTCAAGGGTCCCGTCCCGCTGGGCCGTCGTCACCTCGGTCGACGACGTGCTGATCCAGCGCTGCACGGGGATCGACCACTGAGGGTCTCCGGCCCCCCCCCTCCCCGCAGCACGGGCCCCTCCGCGCTTGAGTCCGCGGCCCCGCGCGCGTTGGTTGGGCCCCGATGGCGCGCCACACGGACACGATCGCGGCACTGGCCACGCCGGCCGGGGTGTCGGCCCTCGCGTTGATTCGTATCACTGGACCGGATACAAAGGCCGTCACCGCGGCGGCGCTGGGCTTCGCCCCCCAGGCCCGCGTCGCCACGCATTGCGACTACGGCGCCATCGACGACGTCGTCGCCACCCTCTACGAGGGCCCCAACTCCTACACGGGCGAGGACTCCCTCGAGATCTCGTGCCACGGCAGCCCGTTCATCGCGCGAAAGATCCTGTCCGACCTCCTCGGGCGCGGGTGCCGGCCGGCGGGGCCCGGGGAGTTCACGCAGAGGGCCTTCCTCAACGGGCGAATGGACCTGAGCCAGGCGGAGGCCGTCATGGACCTGATCAACGCGCGAAGCGACAGGGCCCTCGCGGCGGCCCGCGCCGTCCTTCGGGGCGCCCTCGGCCGCCACCTCGCCGTGCTGATCGACGGGCTCGTCGGCGCGCTCGCCTCCGTCGAGGCGTACATCGACTTTCCCGATGAGGACCTGCCTCCCGAGGACCGGGCGCGGCTCTCGGAGCGCGTGGGCGCGGTCCTCGCCGGCACCGACCGGCTTCTGGCGACCGAGCGCACCGGCGCCCTGCTTCGCCACGGCTTCGCGACGGTGATCCTCGGGGAGACGAACGCCGGCAAGAGCTCCCTGTTGAACCGCATCCTCGGCAACGAGAGGGCGATCGTGAGCCCCGAGCCCGGCACCACACGCGATTTCATCGAGGCCCCCGCGAACGCGGGGCCCCACGCCCTTCGGCTCATCGACACGGCCGGCCTCAACCCGGCCGCAACGGGGATCGAGGCCCTGGGCGTCGAGCGGGCGCTCGAGCAGGCTCGCAGCGCGGACATCCTCCTCGTCGTCGTGGACGCGGGCAGGCCCGCCCCTCCGCTCCCGCCGGCGCTCAGGGGATGTATCACGCCATCGAATACAATCTTCGTCCTGAACAAGGCCGACCTGCTGGGCGGGCGCCCCCCGGCGGCCGCGCCGCCCGCCGGCTTCGCCGCGGTCGCCGTTTCCGCGCTCACCGGGCTCGGGCTGGACGGGCTCATGGCCGAGATCGCGCGCCTGGCCGAGGCGATGCAGGACACCGTCGGCGAGGAGCGGATAGCGATCAACGTGCGCCACGCCCACTACCTCGCGCTCGCTCGCGCATGCCTCGGCTCCGCGCGTGAGAAGGTCGAGGAGAGCGCGCCAGCGGAGCTCCTCGCAAGCGACCTCAGGGGCGCGCTTGATGCCTTCGGCGAGATCTCCGGCAAGGTGGACAACGAGCGGATGCTCGATCAATTATTCGCGTCCTTCTGCATTGGGAAATGACCGGTGCCTTTCGGTTGGGGATGGAGTCCGGTCACCCCCAAGCACGCCCATAATTACTTAAGTACTTGTACACCAATAATAAGTGTTATGACGTGATCGTTTGCGGCGCCGGACATGCCGGCGTCGAGGCGGCGCTCGCGGCCTCCCGCATGGGAGCCTCCACCCTCCTGCTGACTGGCAACATCGACACGATAGCCCAGATGAGCTGCAACCCGGCGATCGGCGGCCAGGCCAAGGGCCAGATCGTCCGGGAGATCGATGCCCTCGGTGGCGAGATGGCGATCAACACCGATTGCACGGGAATCCAATTTAGGCTGCTCAACGAATCCAAGGGCCCGGCAGTCCAGTCGCCCCGGGCCCAATGCGACAAGAAGGCCTACCAGTTCAGGCTGAAGCACACGATCGAGCTCCAGCCGAACCTCACCCTGTTCCAGGCAACGGTGACCAGCCTGGTCTACAAGGATCACGCCGTGATGGGCTGCCGGACCAATTTGGACATAGAGTTCTATGGCCGGTGCATCGTGGTCACGACAGGAACATTCCTGAGGGGCCTGATGCACATCGGACAGAACAAGAACGAAGGAGGTAGGCTCGGCGACTTTAGCTCTAAGACATTATCAGCAAGCCTGATGGAAATCGGCATTGAGCTTAAACGCCTCAAGACAGGCACCCCGCCCCGGGTTCTTGGTCGAAGCCTCGATTTTACCAAGATGATCGAGCAGAAAGGCGACGCAATCCCCACCCTGTTCGCCTTCCATGACACTCGCGACAACGAGCAATTGTTCCACGTGGAACATTCCGGCGAAACCAGGATCGGTTGGCCGCCGGGATCCGCCCAGGTCTCGTGCTGGATGACGCATACGTCATCGAAGACCGCCACGATCGTTAGGTCGAACCTGCACAAGTCCGCCATGTACAGCGGCGAGATCGAAGGTGTCGGCCCAAGGTATTGCCCAAGCATTGAGGACAAGTTCGTCCGATTCGCCGACAAGCCGCGCCACTTGCTTTTCCTTGAGCCCGAAGGTCGGAACACCAACGAATACTACATCAATGGCCTTTCGACCTCGCTGCCTTTCGATGTCCAGCTCGACATGGTCCACAGCATTCCCGGTCTTGAGAACGCCGTTCTGCTGCGCCCGGCTTACGCAGTCGAATACGACTTTGCTCCGCCGACCCAGCTGTATCCGACCCTCGAATCCAAGAAGATCGAGAACCTGTTTCTCGCCGGCCAAATCAATGGAACCTCCGGCTATGAGGAGGCCGCAGGCCAAGGCCTGATCGCTGGGATAAACGCGGCCAACAAGGCTAGGGGAGCAGCACCGATAATCCTGGGCCGCCACGAATCCTATATCGGCGTCCTCATCGACGATCTCGTGACTAAAGGCACAGACGAGCCCTACCGAATGTTCACGAGCAGGGCGGAGCACCGCCTGCTTCTCAACCACGGCAGTGCAGAGCTCAGGCTCATTCACCACGCTGAAAGACACAACTTGTTAACTTCAAGCCGCTTGAATAGAATTCGAGACAAGGCGTCCCGGATCGACAAATGGACAAAAGAACTTGAGTCAAATCGTTACTACGGAGACACTTGGGCAACAATTTTTCGCCGGAAAGGGGTGGACGCCCCGCTTCCGGATGATTTCCTCAAGGAATCTCCACAGGTGCGGGACGAAGTGCTGTATCGCCTTTTCTACCAAGGCTATCTGGAGCGTGAGATGCGCCAGATAGAAAGACTTCAGGATATTGAGAAGATAAGGATTCCCTTGGGGTTTGATTATATGAAGACATCCGGCCTGCGTCGTGAAAGCGCAGTTAAGCTGTCCCATATCAAACCTCTTACGCTCGGACAGGCCAGTCGGATGAGCGGTGTCAACCCAACCGACATCAGCCTGCTGATGGTGGCCATCGAATCGGCAAGGGGAGGGGACCGAAGCCATTGAGGTCCAAGGGTATCGAGAGTTACAAAGCCCTGGTCGCGCAAAGGCGCGAGCAGCTGCGCATCCAGTTCCCGAAGCTGCTTCCGCGTGATGAATCTTTTGTCTGGGAGATTGGGTGCGGCCACGGCCACTTTCTGACGGCCTATGCCGCGGCCCATCCGCAGGAGCCGTGCATCGGCATCGACATATCCCCTGAGCGCGTGGCGCGCGCCGAGCGCAAGCAGGTTCGCGCCGGACTCAGGAACCTGCACTTCATCCTCGCCGACGCCGACGATTTCCTCGCCGCGCTTCCCCGGGGGCGCAGGGCGAGCGCCATCTTCATGCTGTTTCCCGATCCCTGGCCCAAGCGCCGCCACCACAAGAACCGCCTCGTCAAGCCCGAGTTCCTCGCGGCCGCCGCAGCAGCGGCCGAAAAGGGCGCGCCCCTCTACTTCAGGACGGACTACGAGCCCTATTTCGCGGAGGCGCGGCTCCTCGTGGGCGGGGCTCCCGCCTGGAGGCTCCTGCCGCAGACGCTGCTTCCGCTCGAGGAGCCGACCGTCTTCCAGAGGCGGGCGCCCCGCCATTTTACCCTCGTTGCCGCGCGGCGATAGGCTAGAAAATCGGCATGCGCAGGAACGTCGCCATCCTTGTGTTTAACGAGATCGAGGTGCTCGACTTCGCGGGCCCTTTCGAGGTTTTCGCCGTCACCGACCAGCTGCGGGACCGCGCAGCCTTCAGCGTGTCGATCGTCTCCCCCGCCGGCGACGCGGTGCGCGCGCGCAACGGACTCAAAGTCACCCCCGAGCACTCGTTCGCCGACTGCCCGCAGCCCCAGGTCCTCGTCGTTCCGGGAGGATTCGGGACGCGGGCGCTGCTCGGCAATGAGGTAGTTATTAATTGGATACTAGAGAGGTCCCGCGCCTCCGAGGTCACGATGAGCGTCTGCACCGGCTCGCTCCTGCTGGCGCGGGCGGGCCTCCTCGACGGGCTGCGGGCGACCACCCACCACCGGGCCATCGACGAGCTCCGCCGGCTAGCGCCGGCCGCGATCGTCGACCCCGGCGCGCGGTTCCACGACAACGGGCGCATCCTCACGGCCGCCGGAATCTCCGCAGGCATAGACTGCTCGCTCCATCTTGTCGGCCGCCTCCTCGGCGACGATGTCGCGGCCGCCACGGCGGCCTACATGGAGTATGAGCGCAGGGGCTAGTCTCTCCCGCGAGGCCCGCGGCCTGCGCCTCGGCCTTCTCGGGGTATGCGGCTTCAGCCTCACGCTGCCGATGACCCGCATCGCGGTCGCCGAGCTGGACCCGGTCTTCGCCGGGCTCGGCCGCTCGCTTGTTTCAGTAGTCCTGGCCCTGGGGGTCCTCGCGTGGAAGCGCGACCGGTTCCCGGGCGCGCGCCACCTTCCGAGCTTCCTCACGATCGCGCTCGGCGTGATCGTGGGCTTCCCGCTTCTCACCGCTTTCGCGCTGCGCCGGGTTCCGGCCTCGCACGGGGCCGTCGTGATCGCGGTTCTCCCGCTGTTCACGGCGCTCTGCGGCACGCTCAGGGCGCGCGATCGCCCTTCGCCGCTCTTCTGGCTCGCGGCCTTCGTGGGATCCGCAACGGTCATCGCGTTCATCCTGCTGACGGGCGGCCTGCGCCCGACGGCCGCCGACCTGCTCCTGCTTGCGGCGGTCGTCACATGCGCCATGGGCTACGCCGAGGGTGGCAGGCTGTCGCGCGAACTCGGCAGCTGGAGGGTCCTCTGCTGGGCCCTGGTGCTCGCATGCCCGTTCCTGGCCGTTCCGGTGGCCGTCTCCGTCTGGGAGCACGGACTCCATGCGTCGCTCGGGGCGTGGGCTGCATTCGCCTACATGGGCGTGGTCAGCATGTTCCTGGCCTTCTGGGCCTGGTATGAGGGGCTTTCTCTCGGGGGCGTGGCCCGGGTGAGCCAGACGCAGCTCCTCCAGGTCTTCCTGACGCTCGCCGCGGCCCGGTTCATCAACGGAGAGAACATCGCTCCGTCGATGCTGGTCGCCGCCACGGTCGTGGTTGCGTGCGTGGCCGTGGCAAGGAGGGCCCGCATCGGGGTTGCGCGATGAGCGCCGATGCAAAGCCCTCGAGGCTCGCCCTGGTCTCGGCGTTTGGAGCCATCTACGTGATCTGGGGGAGCACGTACCTCGGAATCCGGGTGGCCGTGGAGACGCTGCCCCCGTTCCTGATGGCCGGGGCGCGGTTCGCGATTGCCGGGGTGCTCCTCTTCACGGTCCTCATGCTGCGGGGCGCGGCGTGGCCGACGGCCCGGCAGTGGAGGGACCAGGCAATCGTGGGCATCTTCCTGCTCCTGGGCGGCAACGCCGTGGTCTCGTGGGCGGAGCTTCGGACGCCGTCGGGCATCACCTCGCTGATCCTCGGGTCGGCCCCGCTCATTGTGGTCATTTTCGACTGGCTGCGGCCCGGCGGCCGGCGTCCGTCCCTGGGGTTGGTCTGCGGCGTCTGCGTCGGCATCGCCGGAATCGTGATGCTCGTCGGCCCGGGCTCGATCCCGGCCGGCTACCAGCCCCCGGTCATCGACATCATCGCCCTGCTCCTGGCGAGCGTAAGCTGGTGGATCGGTTCATTCTACAGCAAGCATGCCAGCACGCGGACGCCGCTCATGCTGGCGTCGTCCATGCAGATGATCTGTGGCAGCGCTTGCATGTTGCTGACGGGCTTCGTCTTGGGAGAGGGTGGGGGGTTTCGGGCCTCCTCGGTGACGCCCCAGTCCTGGCTGGCGTTCAGCTATCTGGTCGTCGTCGGCTCGATCATCGCGTTCCCGGTGTACGTCTGGCTTCTTGAGCACAGCACCCCCTCCAAGGTTTCAACCTACGCCTACGTGAACCCCGTGGTCGCCGTCTTTCTGGGGTGGGCCGTCATCGGCGAGCCCCTCAATTTCAGGATAATCCTCGCCGCGTCGGTGATCATCGGCGCCGTCGCAATCATCACGATTGGCAAGGCGAAGGCGCTGGAAAAGCCATGAGTACTTTTAGATGGTTGACGGGGGGAGCGCCCATTGCCTACGACTACACGTTTCAACGCCTCCCGGCTTCACCACGCAGCATGTCAAAGGTCACCAAACTAGCCCTGTTTCTACCGTTCCTGTCGGCCGGGACGACGGCGTTCGCGGCGGAAGGCGGGGGGGTGGAGAAGGCCGCGACGGCGATTTTTAGCATCGGGCCCCTCCCCGTCACCAACAGCATGGTGACGAGCTGGGTTGTGGCCGTGGCGCTCGTCGTTGCCATCCGCTTTGCCGTGAGGCGGCCCAAGCTTATCCCAAACAGGGCCCAGGCCGTGGTCGAGTACCTGGTCCAGGGCATCCTTGACATCATATCCCCCATTGTCGGCGCCAGGGTGGCCAAGCCCGCCTTCCCGCTGCTCATCGGCCTGTTCACCTTCATTCTCATTCAGAACTGGAGCGGCCTGTTCCCCGGGGTCGGCACCGTCTACATGGCCAACCCCAAGACCGGCGATTGGATGGAGCTGATCAGGCCCGGAAACGCGGACATGAACGCCACCGGCGCGCTCGCCATCGTCGCGATCGCGGGCTGGTTCTATCTCATCATGCGCTACGCGGGGCCGGCCTTCGTCCTCAAGGACATCTTTGGCAACAAGGCCGACAAGAGCGAGATCCCCGCCGTCATCTACTATCCGCTCTTCGTGATCTTCTTCCTCGTCGGCATAATCGAGGTCATCTCGATCGCGTTCCGGCCGATTTCGCTGTCGCTGCGGCTTTTCGGAAACATATTTGGCGGCGAGAGCCTCATGCACGCGATAAGCGGCATGGAAAAATGGGGTCTTCCCGCGCCTCTTTACCTCCTCGAGCTCCTCATCGGATTCGTGCAGGCGTTCGTGTTCACGCTTCTCGTGAGCGTCTATATCGGCCTCATCTGCAACCACGGCGACGAGCACGAGTCGCTCAAGGAGTCCGCGCACTGACCCCAACCCTTTCCCGCCGGGACCGTGCAACGCGCGGACGGCGGCAGTCCACCAACCCTAAACACACATCACAATGATCCCAGTTATCGCTGAAATCACGGGCAGCATCCAGGGCGGCCTCGGCTGCCTCGGCGCCGCCATCGGCGTGGGCCTCGTCGGCTTCAAGGCCGCCGAAGCCGTCGGCCGCAATCCCGGCGCTTCCACGAAGATCCTCGTCCAGGGCATCCTGGGCATGGCACTCGCCGAAGCGGTCGCGTTCTACGCGCTCTTCATCAAGTAATCCCCTCCGATCGCCCCGCGCCGGCGCCCGCCGGCGCGGTTCCTTTCACAGGCCACCTCAATGATCCCCCATCTGCTCATCCTAGCCCAGGCGACCGGCGCAGCTGACGCCCACGGCGAGGCAGCCACCGGCGTAACCGCGATCTTCAGGAACTTTGGCATAAGCTGGCCGTTCCTGCTCGCGCAGGTCGTTAACTTCTGCCTCGTCGCCTTCGTCCTCTGGAGGTTCGCGTTCAAGCCGGTGCTTGCGACCCTCGATGAACGCCAGAAGAAGATCGCGGCGGGCCTGCAGTACGCCGACGAGACGAAGGCCAAGCTCGAAGCCATCCAGCAGGAGGGCATCGCGAGCGCCAAGCGGGCCCAAGTCGAGGCCTCGAAGATCATCGAGGAGGCACGCAAGGCGGCCAAGGAATTCCTGGAAAAGCAGGAGCAGGAGAGCGTCGCCAAGGCCAACGACATTCTCACGAAGGCCCAGCAGGTGATCGAGCTCGAGAAGAGGAAGATGCTCGCCGACGCCCGCACGGAGATCGCCCGCCTGGTGGTCTCGATTACGCAGCGCGTGCTCTCCAAGGAGCTTTCCGATGCCGAGCGCAGCCGCTACAACGAGTCCGCCGCCAAGGAGCTCACGGTAATCTAGCGGGAGCCCCGCGAAACCCCGACCATGGCAGCCAACGCAAAGACCGCCCAGCTCCTCGCCCGCCAGCTCTTCAAGATGAGCTTTGCGGACGGCGCGGTATCCGCGGAGCGCGTCGGCGGCGTCCTTGCCTACATCGAGAAGCATCGGCCCGCGAGCCCGATGGTTGTCCTCAAGGCGTACAGCCGCCTCATCGCCGCCGAACTCGCAAGGGGCGAGGCCGTCGTCGAGCACGCCGGCGCGGTGAATGACGCGATGCTCGCGGCCATTGCGGCGGCGATGAGCAGGAGGTACGGCCGCAAGGTCGCCGCGAGGCCGAAGGCCAACGCCGCCCTGCTCGCCGGCTTGCGCGTGCGCGTGGGCGACGACGTGTACGAATCATCCATCGCCAGCCAGCTCGCGGCGCTCGCCCTTTCAATCTGACGCCGCACCCTCCCTCATCCCTTAACAGACCCTCCACGCACATTTCAAGAACCGGCCCATGAGCACCGTCCTCGAACAAATCGAACAGCAGATCGCCCAGCTTTCCAGCAGGACGGTCAAGAAGAACACCGGAAACATCCGTGCGATCGCCGACGGCGTCGCCAAGATCGACGGCCTCTCGGACGTGATGTACAACGAGATGGTGCAGTTCCCCGGCGGCGCGATCGGAATCGCGCTCAACCTCGAGGAGGACGAGGTCGGCTGCGTCATCCTGGGCGACATCTCAAACCTCAAGGAGGGCGATGAGGTCACCACCACCGGAAAGCTTCTCTCCGTTCCCGTCGGCAAGGCGCTTCTCGGCCGCACGGTCGACTCGCTCGGCAATCCCGTGGATGGAAAAGGGCCCATCGACGCCAAGGAGACATACCCCGTCGAGAGGATCGCCCCGGGCGTCGTCGTGCGCAAATCCGTCTCGCAGGCGCTTTTCACCGGAATCATGGCGATCGACTCCATGATCCCGATCGGGCGCGGCCAGCGCGAGCTGATCATCGGCGACCGCGGAACCGGAAAGACCACCATCACGATCGACACGATCATCAACCAGGCGAAGATCAACAAGGTGGGCCTCGCCTCCGGCGA
>Ga0224555_1005180_pt1 | contig 11208 bp, 12 predicted proteins | sample 714S23034metaG_FD_180687 | JGI IMG/M metagenome (GOLD analysis project Ga0224555, IMG submission 180687) | Peat soil microbial communities from Stordalen Mire, Sweden - 717 S2 30-34 | ecosystem: Environmental > Terrestrial > Soil > Wetlands > Peat | place: Sweden: Norrbotten County, Stordalen...
TCCGCTCGAATGAAACGAGATCGATCAATTCGGGAGAGGTCATGCTTAAAACATAAACCATGTATTATGTTTTATTTCTGGCCCTCCCAAAACTAAGTGGCATTGGGCTTTAGCCCCGCCATCGTGTCACAATAAAACCTTGTGGTTCTGGTTCAGAACGTATCCAAGCTCTACAAGCTCTACCGCCGTCCCGCCGACCGGTTGCGCGAGGCCCTGCCGTTCGTCAAGCGCAAGTTCCACACCGACTTTTGGGCGTTGCGCGATATCGGCTTCCAGGTCGAAAAGGGCGAGACTCTAGCGCTGGTAGGGCCGAACGGGTCCGGCAAGAGCACGCTGCTGCAAATCGTGGCCGGCATCCTGCAGCCCACCAAGGGCCGCGTCGTCACGCGCGGACGCATCGCCGCACTGCTGGAGCTGGGCGCGGGCTTCAACCCCGAATTCAGCGGCCGCGAGAACGTCTTCCTGAACGGCGAAATCATGGGGCTGAGCCGCGCCGAAATCGAGCGCGCCATGCCTTCCATCGAGGCCTTCGCCGAGATCGGCGAGTTCATCGCGCGCCCGGTCAAAGAGTATTCCAGCGGCATGTATGTGCGGCTGGCCTTCGCCACCGCCATCCATGTCGACCCCGAAATCCTCATCGTCGACGAAGCCCTGGCCGTGGGCGACGCCGTCTTCGCCAATCGCTGCGTGCGCAAGTTCGAAGAGTTGCGCGCGCGCAAGATCACCGTGCTGTTCGTTTCGCACGATCTCGGCTTGGTGAAGCAGCTTTCCGACCGCGCCATTCTGCTGCTCAACGGCCGCATGGAGGCGCAAGGCGCGCCCTCGGACGTGATCAACCGGTACATCGGGCTGGTGCTCGAAAAGCAGCAGGCGCGGCAGGAAAAGCAACACCGCTTCGAGGCCAGTTTCCGCCACGGCGACGGAGTGAGCGAAATCCTGACAGTCGAGTTGCTGAACGCCGCGGGCGAGCCGGCGACGTCGGTGGCCGGCGGCGAGACCGTCACCGTGCGCGTGCGCAGCCGCTTTCATCAACCGGCCTGCGATCCCATGGTGGGCATCCTGATCCGCAACCGCATCGGCATGGATGTCTACGGCACCAACACGCGCATCGAGAAGAAGCACCTGGGCAGCTACCTGGCGGGCGACGAGTTGGAGGTGGATTTCCACTTCGCCTGCTGGCTCACGCCGCAGCAGTACACGCTGACGGTGGCCACGCAAAGCCCCGACGGGTCGAGTCACGACTGGCTGGACGACGTGATCCCTTTCGACGTGGTGGACACGCGCGCGGCGGCAGGCGTGGCGAACCTGAGGGCGGAGATCCAATGGCGCGTATCACGGTGAAGGTGCATCCGCGCGCCCGGCAGACGCGCGTCGCCGGCCGCCTGGGCGGCGCGTGGAAGCTGGATCTGGCCGCGCCGCCCGTGGATGGCAAGGCCAACGAGGCGTGCATTCGATTCTTCGCTGACCTGGCCGGCGTGCCGCAATCGCGTGTGCGGATCGTGTTAGGCTTGTCAAACCGGACCAAAGTGATTGAGATAGACGGAGCTTCGCAAGAGGTGCTGGAAAGCAGGCTGACCCCCTTTCTCCCCAAATGATCTACGCCGTAGTGTTGTCGATAATCGTGGCGGTTTTGCTGGGCACCGCCGTACTGCGCTCGCTCACCGTCAAGAACCAAGCCGACTTCCTGGTGGCGGGCCGCAAGCTCACCTGGCCCGTGCTGGTGTTCACGCTGCTTTCCTCCTGGATCGGCGCAGGCAGCCTCTTCGCGGGCGGCGAGAACGCGTACCGCAACGGCTTCTCGGCGCTCTGGCAGCCGGCCGGCGGCTGGGTCGGACTGGTGCTGATCGCGGTCATCGCCGGGCGCGCGCGGCGCTTCGCGCAGTTCACCGTGCCCGATCTGCTGGAGACGCGCTACAACACCGGCGCGCGCGTGCTGGCCACCATCGCCATCGTGATTTCGTACACCATGATCACCAGTTACCAGTTCAAGGGCGGCGGCGACATCTTGCATCTGATCTTCCCGTCGCTCGACCAAAAGACCGGCATGTACATCATCGCGGCGTTCGTGATCACGTTTACGGCGCTGGCGGGCATGGCTTCGGTGGCATACCTGGACCTGATCATCGGCCTGCTGGTGACCGTGATCACGCTGATTTCGCTACCGCTGCTGCTGGCGCGCACGGGCGGCTGGGAGGCCGTTCACCAGGCGCTGCCCGCCGATCGCTTCACCGCGTTCGGGCCGCTCGGCTGGGTACATTGCCTCGGCTATCTGCTGCCGACCATGCTGCTGCTGCTCGGCAATCAGAGCATGTATCAGAAGTTTTTCTCGGCGCGCTCGGAACGCGACGCGCGAATTGCGGTCTTCGGATGGATCGGCGGCACGCTGGTGCTGGAAACCGTAATCATCACCATCGCCGTTCTCGGCAGCGCAACGCTGAAGACCGACCACCCGCGCGAAATCATCCCGTTGACCGCGCGCATGCGGTTGCCGGAGTTGGTGGGCGCCATCCTGCTCGGCGGCGTCTTCGCCAAGGTGATTTCGACCGCCAACAATTACCTGTTCTCGCCCGCCAGCAACCTGATCCACGATGTCTACAAGCGCTTCATCGATCCGCAGGCCAGCGAGCGGCGCACCCTCGTCGTATCGCGCGTGCTGGTGATCGCACTCGGCGCATTCGCGCTGTTGCAGGCCGCCTACTTCGAGTCGGTGCTGAAGGCCGCGCTCTATGCCTACACCGTTTACGGCGCGGCCGTCACGCCCTCCGTGATGGCGGTATTCTTTTGGAAGCGGGCCAATAAGGCGGGCGCCGTCAGTTCGATCGTCTTGGGGACCGTCATTACGGTGGTCTGGAACATTCTGGACATACGACGGCTGGACGCCGTTTATCCGGCGCTGGGCGTTTCCGTGCTGGCGCTGATCGTGGTCAGCCTGGCGACGGCGCCGCCCACCCGCGCCAATCTGGAGCCTTTTGAAAAATGAACCTCGCGGCCATTCAGGAAGAACTGCAAAAACAGAAGCTGGACGGGTGGTTGTTCTTCGACCACCATCGGCGCGATCCGCTGGCATATCGCGTCCTGGGCTTTCAGCCGGCCTCGCACGTCACGCGGCGCTGGTATTACTGGATTCCGGCGGCGGGTGAGCCGCGCGGTCTGGTGCATCGCATCGAGTCGGGCCGGCTGGACACGCTGCCTGGCGATAAGATCCGCTATTCGAGTTGGAGCGAGCAGACCGGCGGACTGCGCGCGTTGGTGGGCGGCGCGCGGCGCGTCGCCATGCAATATTCGCCCATGTGCGCCATCCCTTACGTGGCCATGGTGGACGCGGGCACGGTGGAGTTGGTGCGCAGCCTCGGCGTGGAGGTGGTCAGCTCGGCGGAGCTGATCCAGCACTTCGAAGCGCGCTGGAGTGCGGAGGCGCTCGAATCGCACCTTGAAGCGGGCCGCCGCGTGGATGCGGTGCGCGCGCAGGCTTTCCAGATGATCCGCGAAATCACCCGGGGCGGCGGCGCAGTGCAGGAATTCGCGGTCGCGGAGTTCGTACGCGACGGGTTCGCCAAAGCCGGCCTGTTCGCGGAGGATGGGCCGATCGTGGGCGTGAACGCCAACGCCGCCAACCCGCATTACGAGCCGTCCGCCGAGATCACGTCCGAAATTCGCAGCGGCGATCTGGTGCTGCTCGACATGTGGGCCAAGCTCGCCCAGCCCGGCGCGGTCTACTACGACATTACCTGGACCGGCTTCTGCGGCGACCGCCCCAGCGACGAAATGCTCAAGGTGTATGGCGTGGTGAGCGGCGCGCGCGACGCGGCCATCGCCCGCGTGCGCGACACGGTAGCGGCCGGCAAGCAGTTGCGCGGCTTCGAAGTGGACGATGCGGCCCGCGGCTACATCTCGAGCCGCGGCTACGGCGACTATTTCGTGCATCGCACCGGGCACTCTATCGGCGAGGAAGTACACGGCAACGGCGCGAATATGGATAATCTGGAAACCCACGACGAGCGCCGCGTCGTGCCGTGGACCTGCTTCTCCATCGAGCCGGGCGTTTATTTGAAGGACTTCGGAATCCGTTCGGAAGTGAACATGTTTGTGGGTGAGACGGAGGCGCGGGTCACGGGAGAGATGCAGAAAGAGTTGGTCATTTTATAGGTGAGGCAAGTGCCCCTGCCATGGTGGCACAGGCTTTAGCCTGTGAGGGGCCGGAACCTCCTACCGCCGTACGGGAACGTTCGCGCCATTCGCCGGATTGGTATAGATGCTGTGGCGTCCGCCCTCTCGCGCCAGATAGCAGCCGTGGCGTGCCAAGTGATCGATAAGCTCGTGCCTCTTCACACTCGGGAAGCGCCTACGTGCACCGACAGCGACACGAGTTCGATCAGGTCGGCATCGGTCGCGGATGCGTCCGGGTTCGGGGTCGGCAAAGGCTTGCTCTCCTCCAGTAATAATTCCGCAAGATCCCCCATTGCACTGGCGATCATCAGCCGGGCGTCCGGCAAGTCGAAGCCTTGGCTGACCGCCCCGGGAAAGTCGAGGGCCTCTGCCACCACCATTTCACCCTGCGCATGCGGAAAGTGGAAAGCGACCTGGTAGCGGAGCATGTATCCATAGTACCGCAAGCTCCTGCAAGTACTCTCCGGCATGGCGCGGTTTATCGGCAGGAGTGCTTCGCTGGCCCCGGGAGTCAGCCTGCTAACGGGTAGAAGGCGCTCCCAACTGTCCCTGTTCGCGGAGGATAGACCGATCATGGGCGTCAACGCTGGTGCTGCCCGACATGTGGGCCAAGTTCCAACGGCCCGGGCGCGGTGTACTACTGAGTAAGCGCGATTAGCGGACTCGAATTGGATATGACCGGCACTCAGTCTCGCTTGCTCTCTGCAACTTCTGCTCGCCATTCGTCCTCAGTGAAGCGGAAGTACGGGATGCCCAACTCCGATGCGCGCTGGATGAATTCCAGGCGGGGAATTCCCAGGAGTTCGGCGGCCTTGCCGCTTGAGACCAGGCCTCGCCGGTACAACTCGAACACAATCATCTCACGCACCGTCTGGTCGATCAGCCGGCCTAGGGTGGCCAGGAAACCGCTAAGGTCTTCACCAAGATCTAAGATCGTGGAATCCATCGCGAATGCTCCAACTTCATGATACCGCTCACTCCCGCGAAGACCGCTCCAGCCAATCGCCCCTTCGCCAAGCAAAAACAAGAAATCGGTCGCGCGCGATACGTTGCAGCCGGCGCGAGATTCGTGCAAAATAACTCCGTGAGGTTCAAACACCGTTCCGATTCACCTTTGAAGAAGAAGGCCCGCCGCGGCTTTCGTGGCTTCCCGGCCGCGACCATCGCGTTTTACGGTCCCGACGACAAACGCGCGAGCAAAGTCGCGATTGGGATCGTTGTCGCGGAGGGCGCCGAGCCGGTAATGGAACGTTTGTTCACTGAGGACGGAGACGCTCGGACAGATCCAGCCATTGGAGCCAGCATCCTGCGGCTCCTGCAGGATCAGGGAGTCAAATCCGTCATCATGACGGATGGAATCATAGGCTGCCCGCATGAGGAGGGGATCGACTATCCCGACGGACAGGTCTGCCCTCAGTGCCCATTCTGGGCGCATCGCAATCGCTGGACGGGCGAGATCGAGCAGTAGAGGCAGCGCGCTTGCCGGCACGGGCGCCGCCAGCACCACCGTGCCAGGACGGCCCAACAGATCCCAGCCGCGATCATATCAATACTCGATATAATCGATGCATATGAAGTCGCTTCTGATCCAGTTGGATGAGCACACCCTGACGGCATTGAACCGCATCGCCGAGCCTGGAAAACGCCAGCGGTCGGAGTTTGTGCGGCAAGCGATTCGAAAGGCGATCCGGCAAGCCGAGTACCAAGCTATGCGCGAGGCTTACCGCAAACAGCCCGATTCGGCCGCGGATGCCGACGACTGGTCCACGGCAGGGGACTACAAACCGTGAGGCAGTTCGAGATTTGGTGGGCGAACCTGCCCGCGCCCGCGGGGCGGCGCCCCGTGCTGCTGCTCAGCCGCAACGATGCGTACCAATACCTGAGCAAGTTTATCGCCGCCGAGATCACCACCACCATCCGCACCATTCCGGCGGAGGTCAAATTAGGCCGGCGTGAGGGGCTGCCCTCACCATGCGTTGCCAACCTCGACAATATCCGCACTATCGCGCGCAAGGGGCTGGATTCCCAGGCGGGAGCACTGGCGCCATCGCGGCATCGCGAGGTGAAACGCGCATTGGGATACGCACTCGGATGGGACGAGTTGATCGATCTGGAATCGAGTCCTTTCCATTGACCCGAAGGCCTCCCGCTCGCAGGGCCTAGCCCCCGGCCCCTCCCCGCGACAGCCAACTTCCGGAGAGGTCGTTATGCAGGAATGATCGCCGTGATGAAAGAGCGAACCCAATCCGCGATCAAGCTCAACAATCAGGGCGTCGCCGCACGAGCCTCTCAGACTAAAGCAGAGTGTTAGTGTTCGGTGATTGCTATTTCTTGGCCGCCAGTTCAGCCCCGGACAGGCGGGCGGCGGCTTTCCGCGCCTCCTGCTTGGTGAGGTGCAGGCTTAGCCGCGTCATCTCCTCGGAGTCCTTGCGATTCCAGGCGGCGCGCATCAGCCCGGAGTTGGAATGGCCGGGTCCCAGCAGGCAGTGGCCGGCCTCGTGCGCCACGGCATATCCCAGCAGAAGGTCGAACGCGATCCCAAATTCCGCTGCTTGCGCCCGCACGGCCGGCACGGACACGCTGGCGAACTGCCCGCCGTCCGCCGTAGCGAGCGTCTTCCCCAAATGCTGCACCCTGTCGCCGTTGGAACTGGGGAGTCCGGTGGGATTGATGCGCATCACGATCTGGTTGGCTTGCATCTCCCGTTCGCAAGCGGCCGCCGGCGGCGCGGCCAGCGCTCCCCGGCAGTGGGCCCAGACGACCTGGATGCCCGCGTCGGTCAACGCCAGACCAGCGGTCTCGGTGAGGCGGGTGGTTTCTCTGGCGGAAAGGTCGGCGTAGTCGTAAAGCCCGATGACCAGCGTCTGCGCGGAGCAGGATGCCGCCGCTATGCAAAGAGCAAAGGGAAGAGTTTTTGTGAGGTTCATGGCCCCAATTTGGGGCGGATAACCGGGGACTTCCATGGCCCAGGGCGGAACCTATACTGACTTGCATGTGAATCGTCGGCTCCCCGGCGAACCGATTGAAACAACAGCGGGTTAACGGATCTGATTCCCCGTTGTAATGGGCGCAGAGCGGTGTTACAATTCGGTCCAGCCGGGAGGTGCGGCGGCATGGATCGCTCCACGACAGAGCAGAATCCTGGCCCGAAGAAGCGGTTCGGCGTATTCGAGTACGACCCGCAGGCCCGCGAACTCACCAAACACGGCGTCCGTCTGAAACTGCAGGAGCAGCCGGTCCAGATCCTGGCCGCGCTGCTTGAGCAGGCCGGCCAGATCGTTCCACGCGAGGAACTCCAACGGCGGCTGTGGCCCGACGGCACCTTCGTGGACTATGAGCAGAGCCTGAACAAGGCTGTCAACAAATTGCGCGAGGCCCTGGGTGACTCGACGGCCAGCCCCATCTACATCGAAACTCTGGCCCGGCGGGGTTACCGGTTTATCGCGCCGGTCGAGGTAGATTCGCCCAAGGAAGCCCCGGCCCAGGAAAGGAAGCCGGCACGCTCGCATGCGGGGCTGTGGTGGACCACCGGCGCTCTTGGACTGGTGACGGCAGCCATCCTGGTGACCGGATTATGGCCGGTACCGGCGGCTAGGGCGCGGGTGACTCAGTTGACCCACGGGGGCCGTTTGAGCAGCGCCTACCTGGCCCTGCAGGGTGGGAGGATTCTATACGGCTCGTCAGACGAACGGCTTGTGGGCCAGTTCTGGTCCATCTCCACGGAGGGCGGCGAGCCGAGACGGGAAAGAATGCCGTTCCTCGACCCGGAGCACATGGCTTGGCTTGCAGACTGCCGGTCAAGCGCCCTCCTGATAGTAGCTCGGGGAGTGGCACAAATGGCGACGATCCCTGGAGAACTCTGGCTTGCGGGTTTCGATGGGAGTAAGCCGCGACGGATTGGCGGAGCCGCCGGAGACAGCGGCTATTCCGTCTCCCCCGACCTCAAGACGCTGCTGAGGTCCAGTAAAGAGGGCTTATTTGTGCGTCCGGTGGACGGGGGCCCGGAGAGGCGGGTGGCGCGGGTCGATTGGAACACGCCCTCGTACACATTCTGGCATCCGTCGGGCGAACGGATTGGGTTCCTGGTTCTCAAAGATCGTCGTCCGAATAAGGTCTGGGAGGTGAAGACCGATGGAACCGGCATGCGGCCCCTTCTGCCGCAGTTTCAAGCCGAGCAACGGGCCGCTAATTGGTCGCCCGACGGGAAACGGTTGTACTTCAAGTCCCAGGGGGAACTCTATGTGCTGGGAAGCCGGCGCTGGCTTGGCTGGATGCGAAGGCCGCAGCCGCAGCGTTTGACGGCCGGCTCGGTCAGCTACTGGCTCCCCTATGAGGACCCCACGGATCCGCGGGTGATCTACGCAGGAGGAGAGCTGGCCGGCGGGGAGGCGATGAAGCTCAACAAGCAAACCGGCATCTTCGAGCCCTACCTGGGCGGGCTTTCCGGCGACTGCCTGGACTACTCGCCTGACGGGCAGTGGATCGCCTACGTCAGTTTTCCGGGGCGGGAGTTATGGAAATGCAGGCGCGACGGCAGCGACAAAGTTCTTTTGGAAGACGGCATGTTGACCTATATGCCCCGCTGGTCGCCGGACGGCAAACGCCTGGCGTTCGCTGCAACCAGGAAAGGAGTATGGGCAGATCCTCACCGGATCTTTACGATCCCAACTGGAGGTGGCAAGGCCGAACCGGTGAAGGGCGCGAGCGGTCCCGGCTTCGATCCGAACTGGTCTCCCGACGGAAAGAAGCTGGTGTTCGCACCGCTCAGGGATGACGTCGTTCCGAAGCAGGATAGGCACGTCTCGATCGTGGACCCGGAGACAGGCCAGGTGCAGATGGTGCCTGGCTCGGAGAATATGTTTTCGGCGCGCTGGTCCCCCGACGGGAAGCATCTCGTGGCGCTCAGAGACGATCTGGTCCATTCTGCCATCTATGATTTCGAAACCCAGCACTGGGCGGATCTCGATGCAGATGTCTTTGGGTTTTTTGGGTTTCCGACCTGGTCGAAAGACAGCAAATACGTGTACTTGATGGCGTACGCTCCGGTCAGACTGGCCCGCATCGAGGTGGCCACACGCAAGCTGGAGGAAATCCGCAGCATCAAGGAGTTCGGCTTGGCGGGAACCATGGCTGCCGGTGTTTCCTGGACTCCGGATGGGGAACCTGTCGTGTTGGCGGACCGGTCTACACAGGAGATATACCGCCTTGACGTGGAGTGGTAGCCCGCCAGGCAAGCGGGGCAGAACACGGGTTCGAACTCTTGGTTAGTCCGCCCAGTTTCTCGATAATGGATCATCCGGGAAGCGGGATCCAGTATCGGAAGGTTGGTCGGGCACTCTTCCCCTACTTTTCTTGCGGATCGTCGCTGGCGGGCTCTCTCTGGCTGCGCTCCGGAAAGAGGTGCGCCGCCCGCCGACCGGACCAGATCGGCTGGCCTCGCGACCCGCCCGCCGGCACCAGGATGCACGGGAGCGCGTTATGGCCACCCAACCCAGCCGCCCAGAACTTATCGCCCGACGCACCTGCGCTCCACGGTGTGCAGGCTGCGGGTCGGCATCCCGGACTTGTGTTATCCAGGCGGCGCGAGAGCGGCAGCCCGGTTCCTGGAACGCCAGCGCGGTCACACGTTTTGAAAATATATTCCCACGCCTCATTCCGATGCAGCCAAACAACTTACTAACCCGTCACTCTCTGCCGCATGGCCGTTCCCCGCCGCTCGCGCCCTATCATGAAAGCGGGATATGGGGCCTGGTCCCCGCGTCCCCCAAAAGGAAATCTCGTATGTTGATTTCAGACAAACAGCAAGAAGCCAACCGGCAAAATGCCCAGCATTCTACCGGTCCGAAAACTCCAGAGGGAAAGGCTGCCGTGCGCTTCAACGCTCTCACCTGGAGCCTCCGCGCGCGCAGCCTCATGATTACCGGCGACGACCCGGCTGAGTACCAGCAACTCTGGGACAACCTTGAAGCCGAGTGGAAGCCGCGGACCCACACCGAACGGTACTACATGGAACAGATGTGTACCTCCCAGTGGCTGCTCACGCGCATGGCCTGCAGCGAGAGTCGCGTGCATGACGCAAACATGAGTTACGAGGCGCGCTGGGCCTTGCTCGACCGCATCTCTGTGCAGCGCACCCGTCTGGAGCGTTCCTTTACCACTGGCATGCGGGAGTTGGAGCGCCTGCAACTGAAGCGGCAACCCCGGCCCCAGCCGCAGCCCGCGCCGGCCGCAAAGGCCGCGCCGGCTCCTGTTCACCAGCCGGCCGAACCGAATGCACCGCCCCCCACTTATGTGATGTCGGAGAGCGCCGGGGACCAACCGCTCTTCTGCGCCGCCGTCACTCCCGACACCCGTTAGCCGTCCGCCCCCCTGATCTTTGACAACCAGGTAAAAGACCTCAACTGATACGCGACCACTCCCTCTGAACCGGCCCCCAAAGCACAACCGCAATCCACACCCCCCAACTGCACTCCCCGCAGCGCAGCGGCGCCCGCCCACCGCCATCTCTGAATCCAACCACTTGGGCTTTGATCGTTCGAATGGAGGGCGGGTTTTTAACCCGCGCGGGGCTTCAGCCCCGCCCTGGAGATTTCGGTGGCACAGGCTTTAGCCTGTGTTTGGTGGCACAGGCTTTAGCCTGTGTTTGGTGTTACAGGCTTTAGCCTGTGGTACGCGAGCTTCGCTCGCGATCGCGGGGCTTCAGCCCCGCCTTGCCATCATAAATATGCGCGCATCTTGCTGTTCAGCGGCAGAGGCGGCGGCAAGGCCAGCTTCGTGGCGGCGACCGGCGTGCAACTCGCGCGCCTGCATGATCTGCGCGGAGACGGCAGGAAAGTGCGCTCGGAAGACTCCGCCCATCAATCCAGAATAGGTCCTGCTCAATGCAGGCTGCTTCTCGGCTCTTTGGCCCGCGGCGTGCTCATGCGCTTTCATGTCATCCACCATTTCAGAGCCACTGGCGACCACCATGGAAGAGCCTCTCGCCCGGCTGGTGGCTTTCGAGCCAACCACGTTTCCGGTGTTGAGCGTCTACCTGAACAC
>Ga0224555_1005182_pt1 | contig 11205 bp, 9 predicted proteins | sample 714S23034metaG_FD_180687 | JGI IMG/M metagenome (GOLD analysis project Ga0224555, IMG submission 180687) | Peat soil microbial communities from Stordalen Mire, Sweden - 717 S2 30-34 | ecosystem: Environmental > Terrestrial > Soil > Wetlands > Peat | place: Sweden: Norrbotten County, Stordalen...
CCGGGCGCGGAAGACCCGTGCGGTTTCCTCGGCCAGCGTGCGGGTGCGGACCGCGTCGGGCGTGGTCGAGTCGCCGACGTAGGCCTTGGGGTCGGTCCCGGTCAAGGCGCGCACCGTCGCGACCATGCCACCGTGGTACTGGAAGTAGTCATCGCTGTCGGCGATGTCGTGTTCGCGCGTGTCGATGTTTTTGGCCGCCACCTTGATTCGTGCGTAGTTGGTGCGCATATCATCTGGTGCCGGCGCGCCGTCCAGTCCGCGACCGTAGGCGAATCCACCCCAGGCCGTGTAGACCTCGGCGAGGTCCTTGTCGTCGCGCCAGGTGCCCGCTTCGACGACCTGAAGGATGCCCGCACCGTACGAGCCCGGCTTGGAGCCGAAAATGCGTGTGGTGGAACGCCTTTCGTCACCATGGTCAGCCAGGTCGGCGCGGGCGTGCGCGGCGACGTGGTTGTCCTCGTCCGGCTCGTCGAGCAGCGCCACCATCCGCACCGCGTCGTCGAGCATCACCACCACGTGCGGGAAGGCATCGCGGAAGAATCCGGAGATGCGGACGGTCACATCGATGCGGGGCCGGCCGAGCTCGTCGAGCGGGATGATGTCCAGCCGACTCACGCGGCGGGACGCCTCGTCCCAGTCCGGCCGTACGCCGAGCAGCGCAAGCACCTCAGCCACGTCGTCGCCGGAGGTGCGCATCGCGCTGGTGCCCCACACCGACAGTCCGACCGACTCGGGGTAGGTCCCGGTGTCGTCGAGGTAGCGCTGCAGCAGCGACTCCGCCATCGCCTGCCCGGTCTGCCAGGCCAGCCGCGACGGCACTGCTCGCGGGTCCACCGTGTAGAAGTTGCGGCCCGTGGGCAGCACATTGACCAGGCCCCGCAGTGGCGATCCCGATGGACCGGGGCGCACGAAACCGCCTGCGAGCGCCTGCAAGATGGCGTCCAGCTCGCCTGCGGTGCCGGCCAGCCGCGGTACCACCTCGGTGGCCGCGAACCGCAGGGTCATGCGCACGTCGGGCGCTTCGTGCAGGGCGTCGACGGCGTCGGCGTCCCACCCGGCGGCCTCCATGGCCTCGACCAGCGCGCGTGCGCGGGTCTCGATCTCGTCGACCGCGGCGATCTCGGCGCCCTCCTTCAACCCGAGGGCGGCACGCAGCCCGGGGACGGCGTGGTCCCGGCCACCCCACACCTGGGCGGCGCGCAGGATTGCGAGGACCAGGTTGACGCGCGGCGCTCCTTCGGGCGCTTCACCGAGCACGTGCAATCCGTCGCGGATCTGGGCGTCCTTGATCTCGCACAGCCAGCCGTCGACGTGTAACAGGAAGTCGTCGAACTCGGCGTCGTCGGGCCGATCGTCGAGTCCGAGATCGCGGTGCATCTCCGCGGCGCGCATCAGATTCCAGATCTCGCCGCGGATGGCGGGGAGCTTGGCCGGGTCCATCGCCGCGATGTTCCCGTACTCGTCGAGCAGTTGTTCGAGCCGTGCGATGTCGCCGTAGCTCTCGGCGCGCGCCATCGGCGGGATCAGGTGATCGACGATGGTGGCGTGCGCGCGGCGTTTCGCCTGTGCACCCTCGCCGGGATCGTTGACCAGGAACGGGTAGATCAGTGGCAGGTTTCCCAGCACGGCGTCGGTGGCACACGCCGCCGACAGCGCAGCGTTCTTGCCCGGCAGCCACTCCATCGAGCCGTGCTTGCCGAGGTGCACGACCGCGTGGGCGCCGAAACCGTGCTCCAGCCACCGATACGCGGCGAGATAGTGATGGCTGGGCGGGAGGTCGGGATCGTGGTAGATCGCCACCGGGTTCTCACCGAATCCGCGCGGCGGCTGGATCATCAGCACGAGGTTGCCCGACCGCAGGGCGGCGAGCACGAGGTCGCCGTCGTCGTTGACGAACAGCCGTCCCGGTGCCGGGCCCCATGCGTCGGCCATCGCGTCGCGCAGTTTCGCGGGCAGGTCGGCGGTCCACTCGGCGTACTGCGCCGGGGTCAGCTTCACCCGCGCATCGGCGACCTGCTCGGTCGTGAGCCACTGTTCGTCCTGGCCGCCCGCATCGATGAGTGTGTGCATCAGCCGATCGCCGGCTCGGGTCTCGTCCTCGATTCCGAGCACACCGAAGCCGTCGCCGACGTCGTAGCCGTCTCGCGCGAGCCGCCGCAGTAGCCGCACCGCCGACGCCGGGGTGTCGAGTCCAACGGCGTTGCCGACGCGAGAGTGCTTGGTGGGATAGGCCGAGAGCACCAGCGCCAGTTTTTTCTGTTCGTTGGGCACCCGGCGCAACACCGCGTGGTTGACCGCGATGGCGGCGACCCGCGCGCAGCGTTCCGGATCGGCCACGTAGTGCGGAAGGCCGTCGGTGTCGACCTCTTTGAAGGAATACGGCGCGGTGATGATGCGCCCGTCGAACTCGGGAATCGCGATCTGTGTCGCAGAGTCGAGCGGGGTGACGCCGTCGTCGTTGGACTCCCATTCGGCGCGCGAGGAAGTCAGGCAAAGGCCTTGCAGCACCGGGATGTTCATCGCAGCGATGCGTTCGATGTCCCACGAGGCATCGTCCTCGCCCGCGCCGGCGGCGGCCGATTTCGAGCCCCCGGCAGCCAGCATGCTGACCACGACGGCGTCGAGCGTGCCGAGCGCGTCGAACAGTTCGTCGGGCGCGCTACGTAGGGAGGACGCGAAGATCGGGACGCCGACCGCGGTGCCGGTCGCATCGATCGCGTCGGCGAGTGCGTGCGCGAAGCCGGAATTGCCGCTCACCTCGTGGGCCCGGTAGTACAACACGCCGATCCGTGCACCGACGTCGGCGCTCGCAATGCCGGGGCGCTGGGCGTGACCCCATTCTGGGATCACCACCGGCTCGTCGAATCCCTCACCGGTCAGCAACACGGTGTCGCACAGAAATGCATGCAATTGCGCGAGGTTTGCCGGGCCACCCTCGGCGAGGTATGTGTGCGCTTGAGCCGCAAGTCCGATGGGCACCGTGGAACGTTCCATCAGTTCGGCGCTGGGCGCACGTTCGCCGCCGAGCACGACCAGCGGCAACCCGGTGGCGCGCAGCGCGCTGAGTTCGTCGGCGACCTCCGCCGAGGAACCGAGCACCCGAAGCGCGACCACCTCGGCTCCGTCGAGCACGGGCTCGATGGATTGCCGCGCAGGGTTGCCCAAGTTGTAGGCCGCGTGTGAGGCGCGGGCGGAGAGCAGGTCGGTATCGGACGTGGACAGCAACGCGATGCGATGGACGCGCCGCGGTGCATCATCGGTATTCACGGTTGTTCCTCCTCGGGGTTCTCGCCCCGTCCGGCGGAGTGCCTCGTGGCCAGTGTCTGGCTCAGGCCTGCTGGCGGGACGCCAGGGCCCTCACAGTGGCGGAACCGCCCCGGACTTTCACCGGGTTCCTGTCGCCATGAGACGTGCGCGGGTCAGTTTAGTGGAATGCTACGGCCGGTTGCCGGCTCGATCTCCTTGGCGTAGAGCTCGACGAACCAGCCGACATCATGATGGGCCGAACTGCCCGGCGTCTACCGTGGACAGGAAGCGGATGAAGACCATCGGGCGGGTCGACGTGCCGCAGGAGGCGGTGGTCGCCGCGCTGTTCACGGACGCCGCGGGGGACAAGGGGAAGAAGTAGCCATGCGGATAGTTGGGCCTGCGACGGCGTGCGCGGTGGTCGCCGCGCTGGCGGTGGGCTGCGGTCCGGCGGTCAGCGGCACGCCGAAGCCGGCTCCGAACCTGAAGCCTCGACCGCTGACCGGCCAGACCGTCCGGCAGGTGCTACTCGACGACGGTGCGCTGTCACGGATGCTCGACCAGCCCTTCGTAGGCCGTATGCCGCCCGCGTTCGGCGGCCCTGACAAGCTTTACAGTCAGCTTCCTCCAGGCGGCGGGTGCCTGGGCGTGACGGCGATGCTGCAGAAAAGCGTCTACGAGTCCGCCGATGTCCAGGACGTGGCGTCGGAGTCGTGGTGGAACAACGGTGACCCGGCCCAAGTGATCAGCGTGATCGAGGGCGTTGTCACCTTGCCCACGGCCGCTCAGGCCGAGGCGCTGTTCGCGAAGTTCTCGAAGCAGTGGCAGCAGTGCAACGCCACGACGACGACTGAACAAGACGGCCCGATCACCACGACGAACGCCATCAGCGATATCCGTGTTGCCGATACCGTTGTCGCGGCGACTAATACCGCGACCTCGGTACTACCCAATATGCCGCCGCTGCGGCCCACACCGCAGGCGCGTGCCATCGGTGTCCGGTTGAACTGCTTGGTTGAGGTCCAGGTGGTCTTCTTCGGCGACCGGCGCTCTTCGGACCCGGGATCGGCCAACCCGGACACCAGCGCTATCGACATCGCCCACGCGATGATGGACAAGGTCAGCGAGGCGAGCTGACCGGGCACACGCGCCCTAGATGGGCGCGTTGGCGGGCTGGAACACCCCGGTGCTGTCGGCTTCTTCTTCGGCGCGAATCACGTGCACCACGGCGTTGATCAGTGCCAGGTGAGTGAAAGCCTGTGGGAAGTTCCCGAGATGGCGGCCGGTGGCCGGCTCGATTTCCTCGGCGTAGAGGTGCAGCGGGCTGGCGAACGACAGCAGCCGCTCGCAGAGATGTTTGGCGCGGCTGACCTCGCCGATCTCGACCAGAGCCGAAACCAGCCAGAACGAGCAGATGGTGAAGGTGCCTTCCTCGCCGACAAGCCCGTCGTCGGTCTCCTCGACGCGGTAGCGCAGCACCAGACCCTGCTCGGTGAGTTCGTCGGCGATCGCGAGGACGGTGGCCCGTACCCGCGGGTCGTCCGGCGGTAGGAACCGAGTCAACACCACTTGCAGCAGCGAGGCGTCCAGCGCGTCGCTGCCGTACCGCTGGGTGAACACGCCCCGCGAGTTCACCCCGTTTTCCAAAATGTCGGCCTTGATCTCGTCGGCGATCATCCGCCACTTGTGTGCGTAGTCCGTTTCACCTTGCCGTTCAGCCAGTTTCGACCCGCGGTCAAGCGCCACCCAGCACATGATCTTCGACGACGTGAAGTGCTGAGGTTCCCCGCGCACCTCCCAGATTCCGCGGTCGGGCTCGCGCCAATGCTTGATGGCCTCTTCCACTTGGGTCTTCAGTACCGGCCACAGCGAGTCCGGAACCTGGTCGCGCGACTTGGCGTGCAGATAGAACGAATCGAGGATGGCACCCCAGATGTCGTGCTGGTTCTGGTTATAGGCGCCGTTGCCGATGCGTACCGGCCGGGCGTGGTCGTAGCCGGAGAGGTGCGGTAGCTCCTCTTCGACGAGCCGGTGTTCCCCGCCCACGCCATACATCACCTGAAGTAGTTGGCTTTGGCCGTTGTTGGCACCAGAAACGTCGGCGATGAAGGAGAAGAAATCGTCAGCCTCGCGATCGAGCCCCAGCGTGTAGAGCCCCCACAACGCGAACGTCGAGTCCCGCACCCACGCATAGCGGTAGTCCCAATTGCGCTCTCCCTGCGGCGTTTCGGGTAGCGATGTGGTGCTTGCCGCCAGCAGCGCGCCGGTAGGCGAATACGTCAGCCCTTTCAGCGTCAGCGCGCTGCGTTGTAGATACGCCCGCCATGGGTGGTCGGGGAAGTTGCCGATATTGATCCACTGCCGCCAACACTCGGCGGTGTTCCACATTTTGTCGGCAGCTTCTTCGAAGGTCTGCGGCGCGGGGTGCTTGGACCAACTCAACGCAACGAAGGCGTTGTCGCCTTCTTTCATTCGGGTGCGCGCGCGTGCTTCTCTGCCCTCCAGACCGATCCGCAGGTTGGTGGTCAATCGCAACGTCGGGTTGTCATCCGGATCGCTGGTGCCGCGGGCGATCGCTTCGCCGTAACCGTTGGCCGAGTATTCCCACACAGCGCCGACGCGGTGGTAGTCGAACGCCGGCTCGCAACTCATCACCAGTTCGATTGTCCCGCTCACGCATCGGATGGTGCGCAGCAAGATGTGCTCGGCGTCCCAGTCCATCGGGGTGCGGCGGTGCGTCCGAGACCTCCGCTCGACGTCATGCCAGGGTCCCATCACCAGCGCGTCGCGAACGATCACCCAGCCGGTGGGGGTTTGCCAGGTGGTCTCCATGATCAGGCTGCCGGGCAGATAGCGGCGCGCCGAGGGCACCGAAACGCCATACGGGCCCAGCCGAAAATGGCCGGCGCTGCGATCCAGAATTGCTCCGAAGACGCTCGGCGAATCGGGGCGCGGCACGCACAGCCACTCCACCGAGCCCGCCGGTGAGATCAGGCAGGTGGTCTCGCAGTCGGACAGAAACGCGTAATCGGCGATCGGTGGGAACGGGTTGCGCAGCGACCCGTTGGACGGAAACGCCGCCGGCGCCGCGATTGCGAACGCCGCGGAGTCTGCACCGTTCGCGGCCCAATCGGCAGGCTGCGCATGAAGAACCATCCCGACATCATGATGGGCCGACCTGCCCGGCGTCTACCGTTGCGCGTACTTCGGCGCATGCTCGGGAAGCGGGCCCATCGCCACCAGGTATCCGGCCAGCCGTCGCAACGACGGCAAGCTGTTGACCCATCGCAAGGCTGCCGGCGGCTTGCGGTCTTTGCCGTCCACATCCTCACTGGCCACTGCGATTGAGATGACGTTGGCGTGGATCGCCCGTTGCAGCGCTTGCAGAATCGCAATCGGAATCCAGCGCCGTATCTGCACCCTTGCCAAATGCCGCCGGGAAACCCGCCCGTCCCGCAGGGGGCGAGCCAGGATCCGGGCGGCGGCGACCGCGTCGGCCACCGCCAGGTTGATACCACCCGGTCGCCGACGGGCGACATCGCGTGCGCGGCATCACCGATGCACAACAGCCCGTCGCAATACCAGCGACGTAGCCGATTGAGTTGCACGTCAAGAAGTTTCACGTCGTCAAACGAGGTCAACGTGCCGACCCGGTCGGCGAGCCAGGGCACCATACTCACCAGGTTGCGGTGCAGCGCCTCGATTCCCTCGGCCCTGAGCTGCGGGTCGGATCCCTTGGGAATGATGTATGCGATTTGGTAGTAGTCGCCCCGGTCGATCGTGATCGCGGCCCGCCCGGCATCCAGTACACCGGCGAGCCCGGTGGGTCGTCGGCCCGGCGCGGCAACCGGAACCACCACACATCCATCGGCGCGCCGAAGGCGTGGGGGACCAGACCCGCGGCCGCGCGCAGCGTCGACGAGCGGCCGTCGCAGGCGACCGTCAACGCGGCGGTCATCTCCCGGGTCTGGCCGCCTTCGTCGCGGTACGTCACCCCGGTCGCCCGGTCGGCGCCGCGGATCACGCCGACCACTTCGGTGTTGCGCAGCAGTCGGAAGCTGGGTTCGGCTTCGGCAGCGGTGATCAGCATCTCGAGGAGGTCCCACTGCGGCACCAGTGCCATGTTTTTGTGTGCGCCGGGAACATGGCCGAAGTCGATGTCGACGTCGACACCCTCGACCTGCATTCGAACCGAGTCGATGAGGCGGTGCGGTAGTTCGGCGAACTGTTGTTGCAGGCCGAGCTCGTCGAGCAGCCGCAGCGTGCTGGCGTGCACGGTGTCGCCGCGAAAATCACGCAGGAAATCGGCGTGCTTCTCCATCACGGTGACATCGACTCCCGCGCGGGCCAGCAGCAAACCGAGCATTATGCCGGCCGGGCCGCCACCGGCAATGACGCAGCGTCGCTCGTGGGATGTCGGGGGCATGCGGCGATCTTGGCATGTTGGCTTCGTTGGCCGCGCGGAATAGGGTGAGCCCGGTGAACGGGATCCTCAGTTGGTGGGACGGCGTCGAATTGTGGCTGTCGGGGCTGGGGTTCGTCTTGCAGACCATTGTGGTGATGCCGGTCGTGTTGGCGCTGGCTTACGTCATCGCGTTAGCGCTGGACGCACTGCTGGGTCGCGGTATCCGGGTGATGCGGCGTGTCCGGCACAGCGACGAAGAACCCGGATGAGCCGAAAGACGGGTATGCCGCGATCACAGGTCACGTTGGTGCTGGTCGCGCTGGTGGTGCTGGTGATCGTCGCCTGGCTGCTGAGCCGCTGACCTGCATCAGCCCGGCCGGCTGCTGCGGCGGACTCTGTTATTCTTCGCCCATGCGCGCAGCGTCCGGCAACACCGAGTTTCATGTCTTGGCGCTCATTGCCGTGGGCGATTGCGCTGTCGCTGACGTGCATTGTTGTCGCTGACCTTCTGCCCGCGCGCTGAAACTCACCTTTCCTTCGCGGCGGGATTCGTCAGCCGTCAAGCCCACTCCGAAAGGTCGATCATTGTTCGACGACTTCAGAGGCGCCGTGGGGTGGCGGCATGCCGTCGCGTTGCCGGTCGCCGCGAGCATGATCGCGGCGTGTCACGGCGGCGCCAGTGACGTTGTCGGTGGTGGCGGGCCCGCCGGTGTGAACACGAGCATCACGCTGGTCGCCTATTCGGTACCCGAACCCGGTTGGAGCAAGGTAATTCCGGCGTTCTACGCCTCGCAGGAAGGCAAGGGCGTGCAGGTGATCGCCTCGTACGGCGCCTCCGGTGACCAGTCACGCGGCGTCGTCGACGGCAAGCCCGCCGACATTGTCAACTTCTCCGTCGAGCCCGATATCGCGCGTCTGGTCAAGGCCGGCAAGGTTTCCAAAGACTGGGACAAAGACGCCACCAAAGGCATTCCGTTCGGATCGGTCGTGACCCTGGCGGTTCGACCCGGCAACCCGAAGAACATCAAGGACTGGGACGACCTACTGCGGCCCGGGGTGGAAGTCATCACGCCCAGCCCGCTGAGTTCGGGCTCGGCGAAGTGGAATCTGCTCGCCCCGTACGCCGTCAAGAGCAGCGGCGGCCACGACCCGCAAGCGGGCCTTGACTTCATCAACAAGCTGGTCGGCCAGCACGTGAAACTGCGCCCCGGATCGGGGCGCGAAGCCACCGATGTCTTCGTTCAGGGCAGCGGCGACGTCTTGATCAGTTACGAGAACGAGGCGATCGCCACGGAACGCCAAGGTAAGCCGATCACCCACATCAACCCGCCGCAGACGATCAAGATCGAGAACCCGGTGGCGGTGGTGACCACCAGCTCCCACCTGAATGCCGCCGTAGCATTCAAGAACTTCCAGTACACCGCGCAGGCCCAAAAGGTATGGGCGGCTGCCGGATTCCGTCCGGTCGATCCCGCGATCGCCGCCGATGTCCGTGACCAATTTCCGGCCCCGGCCAAGCTGTGGACGATCGCCGATATCGGCGGCTGGGCCGCCGTGGACCCGCAGCTGTTCGACAAGAAGTCGGGCAGTATCACCAAGATCTACACGCAGGCCACCGGATGACGACGGCGATAACACGCGAGGTGACCGGGCGCAGACGCAGCGATAAAGCGCCGCGCCGCAACCGGTTACGCGGTCGCGGCACGTCATTGCGAGTCGGCGTTGCGATGGTGTGGCTTTCGGTGATCGTGCTGCTGCCGTTGGCCGCGATCGGGTGGCAATCTGTCGGCGGCGGCTGGCAGGCGTTCTGGCTCGCAGTCACCTCGAATGCCGCGCTCGAGTCTTTCCGGGTGACGCTGACCATCTCCGCCGGCGTCACCGTGCTCAACATGATTTTCGGCCTACTGATCGCGTGGGTGCTGGTACGTGACGACTTCCCGGGAAAACGGGTCGTGGACGTGATCATCGATCTGCCGTTCGCGTTGCCCACGATTGTGGCCAGCCTGGTATTGCTGGCCCTCTACGGGAAAAACAGCCCAGTCGGCCTGCACCTGCAGCACACCGGATGGGGTGTGGGTGTGGCGCTTGCGTTCGTCACGCTGCCGTTCGTGGTGCGGGCCGTCCAGCCGGTATTGCTCGAAATTGACCATGAGACCGAGGAGGCGGCAGCCTCGCTGGGCGCGAAAAACGCGACAATCTTCACAACGGTCGTGCTGCCCTCTCTGACTCCCGTTTTGTTGACGGGTGCGGGGCTGACGTTTGCGCGGGCCATCGGCGAATTCGGGTCGGTGGTGCTCATCGGCGGGGCGGTGCCCGGTAAAACCGAAGTGTCCTCACAGTGGATCCGGACCCTGATCGAAAATGACGACCGGACCGGCGCCGCTGCGATATCGATTGTGCTGCTGGCTATTTCATTCGTCGTACTCTTTGTTCTGCGTACCATCGGATCGCGCGCGGCTAAGCGTGAGGAATTGTCGGGATGACGATATCGCCGCGGGTTCGTTACCTTCTTCGCTTTCTTGCCCTGGCTTATGTGTCGGTGTTGCTCGTCGTCCCGGTTGGGCTTATCTTATGGCGGACGTTCGCGCCCGGTTTCGGCCAGTTCTTTGCCTGGGTCAGCACCCCGGCGGCAGTGTCGGCGCTGAACTTGTCGCTACTGGTGGTGGCGATCGTGGTGCCGCTCAACGTGATCTTTGGTATCCCGGTCGCACTGATGCTGGCGCGCAACCGGTTCCGCGGCAAGGGTGTGCTGCAGGTGATCATCGATCTGCCGTTCGCGGTCTCGCCGGTCGTGGTGGGCGTGGCGTTGATCGTGTTGTGGGGATCGGCGGGTCTGCTGGGCTTCGTCGAGAAGGACTTCGGATTCAAGATCATCTTCGGCTTCCCGGGCATCGTGCTCGCCAGCGTCTTCGCCACCCTGCCGTTTGTGGTGCGAGAGGTCGAGCCGGTGCTGCACGAATTGGGCGACGATCAGGAGCAGGCGGCGGCAACGCTGGGTTCGGGTTGGTGGCAGACGTTTTGGCGAATCACACTGCCCTCGATCCGGTGGGGGCTGACGTACGGGATCGTGTTGACCATCGCCCGTACCCTCGGCGAATACGGCGCGGTCATCATGGTGTCGTCGAACCTGCCGGGACAGTCCCAGACGTTGACGCTGCTGGTATCCGATCGCTACAACCGCGGCGCGGAGTATGGGGCATATGCGCTTTCGACGCTGCTGATGGCGGTATCCGTGGTGGTTCTGATCGTTCAGGTGATTCTCGACGCTCGTCGTCAACGTGCCACAAAGCAGGCGTGACAGGGAGGGGTGCGCTAATGACTAACGCGATCGTCGTGCGGGGCGCCAACAAGCGCTACGGCGACTTCGTCGCACTGGACAACGTCGACTTTGACGTGCCCACCGGCTCGTTGACGGCGTTGTTGGGACCCAGCGGTTCGGGCAAGTCGACGCTCTTGCGCGCTATCGCCGGACTCGATCAGCCCGACACCGGGACCATCACGATCAACGGTCGCGATGTCACCCGGGTACCGCCGCAGCGGCGCGAAATCGCGAC
>Ga0224555_1005183_pt1 | contig 11204 bp, 7 predicted proteins | sample 714S23034metaG_FD_180687 | JGI IMG/M metagenome (GOLD analysis project Ga0224555, IMG submission 180687) | Peat soil microbial communities from Stordalen Mire, Sweden - 717 S2 30-34 | ecosystem: Environmental > Terrestrial > Soil > Wetlands > Peat | place: Sweden: Norrbotten County, Stordalen...
GGCCCAACTCGGATTCCACCCACAATCAACGCGCCGAGTAATCTCCCAGAATGATGGATATCAATTCAAAACGGACCAGCACACGTGCGGCTCACGAAAAAAGTACGTGGCATTAGCCAATCTTGGCTGCCAATCTTGGCCGCAGCCGCCTTTTTAGGTTTAGGCGGCCAGAGCCGGCTGAAAGCCGGCTGCGGGCAGAATTGCCCTCCAATTGCAGACCGCCGGCTGTTCTCGATTCCAGTAGAGCATGAGGGGAGGCAGACGGAGGCCCTTGGTTTGCGCAAGCTGTTGAAGGATTGGGGGAATTCTCGTGGACCAGTTTGGTGACCGGCATGTCCGCTGTCGCCAACCCTGGTACGGCCGGTTACTGGCCCTTTCTCTTCCCGGATGGCTTCTTTGGCGCCTTGCGCCGCTTGCTCGCGGGCACCCGTCGATCCGCGGGAGGTACTGGCAGAGGAAGCACGCGTGCAGTCCGGGATTTCAGGCAGACCAGCCGCCAATGCCAGGCCGGCAGCAGGGATCCTTCGCCGGCATTATGCTCGCACATACGATTCCCTCCTACGCGTACTCTTTGGCGTTGGCCGGCATGGAGAGCAGCACGGGGCGCGGCGGCACGGCGGACCGCAGCATCTCGAGTTCGTTCTCACCCGAAGTAAGCGGCAAGCCGATCTGGCCACCCTGCGCGGCCGACCGGCAGCAGGCCATCATGATTTCGAAGCCCGCCCAGGCGCTCGCGAAATTGCAGGGATGGACCTTTTGCTCGTCATCCAGCCAATCCGCAATGTCCTGAACATAGGGCGGCATGTCGAGGTCGTAGTTCATCGAACCGCCTCCGGAACAGGAGGTCTCCTTGGCGACCACCCGCCAGCCCCCGCCGGTCATGACCTCGGCGAAGCCATCGCTGCCCTGCGCGCCAATCCGGCATTTGCGCCACCAGTAATCGACCTCGGGCACATCGGGCGCGCCGGCTCCGCATTCCACCACACCACGCACGCCGTTGGCGAACTGGATAAAGCCGGCGATATAGTCGGGCGATGGGTGCGAGTCGGCGAGTTTTCCACGTCCTGCCGCCTGCGCCATCACCCATTCCGCTGGAGCTTCGTCGTTGAACCAGCGCATGTAGTCGATCAGGTGCGACAGCATGTGCGTCATCCACCCGGTGGAGGTTCCGTAGACTGTATGGACGCGCCCTAACACTCCGCTGGAGATGGCCTCCCTCACCTTCCGATAGTGCTCCCCGTAGCGATGCTGATGGCTGACGACGGCTTTCACCTCGCCGGCTTCGAGCATATCCCGGATCTGCATGCCTTCCGCGCTGGTCAGCGCCACAGGCTTCTCCATGGCGATGAGCCGCGCACCGCATTCGATTCCGGTGCGTACCATCTCAACCCGCAGATTGGGCATGGTGCAGAAGCAGAAAACATCTGGCCGAAGCGCATCGGCGAGCTGGCGGGCATTCGTGGATTTCGCAGGCGCCCCCAAGCGGGCGGCGGCGGCATCCATCCGGGCTTGGTCGATGTCGCAGATGCCCACTACTTCGAAATGGCCGTTAGCTTGAAACGCGGTAGCGTGGTGCATTCCGCGCTTGCCCAGGCCGACTACCATCACACGGTATGGTTGCTTGATGGCAGGGTTCATGCGACACCTTTCTGGCGGTCCCATTCCAGAACCTTTTCGATGACGCAGTCCACTTCGTCCGCGGTCAGTTCGGGGAACATCGGCAGCGATATGCAGCACGCGGCATTGCGTTCGGAGTTGGGAATGGCGGACGGGATCTGCGCCGGTTTGCCCCACGGATATCCCTCCTGCTGGTGGATGGCGATGGGGTAGTGACACTTGGCGTCGATGCCGTTCGCGTTGAGGAACGCCAGCAAGGCGTCGCGATGCGCCGCTTCCTTGGTTTCGATAACGTATAAATGATAGATGTGGTAGTACCCTGGCTTCTCATAAGGAAGGGTGAAGCTGGCTGCGTCCTTGAGGCACGCGGAATAGCGCGCGGCCCATTTCCGGCGCAGCGCGTTCCACTCGTCGATATGTTTCAGCTTGGCGCTCAGGACGGCGGCCTGAAGGTCGTCGAGCCGGCTGTTGTAGCCCGGGCTGTGGCACGACCGTTTGTCGGAACCATGGTTGCGCAGCTTGCGCACTATGCGATCCACTTCTGCACGATTGGTGACCACGGCACCGCCATCGCCAAAACACCCGAGGTTCTTTTGAATAATAAAGCTGGTGCAGGCGGCGTCGCTGAACTCACCGATCCGGAACCCATCGCCCCGCGCCCCGATACCTTGCGCGTTGTCTTCAATCACAAACAGGCCGTGCCGGCCGGCGATTTCGCGAATCGCTTTCATGTCCGCGCATTGACCATAGAGGTGGACCGGCACCAGCGCCTTCGTCCTGGGCGTGATGGCCGCTTCGATCTTTGAGGGATCGATGCAGTTGGTCAGCGGGTCTGAATCGACGAAGACGGCCGTGGCGCCCGCGATCCAGATGGCCTCGGCGGTGGCGAAGAACGTATTCGCCGTGGTGATGCACTCGTCGCCCGGGCCGATTCCAAGGGCCTGGAATGCAAGCCATAGGGCATCCGTCCCGTTGCCCACGCCCACGGCATATTTCGCGCCATGGTAATTCGCAAACTCCTTTTCGAAGCGCTGGAGCATGGGCCCCATGACGTACTGGCCGGACTCCAGAACTTCATGGATGTTGGCGTCGATCTCGGCTTGAATGCCGTGGTATTGCCTGACGTGACCATAAAAAGGAACATTCATTGTATTGGCTCCCGATGCCTCCCCGGCAAGGGCGCGCGAAGAAGGCAAGAAGATATTATAGTCTCAATATCCAGTTGCCGCGCGACGGCCCCGAAGAAAGTGGAGAGGACGTGAAGAACGCAGGTACTTCGGGCCGTCCGGCCGCTGACTGTCTCAGGGGCGCTCCGGGCGGGCCGAAGAAAAGCATATCCGGCCGCGGATGAACGCCGATGAACGCAGATAAACGAGGCATACGAAAGTTTGCCTGAGGCTGACGGACGGTGTACAGAGCGCCCTTTAGGCAGTCGACGGTCCGTGACCGGCCTCTCCCCTCGCCCCAGCGGCCTGCAGTATGAGGGCGCTTGGATCCTACCCTAATGTCCTTTTTGGTAAATGTCCTTTTTGGTAATTGCGTCGGAGCGGATGGAGGTGTATAATCGGGTCGAGTTTTCCGCAAAGCCACTACCGCCAGGTGGACTTTAACGCAAGGTGATTGAGATGCCTTTATCGAAGACGACCAAATCAAGTACGGGAGTTCTAATAGTACTAGCAGCGCTGCCCTGGACGGCATACGCCCAGGATCAGGGAATCGCCGCGATTCAAAAGAAGCTGGAATCCGAGTACCAGTTGACGAAGACCACGGACGACAAGTCCGATATTGTGACGGCTGGTTCTGTCCTGGTCCTGCACAAAGATAAGGTGCTGATGGTAGCCGCAACTAGTTCGGCTAACCCCTGCATGAACACCTATAAGGACGGAAAAATCACCCCTACCAAGGCCTGCGGAGTTGGCGAGAAGCTCAGGCGCCTCCCAGGATTTGGCCATGTCCCCGGTGCGGGAAGCGCGCCGGCAACCAGGAACTTCGTGAGCGGAGAGAAATTCTGGGTAACTAAGATCGACGTGCGGGCTAATGGAGTTGTTTTGGACTTCTTCAGCGATGCCACCCCTTCCGGCGACCAGGGGATTCGCTACAAATCCGCTCTGACGATTCCGTTCGGAGCGTTGACGCCGACGCCGGACGAAGCGTTGAAGGCCGTCGCCGAGGTGGTCACGGTGGCGCCTGCGGAGGACTCCAAGGACGCCAAGGGCGGCGACAAGGGGCAGGCAGCGCCTCAAGGCGGTCAGCAGGAGGCCGCGCCGCCAAGCCAGCCAGCGGCGCCCGCGGCGGCGGCCCCGGCAGCCCCGGCGCCCGCTGAGGCTGCGCCAGCGCCCATCGAAGCCCCGCCGCCCCCGCCGGCGGACCCGGTTGAGGTTTCCGAGGGACAAACGATAGAGCAGGTGGTGGCGGCCATGGGGCAGCCACAGAAGAAGGCCAAAGTCGGAACCAAGGAAATCTATTACTATAAGGACATCAAGGTAACTTTCGTCAACGGCAAAGTGAAGGACGTACAGTAGACCGCTGCGGCCGAGTTCGTGAGCACACACGAGGAGATTCAGAATGAACATACGTGGAATTCGCAATATTTTATCCGGCAAATACCTGGCCGGGTCCCTGACGTTGCTGTTTTTCGCTTATCCGGCGCTATGCGCGGATAAACCGAAGGCGGCGCCCGCCAAGCCCGCGGCCGCACCCAAAGCTGCTCCCGCGGCCAAACCGGCAGCCACAGGCGCCAGCACGTCGAAGAGTTCCAGCCCGATGACTACGTCGCACGGCGCCGCGACAACCACTGGCAGTCATACGACCACTGCGACGCCGCACTCGACCACTACGGTGCCCCACTCGACGACTACGACGCCCCACTCGACCACTACGACGCCCCACGCGCCCGCCGCTGGAGCGGCCACGCACACCGTCGGCGGCGGAAAGACGTTCGGTAGCGGCGGAAGGACAGCGACCCCGGCGAACCACACCACGGTTCAGACCCATAATGGCTCCGTCACCAAGCGGCCGGATGGACACGTCGCCACGATGCACGACAACAAGCGCGGCATGGAGGTTCACCACAGCCTTTCCGGAAACCGGCGCGTCGAAGTTGAGCGTCGCGATCATTCCCGCGTCGTCGCCGAGCGCGGCGGCCGCGGCTACGTGCAGAGGCCTTATATGTATCATGGCCACGAGTATGCCCGGCGCTCCTACTATTACAACGGACGTTACTATAACCACTATTATGGACGCTACTATTACCACGGCATGTACGTAAATCCGTATTACCCGAGTTACTATTACGGGCCGGCTTTCTACGGGTGGGCGTATAATCCGTGGGTCGCGCCGGTGGCTTACGGCTGGGGCTGGGGCGGCAATCCCTGGTACGGATACTATGGCGCTTACTTTACGCCGTATCCGGTGTACGCCACCCCTTCGCTGTGGCTGACGGACTATATCATTGCGAACTCGCTACAGGCCGCCTATCAGGCCCGTGCGAACGCCCAGGCAGCGGCGCTAAGCAATCCCGCGCCGCTCACGCCGGAAACGAAGCAACTGATCGCCGATGAAGTGAGGCAGCAGATTGCGCTCGAAAACAACGAGTCCAAGACCGCCGGCCAAGGCGCCGAGCCGGACGCCGCGTCCAGCAGCATCCAGCGCGCGCTGACCGATGGCAAGCCGCATGTCTTCGTGGCCGGCCACGATCTCGACGTGGTGGATGCGGGAGGCACGGAATGCGCCATCAGCGAAGGCGATGCGCTGCAACTCACCGGCCAGACCGCGCCGGACGCGCAAGCCGCGACCCTCAATGTATTGGCCAGCAAGGGCGGCAAGGAATGCCCTAAGGGCGACACGGTTCAGGTGTCGCTGACGGATCTGCAGGACATGCAGAACCATATGCGCGAGACCATTGACGCGGGGATGCAGGAGTTGCAGAAGAAGCAAGGTCAGGGTGGCTTGCCGGCCGCTCCGGCCGCCGCCAGGACCGCTCCGGTAGAGAGCGCCATGGCCACCGCCGCGCCGCCGCCGCCGCCGGAAAGCGAAGTGAAGGCCGAGATCAATCAGCAATCGCAGGAAGCCGACAAGGCCGAGGCGGAAGCCACCGGCGGCGCCGCTTCCGGTCCCGGGCCCAACGCCGCGGCGGAGCCCGCGGCTGCGCCGGTCAACATCGAAATCGGCCAGACTATCGATCAGGTGACAGGGGCGCTGGGAAGCCCTAAGAACATTGTGAATCTGGGCGCTAAGAAGATCTATGTCTACAAGGACATGAAGATCACGTTTAAGGACGGCAAAGTCGCCGACGTCCAGTAAGTAGGGGTTCGGTCAATTCTCCGTAGAGTGCAGGCCGCCGGCGCCGGCGCGGAAGGCGATGTTGGTGCGCACCGGGTCGTCGTCGAGCGGCTGGCGGCAGTTCCAGAGACAAGCACCAGTGCGTCGATTACCTCTGCAATGGGCGCATGCTGCTTCACGAGAAACACGCCAGGGTTAGAGCCACCTCGCTGAAGGAACTCACCAAAGTATCCCGGCATGGTCTTAAATCGGACGTGACAAGATCGCGATCCTGCCCGATTAGCCGAAAGAAAATCCATGGTGGGTTCCGGGCGCAGACGGCCCCTTACAATCGCATTCCGGAGGCTGGCATCCGCCAAGGATCGAACCATCCGTCAGCTCTGCCGCGCCGGCAGTTGACGCCGCATGTGCTCGAACTTCTCTCTTAAATCGGGGGGCATCGGATGCGCTGCGCTGTAGGCATCTTCTTCGCTCGCGCGTTCTGCCATGGCTCTCTCCACTTCGTCCTTGTGGCCCAAGTAGAAGGCGATCGCCCCGTAGACTTGCTCCAGGCTCACTGTGGGGAAGTCCGATCGAATGGCTTCCGGAGACTCGCCCTGCTGAAACTCCCGCCCGATGAAGTCAAGCGGAACACGGCTCGCCGCCAGATAGAATCCCCCGTTTCGGCGCTCAACGAATTCCCGATCCATAGCCATCCTCGCTTTCAGTTTATCCCAGACTTCACGATCGAGCATTATTGATGTTCGCTTAATACAGTGACAATTCCGGCGACAAATGTGCACTTTCCATCGGGCTGATGTGGGGCGGCCAATCTTGGCCGCAGCCGCCTTTTCAGGCGGCCAGGGCCGGCCGAAAGCCGGCTGCGGGCAGAATGCCCGCCCCACAAGATCCAAGCTGGTTGTCACTCTATTATGCGAGACTCAATAATTCTCGGTAGTGGGGCACAGCCTATGACCCCACTACCTAATTCTCGGTAGAGTGCAGGCCGCCGGCGCCGGCGCGGAAGGCGATGTTGGTGCGCACCGGGTCGTCGTCGAGCGGCTGGCGGCAGTTCCAGAGACACGCGCCGCAGAAGACGCATTTCTCGCGGTCGAACAGCGGGACACCATTCGGCCCCGGCGTGAGCGCTTGCCCGGAGCACATCTCGATGCACAGCTTGCTGGCGCAACGCTCGCAGAAATCGGGATACAGGAACGTGACATGGTCGGCGTATCCCGCGGGTGCCTGGACTTTGCCGCCCACCAGCAGCGCGTCCTGCTGGGACATCAGCAACTGGCCATCGTGGGGCACGGCAGGCCAGCCGCAGCGGTCCATCAGGGCATCGTGCATGGCGACGCCGCGCCCATAGCACTGGTGCCTCACTTCATCGATGTCGGCCGGAGCGAGTTTGCCGTGGTAGTATTCTTCCAGGTTGGGGAGCAATTGCGGCTCTCCGGCAATCGAGAAGCGGCCCTTGGTGGCGCCGGCGATCGCCATGCCTAACAGTCCCGTGACCACGCCGTGATGGAAGCCGTCGCGGGCCTTCTCGGCGATGCTGCCTTCCGCCTCCACCCAGCTCGCGCGGCGGCGCGCCACGTAAGTCGCGTTCAGGTTGGCCTTGGTGAAAGGCTTGCCAGCGGCGCGCAGTTCCTTCACGGCCTCGGCAAGCTGGATGCCGGTGGTCCAGGCTTCGTCCACGCCGGAGCCGGTTAGGACGTTGGTGCTGCCGGAACACTCGCCGATGCGCGCGTATCCATCGCCCGCCAGAAACGGCTCGCCGCGCTTGCCCGCCTCCTGCAGCGACTTGGCGCCCCAGGAGCGCAGCTTGCCGCCTTCGAGATAGCGCCAGAGATACGGATGCAGCATGTAGTGCTGGAGATAGCGATAGGACGTGCGTACCGGATTGTGGAACCAGGAAGGCACGAAGATGCCGACGGAAGCCACGCGGCCGGGATGCACATAGAAGAAGCCGAAGATCTCCGGCTCCGGGTAGCCGAATGTATGGAAGACCGTGCCGGGCTCCAGATCCACGCCCTCGCGCAGATCCACCACCATCTTTGCGCCCACGGCCCACTCATGCTGATGGTGGCCGCCGGGCAAGCCGAAGAGGGCGTCGAGCTGGCGGCCCACAGCGCCCACGGGTCCATCGCCCACTACGGTGAGCGCGGCGTGCAGGTCCATGCCGGGCATGTAGCCCGCATCTGGGTGGCCTTCGCGATCGGTGCCCTGATCGAGCAGCCGCACGCCTACCACGCGCCCGTCTTCCACCAGCGCTTCGGAGACGGGCATGCCGGGCCAGATCTGGACTGCGCCGGTGTTCATGGCTTGCGCGCCGGTCCACTGCATGAACTGGCCGATGGAGAGGAGCAGTCCGCCATCTTTGTGCAGGAAGGGCGGGGTCCAGGGCAGCTCGAAAGCCTGCATGAAGGCTTTGCCGCGCGGCAGGTGGAGCAGGCGCAGCAGCTTGTCGGCCGCGCGCAGGGTGTGGGAGCGGCGGCTGGCCCCGATGGGATCGAGCAGGTAGGCGACCTTCTCCTGGCGCACTGGTGCGGCCATGGGGATTTCGGCCGGATCGAGATCCGGGAAACTGGCGCGGATGCCGCGCGCGCGCGTCACTGCGCCGGAGACGCCGAAGCCGATGTCGTCGGCGCGCTCGTAGCAGACGACCTGCAGGTTGGGGTCGGCGTCGCGCGACAGCGTGGTCAGGAAGCCGCCCATGGCCGGCCCGAAGCCGACGCAGGCGATATCCACGTCCATCGATAGACGCGGTAGCTGCGGTTCGGGCTCTTCGCTCATGCGGGATAGTCCAGCGCTTCCGGAATCATGACGTGCTGCAACGCCTCGGCGGCGCGATCCTTAGCCAGGTGCGATCCGGTGAGGCAGCCATCCATGCGCACGCGCAGGCGGCTGAACTGGTCGTAACCTTCGAATCGGGCGCACGGGCCCGCCTTCGCGGCATGCGAGCCGTCGCTTTCGATGACGTCGGTATAGCCGCGCGCCAGGCTGGCGATGCCCGGGATCATGCCTTCCATGGCTTCCAGCTCTTCGCCGTGATAACACGTGGCGCAGCCTTCCGCATCCCAGGCCGGGTGGCGGTTGTAGCCGAACACGAGTTCGGCGCAGATGCGGCCGACTTCGCCGGCGGCGCGGGCGCTCTGCACATGGCAGAGATCGGTGAAGAAGGCGAGGGTGCTTGGTGCGGCCGCGTCGCCGCCTTTGGCCTCGAGCTCCAGCACGTCGAGGATCTGGCAGCGGGAAGCCAGCAGCCAGCACAGCGCATCGGCCAGTGGGAACGTGACACCGTGGCGGGAGCTCTGATACAAGCGGGCGCCCTCGGCATCGTTGGCCTTTTGCAGATGCTGGAGCGACCACAGCCACATCTGCATGGCGGTGGCCAGTGTGCAAGCGCCGGTGCCCGGATGGGTGGAAGCGATCTGGCGCATCTCGCCGATCCAGTTGCGGAACTGCGTGAGGAACAACTCGTCGGTCATGGTCAGGGTCAACTGGCGGCGCTGCACGGACTCGGGGCCTTCGTAGGTGGCTTCGAGCTGCGCATCCATCCACTTGTGACCCAGGAAGCCGGGACAATCTTCGGTGATGCCGTAGCCGCCCATGAGGCTGACGGCTTCGCGCATCATGTTGGCGCCGTGGCCCGTGTTCCAGAGCTTGCAGGCGGGGCAAAGGACGTTGGCTACGGAGTCGAGAAGGGCGAAGCGGACGAGCTGGCGCTCGTCGTGGCTCGTGGTTGGTGGCTGGTGGCTGGTGGTTGTGTCTTGTTTTAGGAAATCGAGAGCCTTTTTTTGGAGCTTGCGCATGGCTCTCAGTGTGCTGGTGCCTCCGGCGACTCCTTCGGCGGCGAACTTCTCATTCTTGATGCGCTCTAGGGGGTCGAGCTCGTCGAAGAGGCGGGCGGCGGCAAAGCCCAGGGCGGCGCTGGCTTCGCCGGTGGCCCAAATGTCGATCAGGCGGTGCAGGGTATCTTCTTTAAGCTGCAAACCGAACTCGTAGCGCGGCGAACCGGGGGTCGCGCTTTCGCCGCCGCGGAAACGCCCGCGCTGATAGCGAATGATGGGCTCGATGGCGGAGAGCAGCTTGGCGGCGGTCATCACCCCGACGGTGACGCGCGTGCGCCGGAATACGGCTTCGATGATCTCGCCGTGGCTGTAGCGCGGCACGATCACGCCGCTCTTGACTGAGTAGCCGCCTACGATGCGGCTGGCGGGCACGCGCAGGCTAAAGATGGGATCGCTGGTGGAAGACAACTGGTGTACGAGTTTGCGCGTGGGCACGCCGCGGTCGAAGGTGCCGGGATCGGTTTCGTGGAGAATGATCATGCAGGTCTTACTGATGCGCGGGTCGCCGGTATCCACAGCGGCGGTGACGAAGTTGGCGAAGCCCATGTTGGTAATGAAGCGGCCGCGTTTTTCGACTTGCAGCATTGGCTCGCCGCCTTCCGGCCAATCCACGACGCGGACCTTTCCGGCGAGTATGCCGGTTTCGACGCCGACGTAGGGGATCGGCTCGGTGAGGCAGAAGGCGCCGCGCCAGGGCTGCCGATCCTCGCCGGGCTGGGCGGGCGCGCAGAGCCGCATGTAAGTGTCGCGCTGTTCGGGGGTGCCACGCTCGTGGATGGGGGACAGGGCCAGACAACCGGCCAGACTGCCGGTAGCGGCGCCCGCATCCACCCAGGCGAGCTCGAAGGCCACCAGGGCCAGCGCCAGGTTCTTGGGACCTTCGACCATGCCACCCTGCTCGGGATCGAGGAAAACTCCGGTGATGCCGGATGCATCGAAGTGCTCGAGGAGGGATTGCTTGGCGGGGGTCCAGGCGTGGGTGTTGCGGGCGCCTTCAGCGACCAGGCGCGCCACGGGACCGCGCGCCACCGCGCGGGTGGACTGCACCAACATCTGGAGATCGTAGCGATCGGCGAAACGCCATTGGATCTGCCGGACATCGTCGCCGGGCAGTGCGCGCAACGTCTCGGGCTTGGGCTCTACGGCTGTAGCCATGGGGGGGTATCCTTCCGATTGAGTTTCGAGTGCAATCGCGATGCCAGGGGGAATTGCCCCCAAAACGTTGCAATTAAGGAGGAAAGAGTCCAAAAAGCGGGGTTGCGAAGGGGTGGGTTGGGTGTAATCACCCCTACGTGGGCACCGGGGCTGGGTGCTGGGTTCCGGGTTCAGGGTGGTGAGACCGGTGTCAGTTTGTGCCATTAACCGGCCAATCCTGGCGGGTCACCCACCCGTGTAGCCATAGCGCCGAGGCTCTATTCTTTTCCAGTTGCCGGCTTTCTTTCCAAGGCGATGCGCCGACTGGGGCACATCTCT
>Ga0224555_1005184_pt1 | contig 11204 bp, 10 predicted proteins | sample 714S23034metaG_FD_180687 | JGI IMG/M metagenome (GOLD analysis project Ga0224555, IMG submission 180687) | Peat soil microbial communities from Stordalen Mire, Sweden - 717 S2 30-34 | ecosystem: Environmental > Terrestrial > Soil > Wetlands > Peat | place: Sweden: Norrbotten County, Stordalen...
TCCGCAGGGCGCAGTCGGTGCATCCCATCAGCGACATGCAGATAGAGTATTCTCTGGTAAGCCGCGGACCTGAAGAAAAAATTTTTCCCGTACTTCAGGAACTCGGGATTGGCGTCACGGCTTACGCCGTGCTTTCACGCGGGCTTTTGAGCGGCTCTTCCGTAAAAACAAATGGTGATTTCCGGGCGAATATGCCAAGGTTTATGGGCGAAAACCTTGCTCAAAACCTGAAACTGTCTGAAAAGCTGAAGCAAATAGCCGGGGACATGGATGTAACGCCTGTTCAGCTGGCAATCGCGTGGGTCATGGCAAAGCAAAAGTATATTGTGCCCATACTGGGCGCGCGCAAAAGGAAACAACTCGGAGAGACGCTCGGAGCTTTAAAGGTCAAACTCACCGTCGAAGATATAAAACGCCTGGATGAGGCCATACCCGCCGCGGAAGTCGCAGGCACAAGGTACGGCGAAAGCCAGATGAAAGCTTTGGACAGCGAGAGGGGAAAATAAAAACAAGTTTTTCTTTGAGGTCGACGGGATTTTTTGTCTTTGCAGGTCTGTTATTAAAACCCTGCTCTTTGACTGATCAGTCAACATTTTTCTTGACAGCCGTAAAAACATAATGTATATATTGACTGACAAGTCAATATATTGACTTTTTGGTCAAAAGGAGGAGAAATGGAAAAAATTAAAGAACCGGGCAACTCATTCGAAAAGCTCGGCGTTTATAAACAGCAAAAGATAATGCAGGCGTCAATAAACGAATTTGCATCAAAGGGTTTTACAGCGGCTTCAACCGACATTATCGCGGGAAGGGCCGGCGTTTCCAAGGGAGCTATATTCCATTATTTTGGGACAAAAGAAAAATTATATATATTCACGGCTGAATACATCGTAGACGGATATGTGGATTATATGGAAAAATATCTGGAAAAGGCTTCGGACGATATTTTTGAAATGTTTCAAAATATGCTTTTTGCCGGATTGGATTATTTATTGGGGAAAAACTTATCGATTTATAAACTTCACGGTCTGATCTCTACCCGGGAACTGGGTGAAGAGTCATATAAAAACATGCATTCAAAAATTGATTCGAGAACCGGCCAGCTGATTGAAAATTATTTTAAGAAAGTGAAAAAAAGCAGTTTAAAAATCAATGTACCTGAAGTAATCAGGGCAATAATGTGGATAAGCGATTCGCTGGACAGGGAAGTAATTGGATTGATGACATCCAAAACAACCATTGACGACATAAAGAATATGTACAAAAAAAGGATGCCTCTGGTGGCGCAGATATTGCGAAATGGCATATATAAATACAAAAAATAATACAGAGTGCGAAAAAAGTGAGAAAAAAATAAATGTTGGAGGACAAAAATGAAAAATGAAAACAAGACGGATTATGGAATAGACGGATCGCCCATTAAGTATGTTGAGTTAATTGCCGCTGAAATAATTATTTTTGGAGCAGGTGGTTATCTGATAACTTTTAATAGTCTAACACTGAACATTTTAGCTTCTGTTCTCTTTTTATTTGGGTTGCTGCTTGGTTTTCCTATAATGTCGTTTATCATCTATGTGTTGGGCGGAAAGCTTCGCTACAGGGACAGACTCCTTTCTATGGTTAATTGGAAGGGAAGTGAAACTGTACTTGATGTTGGTACCGGACACGGACTTTTGATGATAGGCGCGGCTAAAAAGCTGGACACAGGCAAAGCTGTCGGCATAGATATCTGGCGGCAGGAGGATATGATGAACAACACCTACAATAATGCCATGAGAAATGCCGAACTTGAGGGGGTTACAAAAAAAATCGAAATAAAAAATGTGGACGCGCAAAAGATGGAGTTTCCGGACGGTTATTTTGACGTGGTACTTTCCAACCTTTGTCTTCACAATATTCCTTTAAAAGAAGGAAGAGACATGGCTTGTCGGGAAATTGCAAGGGTTTTAAAACCAAACGGCGTAATAATAATATCGGATATACTTCATGACAAAGAATACGCCAAAATTTTTGCAGGAGAAGGACTGTCTGTAGAAGTCTTTAATCCGGGTCTTTTTGACGGAACCCCATTATGGTATAAAATTGTAAAAGCGGTAAAGAAATAAATGAAAGTTTCACATAATGTAAATTATACGAGCATAAGTTGGATAAAAAGGAAGTTAGAAAAATGATATTCGCCAAGAAACGGGATGCCAGGTTTATTACAATCCGCCGGGGCGGCACCCTGCGGGACTCCGACCACCGCCTTCTTGCATTGTGGGCGGCTGATTGTGCACAGCATGTATTGCACTTTTTCGAGGAGATACATCCCCGGGACAAACGTCCGCGCCAGGCCATCGAACTGACACGCGCGTGGGCGCGGGGTGACATTAAGGTGACTCAAGCCAAAATTGCAGCCTGGGCCGCCAACAATGCGGCCAGAGAAGTATCCGGCGCCGCGAAAGAAGCGGCGCACGCCGCCGGTCAAGCCGCGGTGGTTGCTCATGTGGCGGCCCACGAACTGGGAGCGGCGGCTTATGCTATAAGGGCAGTTCGCGCAGCGGCCTCCAAGGAAGAATGTGAAAAGGCCGGCCGCCTGGAATGCCGGTGGCAACGGAAAAAACTTCCGGCCGGGATCCGCCTGCTTGTACTCGACGACCAGAAGTTACGCAATGAGGTGTGCTGGTCCGTTTTTGATTTCTGATTGACTCGTTTTAGGTCCCTGAGTTCACTTAACAATTTTTTCAATCTGCAAACCGCGCCAATCAAATTTCCACTGATTTGTTTCAGGTAGGCATATTTCTATGCTATAATATTCTAAAAAAATAACAATGAGGTTGAAATGAATCCCAACAACAAAACAGACGGATTGTCTATTGAAGCCGTTATCGCCGCATTTGTTTCAACCTTGATCAACATCGTATTGTTTCCGGTTACGTTTTTTGGATACATAATATGGGTGGGCAAACTCATTCTTACAGGGCGGTCGTCCGGAGTCTCGACGAGCGCTCAGGGGCCGCTCTCGGCCCGGTGGACTCAGCACAATATGGGCATAAGAAAAGACGAAGCTTCAAACAGGCTGCTGCCGGTTTTGCCCGGTATTTCTCTTCTGGGACTGCGCCTGGCGTCATTTTCCATGCTCCTGGCTCATAGGCTTACCGGCCATGTGCCGAAGATTTTCAGCTATCCTTATAGAGGTGATGTCCCGGAATCTCACGAGGCTTCGGCCAGGGGGACTTTTTTCGATAATATGATTGATAAGTATCTCGTTGGTATGAGCCAGTTTGTCATACTCGGGGCCGGTTTTGACACACGCGTATTTAGACTGCCGGAAAAAACAGGCATAAAGTCGTTTGAGGTTGATATGCCCGATACCCAGACAATAAAACGAAAGCTGCTGGAAAAAGCAGGTATTGACACAACCGGGACTGTATTTGTTACCGCTGATTTTGAAAAAGACGACTGGTTCAGACAGCTTGTTGACGCAGGTTTTGACACTGCCAGACCGGCTTTTTTCCTCTGGGAAGGCGTGACCATGTACCTTGATAGGCAGTCTGTTGAATCAACTCTCCGCAAAATCGCCTCTGCCGCGGCAGGTAGCGCGGTCGCATTTGATTATTTTACAGACGAATCTCTCTTATCGCGGGCGTTTTATTGGCGGTTTGCCAGGGCTACTACTAAAGCCGTAGGCGAAGCGTTGAAATTCGGTTTTGACAGCACTCCCCCATCGGTCGAACGCCTCGAAGAGTTCCTCAAGAACTGCGGGCTTTCGCTTGTTGAATCGCGTATTTTGGGCAAAGAAACAAAAGGCAAGAGGGCATGGGGCGGTTTTGTCCTGGCAATGGTAAAATAAGGTGAAAATAATACAGAAAAGTAAAAGGTGTCAAACCTTGCTTTGAGCTTTGATAAAAATTTTTATCTTGATTTAAACATCATTTGAAGTAAAATTGTTGAAAATAAGTCCGGGTGGTTTTTATATTAACGATGCCGGATTATTTGAATTCGTTGATATTATGAATAAATTATCAAGGAGAACCGAATATGAATCTATTGACCGTCTACGGCTTGGTTTCAGTAACCGCAATGCTTGTATTTTATGCCCTTGAATCACGGAGCCACTGGTTCATTCTGGCTTTTGCTTTTGCCTGTATAATGGGCTCGGTTTACGGGTTCCTTCAGGGCGCGTGGCCATTCGGGCTGGTTGAAGGGGTATGGTCGCTGATTGCGGCGAGGCGGTGGTGGGTGGAGGCTGTTAAGAAAAGGAAAACTACCGGATCAAGCCCGCGTTAGAACAAGTTATTAATGGAGGAGAAATTTCCCACTTTCCCACTTGGCACAATACCCACCTTTGACTATACTTTCACCATAAGGATGGTGTAAAATGAAAAAGTATAATAAGACCAATAAACAGCCGGAAGGCTTCATGGAAGTCAGGGAAGAGTTTGTTCCTTATGGCATTAAACAGCTTGATTCAAAGGACAGGATATCGCTCGGCGGCAAATTGAAGAAAATCATCAACGGCAAAATGGATATTGACGGGTTTCAGATATTTGTGGGCAGGGGCGGGGACATACTCCTCAGGCCGGCTGTCTCCATACCCGGTAATGAAGCCTGGATATATAGAAAACCAGGGGTGATAGACGCTCTACGCGAAGGGCTGAAGCAGGCAGGGGAAGGCAAAACCAAAAGGGTTGATAACCTGGAAGACTACCTGAAGAAATTATGAAGTTTTTTCTGAGCTTTACAATATCAGCTGACGGGTAAATGAAGAAATTGAAACACCTGCCGCATCTAAAAAAACATTACAAAGCCGTAATAAAAGCACTGGGATACCTGATAAATAATCCCCGTCATCCCGGACTTTATACACGTGAATACACATCTTTAAAAGGGCCGTCGGCGGGAAAATTTTTGAAGCGTACGCGGAGCAAAACACCCCCGGAGCGTACAGAATATTTTTTTATTACGGCAAAATAAAAGGCGAGATTGTAATAACCGCGATAATACCGCATCCATAACATTAAGGGGAATTGCTATAGTAATAAGGAAAATATCCGGAAGATATGTTAGTTGGTCCCGAGGTTAGGGCGAATGGCAATGAATTTTATTTGTCTTGACTGATGTAAATTTTATGTTACAATTGTAATATAAAGTTTACAAGGAGGCGGGGCATGAAGCTTAATATTGACCTGTCGGAAATAATCGCGTCAAAGGCAAAGATTGCTGTTTTAAAGTATCTTTTAAACCCGGGATTTTCCGCCACGGGCAGGGAACTTTCAAGGCTGTGCGGCATTTCGCACACTCAGGTCATAAAAATATTAAAGGAGTTTGAGGATATAAATCTCGCTGTTTACGCCAGGGCCGGCAAATCGGATTTGTGGAGGGCAAAAACAGGCAGTTACGCGTATATCCAGCTGAATTCAATGCTGGGGCGGAAAGAAAATTTCAGTCCGCTTGAGCATCTGAAAGCGGCCTTAAAAACCGGGTTAAAAAATAAAAATGTGCTTAAAGCTGTTATATTCGGTTCTGTGGCCGGAAAAAATGAGGAATCATCAAGCGATATAGACCTTTTTGTGCTTGTAAAAAACGCCGGTAACAGGGAATTGATTCAAAAAAAACTCGATGAGCTTAACCTTATATGCCTGGAATTTTACGGCAATTCACTCAGCCCGTATGTGCTTACTGAAAAAGAGTATAATGCAAAAAGCGGAACCGAACTTGTTAAAAATATAGATGGGGGGATAGAGGTAATATGACGAGAGATATAAAAACAAGGGCTGTGGAAAAGGGTCTCAATGTGAATTTCATCAAAAAGGCGGAAGAAAACCTGAAATCAGCAGTTAAAAACATTGAAAACGGTTCGTATAACGCTTCCGCAGTCAATGCGGTGCATTCGGCAATATCAGCCGTAGATGCTTATTGTGTGTTCAGTATAGGAAAAAGGTGTGCCTCTGAAAATCATAAAGATACGGAATATTTAATAATGGAAACAAACTTTCCAAAAGAGACCAGCGGCGTAATAGTAAAGCTTTTTGGGGCAGTAATCAGAATAAAGAATATGGCAGAGTATGAAGAGCGGCTTGTAAGGCAAAAGGAAGCTGAAAAAGCTGTCCGGGAAGCGCAGGATTTATTAAATGCCGTTAACGAAGCGTTAAGAAAGTAGGTTACTTCATAGGCGCGTGGCCGGCAAACGCCGAAAAACGAGAGATATTCCTTGACTAAATAAATAAAACATTTTAAAATAAAGGGTATTTATTTATTTGCATCTTTGGTTATTGATAAAATTGTCCCATAAGGAGTTTTAAATTGCGAAAAAGGGTTATTATTATCTCAATTTCCTGTGTTGTTGCTCTTATCGTGCTTATTAATCTCATTGCCATGGCCGGAAAAAATCTTCCGGTGTATCCTAAAAAAATCGCCCTTATCAATATTGACGGGGAGATAGACGATACCACCCATATACTCGAGCTTCTTAACTATTATAATGACATGCGCTCTGTAAAGGCCATCGTTCTGCGCGTTAACAGCCCGGGCGGAGGCGTCGCGGCATCACAGGAAGTTTACAGGCAGATAATGAAAGTCAAGGCAAACGGCATGAAAATAATAGTTTCCATGAACGACGTGGCGGCGTCGGGGGCGTATTACATATCAAGCGCCGCGGATAAAATTTACGCAAACCAGGGGACCGTAACCGGTTCCATCGGTGTTATCGCGAATTTTATGAACGCTGAAAAACTTCTCGGAAAGATAGGCATCGGTTATACAACAATAAAAAGCGGAAAATACAAGGACACCGGTTCTTTTTCCCGCGCTGTTACAGAGGAAGACAAGGCGTATTTGAACCATATGATTCAAGACGTCCTGGACCAGTTTGTCGGCGATGTTGTATATGGCAGGGAAGTGCCGCTTGCAAAAGCGTTCGGCGTCAAGGAAAAGGATCCGGCGAAAGAAACCGCGATATTAAAGGCGCTTGTGCTGAAAAATATAGCGGATGGCAGGGTATTTACAGGCAGGGAAGCCCTGAAAATGGGGCTGGTGGATGAGATTGGAAATATTGACGATGCCATTGAGGGCGCCGCTACGATGATAGGATTAAAAGGCAGGCCTCTCGTTATTTCCGAAAGGAAACCGGCAGGCATAGAAAAATGGCTCGACACCAAACTTCAGGATATAGGATTAAAAAGCGACAATCAGGCAATACTTCAGTTTAAAATGAGATAACCCAAATTTTCAGGGAGGAATTCAATGGCTGACGAACAAAAAGAAGGACCCAAGGATATTACCCCCAGTCCCATGTCCGATGCGGAAAAAAAGAAGAGCGCGGATGCCGCGGCTGTGCCGCAGGGCGAAGGCGCCGCGCAGGAAGCGCCGCAGGAAGTAAAAGACGCGCCGAGGGAATCTTTGTTTGCGTCGAAGACATTCAACAGGATGATACAGTTTATAATAATAGCCTTCGGATTATTCGCCCTGTTTATAGCGGTAAAGGGCCAGGAATTCAAGGCCGTTCCGGGGGCGATTGGCGCGCTGTTTTTGGCCCTTGCTGTTTTATATGACGTGTTCATTTCATCCAGATTCAACAAGGATAAGGCCGGACTGGGCCCTGTTTCGAAATTCATCCTGGCCGGAATATTTGCCATACTCATGATTGCTTTTATAATCGAGATTTTCAAAAGATTCGACATGCCGTCAAACAAAAACTTTATTGCCGTCGCTTTTCTCGCGATGATTGTTGTGCTGTCCATAAATTTCTTTATCTATGTGCGTGGACACAAAAAACAGATTACCGCGGACGTTCAGATGTTCATGGCCACGCTTCTTTCCGCCGGTTCGCTGGCTCTGTTTTACTATTATTTTGTGGTGCCTTCGTTCGTGCTCGCGGCGGCGGCGGTAATTTTGCTGATATTGTCCCTTACAAAAGATCCCCTCAAGGACGACGAACGTTATTCTTCGAGGCTTTTAATAACACTGCTGAATTTTGTCGCCTTACTGCTTATACTTGCATATGCGGCCACCATATTTTTCATAAAGCCGGTCAATGTTATGTCATACGGAAAAATAACCCCGGCTTATAAAAACAATCCGGCAAACCTGATATGGTCCGGGGATTCATGGTCATTCGCATATAATGTTTACGACAAAAAGGCAAAGTCATCCACGGTAAACATACTTAATTCGCTTTCAACGGGGATGAATACGCTTCCGCCCGACAAGAACCAGGAAGTTTCCGACCAGGACTTCGGAATCAAACTTCCCATTGATGCTTCAAAAGTCCAGAAAGCGGAGACAAATCTTTTAAAGAATTTTAATTTTCATTTCAAAAAGCAGGAAAACAAGGCGGCGTTGGATCTGGCGGGAATAAAGGGCGATACGGCTTCGGCGCAATCGGATGAAACTGCCGGAGGCGCGATAAAACTTCCGGAATATGTCGACGCGCCTTTTTTCAATAACAAGGGGAACTTCCTTATATTCTCGGCAGGCGACACCGCCGACGGGCCAAGGAATATATGGGGGGTGTCGTTGTCCCTGACACTTCTGGATGTTAAAGAAAACGCGGCTGAAAAGGAAAAATATGAGGAAATGACACAGGATGAGCAGGTGGCGTATAACGCAAAAAAGAGCGCGCTTGCATCGTCATTTAACATGCCTTATGGCAAGCCAAAGGCTGTTGTGGCCGACATTATAAAAATTATTGACAAGGATTGCGGCCCAATAACACACAGGACCGCCTGGTCGCCGGACGGGAAAAGCTTCTGCTTTTCCGCAGCAAACAAAAACGGCATATCCAACATATGGTCATCGGATATACTGGATCAGACGATATCAAAAGTCACAAAAGGCGCCGATAAAATAATGCCGCTGTGGTCGCCGGCGGGAGACAAACTGCTTTATGTGACAAAAACCAACAGCTATTCTTATCTTAAAGTGGCGGACATTGACGGAAAGAACGCGCACGAGCTGGATGTAGGCAATAAAAGGGATGCTGATCTTTTTCCCCTGTGGAACTCGCAGGAATCCAGGGTCATTTACCTGAAAAAAGGCAGGCTCATAATTATGAATGCGAATGCCACAAAACAGCAGACTCTATCCAGAAAGAGCCTGACACCGTCGCCTTACTGGCTCACTCAGGATAAAAAGCAGATAACACTTAATTTTACCGATTCGGGAACAATATGGCGTATATTTACCATCAATCCCAACGGCAGAAAAAACAAGCAGGTGTTTCAGGAAATATGCGAAAATCTTACCCAGCCCAAATGGTCCTATGACGGCAAGGCGATTGTTTGCGGCGCATACTACAATCCTGAAAGCTCTCTCTGGCGCCTCAATAAGGACGGCAGTTTTAAAACCAGGCTGTATACAACAAAACATGAAATTACCGACCTTGAATGGGATCCTACCTCACAGAGGATAGCATTTATCGTAAAGAAAAAATCCGTGGAGTCGATATGGCTCGATAAAAAGACGCATCTTGAGGAATTATGGTGCGTGGACAACGACGGAACGAAACCCGTATATCTTTATACAGCCGAGGGTGAAATTAATCACCTGTCATGGAACAACGAGGGGACTAAAATAGCTTTTGACGAATCATATTCAAGATTCTATTTCCAGCCTAAAATAACAGTGGTAAAGATAGTCCATGCCATGGGTTCGGAACTGTGGGATCTGCTGCCGTATGAATTCCATGCTTCAAATCCGACATGGTCGGGCAACGGCGATCAAATAGCATATATTTCCTGGCCGGATTTCTGGATGCGTTCGCTGTTAAACAGTTCGAGAATATGGATAGCACAGCTAATGTAAACAAATAAATGATTTATTAAATAGTTTTTATTTAAAAAGGGATGTTTATCATCCCTTTTTATTTTTTTTGTATGGCTGTATTGCATTGAGAAACTATAAAACCACGATACGGCTAAATAATAACTCATATTTCATTTAAAACCGGTTCTATTGCATAATAAAAATACTTGACAAAGTAATGATAATTTGACAAAATAATAACAACAAAATTATGATTTCACAAAACGGAAAAGGGAGAATCCGTGAGAAAACTAGCGGCTTTTATTTGTTTGATGTTTTTATTACAGGTTGGAACAGCGTTCTCTGATTCATCCCAGATCGGTACAACGGCAAATAATTTTTTAAAAATACTTCCGCCGGCAAAACCGACTTCCATGGGCGAGGCATATACGGCCATCGGCGACGGCATCGACTCCATATATTACAATCCTGCCGGGCTTGCAAAATCAATGATGTACGAACTTTCTTTTACCCATGTAGCGTGGTTTCAGTCCGTTAATTACGAGTCCATAGGGGCCCTGCTCCCGTTCAATTTTGGAAATATAGGGTTCGCCCTTAATTATCTTGATGTTACATCAATGGATAAAACAGACTCTTCGGGCAATATATTGTCATCTTTCAACCCTTATTCCATAGAAGGCATCTTAAATTACTCCAGTGAATTTGCTGAGAATTTTTATATCGGCGGAAACCTGAAGGTGATGAATTTTGCCATAGACCCGACCGATTCACAGAACGGTTCAAGGGCATCATTCATGGTGGATCTCGGCGTAATATATGATATGTCATTCTTAAAGGGGCTTTCCGCAGGGCTTTCCGTTAAAAACCTCGGGCCGGGGACGCAGTATGTAAGTTCGACGTTCCTTCAGCCTTTTACCGCGCGCGCCGGGCTCGGGTATTCAAGCAGGTATTTTGATATTGACGGCGACGTGGAATACGTAAACGATAACGACATGAATTATTATGTGGGCGCGGGAACAACTCTTTTTGACATACTGGGGCTGCGCGCCGGATACATTGGCGGGACCATAAATGAACTCTCGGCGGGCGCGGGGATAAAACTCGGCGGCCTTGCGATTGATTACGCTTATGTGCCTTATACCCAGGACAACCTCGGAATAACCAACAGGATCACGCTTTCATATAAGTTCGGCTCCCCGTCGGTCAGGCTCAAAATGACTCCCGCTGTATTCTCGCCAAACGGGGACAAAATCGCGGACTTCACATTCGGCATTGCGGAAGTGAGCGCGAAATCCAAGATACAATCCGCTTATATCACGGTCTATGACTCGTTTGGAAATACTGTAAAAAGGAACCTCCCGGTCACCAACTGGAACAGGATATACTGGAACGGATATAATGACTTCAAACAGAGAGTGGTTGACGGGGTATATAAGGTTGTTCTTACCGTAAACTACGGC
>Ga0224555_1005185_pt1 | contig 11202 bp, 13 predicted proteins | sample 714S23034metaG_FD_180687 | JGI IMG/M metagenome (GOLD analysis project Ga0224555, IMG submission 180687) | Peat soil microbial communities from Stordalen Mire, Sweden - 717 S2 30-34 | ecosystem: Environmental > Terrestrial > Soil > Wetlands > Peat | place: Sweden: Norrbotten County, Stordalen...
GAAGACGAGGTTGGGATCGTCGCCCAGGCGTTGACGCGCAAGGTCCAGCATCGGGCCAGAAAAATCGATGAGATGGATGCACGCCTGCGGGAAGCGCTTGCGGACGAGAACAGTCAGGAGACCGGAGCCGGCGCCGAGATCGAGGATCGTACTGGCGCACGGCGGGATGAGGTCGATCGCCCAGCGATAAAAGGTGTCGCAGCCCGGAATGAGGCGGGAGCGGTCGATGTCGTAGGTCGATGCGGTGGCGTCGAAGACATTCTTGGTCTGGTTGGCTCTCATATAGAGACTATAAGGTAAATGGATTCCTATCTAGAAAAACATAAGAAATATTTATAGAGCGATGTCCGCACTCCGCAAGCGAGGGATGATGCCTAGCGGGCGAAGTCCTTGCCGCGGATGATGGCGACGGCGGCGGCCAGCGCGGCGGCCCACTCCTTCCACGCGGAGAGCGGGCTGGAGCCGAGGGCCTTGACGTAGAGGCTGACGGCAAAGCCCTCCTGTGGACCATCGAAGTCGAGCAGTGCGGGCCGCAGCACGCAGTCGAGCGCGGCCCAGCGACGGGGGACCGGAACAGCCAGGCGGGTGAGCCGGCGCAGCACCTGCTCCTGCCGGTGAAAGGAGTGGAAGAGCGAGCGCTCGCGCCAGATGAGGTCGATGTAGCTGGCGAATCCGGCGGGCGCGCCGGCGGTGTGCGCGTCCAGGTCCAGTTGCAGATGCTGCAATTCCTCGCTGTCGAGCGGCCATGCATCGCACTTGGCGGTGAAGACCGGCGAGCGCGAGGCATTGAGAGCGCGCAGAGCCTGCATCAGCGGCGGATGCTGTTCCGCCTCGGCGACAGCGTCGAAGTCGCGCGGGCCGGCGCGCAGATCGATGAAGGCCGACTTCCCGTCGGGGTCCTTCCATGGGACGACGAGGACGGGGTCATCGGCGGCGCATTCGGCGGACCACTCGGCAAGCATCTCTCCATCATACAAAGCCGCGCGGCACAGTCACGTTAGATTGGGGGGACGCGGCTTGCGCCGAACTTCCAGTCGGAGAAGGCGATGACGTAAATCACGATCAGTTTGACAACAGGGATCACCATGAGAAGGCTGAGCGCGGGTGCGAAGCCTGCCTTCTTGAAGATCATCCAATAGGGGAGAATCCCCACAACAAGAAATACGGGGAGGAAGAAAAAGAGGATAAGCAGGTGCCACGGCTGGAAGAGATCTCCCATATGAACCTCGGTGTTGTTTGAATTTCGTCCAATGCTAGGCGCGCGCAGATTGGCGGTCAATCAAAATGACTGTCCGAGGGGGCATTGGATTGTACTGCGTGTTTCAGACGTGGGCGAGGATGAAGCGGAGCAGCGTGGTCTCTGCCCAGTAGCCGTCGTCTCCGCTGGCATGGCCGGGCCTGGCGAGGAAGGCGCAGTGACCGCCGTGCTGGGATTCGAGGAGGCTGATGAACGGGTTAGCGATGAGCGTGGCCAGCGTCTCCGGCGTAATGAGCACGAAGGGATCGTCGAGCGCGTGAATGACGAGCGTTGGCACGCGGATGCGGTCCACGACGCGCGCCGCGGAGGCGCGGTTGTAGTAGTCGTCGGCGGAGGCAAAGCCGGAGTAGAGCGCCGTGATGCGTTCGTCGTACTGGCGCAGGGAGTGGATGCCGGCGGCGCGCCTGGCATCGTACGCGCGCGGGAAGAGGCTCGCCTTGAGGCGGAAGCGCTTGATCAGGCTGCGCAGGAACTTCCGCTCGTAGAGCCGGTTTGCAGGCCGGTGCAGGGCGTCGGCGGTTGGCCCCAGGTCGATGGCCGGCGAGACGGCAACCACCGAATGCAACTGGCTGGGAGCGTCTACACCAAGTTCGCCAGCCAGCTTGAGCACCAGGTTCCCGCCCATCGAGTAGCCGACCAGCGCAACGCTTTGCAGGCGCTCGCGCGCGATGAAATGGCGCATCACGACCTCGACATCGCTGGAGAGCCCGGAGTGGTAGAGCGTAGGCGAAAGCCTCTCCGTGTCGCCGCAGTTGCGCATGTTCATGCGAATGACGTTGGCCCCGGCGCGCCACATCTTGTTGGCGTTGCCGACCACATACTGCGACTCCGACGAACCCTCCAGGCCATGCACGATCAGGACCGTGGGACGCTTGGCGCGCACCCACACAGGATGCCAGTGGCACTCGCACAGCACGCCACTGGCGATCTGCGATTCGCTGGCGGGCGAGACCTCGACCAGCTCAGGCACCGGCGGAGGCAGAGTGTTTCTACGCGAAAGAAAATTGCCTGCGATCGTCTGCAGATGGCCATTGCTCAGAAAGAGTCGCGGCACAAAGGGACTCGTCTCAAACCGGACCGGAGCGCTGGCGCGAGCCGCCGAGAGAGGAGCGCTGCCGACGGCAGGGACGGCTTCGTCCTTGACCGCGGTCTGGCCCGCGCCGTTCGACGGATCAAAAGGATTGGCGCCGCTCATGGCATCCCTGCTTTGGCCACATTGGCGCTGACCACGGTGGCTTCGCCGCCGGATGCAGCATTCGGCGCGGGAACGGGAACAACCGTGAGCGACCGTGAGGTCCTGAAGGAGTTGGACGAGGTGCAGTTGGCCACGGAGAAGCGGATCAAGGTTGACTCGGAACCCGAGGACATGCACCGTCGCGCGGTATCGACCGAGAGAAGATTGGGGCGGCTACTGGGGTTCGAACCCAGGACATCCGCTGCCACAGAGCGGCGTTCTGCCACTGAACTATAACCGCCATATAGTTGGGATTATAACATCGGCGTACGGAGAGTAAATGACCATCTTTGTTCGAGCACTTCGCGCAATCGATACCGCGATCGCGAATTGGCCGCGCGCCGCATCGTCATTCGCCGTCCCACTGGAAGACATCCTCGGTGGTTACGCCGAAGACCCTGGCCAGCCGGAACGCGAGCAGCAGGGAAGGCGCATACTTTCCCGCCTCCAGCGCGACGATCGTCTGGCGCGCCGCGCCCACGCGGTCGGCCAGCTCCTGCTGCGTCATCTCGCCATGATCGAAGCGCAGCCTGCGGATGCGGTTCTTCAACTGCGCACTCTCAGAGGGTGTCATCGCCGGCACTCCTCTTGTACTGCACTAGAATCGCAATCGACAGGGTCACCATGAAGACAATAAAGCCGAGCATGACCAGAAACGGCAAGAAGCCGACGAGTCCTCTGGTCTGATGAAGAATGTAGCTGAAGTATGCCCATACGCCCATGCACGAAAGGACGAATACCTGCCAGAAGATCCGCATGCCGAGCATCATGGCTTGCTGGTTGATGAGCGCTTCCCGTTCGTCCAGCTTTCGTCGGTCGCAGATGAGTGGGTCGGATCCCCACAGTCCGCAGACCCCAAACATCCCCAGCGAGGGCAGCGCCGCAGCCGCCAGCGTCCGATGAAAATGCCACGCGAAGAATGGAACGGCCATGAGATACAGAGCCACGGCAACTATGAACACGATCAAGTTGAACCAGGCCAATTTTTGCAATGGCGCCAAGGGAACGCTGTCTTTCATAACTACCTCCAATCGTTATCTGGAACCAATAAGTCACTTTCAACAACCATAATGTACGTTATAAGCGACATAATGTCAACATAAAATTACTTGCATATCTCTTTTCAGTTTTTTGCGCCCTGGACTCGCGTTTCGAGCATCGCATCTCTGATCGGCGGACAATGGACAAAGGCCCTCTTCACAAGGACTTAGTTTCCCCGCAGGGAGGTTGAACGGAGCGGATGCTGGAAGAGGCTTCAACGGAATCGCCGCAGAGCCACGCCTGATCCGCTAGCGGATGCGGCGCGGCTCTCGTCGTGAGTTCCATCTCAACGGCCCCATTGCGACGGCTGGTTGGTGCGGCAAGTGGAGTAAGCCGCGGCGGCGAGTGGGGTAAGATTGATGAAGTCGGGGCGTAGCGCAGCCTGGTAGCGCATCTGCTTTGGGAGCAGAGGGTCGTCAGTTCGAATCTGACCGCCCCGACCATTGAAAATGCAGACCAAATCGAGCTTTTCGCACCCAGCGAAAAGCTCGCCGGTGTCGATTTTGAGGGCGGGGAAAAATTCCGCCCCCGCCACGCCGTAGATACCCGGTACGGTCTCCTGCACATGGGTAACAGGGGCCGGTAGAAACGTCACCAATTCCCATCCATCCTCGCCAGCTCTGTTTAGGTGAGACTGTATGATTTCACCGCTGTGAGGCGAATCCTTTAGCTCGCCCTTCCACGGAATCTCATACTCTGTGTTGATCGTGATTAGCGCACCGTCTGTACGTTTTGTCGTTCTCAAATATTTGCACACAAGACCAGATGGGCAGTTATTCTTGTCCATCTGCTTTCACAGCCGTCAATTCTCCAACCTCAGCAAGGTCTAACAGCACAGACTGGAGACGCAGATGGTTCAGCCTCACCGGATCGGTTCTCCATCGGAATTGGCTCCATGTCATGTATAAGCCAGTGGCTGTGAAGACGCCGCATATGCCCAAGAAGTACCACGTCCAGAGAATTGGCGCGAATGGCAAAGCGAGAAACCCGGCAAGGCCGCAACCAAGCGAAGTTCGCATCAAGATTATTCCGTCCGAGACCCTCTTGAGTGGTTTACCAAGAACTGAGTACCAAACGTGCCATTCTTCGCCATTAGGAGATAACGAATCCTTCACGTCAATTCCATAGCGCTTCTTCAACAGCTCTTTCGAGGCGAGACCTAGGCATTTCATTACGGGGCGCGCGCTCTCGTATTGTTTTGGTATTCGGGCGGCAAAAACTGCCCACGAAAAGAACCGAACTAAGAACCCGCGTTTATTGGGGGGTTGCTGAATTTTGGCGAGCCACTTGTAAAAGGTGTGAGACCCAAAGGTGATTCTGATTCCGAACTGCCAAACCCAGAGAGCCGCACCAAGAAGCAATTCAGCGAACCAAGCAAGTTGCACGAAAACATGCCCGAGCACAAACCCTGAAGCGATGAAACAAATGAGAATGGCGTATGGCGGAAATGGGAACACCTGTCTCATGTCGGAGATGATGCTGTGGGCAATCTCGGGCGCGCCAATTGCAACACTCGCCTCAAAGAACAAACCAGGGATCACGCTGAAGAGATAGGGAACCACTCGCGGTGAAAACGCTCTTGAAAAATCGACCTTTATCATTTGCTCTTCTTCCGACATTGTATTGCACCCATTGTCTCTCTTGGGCCTTTCTTCCGCTATTCGTATTTTTCGGCGTCGTTGATTCGTTCAACTTCGAGTCACGAACTTGGACACGGTAAACGAGCGGCTCGCGGACTTCTTTACCCGTCGCGCTGCACTCACAATCTCGCTCATACAAGAGATCGGGCAGACCGGCGAGAAACGACAACGTACGCAGGTCATAGAACCACAGGGCAGACGGCTGCTGTCAAAGAGACCGGCTGTAGCTTGGTTAATCTGCGAGCGTTCCTGCTCGGGGATGCGTCTTGAAACGGTTATTTCTCACCCGTTTCCCAGAATGGGATGAAGCTCGTCCTACACCGCTAACCCATCAATCCATGTGTCTTCCAATCACTGCACCGAGGTTTGACCTCTACGCAATCGCACGCGCGCAGAGGAATGGTGCGGCGTTGTGTGGACTTTGTGCGGGAGCAGGCGCAAGATGGCATCTCCATGAGAGATCCACCGATAGATCCGCCATCCTCCATTGGGAAAAGAAAGCTCATCTATATCCCAATCATTCACACCGCGGCGGACATGGGGACGCTGGGGGCATCGATTCGAGGCAAAAAGCTGTCCACCCTTGGGCGGCAGGGCCTGACGCACAACGCGGCCGTGGTGGAGAAGATGTGGGAGGAGATCGAGCGTGTGGTTGCCCGCCTGCCGCCGACCCAGGGAACCGTGCGGCTCTATCAGGATGGATTGCCGGTTTGCGGGCATGAGCGGGAAATTGTGTCGGAGTTGGCTGGAGCGGGCAGCCGAAACCACCGGTTGCTGCTGGAACTTGAGGCGCGCGGCGCGACTCTGATGGGCACGGAATCGCCCGATCTGTTGGTGGAGGAATACCAACTGGCAACGGCTGCGTTCGCACCCGGTGCCGCGGTGCGGACGAACATCCTCCAGCAAAAATTGCGCGACTCGCTGCTGGAGAAGCGCGACCGCTTTGTTGCGGACCGCATTAACAAGACCTTGAGCGCAGGGGAGAGCGGAATCCTTTTCCTGGGGTTGCTTCACGAGGCCGCCAAGTACCTGGATCCCGATATCGACGTTGTTTACCCGTTAGGCCTGCCAAGAACAGGACAAAGAAGGGCCGGATGAATCCCGTGCATGGCAGGATCCTGATTGCCGACGACGACAGCTCGATGGCCCGGTTGTTGGGCAGCGTGGTGAGCCGTGAGGGGTTGACGCCGCTGCTGGCCAAAGACGGAGCTGAGGCACTGCAACTGGTTCGCGCTGGAGACCCCGACGTGCTGCTGACAGATACCAGAATGCCGGGCATGGATGGCATGGAGCTCATGCGCAAAGCAAAGGAGATTAATCCGGAGTTGCCGGTGATCCTGATGACGGGGTTTGCCCAGGTGCAGGGAGCGGTGGAGGCGCTCCGTGCCGGCGCCCACGACTATCTGGCCAAGCCGTTTGAGCATCAACAGGTGCTCCGCGTCGTGCTGCGTGCCTTGAACGAGCGGCGCCTGAAGCTGGAGTTGAAGCACTTGGTGGACCACGTCCACCATGTTCTGTCGCCGCGCGAGACTTTTGGACCCAGCGGGGCGATCGGCAAAGTGATCGCGGCCATTGAACGGGTAGCGAAGTCGAATTTCAGCGTGCTCATCGTGGGCGAAACCGGGTCGGGCAAAGAGGTGGTGGCCCGGGCCATCCACCAGGCAAGCAATCGCGCGCGGCAGCCATTTGTCCCGGTGGATTGCGGCGCGATTCCCGAGGCGCTATTTGAGAGCGAGTTGTTCGGACACGAGCGAGGGGCCTTCACCGGGGCCGATCAAAAGACCGTGGGAAAGATCGAGGAAGCGCACACGGGGACACTCTTTCTGGATGAAATCCCCAATATGCCGCTTGCCTCGCAAGCCAAGCTGCTGCGGGTGCTGCAGGAAAAGACGCTGTACCGGCTGGGCGGCGTCAAGCCGATCCATGTGGACACGCGGATGCTGACCGCAAGCGGCCAGGACCTGGAAGCGCTTTGCGATCATGGTTCGTTCCGTTCCGACCTATACTTCCGGCTCAACGAATACACCATCTCCATCCCGCCGCTGCGCAAGCGATGCGAGGACATTCCGTACCTGGCCAAGCGGTTCATGGATATTGCGAACATCGAGCTTTCCAAGTTTGTACGCGGGTTTTCCCCGCCGGCGGTGGAGGCGATGCTGGCCTACCGCTGGCCTGGGAATGTGCGCCAGCTTCGGTCCGTCGTACGCCGCGGCGTGCTGATGGCCGAGGATGTGATCTCCGAGGAGCATCTCGGACTGGGACTCAAGCACGGCAAGCCATCGGTCGATGAGGGACAGGCGGAGCGGTCCTCCACGCCCGGCCGGGGACGAAGCGAACTCTCGCTGCGGGAGATCGTGCGCAGCAACACGGTCCACGTTGAGCGGACGGCCATCGTCGATGCGCTGCGGACCTCGGGTGGAAACAAAGCCAAGGCAGCGCGTCTGCTACAGGTGGACTACAAAACCCTCCACAGCAAAGTGAAGGAATACGGAATTCAAAACGAAGGAGAGCATGCACATGTTTAAGAAGCGCGATGAGAAAAAGAGTGAAGGTGGCTTCGAGTCAGGGCTGGGCGGGATTCTCAAGGGACTTGGGGACCTGGTCGAGAAACTGGGAGACCTCTCCGAATCGGGGGGAGAACTCTCGCGCACCGGCGAGATTCACGGCGCGGGCAAGGAACTGAAGGGAATCTATGGGTTCACCATCAAGTCCGGCATAGGCGGCGACGGTCCGCGCATCGAGCCATTCGGGAACATCCGCAAGGACCGCGATTCCGGCCGCTCCGTTGTGCAGGAGGTGCGCGAGCCCGTGGTGGATCTTTTCGAGGAAGAAGACCATGTGTCGATCGTGGCCGAGATGCCCGGCATCAGCGTGGAAGACGTGCAAATCACCGTGGAGGACGATCTGCTGACCATCACGGCCGCGCACGGTGAAAAGAAGTATCGCAAGGAGGTGCTGCTACCGGCCAGCTATGCTCGCGAGAAGATGCAGGTCACCTGCAATCAAGGGGTGGTGGAAATCAAGTGTGTAAAATGAGAGGGCAATCATGGCTTCGGAACGTGTGGAAGTACCGGTTCTAAAGCTCAAGGTCGCTGAGGCGCTGAGCCGGGATGTCGGCCGCGGGATTGCCCGCATGGGCCCGGAAGACCTGGAGAAACTCGGGATCGCGGTTGGCGATACGGTGGAGATCACCGGCAAGCGCGCGGCCGTTTGCAAGGCCATGCCCGCGCACAAGGAACTGCGCGGGCAGTCGCGCATCCAGATCGACGGACTAGTGCGCGAGAACGCCGGGGCGGGGCTGGATGAGTTTGTGTCGGTGCACAAGATCGTTTGCCGGCCCGCCGAACGCATTGTGCTGGCCCCGGCCAACGTCCGGCCCACGGATCGCGACATGGACTATATCGGCAGCCTGCTGGATGGCCTGCCGGTACGCGAAGGCGCCCGCATCCGTGCCCCGTTGTTCGGCAGCCGCTGGGCTGACTTCCGTGTAGGCACCACCACGCCCAAGGGAGCGGTGCTGATCAATCCCACCACGATATTGGTGATTGGTAACCCGCAGCAGGCCGAGGAAGTGGCCGCGCGCTCCACCACGTACGAGGACATCGGAGGGCTGAAGCCGCAGTTGCAGCGCATCCGCGAGATGATCGAGTTGCCACTGCGCTATCCGGAGGTCTTCGAGCAGTTGGGGATTGACGCCCCCAAGGGCGTGTTGCTGCATGGTCCTCCGGGATGCGGAAAGACCCTGATCGCGCGCGCCATCGCGCATGAGACCGAGGCCAATTTCTTCTCGGTGGGCGGCCCGGAGATCATCCACAAGTTCTATGGCGAGAGCGAGGCCCATCTGCGCAAGATCTTCGAGGAGGCCACGCGCAAAGGCCCCAGCATCATCTTTCTGGATGAGATCGACGCCATCGCGCCGCGCCGTGAGAACGTGGTTGGCGAGGTGGAAAAGCGGGTGGTGGCGCAACTGTTGGCGCTGATGGACGGGCTGGCCAAACGGCAGCATCTGATCGTGATTGCAGCCACGAACCTGCCGAACATGCTGGATCCGGCCCTGCGCCGGCCCGGCCGGTTCGACCGCGAGATTGCGATCCCGATTCCGGACCGCATCGGGCGCGAGGAGATCCTATCGGTTCACAGCCGGGGCATGCCTCTGGCCGAAGACGTGGCGATCGGCCACCTGGCGGAGATCACCCACGGTTTTGTGGGGGCCGATCTGGAGGCGCTATGCCGCGAGGCGGCGATGATCTGCCTGCGCCGCATCATGCCCAGCATCGACTTTGCGCTGGCCAAGATCCCATACGAACAACTGTCCAAGCTGGAGGTGCAGAAGGAAGACTTTCAGGATGCGTTGCGCGAGGTCGAGCCCTCCGCGTTGCGCGAGGTGTTCGTGGAGCTGCCCAATGTTCACTGGGAAGACGTAGGCGGCCTGGCGCAGATCAAGCAGCGGCTGGTGGAAGCGGTGGAGTGGCCGCTGCAGTACGCGGAGCTGTTCACCAAGGCCGGAATCCGCCCGCCCAAGGGCATTCTGCTGACCGGGCCGCCGGGCTGCGGAAAGACCATGCTGGCCAAGGCCATCGCAAGCGAGAGCAAGGTCAACTTCATCTCGGTTAAGGGTCCGGCGCTGCTCTCCAAGTATGTGGGAGAGTCGGAGAAAGGCGTACGCGAGATGTTTCGCAAGGCCAAACAGGCTGCGCCGTGCATTATCTTCTTCGACGAGATCGACGCGCTGGTGCCGGCGCGCAACTCCGGCGGCTCGGATGCGCACGTCGCCGAGCGCGTCCTGAGTCAGTTTCTCGCCGAACTGGATGGCGTCGAGGAGCTGAGGGGCGTACTGATGCTGGGCGCGACCAACCGGCCGGACATGCTCGATCCAGCCATCCTGCGGCCAGGGCGTTTCGACGAGATCGTCGAGATTCCGCTGCCGGACGAGCAGAGCCGCCGCGAGATCTTCGAGGTGCATCTGCGCAACAAGCCGCTGGCGCCGGGGATCAGCATCGCCAGCCTCGCCGCGGCCTCGGAGGAGTTCAGCGGCGCCGAAATCCAGGGCGTATGCACCAAGGCGGCCCTGCGCGCCGTGCGTCGCGCAGTGGCCAGCAGGATCTCGAAGCCGGAGAAAGCTGTGGAGGTACTGATCGGGCCGGACGATCTGGAAGCGGAGTTGGAAGAAGCACGGCGGCAGTAGATGAATCCCAGCGAAGCGGCTTATTATCTGTATTGCCTTACCCCCTCCGGCTGCGAACTGCAATGTTCCGCGGCCGGGGTGGATGAGCGCCAACCGGTTCTGGCGCGCGCCTGCGGGGAGGCTTGCGCCATCTACAGTGAGGTCGAGTTGGGTGAGTTTGTGGGAGAGTCCGCGGAAGCAAACATGCAGGACCTGGCCTGGCTCGGGCCGCGCGTCTTCCGCCACGAGTCCGTGATCGAGCAGGTCATGGGCCGGGCTGCGGTATTGCCGGCGCGCTTTGCGACCCTGTTCTCCTCTCTGGACAGCCTGGAGCAGTTCATCGTCGAACATCGGGAGGCCATCGCGGGATTCTTCGCCGAGCTCGGCGAAAGACAGGAATGGGCCGTCAAAGGGCTGCTGGACCGTGCGGGCGCATTGCAGGGGCTGTTTCATCCCGCAGCGGAAGAGCTGACCGGCTCTCCTGGAATGCGCTACTTTCAGGAGAAGCGGATCAAGGCCCAGTTGGAGCGGGAGTTCAACCAGCGGCTGAGAGCGTTCAGTCAGCGGGCGGCGGCGGCCCTGGGGACACATGCCGGCGGCTTCAGGGAACGCAAAGTACTGACGCCGGTAGCTGAGGGAACCGAGGCCGAGGTCGTCTTGAACTGGGCGTTCCTCATTGCGCCAGGAGCGTTCGAGGACTTCAAGGCCAGTCTGGAACGGTTCAATGGCGGCGAGGCGTTTCCCGGCCTGATGTTGGCGCTGACCGGCCCGTGGCCACCCTATAGTTTTGCTCCGGACCTCTCCGGCGGTGCCGAGGCATGAAGGTTCTTCTCTACTGCATCTGCCAACAGGACGGGGATGGGCC
>Ga0224555_1005186_pt1 | contig 11201 bp, 3 predicted proteins | sample 714S23034metaG_FD_180687 | JGI IMG/M metagenome (GOLD analysis project Ga0224555, IMG submission 180687) | Peat soil microbial communities from Stordalen Mire, Sweden - 717 S2 30-34 | ecosystem: Environmental > Terrestrial > Soil > Wetlands > Peat | place: Sweden: Norrbotten County, Stordalen...
CAGGCTGCGGCCGATGGCCGGGCGGCCGCCGTTCATCAGCACGCGCTGGTTCTCCTCGTTGAAGCGGAAGCGGTCGGTCTGCTGCTCGAGCAGGAAGTTGGTGTCGCCGACCTCCTCGATCTTGACCCAGCGGAGCATCTGGCGAACGATGGTCTCGATGTGCTTGTCGGAGATGGTGACGCCCTGGAGGCGGTAGACCTCCTGGATTTCGTTGACGAGGTACATCTGCAAGGCGCGCTCGCCGAGGACTTCCAGGATGTCGTGCGGGTTGCGTGGACCGTCGATGAGAGCATCGCCGGCACGGAGGCGCTCGCCTTCCTGCACGTTGACGTAGACACCGCGGGGAACGCTGTACTCCTCTTCCTGGCCGTTGTCGGCGGTGACGTAGACTTTGCGCTGGCCCTTGGCGACCTCGCCGAAGCGGACGACGCCGTCGATCTTGCTGATGATGGCCGGGTCGCGGGGCTTGCGGGCTTCGAAGAGTTCGACCACGCGGGGCAGACCGCCGGTGATGTCCTTGGTGCGGGTGGTTTCGCGGGGGATCTTGGCCAGGATGTCGCCGGGGAAGACCTCCTCGCCGTCGGCGACCATGAGGTGGGCGCGCGAAGGCATGAGGTAGCGCTTGTTGCCGGAGGCAGCCTTGATGAGGATGGCGGGCTGGCGCTTCTCGTCGGAGGAGTCGGCGACCACCAGGCGCGAGAGGCCGGTGACTTCGTCGACCTCTTCGTTGAGGGTGACGCCTTCCTGCAGGTCCTTGAACTGGACGGTGCCGGCGATCTCGGTGAGCAAGGAGAAGGTGTAGGGGTCCCACTCGCCGAGGGTGTCGCCCTGCTTGACCTTGGAGTCTTCCTCGACCTTGAGCTTGGCGCCATAGACGATGGCGTAGCGTTCCTTCTCGCGGCCCTTGTCGTCGACGATGGCGATGGAACCGTTGCGGTTCATGGCGACCAGGCCGCCGTCCTTGGAACGGACGGTGACGAGATTGATGAAGCGTACGGTGCCGGCGTTCTTGGACTCGAGGTGGGAAGCGTCCGAGACGCGCGATGCGGTGCCTCCGATGTGGAAGGTGCGCATGGTGAGCTGGGTGCCGGGCTCGCCAATGGACTGCGCCGCGATGACGCCGACGGCTTCGCCCATCTCCACCATCTTGCCGGAGCCGAGGTTGCGGCCGTAGCAGAGAATGCAGACGCCGCGCTTGGACTCGCAGGTGAGCACGGAGCGGATCTTGACGCGCTCAATGCCCGCGGCCTGAACGGCGGAGGCGAGGTCTTCGTCGATCTCCTGGTTGACTTCGACGATGGTCTTGCCCTCGTAGTCCTTGAGCTTCTCGAGCGAGACGCGGCCGATGATGCGGTCGCGCAGCGGCTCGATGGTCTCGCCGGCTTCAATGATGGGGGTGACGTAGATGCCTTCGACGGTGCCGCAGTCGTGGTGGCTGATGATGACGTCCTGGGCCACGTCGACCAGGCGGCGGGTGAGGTATCCCGAGTCGGCGGTCTTGAGCGCGGTATCGGCGAGGCCCTTGCGCGCGCCGTGCGTGGAGATGAAGTACTGCAGCACGGTGAGGCCTTCGCGGAAGTTGGCCGTGATGGGGGTCTCGATGATTTCGCCACTCGGTTTGGCCATCAGACCGCGCATGCCGGAGAGCTGGCGGATCTGCTGCTTCGATCCTCGGGCGCCGGAGTCGGCCATGATGTAGATGGGGTTCATGGCTCCTTCCTTGTCGGCACGCTTCATGTTGTTGAACATCTCGTCGGCGACGCGCTCGGTGACTCCGGACCACATCTGGATGACCTTGTTGGAGCGCTCACCGTTGGTGATGGCTCCGTCGAGGTACTGCTGCTGCATGGCGAGCACCTGCTTTTCGGCGTCGCCAACCAGGGTGTACTTGGAGTCGGGGATGACCATGTCGTCGAGGCCGACGGAGAGTCCGGACTTGGTGGCGTAACGGAAGCCGAGGTCCTTGATCCGGTCGAGGGTCTTAACGGTGACTTCGAGGCCGAGGTTGAGGTAGCAGTAGTTGACGAGCTGGCCGATTCCCTTCTTCTTGAGCAGGCCATTGACGAAGGGCATGCCCTCGGGAAGGGCTTCGTTGAAGATGGCGCGGCCCACGGTGGTGGAGATGAACTGCTTATTGAACTCGACCGGCTCAGTGTGCGTGAGGTCCTGGTCGTCGTAAGCGGTGGTCATGTCCAGCACGGGGCCGGTGTGGCGCAGCCGGATGGGAGTGAGGGTCTCGACCTGCTTGGCTTCGAGGGCCATGAGGACCTCATCGAGGTTGGCGAAGACGCGGCCTTCGCCGATGGCGTTGACCTTGGCCTTGGTGAGGTAGTAGATGCCGAGCACCATGTCCTGCGTGGGCACGGTGATAGGCTGTCCGCTGGCGGGCGAGAGGATGTTGTGGGAGGCCAGCATCAGGACCGAGGCTTCGATCTGGGCCTCGGGCGAGAGCGGGATATGCACGGCCATCTGATCGCCGTCGAAGTCGGCGTTGAAGGCGGTGCAGACCAGCGGGTGGATCTTGATGGCCTTGCCTTCGACGAGCACGGGCTCAAACGCCTGAATGCCGAGGCGGTGCAGCGTGGGAGCGCGGTTGAGCAGGATGGGGTGGTCCTTGATGACCTCTTCGAGGATGTCCCAGACGATGGGCTCCTGCAACTCCACCATCTCCTTGGCCTGCTTGATGGTGGTGCAGTGGCCGGTCTGCTCCAGGCGGTGGTAGATGAAGGGCTTGAACAGCTCGAGCGCCATCTTCTTGGGCAGGCCGCACTGGTGCAGCTTCAGTTCGGGGCCGACAACAATTACCGAGCGGCCGGAGTAGTCGACGCGCTTGCCGAGGAGGTTCTGGCGGAAGCGGCCCTGCTTGCCCTTGAGGGTGTCGGAGAGCGACTTGAGCGGGCGGTTGTTGGCGCCACGCAGTACGCGGCCGCGGCGGCCGTTGTCGAAGAGGGCGTCTACGGCTTCCTGCAGCATGCGCTTTTCATTTCGCACGATCACTTCAGGAGCATGGAGGTCCATCAGCTTCTTGAGGCGGTTGTTGCGGTTGATGACGCGGCGATAGAGATCGTTGAGGTCGGACGTGGCAAAGCGGCCGCCGTCGAGTGGCACCAGCGGGCGCAGCTCAGGCGGGATGACCGGAATGACATCGAGGATCATCCACTGCGGCTTGTTGTCGGACTTGCGGAAGGCCTCGACGATCTTGAGGCGTTTGGAGTACTTGAGTTTCTTCTGCAGCGAGGTCTCGGTCTTCATGCGGTCGCGCAGCTCGATGGAAAGCTCGGCAATGTCGACGCGCTTGAGCAGTTCCTTGATGGCTTCGGCACCCATCATGGCCTTGAAGCCGGTGGGGCGGTACTGGGTGTCGAGCTCGCGGAAGCGGGCCTCGTCCTTGATGACCTCGCGCTCCTTTACGGGCGCGTCGCCGGGGTCGACGACGACGTAGGATTCAAAGTAGAGCACGGCTTCGAGCTCGCGCAGGCTGATGTCCAGCAGGTGGCCGATGCGGCTGGGCAGGCCCTTGAAGAACCAGACATGGGAGCAGGGCGAGGCGAGCTCGATGTGGCCGAGACGCTCGCGGCGGACCTTGGAGAGAGTGACTTCAACGCCGCACTTGTCGCAGATGACGCCGCGGTGCTTCATGCGCTTGTACTTGCCGCAGAGGCACTCCCAATCGGTGATGGGGCCAAAGATGCGGGCGCAGAAGAGGCCGTCGCGCTCCGGCTTGAAGGTGCGGTAATTGATGGTCTCCGGCTTGGTGACCTCGCCATGCGACCAGGAACGGATCTTCTCCGGCGAGGCGAGCTGAATCTGGATGGCATCGAAATCGATGATGGGTCCGAGGAGTTCGAAGGGGCTGGAGCGGAACATATGCAATCTCCCTTTAATTCTTCTGCGCTAGCAGGTGCAGCGTGTTCGCTGCGGTTACGAAATCTGTTCCGCGATGACTTTCGGCGCATCGCGATGCCGGTGATTCTGGTGCAGGTGCTTTTTTTTTTCGATTGTGGTGTTGCCTGTCTCTTGTCCCAGGGGCTAAAGCCCCCATATCTCTTTAGCCCCTGAGTGCCCGGACTAAAGTCCGGGCCTATCTCAGGAGCTTCTTGCTTTAGTCGGCTGCTGCGATGGACGGCAGCGGCACCTTCTTGTGGTCGGCGAGCTTGATCAGCTCGACGTCGAGGCAGAGCGACTGCAGTTCGCGGATGAGCACGTTGAACGACTCCGGCACGCCCGGTTCGATCGCGGCCTCGCCCTTGACGATGGCCTCGTAGATCTTGGTGCGGCCGAAGACGTCGTCGGATTTGGCGGTGAGCAGTTCCTGCAGGATGTAGGCGGCGCCGTAGGCTTCGAGCGCCCAGACCTCCATCTCGCCGAAGCGCTGTCCGCCGAACTGCGCCTTGCCGCCCAGCGGCTGCTGGGTGATGAGCGAGTAGGGGCCGATGGAACGCGCGTGGATCTTGTCGTCGACCAGGTGGGAGAGTTTGAGCATATAGATGTAGCCCACGGTGGCAGGCTGCTCGAACTCTTCGCCGGTCATGCCGTCGTACATCATCGTCTTGCCCGAGCTGGGCAGGCCGGCGGACTTGAGCAGCGCCTTGATTTCCGTCTCGCGCGCGCCGTCGAAGACCGCGGTAGCGAACCAGATTCCCTTCTTCATGCCCTTGGCGACGCGCAGGGTCTGCTCGTCGTCGAGGTCCAGAAGCTGGTTGAGGGCGGCTGTACCGGCGAAGCGCGCCTTGAACAACTCGCGAACCTCGGCGGCCTTGGTCATGGTGGCGGCGGCCTCGGCGATCTGCGCGCCCAGCGTGTAGGCGGCCCAGCCGAGGTGCGTCTCCAGGATCTGGCCAACGTTCATACGCGAAGGCACGCCGAGCGGGTTGAGGACGATCTCAACCGGCGTTCCGTCGGGAAGGTACGGCATGTCCTCCTCCGGCAGGATGCGCGCGATAACGCCCTTGTTGCCGTGGCGGCCGGCCATCTTGTCGCCGACCGAGAGCTTGCGCTTCATGGCGATGTAGACCTTGACCATCTTGATGACGCCGGGGGAAAGCTCGTCGCCCTTCTGCATCTTGGCGATCTTCTCGTTGGTGATCTTGCGCAGCACGTCGATCTGGCGCGAGGTCATCTCCTCGATCTCGTCGATCTGTTCGTTCACGCGCGGGTCCTTATCGGCATAGCGAATGCGCTTGAGGTTGCGGGTGCTGATCAACTCGATGGTGTCGCGGTTGAGGACGTCGCCCTTGTTGAGCAGCTTCTTGTTGGTGCGCTCGTCGTGCAGGTCGGCGAGGACCTCGCGGCTGCCGAGAATCGCCTCGAGGCGCTTGAGCCGCTCGTCGGTGAGAATGCGGATCTCGTCGGCGAGGTTGCGCTCCAGCTTCTCAATCTGCTCCTGCTCGATTTGCTTGGCGCGCTCATCCTTCTCCTGACCTTTGCGGGAGAAGATGCGGACGTCGACGATGGTGCCCTCGATGCCGGGAGGGCAGGTGAGCGAGGCGTCGCGCACGTCGCCGGCCTTCTCGCCGAAGATGGCACGGAGCAGCTTCTCTTCCGGAGTAAGCTGGGTCTCGCCCTTGGGCGTTACCTTGCCGACCAGGATGTCGTTGTGACCGACCTTGGCGCCGATGCGGATGATTCCCGACTCGTCGAGATCGCGCAGGGCGTGCTCGCTGACGTTGGGGATGTCGCGGGTGATCTCTTCCGGCCCGAGCTTGGTGTCGCGGGCTTCGATCTCGAACTCCTCGATGTGGATGGAGGTGTAGTAGTCGTCCTTGACCAGCTTCTCGGAGATGAGAATGGCGTCCTCGAAGTTGTACCCGCGCCAGGGCATGAAGGAGACCAGCACGTTGCGGCCGAGGCCGAGCTCGCCCTGCTCGGTGCAGGGACCGTCGGCGATGACCTGGCCCTTGATGACGCGATCGCCATGGCGCACGACCGGCTTCTGATTGATGCAGGTGTTCTGGTTGGAACGCTTGAACTTGGTGAGCTGGTAGATGTCGGAGCCAACCTCGCGCGAGAGTTGGGTGGGGTGGTGCTCGCCTTCGACGCGGACGATGATGCGTTCGCTGTCGACCGAATCGACGATGCCGTTGCGCTTGGCGAGGATGACGGCGCCGGAGTCGCGGGCAGTGACGCCCTCCATGCCGGTGCCGACGAAGGGAGCTTCAGAGACCAGCAACGGGACGGACTGGCGCTGCATGTTTGCGCCCATCAGTGCGCGGTTGGCGTCGTCGTGCTCCAGGAACGGAACCAGCGACGCGGCCACCGAGACCAGCTGCTTGGGCGAAACGTCGACGTAGTCCACGTCGCCCTTGGGGACGAGGACGAAGTTGCCCTGGCGGCGCGCATCGACGACGTTCTGGACGATGTGGCCCTTGGCGTCGAGTTCGACATTGGCCTGCGCGATAGTGTGGCGATCCTCCTGCCACGCGGAGAGGTAGAAGCTGAAGGGCTCGAGCTCCATGGTGCGCTTCTTCTCCTTGCGGAGCTGATCGTTGAGCTTGCGGGCCTCGGTGATCTCGAGATGATCGCCCTGACGGAGAGTGCTTTCGCCGGCGTTGGTGACGGAGACAAAGTCGAGCACCTTGCCATCCTTGACGCGGCGGTAGGGCGACTCGATGAAGCCGTACTCGTTGATGCGCGCGAAGCAGGAGAGCGAGCTGATGAGGCCGATGTTCGGGCCTTCCGGGGTCTCGATGGGGCAGATGCGTCCGTAGTGGGTGGGATGGACGTCGCGGACCTCGAAGCTGGCGCGCTCGCGGGAGAGGCCGCCCGGTCCAAGGGCCGACAGGCGGCGCTTGTGGGTGATCTCAGAGAGCGGGTTGGTCTGGTCCATGAACTGCGAGAGCTGGGAGGAGCCGAAGAACTCGCGGATGGCGGCCATGACCGGCTTGGCGTTGATGAGGTCGTGCGGCATGGCCGTCGACATCTCCTGGTAGACCGACATCTTCTCCTTGATCGCGCGCTCCATGCGCACCAGGCCGATGCGGAACTGGTTCTCCATCAGCTCGCCGACGGCGCGGACGCGGCGGTTGCCAAGATGGTCGATGTCGTCGACGGTGCCGATGTTCTTGCGCAGCTTGAGCAGGTAGCGGATGGTCCCGTAGAAGTCCTCGGGCGTGAGCGTGCGCTTGTCCAGGCCGCTGGCATCCTGGTTCTCGTAGAGCTTGATGTTGAACTTGAGGCGGCCGACGCGGGAGAAGTCGTACTTGCGCGGGTCGAAGAACATGCCTTCGAAGAGCGCAGAGGCGGTGTCGAGCGTGGGCGGATCGCCGGGACGCAGCTTGCGGTAGATCTCAATCAGCGCTTCCTCGGGCTTGCGCACGGAGTCGCGGCGGAGGGTGTTGGTGATGATGTTGCCAACGTCGTCGCGCTCAGGAAAGAAGACCTCGATGGAAGTGACGCCGGACTGGAGAACCTTGTGCAGCTTGTCGGCGGTGAGCTCCTGATTGGCCTCGTAGAGCAGCTCGCCGGTAGTGAGGTCGACGACGTCGGAGGCGGTCATGGCGCCATCGAACTCGGTGGGTTCCACTTCAACGGAGTCGATCTTATGCTGGCGAAGGAGCTTGAGGGAGTGCGGCGAGATTTTGCGCGTGGCAGGCGCGAGCTCCTCTTTGCCGGCGGTGATGGCGCGGGCAGGACGCGTGCCCTGCAGATTGGTGGCGTGGCCTTCGGGAGTGAGCTTCCAGTGCAGCTTGCCGTCGGCGATGGAGATGTGGTCGACGGTGTAGAAGGTCTTCAGGATCTCTTCGTCGGTGCGCAGGCCGAGCGCGCGCAGGAAGATGGTTCCGAGGAACTTGCGCTTGCGATCGATGCGGACGTAGAGGGTGTTCTTCTGGTCGTATTCAAACTCCACCCAGCTGCCGCGGTAGGGGATGATCTTGCCCAGGAAGTAGGTGCGGTTGTTGGCCGTTTCAAAGAAGACGCCGGGCGAGCGGTGGAGTTGGGAGACGATGACGCGCTCGGTCCCGTTGACGATGAAGGTGCCGTTCTCGCTCATCAGCGGGATGTCGCCAAAGAAGACTTCCTGCTCCTTCATGTCGCGCAGGCTCTTGACGCCGGTCTCCGGGTCCTTGTCGTAGATCTTGAGGCGGATGGTGACCTTGAGCGGAGCGGAGTAGGTCATGCCGCGCTCTTCGCACTCCGCCTGGTCGTACTTCAACTGCAGGCCGACGGGGTCGCCGCACTTGGTGCAGAAGTCCGGGGTGTTCTTGTTGTAGGTGCCGCAGAAGCTGCACAGCACCTCGCCCGGATGGAAGGGATCGGTGATGACCATGTGGCCGCAGTTGGAGCAGGCGGTGCGCAGGTGGTTGAGACCCTTCAGGTAGCCGCACTTGCACTCCCAATTGCCGATGGAGAAGTCGACGAACTCAAGCTCGGAGACGTTGCGGAAATCGGTGATGGGAAAGACCGAGGTGAAGACCGACTGCAGGCCGTTGTCCTCGCGCTCCTGGGGGAGCTTGTCCATTTGCAGGAAGCGCTCGTAGCTGCGGCGCTGGACTTCAATGAGATTGGGAATCTGGATGGAGGTGGGAATCTTGGAAAAATCGAGGCGGGTGCGGATTGCGCGCATTTCGCTGGGCATGCTCTGAGTCTCCTGAAACTTCTGGGCTACTTCCAATTCGAGGCCTTCGCCGGGTGGCTGTCGCAACCGTGGAGCGACTGGCAACGCGAAGGTGGAGAGCTGCGCCTGCTGCTCTCCGGGTTTATTTCAATTGCGCTGATTCGGCCTCGCCGCCCTCGATGCGGTTCAGCTGCTGCGCCTACTTCTGCTTCGTCCTAAGAAAAACACTGCGCGGGGCAGGGAAAATTCTTTACTTTCGCCGGACCGCGGGAACTGTTATAAAAGTGCGCGTACGGATAATCTCGTGGGCTCCAGAAATGGAGCTGGGTTGTCGTGTGCAAAAACGCAGAAATGCGCTCGCAGGGACAGCACCTCCCGTGAGCGCAAAGACCGACTTGTGCACTGTTTCTATATCTGACTGGATGCCTGCCACCCTTTGAAGCTCGCATAGCCTCAAGGTTTGCTGCCGCTACTGTTCCTGTATCACCATGCATGTCCGCCGCCAGAACGCATGGTGGCCGGCCCCGTAACCCGCGCACGCGGGATGGACCGGAAAATTACCGTGGAATGAATCGAAATTCGGGAATGTCCGGAAGCGCTGTCTGTCTATTAGCACACCAAGGCAGAGGCGGTTCTCCAACGTTGAGAATACAACTTTCTACGTAGGAGTGCAAGCGAGGGAGTCCGGCAAGCAAGCGAGCGCCGGGGCCGAAGCCCCGGGCTGTGCCGAAAAACCCTTGATTTACAAGGACTTACTTGATTTCGACGGTCGCGACGCCCTCGAACTTCTTGGCGATGGCAGCCGCATCTTCCTTGGAGATGTTCTCCTTCAGGGGTTTGGGCGCGCCGTCGACCAGGTCCTTGGCTTCCTTCAAGCCCAGGGCGGTAACTTCGCGTACAGCCTTGATGGTGGAAATCTTGTTGGCACCGGCATCCTTGAGGATGACGGTGAACTCGGTCTTTTCCTCGACCGGAGCCGCTGCTGCCGCGCCGCCGCCGGCTGCCGGGGCTGCTGCGACGGCTGCCGCCGCCGAGACGCCGAGGCGAGCCTCAAGCTTCTTGACCAGCTCAGAAGCCTCGAGCAGGCTCAAGCTAACGATCTGATCTTCCAACTGTTGAATGTCTGCCATTTTATTTCTCCTAAAAAAGTCGATTCAGAACTTGTGGTGCGTGGTGCCGATTTGCGTCTCCGAAGCTGATGTGCGGCTTCGGCTGCTTCGATCCCGCCGGGTTTCCGTTGCGCCCAGACAAGCGCACCCGAGAGGAGGAAGCGAAAACTCTATGCGCCTTCCGCCGGTTCGGCGGGAGCTTCTGCGGCAGGTGCCTCAGCTTCCGCTGCCGGAGCTTCGGCGGCTGGCGCCTCGGCGACCGGCGCTTCGGCGACGGGTGCGGCTGCTTCTACAGCCGGAGCAGCGGCTTCCGCAGCCGGTGCTTCCTCAGCAGGAGCGACGGGCGCAGCAGGTGGCGCGCCAAACTTGCCCTTTTCGGCGGCCTGGTTGATGACGACGGCCAAGTCGCGGCCCGCAGCGTTGATGACGGTGACCAGACGCTGCGCCGGAGACTGGATGAGGAAGAGCAGCTTCGAGAAGAGCTCTTGCTTACCCGGCAGGGTGGCGAGCGCCTTGATCTCGTCGACGGTAATCACCTTGCCGTCGACGATGCCCAGCCTGAAGGTAAACTCTGCGTGGTCCTTGACCCAGGTGGAGAGCGCCTTGGCGAGGACGACCGGATCGCCGGAGGTGTAGGCAACCGACGAGACGCCCTTGAGGTCCTGCAGCGCAGCCTCGATTTTGGTGCCGTGAGCGGCGCGTGCGGCCAGCTTGTTCTTGACCACGTGGTAGCTGCCGCCAGCCTGGCGGATAGTCTTGCGCAGGTCGAAGTCCTTGGCTGCGGTAAGCCCCTTGAAGGTGCCGATAATCGCGGAGGTGGAGTGCTCGAGCTCGGTGGCGAGCGCGGTCACCTTTTCCGCCTTCTTTGCTCTGGTCAGTGCCATTTTCTTAGCCTCTAGCTATTAGCTCTTAGCTACTAGCTCAATCTGTGTCGCCCCGATACTTATTCGCTGGAGCGGAATGTTTTTCGCAGCATGGATTCAGCTAAGAGCCAGGGCTAATAGCTAATGGCTGCTTTACGACGCCTTACCCGCGGCTTCCATGACGGTGGAGTCAAGCTGGATGCCGGGGCCCATGGTGGAACTGAGCGTGATGCCCTTGACGTACTTGCCCTTGGCGGCGGACGGCTTGGCCTTGAGCACGGAACTGATGACGGTCATGGCGTTGTCGACCAGCTTTTGCGGGTCGAATGAGAGCTTGCCGACGGGGACGTGGACCAGCGCGGTCTTGTCGGTGCGGAACTCCACCTTGCCGGCCTTGATCTCGCGGATAGCGCCGACCACGTCGGTGGTGACGGTGCCGGTCTTGGGGTTGGGCATCAGGCCCTTGGGGCCGAGCACCTTGCCCAGGCGGCCGACGGACTTCATCATGTCGGGGGTCGCGATAAGGGCGTCGAAGGCGGTCCAGCCTTCTTTCTGAATCTTCTCGACCAGGTCATCGCCGCCGGCGAACTCGGCGCCGGCTGCCAGGGCGTCGGCAATCTTGTCACCCGAGGTGATGACCGCGACGATCTTGGTCTTGCCCAGGCCGTGGGGAAG
>Ga0224555_1005187_pt1 | contig 11199 bp, 7 predicted proteins | sample 714S23034metaG_FD_180687 | JGI IMG/M metagenome (GOLD analysis project Ga0224555, IMG submission 180687) | Peat soil microbial communities from Stordalen Mire, Sweden - 717 S2 30-34 | ecosystem: Environmental > Terrestrial > Soil > Wetlands > Peat | place: Sweden: Norrbotten County, Stordalen...
GGCTTGCACTCTCTGCACGGCGCGAATCCGTATCTCTTCCAAGGTCTTGTGATCGAGAGCACGACCATCGCGGCGCTTCATGCCTGCATCATAACATATGTCTACTTACTTATGAACTGGTTAATATAAGTCGTGTCCTGCTCAAAAGCGCTGGTTTGGCCTGTGATAAAGTCCGCAATCGCATTACCCGTGCTGGTGGGCGCGGAGGTCGCGAAGGTAACGTCGCCATAATTATTCAGATTGGCCTCGAACATGGTCTTGTCGAGAGCGTACTCACCGCCAAGGGAAAGGTTGTGTTTGCCCTTGGTCATGCTGAATACGTCGCGTAACTCATAGTTGTCGGAACCCGTGACCGGGCCGGCGTTCGGGTTCCCCGTGTTAAAGCCGGCACCGATGTTTAGATAGGGCAGTCCGGCCGGTCCCTGGATGAGGAAGTTCGAGCCGAAACTGGTGAGGGTTTGGTTGCCCGGGCCGGTTACAGGGATGAGAACGCGTCCGCCCATGGCCCGCGTGAACGTTAGCCAGGCCTGATTGGCCGTGCTGGGGCCGAAGGTGTGAACGTCGCCGATGTTGGCATTCGTCTGATCTGATTTGGACTGATTTCCGGTCCAATTGATGTTGCCGCCTCCGCTGGGAGTTGACGCGGTACTTTTAAAAAAGTAGGTTACTGCCACATGGTCCTTGTTGCCGATGTTCTCGTCATACTTTCCCAGGTATTCGTTTTCCGTTGTCGGAGTGACGTATACGGTGAGGTATTTCCCGCCGCCGCTCGATGGCACGGGTACGCCGGTGGGCAACGGAACGGAAACACCGATTGTGTTCTTTACGTTCAAGAAATTTGCAGCGGTCGGGTCCAGGAGCGCGGAGGGTATGCAGTTCAGTGTGGCAACCACACAATTGGGGCTACTGTTTGTTCCATCCACCTGCGTCTTGGTGCCCGGCATGTAAACCTTGAACGTGTCCGCGGTAAAGTCGCCCGAGCGCTCGGGAGCCGTGGGCGTCACACCGCCCGAGACCGTTCCTCCTTGCACCTCGCGCAGACCGGCATAGCTGAAGAAGAAGAAGGCCTTGTCGTGCTTGATGGGGCCGCCGAAGGTTCCGCCAAAGTTGTTGCGGTGGTAGGGGGCCTTCACCAGTGTCCCGGTAATGGGGTTGTTGGACGGATTCCAACCAAAAGCGTTGAAATCGGTGTTGCGGTTGAACTCAAACAACGCGCCATGAAACTGATTTGTTCCCGACTTGGTGATCACCGTGACCACAGCGCCGGAGAATTGGCCGTATTGCGCCGAGAATGCGTTGGTCTCGACGCGGAACTCGTCGATTGCGTCGGGGTTGGGCGCCGGGTTGCCGTAATTGCGCATACCGGTAATGTTGTTGCCGCCATCCAGATAAAATGCGACGGTTCCGTTGCCGGAGTCGAGCGAGCCGTTGACCTGGACATCCTCAGACGCCAGTCCAACGGTCATAGTCGGGGTGCCGCTGGGGTTCGAGGTGGGGCTGTTGTTATTGGCCATCACGCCCGGCGTGAGGGAAAGTTCGGAGTAGACATTGCGGTTGACCAGGGGCAGGCCGACGATCTCATCCGGCTCAATGGTTCTGCCCAATACCGCGTCCGACGTATTGACCAGCGGGGGAGCCTCAGTGACCGTGACGGTCTGAGTCGCCGCACCCACGGTCAGCGTGACATTGACAGTCAGCGTCTGGTCGACATCGAGGGCGACATTTTTTTGCACAAAGTGTTCAAAGCTGGGAGCTACCGCCTCGACGGTGTACCTGCCTACGGGAAGATAATCGATGCGGTACTCCCCATAGCCGTTTGCCGGCGCCGACCTGGAAAACCCGGTATCCAGGTTGGTTGCTTTGACGGTCGCAGTGTTCACCACTGCTCCTTGTTGATCCTTCACCGTGCCCACGATGGACCCGGTAATCTGCTGTCCAAACGCGGCGAAGCTGCCCGTGAGAATAAAGACGAGCGCCACAACGACTCGCGCGCTCGCGCTTCCTGCCAAACTGCGTATGTTCATACTGCCTCCAAATTATTTGGTCTCAGTTTGCCTTGTGAGTTTGCGTGCTAATAGGCCCGGTGGCCGCACATGCTCGGGCCGAAGACCATGAAACCACCTCGAATTGGGACGAAGCCAGTAGGCCCTCACTCTTCGATTCATCCTTCGTTGAGCAGAACCAGGCAGCCCTTTGCATTTGCCGGGTGTGGTAACGTCGGTTTTCTACTGCGCGAATTGCAAAACCCCACTCGTTTCCGAACGCGCACGCGAATCCCGAACGCCGGACAACCTCCTCGAATCACGCGAACTCGCGTAATTCAGGTCATCTGGAGCAGGGGATTATCAATCGGTGGGGATTCTCGCGCCTCAACCAGGAACGCGAAAGGCTGTTACCGTATGTTACGCGCCATTCGCGCGATTAAAACCTTCGCGAGTGATTGATAATTAACCACTTATTGAGATCATTGAATACGATGCCATAGCGGTGTCAGGCGTGCGATTCCGTGATGTTCGCTCGTGACAAGCGTTGCAACGCAGGTGTATTCTTCAGGGAAAATGGGCTTTTTGTGGAGTTCCAAAGGCCAAGGAAGACGTTAGACAGTGTCCCCATGGTTTCCAACTTCGGAGGAGGAGCGCGAGCTGGTTCTCAAAGAACTGGACGCGATCGTTTCCAGCTACCATTTTCGCGGGAGCAAACGCTACCCGGCGATGCTGAAGTACGTGGTTAGTGCGGCGATCGACGGGCGCGCCTCCGACCTGAAAGAACGCACACTGGGAGTTGAAGTTTTTGGCCGCGATCCCGATTACGACACCAATGCCGATCCCGTCGTTCGCATCAGCGCCGGCGAAGTGCGCAAGCGGATCGCGCAGTTCTATCACGAGAGCGGACATGGCGCGAAGCTGGAGATTGAATTGCCGCTCGGCTCCTATGTGCCGGAGTTCCAGCTGCGAGAGCCGGAAGTGCACGAAGCGCAAATGGGCCACGACGTTGAGAAGCCCGTCTCAACCGAGGACCAGCCACATAAAAGCTCGCGCCGGTACCTTATTGCTGCCCTGGCGGCAATCGCCGTTCTTGCCGTAGCGGCCGCATTCGGCACGTATGCTTACCATAAGGCCACTTTGGCCCGGAGCACCGACATCGACAAGCTTTGGGCGCCGATCGTCAAACCGGGGGGCCCTGTTCTCGTTGTCGTGGGAACCGGCCGCCACGCAGATCAGATGTCGCCGGAATTGGCGGAGACCACCTTCTTCGATCGCATAACCGGTCCATATCATCGTGTCTCAGTTGCCACAGCAACCACGCTCGCGAACCTTGCCGGCGTTCTCCGCCAGCGAGGCACTGCATTCGAGATCAAGGAAGACAACGAAACCAGCCTGACAGACATGCACTCGCGCACCATCATTTTGATCGGAGCCACCAACAATGCCTGGACGATGCGTCTCGTGAGCCCTCTGAGGTATCGTTTCCTGCCCGGTCCAAACGCCCAGGTTCAAGACACAAAGAACCTCCAAAACACCGATTGGAGCGTCGACTTCCTCAAGCCGTACGCTTCCATTTCTACCGACTATGCCATCGTGGCTCGTTATCGCGATCCAACCACCGAGGGGCCCGTCATGGTCGTGGCGGGCCTTGGGCCCTTTGGCACCGAAGCCGCGGGCGCCTTTGTCGCCACATCTCAGTATCTGGAGCAGCTCGCCAAGCAACTGCCTCCGGGCTGGGAGAATAAGAACGTTGAGATGGTTCTGAAGACACAGGTCATCGACGGCAAAGCCGGACCGCCTGTCCTGGTCGCCGCGACCGAATGGTGAGCCGCATGGACCGCTTCATCTCGGGATCGGCTGCGCGAACAGACGTCATCGAATGGACTGACGAAGGATCGGCTCACATTCCTGTGGAGTTTCGACGCCGGTAAAGCCGAATCCGTTCCATCGGTAGGCTGCGATCCGAGTTGTTTTCGTGGCGGGATCGGGCAACAGGAACGAGTCGCCGCGATGCAGCGCGCACAGGATGCCGTGCTCGGTTTCAACTGCATCAATCAGCGGCCAGGCCAGGGCAGAACCTCGCCATCGCGCAATCAGGCCATGGGGACCGATGGCGTAGACATAGGGCCGCAGACCCACCTCATCGTCGATGGATGAGTTATGGCGTTCCAGCGAGAGCAGCAAGGTTTCGGGCGCCATGGACTTGACCAGTTGCAGCGAGACCAGGGCCTGGCGCCTTGATTGCCACACCAACTTCCCAGCCTGGTAGCCATCGAGGATGATTCCATTCGGCGGCTGATCGGGAGACCACGGTTCGGGGCGAATGGTGACTCCATCGATCTCCGCACCCGGACCAAGCTGCGGAGTACAGCCTGCGAGCGCCTGATCGGCTGCTGCATTTCTGCCCGTCAACCTGGGAAAAGCGGTGGTCTCGTCGGTATGCGTGGCGAGCGCTCCGCACTGCAGGCGGCCATCGTGGATGCGGCAGTCGGCGATGAGACCGTCCTTGGTCTCGGCATATTTCTGGTCGAAAAGATGGTTGCCGAGCGAGAAGAAGACCGGTTTGCCCTCAACACATGCGGGAGCCTGGACAACATGAGGATGATGCCCGACGATAAGGTCCGCTCCGTGCTCGACCAGCCAGCGCGCCTGCTGCTGCTCGGCATCGGTCGGCCAATCCTGCAGTTCGTTGCCCCAATGGATGGATACAACAACCAGGTTCGCCAACTGGCGAGCCAGCCGCAACTTCTGCGCCAGCTCGACAGAAGGAACTTGCTGCACGCGGCCATCGGCAGCCCTGATCGTTGTCACCGCGACAAAGCCAACCGTCAATTCGCCGAAGCGAAAGAATTGCGGGGAGGAGTCAAAGTCCAGCGCCAGCAGGCCGCTCTGTTGGAATGCTGCGCGGGTTTCATTTCGACCCGCTTGGCCCAGGTCGCCGGAGTGGTTGTTCTCCGCGGTCACCAGACGGAAACCCGCCTGCTTCATCAACTCGGCCGCGGAGTCGGGCGCGGCAAAACACAGCTTGTTCTCCGCGGGACATTTTGCGGGGTCGCCGAGAGCGCCCTCAAAGTTGCCGCCAACGAGGCTGGCGCTGCTGAAGAGTTCAGAAAAGCCAGTCCACGGGCTTGTCTTGCGCTGGCCTATCTCTGCCCGCACAAGGCGCGACATCATCACGTCGCCTGTAAAGAGCAGGCGAAAATCGCCGGGGGCCTGCTGTGCCGAGGCCGCTGGCATGATGAGAAGTGCAGCAGCCGCTATGTCTAGAAGGGCGGTTCTGCCGGACATGCCAGGCTCTCCCGGGAGATGAAAGAGCTGACCCACGCAGGATGGGCCTGGACCTCGACTTTGCCGGGGACCGCTTTGGCTGATGGATTCTCAGGATCGGCGTCGGGGTTGGCGGGCTTTCCGGCCCAGTCGATGTCAGTAAGCGGCGTGGACGAGGGGAACTCGTAGTAGGAGTAAATGCTGCCCTTCACAATTTCGCGGCGGCCAAAGTAGGGAACCACCTGGTCCCACTCGAGCGGGCGCCCGACAGCTGCTTCGAGGTACGGCACTTCGCCGCCGCCGGCGACATCGGCAATTTTCATGATCGGGTTGGGCGTGGAGAGCGCGAGGTCTGCGCTGGCAAGACTGTTGTAAACCAGGAAGTCATGCTCGGCCACCGCACCCACATGGAGGATCTCGTCATAATCGGTATCGTTGAGCGGCTGATTCTGCAGTTCTTTTTCGGCCATGGACTCGAAGAGGCGCGCCTTGCTCGCGGTCGCCTGCAGGCGCCGGATGATTCCGTCGCGCAGGGGCTGAGCAGTCTGGTCGCTCGAAGAATCCTGGGCGCTTGAAGGGTCCTGGGGCAGGTTCCCAGTAAAGTTCGCCGACTTCGCGACCACCTGCTCCATCTGATCGAACAGGGATGCAATCGCTTCGAAGGTCTTCGGGTCCGGCTCGACGTAGCCTCTTGGCGGACGCAAAACAATTGCCTCAAAGCCGCCCTCGCCGCACTCCGCGGTTGTTCTCTCGTTCACCAGCACGGTTGCGTGGCGCAGCGTGGCCCAGGAAGCGAGACCCGTCTGGATTCTTTTCGCATTCCAAAGTGCGTCCTGCGTGGTGCCGGGAAATGTAGCGTCGTCGGCCCACTGCACGGCCAGCGCGTTGATCCACGCGTCGTAGAGATCCGTCTGCGCTGCGCTCTGCGGCTTACGCCCTCCAAGTGCATCGAGCACTGGACCAAGTGCGGGATACGCTGCAAGATCGGTCTTCAGCAATGAGCGGGCGTAGCCGCTGCCCAGGGCTGCCGCCAGATCGAGACCCGAGGGCAGCGCACGCGGGCCTTTTGGCCCGGTGATCTGTTCGGCGGCCGGCCAGTCGGAGTGGTAGACGGTGGAGAGCAGCACCTCGTTGTCAAAGCCCCACGAGAGGGGAAAGACCTGCGGACTGGTGACGGGATGCAGTGCAAACGTGGGCGGGAGGAATGCTCCGGCACTCCAAACCAGCGGTGAGCGGCTGGGCGCGATGTAGGAGGTATAGGCTGCGATCCACTGGAGTGCTTTCGTTTTGACATCGTCGGGCAGCGAATTCAGAGGTGTGGCATCGATGGCTGCGGCAGCAGAAGTGAGGTAATGAACAGCCTTAAAGTATTCCTGCATCTCGGGCGTAGCGGTGTAATAACCGCGTGGCGTCAGTTCGGTAAAGTCGAACGGCTTGCCAAAGACAGGTGAACTGAATGTCCCTTGCGCTTGTTGGATGTGCAGAGCCTCGGCGTCGGATGAGTTCGTTGCGCTCTGTGAACCCGCCACCGCATTGAAGGCCGCGGCCCAGGTGGAACTGGGTGCGGTAGCGTTGAGCGACTGGCGCGCTGCGTCCACAAACGCCCAGAACGCCGGCATCGCCTGCTGCCGCTCTTGAGCGATGAATGTGCCCTCGTAGGCCGAGGCAACCAGTTCCCAGAAAATGTCGGTGGTCACAAGATAGGGCCGCGTCGGCGTTGCGCTATCGAATTTGCCGCAGGCATACGATTCCGTGTCGTAGAGCTCGTACATCTGGTCTTCGTCGGTTGTACGAAGCAGGCCGGCTCTGGCTGTGAAGCTGTCGCGGTCGGCGGTGTCCTGGGTAAACATCCACGCATTGATGACGTCGGCCAGAGGGACTTCAATCGGCACATAGACCAACGCCTGTGCGCCCGCCTTTTCCACCAGCCCGACGATTCCCTTGCCGTCGGGCACAGAGGAAGGCGTGGAAATGAACTGGTAGCTGCCGGCCTGCATTGAGGTTGTGCTGCCATGGTCACCGATCACTGCGACACCGGGCACGCCGCTTTTCCAGTGCAGCAGAGCGGCTCCGTTCGGGGTCACCGTGAGCGATCCGCCGCATGGATTACTGGCGATATGCGATGGCTTATCCCAGTTCTGGCCCGCATAAGCAAGCTGCTGGAAGCAGCCATTGCCATCCTCCCAGATCAGCAAATGCCCATCGGAGTGAAAGGACTCCGGCAGCGCAGAAGGGACGAAGTTTGGCGTTGGATCTTGATCTTCGTCGGGAATCTTTACATAGGTGGCCTGCGGGCCGATCACCTGGTATTCGCGCTGGCCGTCTTCGGTAATAGAGCGCGTGGAGTAGACGCCGCTGGGCAGGCGCTCCGCGAAGAACAGCCGGTAGCTCTCAATAGCTTGGTTCGTTGTGTCGTTAAAGCCGATTTCAAAGGGCCGCGGTGCAACGAGAAGACGGCGCACGTCAGCAGTGGTCTGATAGATGGTGTGCTGCGTCCAGCTTCCATTCACATTGTCGACTACTAGGATCTGGGATTGCTGGCCGGTTTTTCCCTCGACGAAGAATCGCTGCCCCATGGGATGGACGGCGAGGGAAGCGGCGGTGAAGGTCGTGGGTAAATCAAGCAGCGGGACGGTGCTCGTGTCGCCCGCGTGCCAGCTAACCACATGGTTGCCGGCTTTGTCGTGGAGCAAAATGACCGCATCCGCGCCGGTGGGCCAGATGTCGAAGTCCAAAACGGAAGTCCCGGCGGGCAGGCTCAACTCTGCACTCGATGCGGGCGAAGGTGTCACATTGAGTTCGCCCGAGACAAATGGCGAAGGCGCAGAAGGCGCCTGCGCAATTGCAGACAAGGCAAGGACGGGAAGGCTCAGCAGCATCGCCAACGCACGCTTCTGCGCATGGTTCATAATGGCCTCCGGGGGACTCAGGCCATTCTAGAACATGCAGCTCCCAATTCGCGTTTTCCGGGCGTGAGCGTAGCGGGAGCCCGCAGGCGAAATCCTGAGTCCGCCGCAGCGGACGAAGGACCAGCCTGCCTCCACAGACTCTACGCTAATCGATCCTAAGGTCTTTTTGGTGCCGAAGAAGGGACTCTCCTACCAGCATCGAATAAATACTGAAAACACAGGACTTGACAGGCATAAATCGCCAATTGTACAGTCTTTGTACACGGTTTCTCGGGAAAGGGTGAGAACGATGTCAGGTCCGAAAGTCAGCCTTTACTGGTGCTGCAAAACAGACGAGGGATGGAAGCGGTATCCAGCAGCAATGGGACGTAATGGCAAGATTCGTCCTCGTTATGCTCAAGTAGGCAACGCGCAGATCGGATACCCAGATGGGCACTACGAGTGCCGATACTTGGACAACGGTAAGACGGTCTGGAAGAACGTGACAGACGATGCGGCACATGCTCAAGCCGAGCAGCTTCACCTGTCACACTTGCTGACGGCTCAAGTCGCAGCCGAGGCAGCCGGAACGAAGATTGTTGAGACTCCTGGACGGATCGACCTCAAGCGCCAGGCAAAGGAATACACCGAGCGGCAGATTGCACGCGGCAAGATGTCCTCGACTGAGACATTCACGACTGCGATAGAAGAGTTCCTTCCTATTGTGAAGGTTCAGTTCGCAGATCAACTCACAGAGGCTCACATCCTGCGCTGGTACGCTGCTCTCCGGACGGAGAAGAAGAACAGCAACCGGACACTCGCCAACAAACATCAAGCCGTGTTCGCGTTCCTCAAGTGGTGCGGAATCGATACAAAGAAGCTGGCTGCGAGGAGGCCATCATTCACAGAGAAGGCGGTCGAAGTCTACAAGGCGGACGAGCTCAAGACATTCTTCGCCAGTCTCAAGACTCCTTACCACAAGATCGTCTTTGAGTTGCTGCTCAAGACTGGAATGCGTATGCAGGAGGCAATGTTCCTGGAGTGGCACCAGATTGACTTCAAGAACGGCACGATCACTGTCAAGGAACACAGCGAGGATGGATTCGACATCAAGGACCGAGCGGAGCGGGTGCTTCCAATTCCATCAAGCCTCGTGAAGCATCTTGAAGCGTGGAAGCTGGAGCATGGCGGCAAGCTGGTCCTGGGGACGATAAATGACACTCCGAACTGGAAGTGGTTGCCGCTGCTCAAGCGGCTCGTGAAGAATGCCGGTCTCAACTGTGGACACTGCGTCGGGTGTCGTGAGCAAGGTGAATGTCAGCGCTGGTTCCTGCACAAGTTCCGTGCGACGTACACGACTTCACTGCTCCGGGCTGGAATCGATGTACGAACGACGATGCGATACACAGGACACTCCGACTTGGCGACGGTGATGCGGTATCTGTTACCTGCCGAGCTTCCTGATACACAGAAGAAGATCAACTCAATCGCATGGTGATTAGGACTCATCCAGCAGACACAGAAAAGCCCCACCGGTTTCCCGGTGGGGCTTTCTTTGTCTGGACTATGTAGCCTGTGAGCGGAGCCAGTCCGCGGTGCGTTTGGGATCGAGGCGGATCGATCCTGAGATGCGAAAGGACGGAATGCGTCGCTTCGCTACGAGTGAGTAGACCTGCTTGTGACTGACCTGGATGAGGTGCGCCAGTTCCGCAACTGTCATAGCACTCGTCCAGTGCTCAATCCGCGCCGCCAGGTCTAGCGAATCAAGCGAATCACTCGAATCACTAGACGCTGCCGACGCAGGCGGTTTGCGTGGTTGATGTCTCATCAGGGAGATGCTCATGCGGCCACCTTGAGCGGTTCCCCCACTATTCCGATGGTCTTACGGTAATCGGTTAGCGTCTCCAAGACGGCCCGCAAGACAGCTTTCTGGTCGTCCTCAGACAGACCCTTGACGGCTTTCTTGGCGTAACTAACAATGCCCTTCACTATCGGGACCATACTGGAATCGAGATACCTTCCTTGTAAAGGAGATTGCTTGGAGTGGGCGAGCGAAGGAGACTGCTTGGATTTGCCAGATTTGACTTCCCGCTCTGCTTTGGCAAGGTCGATCCACCTGTAAGCGGTGCGGCGATCAACGTCAACCACTTTCAGGAAGTCACTCAACATATTCAATGGAGCGTAGAACTGTTGATACTCCATCAAAGCCCTTCCCCGTTCTAACCTGCTTGCGAAGAATGACTTTGTGACTTTCAAGAACTGAGCGCGAAGCGTTAGCTCTTGTTTCGCCTGCTCCGCAGTGAATCTGTTGTCTTTCACTGCGTTCTCGGCGAGGACGGATAGACCTTTCGTCATGTTCTCAAGAGCAGTAACGTCTAACTTGGCTTCCTCTTGAAGAGCCTTTTCGGCCTTCTCAAGTAGTTCTGCTCCGGTTTGATAGTGCTTTGTGCTCTCGGAGACGCTCGACACGGTTGTCGCTGCGGTCTCGGTTGATGGAGTGCTCTGCTTCGCAGGAGCCTTCTTGGACTTCATTGACGTTGCCATAATGATCCAATCCCCACGCAGTTGCGTGGATTGAAAGCAACACCACCGGGTCACAGGACTCCGCCAGATCGATTCTCATCGACTTGTATTTGGTGGACTCCCAAGACACGAGGAGTCGCACGCGGTCATTTCATGATTGGGGGATTATTCCGAGAGGAGCGGATCAGTATACGTCAGATCGGATTCGTATGCCTCGCGAATCCGATCTCCAAACGTTCTCAGATCAGACGCTTCTCTCGGCCTATAATCCCCCTCGGGGAATGGCTCCATGCACTACATATAATCTTACCATAGCGGAATAGCTACTGTCAAGCGCAAGCTGGTCATCCTATGGAGGTTCTAGTACTACTGTGTTATAAAGTAGGTACCCTCACTTTGATTTTGCTGGGCTGGCGGCCGTGAGGCGGTAGGTTGAGGGCCATGAGCCGCCCCCAACCGGATTTCTCTCGCCAGCCGGAGCGTCTGCAAGTCTATCTGGACGGTTTGACCCAGGCAGCCGGGCATGCCGACCGTGT